>Ga0172378_10000554_pt1 | contig 33074 bp, 20 predicted proteins | sample GrowelOW332metaG_FD_119755 | JGI IMG/M metagenome (GOLD analysis project Ga0172378, IMG submission 119755) | Groundwater microbial communities from an aquifer near a municipal landfill in Southern Ontario, Canada - Pumphouse #3_1 metaG | ecosystem: Environmental > Aquatic > Deep subsurface >...
ATTCTTCAGCAAAGTTATCGATTCGTCAGCAGCAGCTTTTGCAGCAGCCTCATGCTCTTTACTTGCAAAATCAGGATAGTCGTTTCTCGACCAATAAGGACGATCGAATAATCCAAGACGGAATTTCAATCTCAGGACTCTGCGAACAGCATCGTTTATGCGCTCCATAGAAATTTCACCATCATTCACCAATTGCAATAATGTTGGGCAAAAAGCAAGATTATACGGTTCCATCACCATATCAATTCCTGCGTTGATAGCAATTTTCACAGCCTCCTTATAATCCGTTGCAACATGATCTCTCGACAACAGATTCTGCACGTCGGCCCAGTCAGTAACGACGACACCATCGAAGTTCAGGTCGTTCTTCAGCCATTCCGTTATCAATCTATAATCAGCGTGAGTAGAAACCCCATTAATGATACCAGAATTTACCATCACAGACAAAGCGCCCCCTTCGACTATTGCAGCACGAAACGGTTCAAAGAATTTTTCGCGCAGCTCAGGTTCACTGATGACCGCCGGTGTTCTATCTTTTCCAGAAACCGGCACCCCATAACCCAAATAGTGTTTTAAGCAAGCCGCCACATTATTGTAACCAACTATGTTTCTGTCAGTTCCCTGATATCCTTTAACAGAAGCCACCGCCATTTGCGCATTCAAGTACGCATCTTCGCCATAACTTTCCCATTGGCGTGACCAACGAGCATCGCGCCCCAAGTCCATTGTAGGGCTAAATACCCAAGCGATATTGCTGCTTCTTGTTTCATAGGCAGAAATTCTCGACCCATTTTCCATCAAATCCGTATTGAAAGTTGCAGCCATTCCTATTTCCTGTGGAAAGAATGTTGCATCAGCCGTATACGTAGTACCATGAATAGCATCAATACCATAAATAACCGGGATACCCATCACTTCAATAGCTTTATCCTGTATAGTTTTAATCGTTTTTTCCCATACCTCAGTTGTTCGAGCCCGATTGTTACTAGTGTTAAGTATTGATCCAACTTTATATTTTCCGATAACAGTATCAAGCATGACGGGGTCAATTTCAAACGGCTCGTCACTACCATATAGATTTCCACCTTTTCCAATTACATCAACAGTAAACTGTGCCATTTGACCTATTTTTTCTTCAAGCGTCATTTTCGACATCACACTGTCAATTCGCTTTTCGATATTCGCATCCAGACTATTTTTGGATGCATCGTTTTTTCCTCCATTACAAGCAACAAGTCCTAAGACAAATAAAAGTAAAAGACTATATTTCTTCATTTTAAAAAAGTTTTATGCACAAGAATGAAACTTTGTGCCATTATGATAACCTTATTTCTGATAAACCCTTACATAATCAATCTCGTACGTAGCAGGCAGTTTGGATTCGTCAATTCCTTGAGACCCGCCCCAGTCGCCTCCCCAGGCAAGATTCAGTTTCAAATAAAATGGAGCATTGAACGGCCACGTCAACTTATTGTTTGTTTTATCATTATCAAACTTGAAGTATTCCACTCCATCGACAAACCCTTTGATATAATCCGCCGTCCATTCAACAGCATAAATATGGAATTGCGTTTCTGCATTTTCTATTCTTTTTTGAGCCGTTTTTTGCGTTCCGATTGTATGATTATACGCCTGAGTATGTATAGACGCATGTACCACATTTTGATCATAACCAACATATTCCATAATATCAATTTCGCCATCAAGCGGCCAAGCCGTAAAGTTTTTTGGCATCATCCAAAATGCAGGCCATGTTCCTTTGCCCGTCGGCACGCGCAATCGGGCTTCGAAATACCCATATGTCCAACTTTCAATAGTGTTGATTCGTGCAGAATACACCTCACCTCCTATTTTCTTTGCGATAATTTTTAAAGTACCATCGTATATTGCCGCAACCGTATCAGTACCTTTTACACCACTTACGTAAGTTTGTAATTCATTGTTTACAGCGCCTTTAGCCAAATTTTCGTACCACCATTTTGTTGTATTTGGCAATGAAGGTTTGCCCCCAGTCAAACGTGCATCATTAAATTCTTCCGTCCATTTCAGGTTATATCCATCAGGCACATAATTTATTGGCTTGCCAGCCTCCTGACTCACCGAGTATTTATGAGAATATTTCCCTGACACGAATAAAAGTTCAGCATTACGAGCAGCCTCTTGTGTATTTGCCAAAGCCGTAATCTTTACGATCATTTCACCGTTCCCCCCCTTATTTGGAGACATTGTTACCCACGATTGATTTGAGGAAACGGTCCAATTACCATTGGCTTTTACTTTGATGGATTTTGTTTCACCAGTAGATGAAAAAGAAGTAGTTGTCGGCGAAATTTCCCATTTAACTTCCACACCCGGTTTAGGATTACCGTCAATTGGAACATTACTTCCTCCGCAAGCCAAAAGCAATGCAAACACAAATAATAACATTGAATTCATTTTCTTCATAGTTGAAAGTTGAGGCTGCCGATTTCAGGTCAGCAGCCTCTTTACTCTAATTTAAATACAATTAATCATTAAAACTAAAATCATCTAAGTAGAAGAAGCCTGGTCCGGCATGACCTTCCGCACCAAACTGTATTACAATTTTATCATAATCTTTTCTGTCTTTTACTCCACTGAAATCAAATTCCAGTTCAATCCACTTATTCATCTCCAAATCAGCCATTACGATTTCCGTTTGCGTTTGCCATGCGTCGCCTCCCTTGTCAGAGTTATGCAGTTTAACATCCAATTGCGGTTTCAGTTTTTTGTTTGCAATCCAATCGCCAGCAACCGCATATTCAGTTGTATAATCATTGAAAGAAGGAATAAACACTTTCACTTTAACTTTGTTAACCGTAGTGAGATCAAATTTATAATCCGCTGCCGTGAAAGACATGTTACTGTAGAATCCTGTTGATTTCCAATAACGGTAAACCTTTGAAGACTCATTTATTGGAAGAGGCACCGGGTTACCAATAATTGCGCTCTTATCCGGTCCACCCATATCATCCAAAACAAAAGGAAGCGTTGTTGCACCTTCGAAAGACTCCGACAAAGGTATTGATTTATTTTGTTTAACAACAGCAGGAGGCGGTACGTTGAGATCTTCGCGACAGTAAACTAAGCACCAATCCTGTCCTTCCACCAAATTGTGTACCACCAATGCCATTACCTTATCAGTTTGATAAACAATTTCATAATTTTGATGACCGCAATAATATCCTAAGAATGCATTACCTGAAAGAGTTAATATTGGATATTGCCCACCTTCCGTTAGAGAAAAAGTATATTGTCCACCAGAATATGTGAATAACGCATCGTCCCCACTAGTACTTGTTACATTAAATCCATTAGCGGCTGCGACTGCTTTTCTACCATAACCTTCACCTTTATTTTCAATGTTAAGTTTAACACCATTTTGGATAAAAGTAAATTTGTGATCGTATAATGTCCACATTTGTTTATCATTGGGAGCGGCAGCCCACCATTCTTGTCCTCTAGAGTTCAATGGTCCCAAGCCCATGTGTCCGCCAATATTAAGTCCCGTTGCATTTTTAACCTCTTTAGCAAAATTGTTATATCTGTCCAACACCCATGTTTTTCCATCCACATCACCAGCTCCACCCGTCAAATTCACATAAAGAGGAGTGTTTACCAAATTAAAATCACTTTCAGGAAAACTTAATACAACACTTTTCTTTGCAACGCTTCCATCCGAATTATAAACAGATAATGTGGCAGTATAATCACCCGCAAAAGGATACTGACCCGTAGCCGTTAACTTATTGCTTGTTGCACCATTTCCTAAGTCCCATCTAATTGTATAAACTCCATTGTTAGGAAGTTCCGTTGTACTTGTAAAAGTGATTATATTATCACTATTGGGTGAAACCGTTTGTGTAAAAGTTACATCAGCGTCAACAACTATCCCCATATCACTTAATGAATAGTCATCCATTTCTTGAGGAGCACACGCCGCCATGATAAACAGTGGCAGAAGCAGCATCCATAATTTACTTATAATTTTATTTTTCATAATGATTACAATCATTTATTATTAAGATTTTGATTAATTAATAACCAGGATTTTGAATCAATTCAAATTCTGTACCTGCAGTTTTATCTATTTCTGATTGAGGTATAGGAAGATATTTTTTTGTATCAGCCCAAGTACGATCAACAGTGAAATGATCGGAAACAAAATGAGTGTTAAGTAAGTCTGTATCACCCCAACGAACAACATCCCAGAATCGCATTCCTTCTCCCAAAAATTCACGGTGACGTTCCAACTTGATGTTTGCAGCTGTTGCCGGAATGGAACTAGCCTGACCGAAAGCGCGTTGACGTACCTGATCAAGACATTGTTGTGCCGTTAACCCTTCTACCGGTGATTGTCCGTGAATGACTAACATTTCCGCATAATTTAATAATGTTTCTGCATATCTAAAAACACGTAAGTTATTACAATAGTTCAAATCTGTATCACCTTGAGGATTATAACCAACTCTTGCAGCATATTTTGCCATAAACAATCCAGTATCTTGATAACGAACAGTATATTGACCAGCATCGAATTTATTAATTGAACCTTCACGACGGATATCCCCTTCTTCATACATATCCCATGCTTCCTGACGAACCGGACCAAAACCCCAGCCACCTTTGAAATCACCTAACAGACTACCAGCACCCAGTCCATTTGGCGAGATAAAAGCAGGAAGATTAGTTCCATATCCTTGCCATCCGCTTGCCCAAGTTTTCCCTTCCGGCAAATGATTCACTTCAAATATTGATTCTTTTCCAAATTCACCGGCGTCTTCCCACATTGCCACAAAATCAGGAATTAATTGGTATTTTCCACTATTGATTATTTCAGCCATATCAGCGGTTATTTCAGCGTATCGGGTTTGATCTTTCTGATACATAACCACACGTGCTTTCAACATCAAAGCGGCAGCCCTATTGATTCTACCTGTTTTTTCACCGGTGGTATTCATCTCTAACCAACCTTCGGTGCATGCAATATCAATATCTTCCATAATCTGAGTATATATCTCATTTGCTGATGATTGAGTTGTCATATACGGAGATTCTGTTAATGGCGCTTCAAAGTAAGGCACATTTCCCCAGAATTTCCATAATAGATGTGTAAAGTAAGCCCGTAAGAAATGAGCTTCAGCTTTGTATTGATTTAGCTTACTTTCAGGAACTTCTACGGCATTTTCACATGCGGTAATGGCATTATTACTTCGTGCAAGACCAGAATAAAAGATTTGCCATAATCCGTCAATTGATTCCTGTGGAGTTGAAGTAAATAATGAAAGCAAGTACAATTGATGTTGATCACCTGCATCACCACCACCTTTAAATATATCATCGGAACGAAGATCAGACATAAAAGGAATACTATTATAATTTTGTGCAGCATAACTGTCGAATAGCAATATTTGATATGCTGACCCAAGATTAGCTAAAATTGCCCCCTCGAATGCAGGAGCACCTACTTCTTGTCTTTCTGTAGATGAAGAAGTAAGAAAATCTTCTCCACAGCTTGTAAGTCCAATAAGAACTGCTGCAATTAATATGTATATATATTTTTTCATTTGTTGAATATTATTAGATTAGAATGAAATATTTGCGCCCAACGAAATGGTTTTTGCTTGAGGATAAATTCCACGGTCGATACCAATTGTTGTGTAACCACCTGATGCAATTTCAGGATCAAAGCCATCATACTTGGTGAATGTCAATAAGTTATCTGCTGAAACATAAATTCTTAAACGTTGAACAGCAATTTTTTGTGTAAGTTCCACCGGTAACGTATATCCTAATTGTGCAGACTTCAGGCGCATATATGAACCATCTTTAATATAAAGATCAGATGAGCGCCAGTTTGAGTTTGGATTTGCAGTAGTTATTCGTGGAATTCTATTGGAAGTTCCTTCTCCATGCCAACGATCCAGTATCCAAGCAGGACGATTCATTGCAGGGATATCTCCACGTTGTGAAAAATCAAAGATATCATTTCCAAGTGCTCCCTGGAAGAACAGATTCATATCTATTCCTTTCCAATCTGCAGCCAAAGTAATACCATAAGTCCAGTCGGCCATACCTTTACCAATCTTTGTTTTGTCAGCATCACTGATTTCGCCGTCTCCGTTAAAATCAACAAACTTAACATCACCCGGTAATGCGGTACTTTGATACATGTCACCGTCGGCATTTACATAAGCTGCAACATCAGCCTGATTCTGGAAAAGTCCGTCTGTTTTGAATCCATAGAAAAAAGGAAATACTTCGCCGTTCATTCCTTTCACATAACTACCAACTCCTGATGCACCTGCATTCTCGTAAATCTGTTCACCGGTTTCATTACCTAAATTGATCAACTTATTCTTTAGGTATGAAGCGTTTGCAGAAATACTATATCCGAATTCTCCAACTCTCTGTGTCCAACTTGCTTCAAATTCCAATCCCCAGTTTTCCATATCTCCAACATTAGCCATTGGAGCACCAATTCCCACATATAATGGAATTGGTTGATACATCAACATATCGATTGTTTTCTTTTTGAAATAGTCAAATGAAAAAGTAAGAGCATTATTTAAAAAACGGGAGTCAATACCTAAGTTTGTCTGAGAGGATTCTTCCCATTTTACATTTGGGTTAGGAATATATCCGGGTGAACTTCCATATTGCATTTGTCCGGAATTTTCACCAACCTTCTTAAGGTCACTAGAAACCTGGTATCCTCCTCCAAAATAGTAATTCTGACCGCCATTCATCAATGAGGTATATAAGAATTGTCCAATTCTGTCGTTACCATTCTTACCCCAGCTGAATCTCAATTTCATATAGTCAAACCATTCAGGCCGATCTTCCATGAATGCTTCGTTGGTTAAATTCCATCCTAAAGAGAACGAGGGGAAAGTACCCCATTTGTGATCAGGTCCAAAATTTGATGAACCATCACGACGAACAGTTGCTTGAAACATGTACCTTTCATCAAAGTTGTAATCGATTCTACCAAAATAAGATGCACGTGCAGTATAGTTATATCCACCGGTACCACCCCAAACACGTTCTTCTTTTCTATCAGCTATTGCATAATTGATATTAGCTTTAAGCGGGTCATTTTCAAGAAGGTCTCTATCATTTCCACCTAAATTACGATAGGTATATCTTGAAGCAGATTGTCCAAGTACAAATGATAAATTGTGCACATCGTTAAATGACTTATTATATGAAAAATAGTTTTCTACCTGCCAGGTATATCCACGATTCATTTCACTTTGCACACTACTGAACAGCTGTTCTTTACCCTGTGTTGCAAGGAAATAAGGGAATGAATAACCGTCGTTGCCCCAAAATGACAGATCGACACCATAACTGGATCTGAATTTTAACTCAGGCAGAATAGTAATCTCACCCCAGAAAGATCCAACAATCTTATCAGAATGTCCAACTCCGGCATTAGGTTGATTCAGCATACCAACGGGATTGGCAATTTCTTGAAATCCAGCAGGTGGTATTGAGAATACATTTCCCTCTTTATTTTTCACAGCATAAGGATGTGCCGCTAAAATTGAAGCAGCAGTTTCTTCATCAGCATATACTGGAACTAGCGGTGAGAATGTTAAAGCACTACCCAAGATAGATCCATACTCAGAATTCGTTTCAATTCCAGTGGATTTATCTCTTGAATATCCAACATTAACGCCCAAAGTCATTTTGTTAAGGAAATTACGTTCCTGTGTCTCAAATATATTATAGTTCGAATTGGAACGGAGACTATAACGTTTGTAATTTGATTTATCATAATTACCACCAACAATACCGGCTGCATCAAAATATCCAAATGACAGGAAATAATTCATTTTATCTGCTGCACCAGACACACTTACCTGATGATTTACTATCGGTGCATTATAATAAAATGTTTCGTCCTGCCAATCTGTCCCAAGTCCTGCTGCCATGAGTTGGTCATTATTATAACGTGGTAAATTTCCATCATTTAACTGGCCCTCATTCATAATAATCATATATTCCTGGGCGTTGAGAACTTCTTTCTTCTTCCATGGATTTTGCCAACCAAAACTAACATCGTAATTAATGTTTGCACCACCAGTGCCTACTGCACCTATTATTCCACCACCACCATTTTTTGTTGTTATCAAAACAACACCATTGGCTGCACGTGATCCATAAATAGCAGCAGAAGCTGCGTCTTTAAGTATCTCCACGGATGCGATATCTACCGGATTTAAATAACTGATTCCTCCACCTACTTCCATTCCGTCAACAATGTATAATGGTTCACTGTTATTTACAGTGCCAATACCACGAATACGTACTTTTGAATCAGATCCCGGCTGTCCGGAGCTTTGAGTAATCTGTACTCCGGATACTTTACCTTTCAAGGCATCTTCTACACGAGTTGGGCGAGTTACATTCAGTTCATCAGATGAAACTTTACTAATAGCACCGGTAATAACACTTTTTTTCTGCACACCATAACCTACAACAACTAACTCATCTAGTAAAGCGACATCTTCAACCAGTTGAACGTTAATTATTCTGGGTCCTGTGATAATAAATGTTTGTTTTAAATAACCAATATAAGAAATTTCCAATTCTGAGCCGATTGGCACAGAAAGGACGAAATTCCCGTCCACATCAGAAATAGTACCCACACTTGTTCCAGGAACAAAAATACTTGCGCCAATAATCGGCTCACCGTTTTCATTGCTAATTGTTCCTTTGACTTGTGCAGCATTCTGTTGAACACTCTTTCCTGCAGTTTCTGCTAATGTTTTTGCAGATCCATTTGCAATGTAAATTTTGTTGTCTTTAATCTCATAACGTATGTCACGAGTAGCTAACAACTGGTCCAATACTTGAGTAAGCTCGGCATTGGCTACATTTATACTTACTATGTCGCTTAAATCAACGACTTCTTTGCTGTAAGCTAAAGTGTAACCAGTTTGTTCCGTAATACTCTCCAAAACTGTTTTTAGATTCTTCTGGTTGTAATTGAGATTTACCTTTTGCGCAGAAATCATATTGAAACTGAACAACAAAAGACAAGTCAAAATAACCATACGTTTTTTGAAAAGGATTTTTCCCATGGTTTGTTACATTTTAATAAATTATACAATAATAAATAAACTATCTACACACACTTTTTCGGTATTTCTTTTATAAATGTTTTAAAAAGATATCTAGATAAAGTTTTAGTCTTCTAAATATTGACACTTGTTATGAAGAAAAGTATGAGTAAAGGTGAAAAATATAGAATTAAAATTACTGAACATTAAAGGTGTAAGTCAAACACTCATCCTCAACAACATTCAAATCATGTTTTGACTACAATGAAACAATTATTTGTTTATCATGAATGGAAAAATTTACTGGAGATATTTTCTGGAGCTCGTTAAGTACACCCTCAACTGTTTCTTGACGAGTAATAAGTGTGTAGGTATAAAGTAATGCATTAGCATCTTTCACAATAAATTCAACATCATACCTTCTTTCGAGCAGACGAACAACATCTCTTAAAGAAGTATCATTCAGGTAAAGAATTCTGTCTTTCCAAAGAGAGTAATTTGTAGATTTTGAAAGGTTTTGTATTGATGTTTTTCCGCTTTCTTTATTGTAAACGAGATGTTGTCCTGGATGAAGTCCATATTTGTTTACAGGGGTATCGAAAACAACTTTACCATCGTCAAGTACTACACTTATAAATTCAGTATCATCATATGCATTTACATTGAATGATGTTCCCAAAACATTTACTTTGGTATTGCCAGCCTGAACTATAAATGGATAATGTTTATTAGAAGTTACTTTAAAATAAGCTTCTCCTTCCAAATATACAATTCTATCTTTTAATCTGAATTTCTCAGGGTACCTAATACGGGAATCGGCATTAATGAATACTTCTGTTCCATCCTGAAAAAAGATATGCGCAACTTCACCCTTGGGAATGTATAATTCTTTGTATTCTGCTTTATCAAATAAATCATATCGGTTAATTAAATTTAATCCAATGCCGATAATAAAAATAAGTGGAAAAACGACAGCAGCAATCGAAAACAATAATCTCCGGTTGTGACGATTATTAATGGTATTGATTATTTTATAATATAACTCACTTGAATGATCGGAAGATATTGGGTGTAAGTCCTCTATTTCTGACTCCAACAAATATGCATCGCGGTCGATCATATCCGACAGACATTTTTGTCCTTCAATTGAAGACGCAAACCAATCCAACACCTCTTTTGCTTCATTTTTAGAGGCAGTATCGGATAATACTTTGTTAATTATTTCTTTATTTGTTGATTCCACAAAAACACCTTGTTTTATTTATAGACACATAACCAAAGAAAAGATATGAGTTAAAAATACACTTTTTAATATTAAATAAACTATTTTATCTCTTTAAAATACTCTCTCAGCATTTTCAGGGACTCCTGATAATGTGATTTCACAGTATGAATAGAAATTCCCATTTTATCAGCAATCCGTTGATTGGAGTCTGAAGTATTCAATTTTCTGAGACATACTTCTTTTTTTTGAGGAGGTAAAAGGTCAATTCCTTTATAAAGAAGCAAACTCATCTGTTTGTCTTCTAACTTCTTGTGAATATCTTCATCATAAGGAATGGCTATTTGTGCATTTTCATAATTAAGCGAGACCAACTCCTTATGATCACGTATTATGTTCAATATTTTGTTTTTCACCATCGTATATAGATAGTTTTTAAGATTTACCTCAACATCTATATCTTTGGTCGAATCCCATAACTTGACGAAAACATGCTGAATAACATCGTCTACCATTTGCTCATCTTTAAGATATTTAAAGGCAAGTGTATATAAATAACGATGATATTTTTGATATACTACAGTAAAAGCTTCTTTATCCCTTTTTTTTATTAAAAGGAATAAAGCATGGTCTTCATTTCTAGTACGATCAGAAAAATCTTTTAGCATGGTGTCTAAATTATCTGTTATCGACTACAAATGTAAAGAATAATTGAAGAAAGAAAAAAAATCAGAACATTTTAACAACTCTTTCAATCCCTTTAACAAGGATATCAATCTCTTCTTTTGTATTATAAAATGCAAAAGAAGCCCTTACCGTACCGGGGATTCCCATTAAATCCATCAATGGTTCAGCACAATGATGACCTGTGCGTACGGCAATTCCCATTTTATCGAGCAGCATTCCCATATCATAAGGATGAATATCTTTTACCAAAAACGATATTACACTACTTTTATTCTTGGCATTGCCATAGATTTTCAAGCCATCAATTGAAAGAAGTCGTTCAGTTGCATAATTGAGTAAATCATCCTCATAAGAAGCAATATTTTCAATTCCCAATTTTGAAACATAATCCAAAGCCCTAGCTAAAGCCGCAGTTCCTACAAAGTCGGGAGTTCCAGCTTCAAATTTAAACGGAATTTCGTTGTATGTCGTTTTCTCAAATGAAACAGTAGAAATCATCTCTCCACCACCCTGATAAGGCGGAATAGCATTGAGCCACTTCTCTTTACCATAAAGCACACCTATCCCGGTTGGTCCGTAGATTTTATGCGAAGAAAACACCAGAAAATCACAATCAAGCTTTTGTACATCAATCGCTTTATGTTGAACAGATTGAGCAGCATCCACCAAAACGGGAACACCTTGTTTGTGAGCTATTTTGATAATCTCTTCAATGGGATTTATTGTCCCCAGCACATTCGAAATATGAGTAATAGCAATTAACTTTGTACGCGACGATATCTTTTTCTTTAACTCATCCAGAATGAGTTCACCGTTTTCATTGATCGGTGCAACTACAAGTTTTACACCTGTTATGTCGCCCTGAATTTGCCAGGGCACAATATTGGAGTGATGCTCCATTGCTGTAATCAGTATTTCATCACCTTCCGTACAAAATGCTCTACAGAACGAAGATGCCACCAAATTTATCGACTCAGTTGTTCCTCGTGTAAAAACTATTTCTTTTGGTGAAGCAGCCCCTATGAAATTCTGAACAGTAATTCGTGCTGCTTCATGCGCATCTGTAGCCTCTTGACTTAAAAAATGTACACCTCTATGAACGTTAGAGTTTATTGTGTAATACATTTGGTCGATTTTCTCAACAACGCAGCGTGGTTTTTGAGTAGTAGCCGCATTATCCAGATAAACAAGAGGTTTTCCATATACTTCACGTGCAAGTATAGGGAAATCCTTTCTAATATTATCAACATCCATCATTTGCATACATTGCAATTTCCACATCTAAGTAACTCACCTTTAAAACGTTTGTTTATCAACTGTTCCAAACGTTCTTTAAGAGTATCAATGCGGATTAAATCGACTACATCTTTTGTAAAAGCAACCATCAAAAGCAACTTAGCTTCTTCTTTATCAATTCCCCTGGCTTGCAGATAGAATAACGCTTGTTCATCCAACTGACCTATTGTTAGTCCATGTGAACATTTTACGTCATCTGCATAAATCTCCAACTGAGGTTTAGAAAACATATGTGCATCTTCAGAAGCACAAAGGTTCCGGTTTGTTTGAAATGCTTGTGTTTTTTGAGCATCTTTATCTACTAAAATCTTACCACAAAAAACGCCAGATGACTTTTCCTGAAGCACATATTTAAATAGTTCGTTGCTGGTGCAATTTGGAACAGCATGATCTATAAACACATAGTTATCAACATGTTGTTCTTTGTCAGTAATGACTAATCCACCAACATGAGCTTCAGCATGCTTACCCAGCAATTCAAATTTAAAGTTATTGCGCGTATACCCGTTATGAAGAGTAACGCTACTGGTCATCAATTGAGAAGATTCCATTTGTTTGCTGAAAAGAGAAGAAAGTCGTGTAACCTTATCAGAGTTCTCTTCGAGTTCATACACATCCACTCTTGCACTTTGATCTACAAACACTTCCGTGACTTGTGTTACCACAAAATTAACATCATCCACAGCATGATCACATACAAGCAGCTTCACTTCCGCATTTTCTTCAGCAATAAGTAACAATCGTCTATTTACGTTCAGATCAACGTCACTACGAAGAATATTGATTAACTGCAAAGGTTGTTCAATAGTCACATTTTTAGGAACATACACCACAAAACCATCCTGAGCAAACATTGTATTATAAGCTATCAAGCCATCTATTTCTACTTTAGCGATATTCCCATAATATTTATTGAACACTTCAGGATATTTCACTGAAAATTCCTGTAAGCCTCCAACGAAGACCTTTTCAGGTAGACTATTTTTCTGCTCAACCTTATCATAGAAACGGTCGTTAATCAAAAAGTAAACATTTGTATTCAAATTCGGCACATCACATTTGAATGCTTCATAAGGATTTACCGGGATTGGAATATTTCGAATATTCAAACCCAATTCCGTGTCAAATGTGCGGGCAACATTAGAATGCTTATATTCTTCTAATTCTGAAGTGGGGAAACCTGTTTTTTGAAACGCCTGAAAAGCCTCATCCCTCTTACTATTAAGTCCTTCTGATGAATGCTTATTCAGATCTTTTCGATATGTTTCAAAGAGGTCTATATATTGTTGTTCAATCATTTCATAAAAATTAAAGTTTAGCCGTTGATCAGCCAATCATATCCTTTTTCCTCTAATTCCAAGGCAAGTTCAGGTCCTGCGGTTTTCACTATTTTACCATTGAGAAGAACATGAACTATATCCGGTTTAATATATTCCAGTAATCGTTGATAGTGTGTAATTACAATTGCTGAATTCTGAGGAGTATGCAATTTATTTACACCTGAAGCCACAACTCGTAGTGCATCAATGTCCAGTCCCGAATCAGTTTCATCAAGAATTGACAAAATCGGTTCAAGCATTGCCATTTGGAATATCTCATTCTTCTTCTTCTCACCTCCAGAGAACCCTTCGTTAACAGAACGATTTACCAGCTGTTTATCCATTCCAAGTAAACCACTTTTATCGCGCATCATTTTAAGGAAATCAGATGCAGAGACAGCCGCTTCACCCCGATATTTGCGTTGTGAGTTTACCGCAGCACGCATAAAATTAACCATGCTAACACCCGGAATTTCAACAGGATATTGAAAACTCAGGAAGATTCCTTCACGCGATCTGTCTTCCGGTTCCATGTCTAGGAGGTCAATTCCTTTAAATTCTATACTTCCGCGTGTAACCTCAAACTTGGGATTTCCTGCCAATACCGATGCCAATGTGCTCTTTCCCGAACCATTAGGTCCCATGATAGCATGAATTTCACCCACATTGATTTCAAGATCAACGCCTTTTAATATCTCTTTATCGTCTACAACTGCGTGTAGATTCTTTATTTTCAGTAAACTTGTCATATATTATATCTTAAAACGCGGCATTAAATATGCCAAATATTATATTATGTATGATTATAACAATTGAATAACAAAGTTACGGTTAAATTTGTTTTTAACCGTATGTCAATGAATAAAAACCTAAACCTTCTTTATCTGCTTATTGACCCAACATTAATGAATCATCGGCACCGGCAATCATATCTCCGGCATCTTTTATTTTCTTGAACACGTCCGAAGCAAAAACAAAATCATTCATTTTTGAATTATTGGAATTCAATATTCCATCTTTTGTTCCTTCCCACTCTTTGATTCCTTCATTTAAAAATATGATATAATCACCAATATTCATCACCGAATTCAAATCATGCGATACAACGATTGATGTCATTTCAAAATCTTTTGTAATATCCAAAATCAGTTCATCTATAAGTTGTGATGATTTTGGGTCTAATCCTGAGTTGGGTTCATCACAAAAAAGGAACTTTGGATTAAGCGCTATTGCTCTGGCAATTGCAGCCCGTTTCATCATCCCACCGCTTATTTCAGAAGGGAAAAGATTGGCCGCATCCAGCAAATTAACTCTTTCCAAACAAAATTCTGCGCGTTTGCGCTTTTCTCTATTGTTCTTTCGCGAGAACATATCCAAAGGAAACATCACATTTTCCAAAACCGTTTTGGAGTCAAACAATGCCGAGCCCTGAAAAAGCATTCCCATTTTTCGACGCAATTGTTTCAAATCGCGATGCTTCATCTTCAACAGGTCTTTTTTATCATAGAGAATTTCACCCGAATCAGGCTGTAAAAGACCAATCAGGCATTTCAAAAAAACAGTCTTTCCCGATCCGCTCTTACCGATTACCATATTTACAGCTCCCGGCTGAAAAGATGCAGAAATATTCTCTAATACCTTGATTCCTTCAAATTGCTTATTGATGTTATTTACTTCAATCATCTTTACTAAGGTGTACTTGTTATGTGCTTGTTAACTGAGTAAAAACCAAGTCTGTTAAAAGAATAAGGATACTATTTGTAACCACAGAATTGGTGCTGGCCTTACCAACATTGAGTGCCCCCCCCTTAACATTGTATCCATTATATGCAGATACTGAAGCGATAATAAAACCAAAGATCATGGACTTTGCTATAGATTTCCATACTAAAGCCGATCTAAAATAAAACTGAATCCCATAAACATACGTCTCTACCGATGGCGTTCCCAAAATATCACAGATGAGATAACCGCCATAAATGCCTGTGAACATACTAAATATAACTAACACCGGCATATAAGCTACAAAAGCGGCCACTTTTGGCAGAATCAGATAATTGGCAGAATTAACTCCCATTATTTCAAGTGCATCCACTTGTTCGGTTATTTTCATTGTTCCAATTTCAGAGGCAATGTTTGAACCCACCTTACCAGAAAGGATAAGGCACATTATTGTGGAAGAAAATTCCAGAATGATGATCTCACGAGAAACAGCACCAACAGTAAATCGTGGTAACAATGGAGTTGTTATGTTCAAAGCGATTTGCATTACAATAACTGCACCAATAAAGAATGAAATAATCACTACAATCCAAATTGAACTAACCCCAAGTTTGTAAACTTCCTTAAAGAATTCCTTAAAGAACTCTCTATGTCTGTCCGGTCTGGATAATACCCGCTTTAACAAAAGAGCATAATCACCAACACTTTCTATATTGCTTTTTAGACTCATACTAATCTATTAACCTACTTGATTTATTACTACAAAGATACGATAGTTTTTAAATTCCGACATTTAAATTTACGAGATATCGATCATTTCAATAATTAATGTATATTTGAAATATGATTGAATATTCAGATAACGATTTGGGCAAGGTAATAATCAGGAAAAATAATCGTGCTAAACATTTAACGGCACGAAGAAAGTTCGATTACACAATAGTAACTGTACCCCCTTATTTAAGTCGCAAGCAAATCATCGCCGCACTTGAGACCCTGAAAACCAGGTTGTTGGCAATGAATGTATCAGAAAAGCTTTCCTTTTCTGATAACACCATAATAGAAACTTTCCCCTTCAGAGCGTACATACAACGAACAAATATATTCAATGTTTGTCGCATGTCGCTCAAAGAAGGTATCCTCAATATCCTTGTTCCCGAACAAATGAATTTGCAGGACTTCAAGGTACAGGAAACCATTAAAAACATGCTAATCAACGCATTGAGGATTGAGGCCAAGCGTATTCTACCTATTAAAACGGCTTTATTTGCCAAACAATACGGACTCACATTCAACGAAATAAAGATTAATAAAAGCACTTCCCGCTGGGGCAGTTGTTCTCGCAAAAAGAACATCAACTATTCCCTTTACTTAATGTTACTACCTGAAATCTTTATCGATTATATTGTATGTCACGAATTGGCACATACTGTCGAGATGAATCACGGTGAAAAATTCTGGATTCTACTTGATACCATCTGCAATGGAAAAGCAAAAATGTTGAGAACAGACCTCAGGAAATTTAAATCTCCGGTAATGGCATATTTGCAATAATACCTATAAATCTTTCAGCAACACATTCTTAGAGACATCATACATGTATGTTCTGGACTCCATCAGCGCATCCCAATGATCAGAAAACTCGTTTTCCATATCAATCATAAAATCTTCAGAACCGAAGGTATCTATGTACGTCATTACCGTGTTTACTGTCAGTTGATTAATATCTATTGCAGGTTGATAAGCCATAATTCGCTCATCTCCCAATGAAGGCGTGGGCGATATTATCTTCATTTCTTGCAAGTTGCTGATGATATCGTTGGTCAATCGCAAAGGAACTTTGCATCTTAAAGAAAGTTGTTCGGGTGTGAGCGGTGACTCGCTTTGTGCAAAGCGCTTAACTATTGCAGAGGTGATCATCAGCGTGAAATAATCACGGTAGCGGCGACTAATATTTTTAGTCTCTTTATCAAATGCGAAAGTCCTTACATTTTGCGATGCATACGATAGTTGAGAGCCAATTAAAACGATGTACCACGACAATTGTAACCACAACAATAACAGAGGTATAGCAGCAAACGTACCATAAATAGCGTTATATTTACTGATCCACAACTGACCACTCATATATAATAATTGGAATAATTGCAAAGCTATGCCGGCAGCTGTTCCGCCAATCAATGCGTTCCAAAACTTAACCTTAATATTTGGCATGAATTTATAAAGCATCGTCAACACCATGATAATCAATACGTAAGGAACGATATTGAACAACTGTGTCACCAATGGATTCAGAATTGCAGAAAACTTACTGAACATGGCTGCAGATGAAGCAATCATAATGCTCAATCCACTATTAGCAACCATCAATATTGGAATAATAAGAATCATAGCAAAATAGTCGACTACCCGTCGTTGCATTGTCCTACCTTTTGCAACGTTCCAAATCCGGTTCAAGTTGTTTTCAATATCTGCAAACAGCAATACCACAGTGTATAACAATAATAAAACTCCTATTCCTGCGAACCACCCACCTTGTGCATTCTCCAGCGAGTTATTAACAAATCCCACTATTTCATTGATGATATCACCCGAATTCATACTCCCATTTTCAACAGCAGATTTAACCGTTTCAATTGTACCAGGAATATCGAGCGACTGATTGCCGGAAGATGTTTCTTCAAGAATAATAACTGTATCTGTAGATAATTGAGGTACTTGTGATACGGGCAACTCCATTTTTGGCGGTTCGTTTCCAAAATAACGGAAAATCTCACTTTGAACAATATTCTCAAAACCAAAGCCACGAGCAATAGCAAATAAAACCGCAAGAAGAGGAACAATGGAAAGAACCGTTCGGTAAGTCAATGAGCGAGAATTGGCAGCCAGTTTTTCATCCTGAATACCTCTAACAGTCAACATGATAACCTTTAAAATGTTATAGAAAACATTTTTTGAATTAGAGAAGTTCTCAGGATTCTGACGCCAAATACCATAGCTAAGAAAGTGAATGCCTTCCTTAATTTTCACATTGACCTTTTGGAAAAAGCCATGCTCTTCCAAAGCATCATCGTCCTTTTTCTTTCTTTTCTTAGACATATTCTTAACAATAAAAAAACAGCCGATCTATAAGCCGGGTTCTGTATCTGTCAAAGACAGACGTTTGTCATTTATCTATGGACAATGTCACCATTGCCCTTTAGCGGTCTACCCCTCGGCATCGGGCGAGCAACCCTTATTGTCCGATATACATGACCTTGCAACCCATAAGACGTACTGCGCATTACATTGCTGCCCTGCCGGTGAGCTCTTACCTCGCCTTTTCACCCTTACCCCACGCAAGGCGGGGCGGTTATTTTCTGTTACGTTGCTCTGCTCTCACGAACAGCTTCCCGTTAGGAAATATGGTGCTCTATGTTGCCCGGACTTTCCTCCCCGACTTTCATCGGAGCGACAAACCGATCTGCTGCTTTTGCAAAAGTAATATTAATATGCAAATTTTCATGTAAGAAACTCCATTTATTTTGCGAGCTACAACCCGCATCTACTTTTGATTCTGTCTATTGAGTTCCTGTTATTCAGGTTATTTAATGGCTTATATATCGACTATTTTCATTTATTACCTCATTTTGATATGTGGTTTTCATCATTGCAAGATTATAGTTTCATCGAAATTTAGTAAAAACGAAGAGAAAATATTGTGGGACCATGGTGAGAGGAGGGTGAGACCATGATTAGAGGAACACAAAGTTTTCAATGAAGCTTTTTACACTCAAAAGATTTTCATATTGAACATTTTTTTAGCATTTTGCTTTCATTAATCAATTATTCCAGTATCTTTGTAAATATAATATGTTTGCAATGCATAAAATGTATTTAACATACACTCAAATAACTACTACAATGAATATGACCCCTTGGGGGGTTATATAATTTTCACACCCTGTAAGCATGGTAATGCTTTTCTGATAGCCGCCTGGCTATCATTCCAAAATCAACATAATTTATTAATTACATCTCGTTTATTGAAAACGAATAAAATATTCATAATCATATGAAAGTTATGAAATTCGGTGGGACTTCGGTAGGATCGCCCGAGAGTCTAAAATTAGTTAAAAACATTGTAGAGTCCGAAAAGGAATCCGTTATTGTTGTTGTTTCTGCACTCGGAAGTGTTACCGACAGGTTATTGCTGGCAGCCGATTTTGCTGTAAAAACAAATGCGGGCTACAAATCTATATTGGATGAGATCATCCAAAAGCATGAACGGATAATTAATGAAATGATTACCGATGCAAATACGCACGAAGATATCTCAAAAAAAGTGCGAGTGCTGTTTGACGATTTGCAAAATATTTTACGAGGTGTATTTCTTATTGGAGATCTGTCGCAAAAGACATCGGACAAGATTGTGAGTTATGGCGAGCGATTATCGTCACTGATTATCAGCAAGATAATTGATGGAGCTGAACTATTTGATGCAACAAAATTTATAAAAACTACCCGTCAGTTTAATAGCCACATCCCAGATATTCCACTTTGTAACAAGTTGATTCACGAAGCTTTTACTGAATTTCCAATGCCCAAAGTGGCGCTTGTTCCCGGTTTCATCTCTTCAAGCAAAGAAGATGATGACATAACCAATCTTGGAAGAGGCGGTTCAGATTATACTGCTTCCATCATTGCTTCGGCCATGGATGCTGAGATGCTTGAAATTTGGACAGATGTAGATGGATTCATGACTGCCGATCCAAAAATAATCCAATCAGCCTACGTTATTGAGGAACTATCATTTACCGAAGCCATTGAGCTTACCAATTTCGGAGCCAAAGTTATTTATCCTCCAACCATCTTCCCTGTTTATCATAAGAATATTCCTATTTATATAAGAAATACATTTAAACCTGAGGCAAAAGGAACATTAATCAGTAATATTAAGCCGAACAGAAATGGTAAGATCATTAAAGGTATTTCATCCATTAATGATACAGCCCTCATCACTATCCAGGGACTTGGAATGGTGGGCGTTATCGGTGTAAATAAACGTATTTTCTCGGCATTAGCCAATAATGGCATCAGCGTGTTCCTGGTTTCGCAAGCTTCATCTGAAAATAGTACTTCTATTGGCGTGCGTACCCAAGATGCCGAACTGTCTCAAAAAGTACTCAGTAAGGAATTCAAGTACGAAATAGGCATGGGAAGTATAAATGAAATCATTGTGGAATATGATTTGGCCACCATCGCTATTGTGGGGCAGAACATGAAACATGTGCCCGGAATTGCAGGGAAATTTTTTGGGGCATTGGGTAGAAATGGCATCAGTATTATCGCTTTGGCACAGGGAGCGGGCGAGACCAATATCTCTTGTGTGATTTCAAAAACGGACTTAAAAAAGTCGCTGAATGTTATTCATGATTCGTTCTTCCTTTCCCCTTATCAAGAAATGAACATCTTCATTATCGGTACGGGAACCGTCGGCAGCAACCTGTTGGAACAGATTAAAAAACAGAGAGATACTCTGAAAGAGCAAAATAAACTACGATTGAATATTGTTGGCATTGCCAATGGTTGGAAAGCATTGTTTAAGCGTGAAGGAATTCCACTTGAAGAATATTATGAAAATCTGATGGTCAATGGCAAAAAGAGTTCACCCGAACTGATTAAGGATGAGATTTTGAAAATGAACATCTTCAATTCCGTGTTTGTCGATTGTACAGCAAGTCCTTTAATTGCCGATCTATATTGTGAACTTATGTCGCACAATATTTCTGTAGTTACAGCAAATAAAATTGCAGCATCATCGTCATACGAAAACTACAGTTTACTAAAAGAAACAGCACGCAAATCGGGTGTTAAATTCTTATTCGAAACGAATGTAGGCGCGGGACTGCCAATAATCAACACAATGAATTCTCTCATCAATTCCGGAGATAAAATTGTTAAACTAGAAGCAGTTCTTTCCGGGACGTTAAACTTCATTTTTAATACACTAAGCGAAGATATTCCGTTTAGCAAAGCCGTGAAAATGGCTGTAGATGAGCATTTTGCCGAGCCTGATCCTCGCATCGATTTAAGCGGACTGGATGTAGTGCGTAAACTGGTTATTCTGTCTCGCGAAGCCGGGGCAATAATTGAACAAAGCGATGTGAAAAAGTCGCTGTTCATTCCTCAACATTTCTTTGAAGGAACGCTGGATGAATTCTGGCAATCGCTTCCTCAGCTAGACGAATTGTTTGAACTGCGTCGAAAACAATTGGCCAAAGAAGGAAAAAATCTTCGTTTTGTAGCCACTTATAATGACGGAAAATGTGAAGTTGCTTTGAGAGAAGTGGAAAAAGGTCATCCTTTTTATAACCTGGAAGGCAGCAACAACATAATAATGATAACTACAGAAAGGTATAACGAATATCCAATGGTGATTAAGGGATATGGAGCCGGTGCCGATGTTACAGCAGCGGGCGTTTTCTCTGATATCATTTCTATTGCGAACATCAGATGATGCTGATATGAAATATATAATAATTCTAGGTGATGGGATGGCCGACCTTCCAATTGAAAGATTGGGGAACAAAACGCCAATTCAAGTTGCTCATACGCCCTACCTTAATTTACTGGCATCTAAGGGTCAGAATGGCCTGCTGGACACAATTCCAGAAGGATTTTCACCAGGAAGCGAGATAGCTAATTTGTCGGTGCTTGGTTATGATATTCCAACAGTTTATGAAGGTCGCGGCGTCTTGGAAGCCGCCAGTATGGGCGTTGACATCTTACCAGGTGAAATGGCTATGCGTTGTAACCTTGTGTGTATTGACGGAGATTTATTAAAGAATCACTCTTCAGGACACATTTCCACAGCAGAGGCTACTGAATTGATACACTTTCTGAATGAGAAACTAGGGGATGAAGTATTCAGTTTTTATCCTGGTGTTTCGTATCGACATCTGCTTAAGATGAAAGGAGGCGACAAAAATATTCATTGCACTCCGCCACATGATGTGCCAGAAAAACCATTCTTTCCATTACTGATAAAGCCTTTGAATGAGGAATCGACATCAACTGCAAATGCGCTCAATGAATTGATTCTTGCGTCACAAGAGATTTTGCGAGATCACCCCATCAACAAAAAGCGAATTGCCGAGGGCAAAGATCCAGCCAACAGCATTTGGCCATGGTCACCCGGTTATCGACCACAAATGAATCGTCTCGACCAAATGTTTCCCATTAACAGCGGAGCCGTTATTTCCGCTGTCGATTTGATAAGAGGAATTGGCGTATATGCCGGCTTAGAAGTCATTAATGTGGAAGGAGCTACAGGTTTATATGACACAAATTACGAAGGTAAGGCACAAGCCGCACTTAAAGCACTGAAGACAAAAGACTTTGTTTATCTTCACATAGAAGCAAGCGATGAAGCCGGTCACGAAGGAGATGTACTTTTAAAAATAAAGACGATTGAGAATTTGGATGAGCGCATTATCAAAACAATCTACGAGGAGACGGAAAAGATGGATGAAACAGTTGCTATAGCCGTTTTACCCGATCACCCCACTCCTTGCGAGGTGCGCACGCACACAAGAGATGCAATTCCATTTCTTATTTATCATCGGGGCATTTTGCCAGATTCAGTGAAAACTTACGATGAATCAGCAGCAAAAAATGGCTGTTTGGGATTGCTGCATGGCAATGAATTTATACATAAATTTTTCTCTATCCAATGAAGTATTACAGTACAAATCATGTTGCTCCGGTGGTGACGCTGCAACAAGCAGTGATAAAGGGGCTTGCTCCAGATAAAGGTCTTTACATGCCAGAATCAATAAATCTTTTGCCTAAATATTTTATTGATAATATTGGCGAGATGAACTTGACAGATATTGCTAAAACTGTAGCTCACGCGTTTTTCGGCGAAGATATTCCGAAGGAAGCCCTCAACGCGATTGTTATGGAAACATTGAATTTTGATATTCCGTTAAAAAAAGTAGATGAAGGAATTTATGTATTGGAACTTTTTCACGGTCCAACTTTTGCTTTTAAGGATGTCGGCGCACGGTTTATGGCTCGTTTGTTATCTTATTTTGTGAAGAAACAAAATCAGGAAAACGTGAAAGTGCTGGTAGCCACTTCGGGTGATACAGGAAGTGCGGTTGCCAACGGTTTTTTGGGAGTCGATGGCATTCAGGTGATTGTTTTATATCCATCCGGTAAAGTAAGCAATATTCAAGAAGCACAATTTACTACATTAGGACAGAATATTGTAGCGTTGGAAATTGATGGCACATTCGACGATTGTCAGAGACTAGTTAAATCTATGTTTCTGAATAAGAAGTTGAATGAGCAAATGAACCTGACATCCGCTAATTCGATTAATGTAGCCAGATTCTTACCACAATCATTTTATTATTTCTTTGGCTATGCGCAATTGGTTAATCTTGGTTTTGCCAACAATGTGGTATTTTCCGTTCCCAGTGGTAATCTTGGTAATCTTACCGCAGGTCTTTTTGCAAAAAAAATGGGACTGCCCATAAGCAGGTTCTTTGCAGCTAACAACAAGAACGACACATTCTTCAATTATTTGAAAACCGGCGATTATCAGCCAAAACCATCTGTTCAAACCATTGCGAATGCGATGGATGTGGGTGCTCCAAGTAATTTCGATAGGATTATTGATCTTTATAAAGCATCATATCAGTCTGTCAAAAAAGATATTATTGGTTTTACTTATACCGACGATGAGATAAAACAAACAATCTTAGATGTTTATAACAAATCAGGTTATTTGTTGGATCCTCATGGGGCTTGTGCATATCAAGCTTTAAAAGATGGAAAAGAATCTGATGAGAACGGCATTTTTCTGGCTACTGCTCATCCTGCTAAATTCAAGGAAATTGTGGAAGGGATAATTGATAAGGAGATTATTCTGCCGGAAAAACTTGAATCGTTTACGAAAAAAAATAAGCTGTCAGTTAAACTGCCGGCGGACTCTGAAAGCGTAAAAAATTACTTATTACAACTGAGTTAAGTATTATTTTAATAATTTTAAGTGTTTATTAATGCACTTTTGATTAGTTTTGCAAGTTAAAACCATACTCTATCAGGTTTTTTGCGAATGAAGCATCTATTGTACTATATATTTTTGATACTTGTAATGTCAAATTTCATTCAATGCTCAACACTTAAAAAAGGTGTTGATGCAAAAGATGTTATGAACGACAAAAGCAATCAAAATGTTGTATCTCAATCACCTACAGACAGCATCGGGGATGTTGCCCAACAGAATTTGATGGGGGACTCTATATCTAATGCAATTCCCGGAGACACCATAAAACCTGTTATTACTGATTCGACAATTCTGAAAAACGACTCACTCACTATACCTTCACCAGACTCGCTGCAAGTGGATTCCACCCTAAAAGTTCAAACTGAATTTCTTGAGACAACTGTTTTTTATACGTCTCAGGATTCTATGGTTTTTACCAGTGATAATATGGGATACTTATATGGCGAAGGAGATATTAAATATGGTAGTCTGAGTATAAAAGGTGAATATATCATTTTAGATATGGACAGCAGCACAATTGCTTCTACTTTTGGAGTGGATTCGCTTGGAAAAGAATTTGGCTATCCTGTTTTTAGCGAAGGCGAAACACAATATGAGATGAAGAAGGTTCGGTACAACTTTGACACAAAGAAAGCATTTATTTCAAATGTTGTGTCTCAGCAGGGCGAAGGTTTTATCACTGCTAATCAGGCAAAAAAGAATACCGACAACTCATTTTATATGAGGGATGCAAAATATACTACTTGCGATAATCATGATCATCCGCATTTTTATCTGAACTTATCAAAAGCAAAAGTACGACCTGGAAAAGATGTGGTTACTGGACCGGCATGGCTGGTGGTTGCAGATGTTCCGCTGTTCCCGGTGGTATTGCCTTTTGCCTTTTTCCCATTTACAAAAACTTACTCTTCTGGAATTATCATGCCTTCGTTCGGGGATGAGACGGAAAGGGGTTTCTACTTGCAGAATGGTGGGTATTATTTTGCTATCAGCGACTTTGTTGATCTGGCTGTAACGGGTGAACTTTATACTAAGGGATCTTGGGGATTAGGTGCTCGTTCTAATTATAGAAAACGATATAAATATTCTGGTAACTTTAATCTATATTACCTCAACACTGTGTTGGGTGAAAAAAACTTAGATGATTATTCGGTGTCAAAGGATTTTAGGATAAACTGGACGCATTCTCAGGATCCTAAAGCAAATATGTATCGCACTTTCTCTACCAGCGTGAACTTTTCGACAAGTAAAATGGATCAGAGGGATTTATCGAGATTATACTCAAGAGCTGGATCAAACAACACCAAGAGTTCAAGTATAAATCTGACACAACGTTTTCCCAACTCTCCCTGGAGTTTATCGGGTTCAATGAATATCAACCAGGTTTCCAGAGATTCAACAATATCGGTTACGCTTCCTAACGTTTCTATTAATATGAGCAGAATTTATCCATTCAAACGTAAAAATTTGGTGGGTGAAGAGCGCTGGTACGAAAAAATATCAATGAGTTATGCAGGAGAACTTCGTAATTATATCACTACAAAAGAGAATAAGATATTGAAATCTAGCTTGGTAAAGGATTGGCAAAATGGTATGAGACATAGTGTTCCTATCAGCGCCACATTCAATCTTTTTGACTATATTCAGATTACGCCAAGCATCAATTACAATGAGCGCTGGTACACGGGTGGCGAACGAATGGCCTGGGATCCTGCACGCAATCAGCATGTTGTTGTTGACACCATCAGGGGGTTCAAACGTGTATATGATTATAATACTTCTTTGAGCGCATCTACTAAGCTTTACGGAATGTACACACCCTGGAAGGTTTTCGGGGATAAAGTGAAAGCGATCCGGCACGTTTTTTCTCCAAGTATCAGCTTAAACTATACTCCTGACTTCAGCTCATCGAACTATAATTTTTATGAAACATATTACTATAAAAATGAATATGGCGAAGATGTGGAGTATAAATATTCTCCTTATTCTCGCATGATTTTTGGAACTGCTCCGAGTGGTGCAAATGGAGGCATCGGCTTCGATTTCAAGAATAATGTTGAAATGAAAGTCAAAAGTGATAATGACTCAATTGGTGAGAAAAAAATCAGCTTGATTGATGATCTGGGTATTAGCTTTAATTACAATATGATGGCTGATTCTTTGAAATGGAGCACAATTAATTCTAATATCAGATTGAAACTATCTAAGAGTTATACGTTGAGCTTAAGTGCTAACTGGGAACCTTATCTTTACGAACTTGATCAAAACGACAATCCGGTGAGAGTAAACAAGTTGCGTGCTTTCAGCGGAAGAGGAATCGGTAAGCTTATCAGTACGGGTACAACTTTTTCTTACAATCTTAATCAGGACTCTTTTGATAAATTGTTCGGTAAAGATAAAACAGATACCGACAAGGATAATAAAAAAGGGGATGCAAATAGTGGTCTCGCTGATGATGGCACTATCGGTAAAAATCCTAATGAACAGGGTGCCGGAAGAAGTGTTTTTGATAACGCGGGAGAAAATGAAGGGAATTATGACAAGGACGGATATATGAATAATGCGGTGCAATGGAACGTATCTTTCAATTATTCAGTCAGATATGGTTATGGCACTTTCAATAAGGAAATAATGGAATACAATAGTATTCTTACGCATAACTTTGGATTAAGCGGGTCTGTTCAGCCCACTAAAAACTGGAACTTCACATTTAATACCGATTACAATTTTGATTTGAACAAGTTCACAAATATAAATTGCTCGTTGACCCGCAATCTGCATTGCTGGAGCATGTCGGCAAGCTTTATACCTATTGGTCCGTACAAATCTTATAACTTTACGATTCGTGCAAATGCATCATTGTTACAGGATCTGAAATATGACCAACGAAATTCGCCTTACGATGGAAATATGGCTTGGTATTAAACTTTCTTTTCTCCCCACAGCTTATCCATTCTTTCACTCATCTTCTTTTCTGAAGGCGTTTCTTGTGGTTCCCAAAACCGTTGATTCTTAATCTCTTTAGGCAGGAACTCTTGTAGCACAAAATGATTTTCATAACTGTGAGCGTATTTATAATCTTTTCCGTAATCGAGTTCTTTCATTAATGATGTTGGTGCATTGCGCAAATGGAGTGGTACCGGCAGGTTTCCCGACATATTAGTTTCTTCTAAAGCTTTTTCAATAGCCATATATGCTGAGTTACTTTTGGGAGATGTAGCCAAATAAATTGTTGTTTCTGCCAAAACAATTCGTCCTTCGGGCCAACCAATCTTCTGTAGGGTGTCAAAACAAGCATTTGCCAATAATAATGCATTTGGGTTGGCCAATCCAATATCTTCTGCGGCAGAAATAACTAATCGTCTAGCAATAAAAGCGGGATCTTCCCCTCCTGCAACCATCCGTGCTAACCAATAAATGGCTCCATTGGGGTCGCTCCCACGAATGGATTTGATAAAAGCGGAAATGATATCGTAATGCATCTCTCCTCCTTTATCGTAAGCAGCGGGATTTTCCTGCAATCGCTCTGTGACAAGTTTGTCTGTTATTATCAGTTTGCCGTCTTTCTCTGCATTGGAAATAAGTTCAATCGTATTCAACAATTTACGTGCATCTCCTCCCGAAAAACGGTATAAAGCGTCTGTTTCTTCAACTACTATTTCTCGCTCCTTGAGCTCAACATCATCCATAATTGCGTGATGTAATAATTCTTCAAGGTCGTTCTTCTCTAACGATTTCAAAACATAAACCTGACATCGGGACAGTAATGGACGGATCACTTCAAATGAGGGATTTTCGGTTGTTGCTCCAATGAGCGTGATTATTCCCGTCTCGACAGCCTGTAAGAGTGAGTCTTGTTGCGACTTGCTAAACCGGTGAATTTCATCAATGAACAATATGGGATTACCCGATTGGAAAAATCTATTATTCTTTGCTTTTTCAATTACTTCTCTTACGTCTTTTACTCCGGAATTGACAGCGCTCAACTGATAAAATGGCACTTTCATTGTGTGGGAAATAATATATGCCAAAGTGGTTTTGCCAACTCCGGGAGGTCCCCACAAAATAATGGAAGGAATATGACCTGAGTCAATCATCCTTCTCAAAACTGCTCCTTTTCCTACTATATGTTTCTGACCCACATACTCGTCAAGCGTTTTTGGTCGTAATCGCTCTGCTAATGGTGCACTCATTTACTTATCTATTTGATATATGCATGTGAATAATATATTTCATGAATCCTATTATGAATTCACAATCTTGAAATACGTTTTGTTTTGTAAATATATTAATTTTATCTTAACTTGCCTTCTTATTTAGTGGAAGTATTAAATTACTGACGCTTAAATAAACGTAAATCTTCTATAAGTAAATTATACTTTAGATAAAAGCAGAAAAAAAGTGACACTGTATTAAATTCAAAAAGTGAGTTATATTAATGTATTAAAATATATTTAAATTGTATCTTTGTAACTTTAAAACAAAAAGCGATGTACAATCTTCCTCTCATTTCAATGTTCAACAACTTAGAACAACTTGATTCTGTTAAACTTAACTTCAATGAGACCAGTGTAAACTTCATGAATATTGCTATCGCCTTCATAATGTTTGGCGTTGCATTAGGTATCAAACCTAAGCATTTCAAGGATGTTCTCATGAATCCTAAAACAGTTATTGTAGGTGTTATTTCTCAATATGTTATCTTGCCTGCTCTGACTTATTTACTGGTTTTGATTATTAAGCCAAGCTCAACCGTAGCAATGGGAATGATTCTGGTAGCATCTTGTCCTGGAGGCAACGTTTCCAACATGATTTCTGCACTATCTAAATCAAATGTTGCTTTATCTGTTAGTCTTACGGCCATTACCACAGTTCTTTGTGTGTTTATGACTCCTCTAAATTTTGCATTTTGGGGTGGTCTTTACGCCAGACAGTCGCCTTTGTTGGTACCTATCGCGATTGATGGATTAGAAATGTTTCGTACAGTATTCATCATTTTAGGAATTCCGGTTATACTTGGAATGATTATTGGACATAAATTTCCTAAGTTTGTTGCAAAGACTTCAAAATATGTGAAGTACTCATCTATACTCTTTTTCATTGCATTTATTGCAGGAGCTTTAGCTGGTAACTTCAGCCTATTTTTAAAATACATTCATCTTGTGTTCTATATAGTTCTGATTCATAATGGTATAGCATTTTTGGGAGGTTATTTATTTCCCAAATCATTGAAGTTAAACGAGTTAGACTGTCGCACAATTTCTATTGAGACTGGAATTCAAAACTCTGGTTTGGGACTTGCATTAATATTCAATCCGCGCATTTTTCCACCCATTCTAGAACTAGGAGGCATGGCCTTTATAGCAGCTTGGTGGGGTATTTGGCACATTGTGGCTGGATTAATGTTGGCATATTACTGGAGAAGAAAACCATTAAAATTTATACCCTTACAAAATGAAATACGAATACAATAAAGGTTATGCCATTACACGCTTTTTTACAAACCTAGCATTAAGACTAAATTTCGGGAAACTGATTTATGTTGGAAAGGAAAATGCGGATACTGATTATCCACTGATTTTCGCTCCTAATCACAGAAATGCAGTGATTGACCCAATGATACTCATTAACTCTATCAGTAAAAAACATATCGTTTTTCTTGCTCGTGCCGATGTTTTTAAGAATCCAAAAATTGCAAGAATCTTGGAATGGCTTCATATTATGCCCGTTTATCGTATTCGCGATGGCGTGGATAATTTAAAAAATAATGAGGAGTCTTTTGAATTAAGCGGCAGTCTGATGAAAAAAAAGATTCCTTTGGCGCTTTTTCCTGAAGGCAGACATAACCCCAAATCATCTTTACTCCCCATACAGAAAGCGATTCCAAGAATTGTTTTCCCTATTGAAGAGGAGGTTGATTTCACACTTGGTAGCAGGGTAATTCCTGTAGGTATTTACTATCCTGATATATTTGGCTTTTTATCAGACGCATATATTAATATTGGAAAACCGATTTTAATATCCGACTATAAAGAGCTGTATGAAATCAACCCTCAACTTGCAGCTAATCAATTTCGACAAGATTTGGGTGAATGTTTGGGTGAGTTAATCGTAAATATCCAGAACGATGCATTTTATGATGAGTACGTTTATGCTATCGATTGGAATGCTCATACATTAGACAAAAATAGATACCCAAACAACAAAGATGGTTATTTACTTGCATCTCAGGATATTGTTCGTAAATTAGACAAATTGTTTGAACAAGACCGTCTCACTTTTGATGCTAAGATAGAAGATTATCGCGAAGCGCATAAAGCACTGAAAGATTACGGGTTGACTACAAAAGATCCCGTTTCAAATCCTTCATCGGTCTTTACTTTATTGATTCAGACACTTCTTTTGGTAGCGACTTTTCCTATTGCATTATTTGGCTTCTTAAATGGTATTTTCCCAATAATAGGTTACAAAAAGTTACTGGGATTGTTTAAAGAAGAACAATTTATACCTTCTGTTCGTTATGCTTCCGGTATGTTATTGGTTCCTATTTTTGATTTGATTCAAACCATTATTATAGGAATCATCACTATGAGTTGGAGCATTACTCTTGCTTACTTTTTATTAATGCCAGCCACGTTTTATTTCGCATGCTGGTGGAGAAAATGGGCTAAAGGGTTGAGACGAAAATGGAAAGTAAGCCGTTTCAAAAATCGATTTCCCGATGTTTGGGAAAAGGTGATCTCTCAAATAAAACTCTAAATGGATTGCATAAATGTTTATGCATTTAGAGATTAATTCATATTCAGGTTTTTAATTTCGGTATTTATCCATTCCAAAGTATGATGAATGTTAATGTATTTTTCTTTCAAATCCTGAGGCACGTAAAAATACTGATTAGAAGACTCATAACCAAGCGTTGGATCTTGAAGAACTAAGGGCAGAAATGCTTCAATAATTTCTTTTTCAGACCGAACGCTCTTACTCATCATTTCAAGGCAGTATTTTTTAATCGTTGTATCGTTTGCTGATAGATACTTGTTCCTTTCATTGGTAAATGTGGCCTGAGCAACTACCGATGCAAAATGTAACTGTATGGCTTTTGCTCTTATTAAGTCGCTTTTAAGCAGTGGAACCACTTCTTTATCCGCAAGTTGCAGAGCTTTCTCCAGCTCCTGACAACCAGATTTGAAACTATTCGACACTTTTGTCATTTGCTCGATAAAAACTTCTGTCGGATATATTGAACGCCATGAGTCCAGATCATCGTAAGGAATGCCAACCATTGAAGCTTTGTAATGAGTTGGCTTGATATATAATAAATTTGCAGGTCCAACATGCTGTGGACCATTATACAAAGTTGTTATATTATAAGGAAATTCTTCAAATCCGGAGGAGAAATAATGCCATGCATTACAAATATTATTTGCTGGTTTTTCGCCATAATATTGTTTTGCATAGTGAAGCAAGTCGGTATTATCACCATTAAATATGCTTTGGAATATTGCTAAATTGAGCGATGGATATCCACCTACACTCCAACTGAACATAATACCGTTGATAGATTCGGCCGAAAGATTCTTTGCATGCTTTGCAATCAGTTCCATTGCAGGGATCACAGGAACACATCCCAGCTCCCAAGAAGCATTTACCTGAATTTTGGCAACTGTTTTCAGGCCCGCTTTCTTGGCCATTTTCCAATGTTCTAATGCACGCGGACCGGGTCCCACCGACGAGATGGAATATTCACCGACTGTCGATTTTATTCCCCCTCGTTCGACAGGAAGCGACCACTCACTTACTGACATCAGCCATGACTGTTTGGATAATTGATTGATAATCTTTTCAGCATATTCATCGTTCCATCCCCAATCCCAAACCAGAACATTCGCATTTGGATTTCCATTCTTTACTCCTTCAGCTATAACATTGTTAATGTTTGAGATTATTTTATCATATGATTCATTTTTGCATCGTTCACATTGGGCTTGATTTCCATGTGATGCGCAATTGGTAAGGTTTTCTGATGCTGTAATAGTGAAAACTCCTCCTAATCCGGGAACTTCCTTGAAAACTTTTTCATATGAATTTCTTACCCAATCAAGCACTCTAATATCAGAAGTACAGAGCGTTTGAAGTCCCCCCTCTTTAACTCCCGCCAGACTTTTCCTCTCGGGAGAATTAAAATACTCTTCGGGCATTGCACGAGGCTCATTGGCATATAGATATACTTTTATATTATACTTGGCAGCTCTATCAACCAATTTCTTTAGATTATTAAGTCTGATCGAATAATCTTTTGATCCGGGAAAAATGCCATCTTCCGGTACTAACATTCTTAAAACGGAGTGAATCCATACGGAGTTTATTCCTTTTTCAGACAGCTTTTTCAAAAGATGATCGGGAAAAGATGCTATTTGCGGATCTATTAATGGGTCACCAAATTCCGCATTGTACGAAAATATCATCCGTATGTCCAACTGACTGTCTTCTAAAACCACATCTTGGGATTGAGCGTTTTGTTCATCGAAAAAACGGAATCGTGGAACTTCTGGAATAGTGAACTTATTTATCTCTCGCGTCCATGAGGCAATTTTACGTGCATCTTGTTGCATTTCAGATGTTGGTTCAACATAACTCAATGGTTCGCAATATGGTTTCATAGAACCCATTTTAACGAAAAG
>Ga0172378_10000555_pt1 | contig 33052 bp, 36 predicted proteins | sample GrowelOW332metaG_FD_119755 | JGI IMG/M metagenome (GOLD analysis project Ga0172378, IMG submission 119755) | Groundwater microbial communities from an aquifer near a municipal landfill in Southern Ontario, Canada - Pumphouse #3_1 metaG | ecosystem: Environmental > Aquatic > Deep subsurface >...
ATCTAAAATAATAGATTCAATCATAAAAGATTTGAATTCAACTTTTGCTTTTTTTCTTAATTTATAATTAATATTTTTTATAATAGCTTCTGCTTTTTCTTCGGTTTCTTTCGAAATTTTAACAATATCTCCTTCTAATTCTCCGTTAAATTCAGATATTTTAGCAATTGATGTCACAACATCTCCTTCATTAATATTAGGATATGCTCTTTCTCCAGCGGAGATAAATGCCTTTAAAGACAAATTTCCAGTTCCATCGTTTATTTCAAAAATAGTAGGTCCCCCAGTTTGCACTATTCTTTCAACAATACCATAAACTAGTATTTTTCTTCCAGATAAAGAAGACGTAACCTTTTCACAATCAAAATGTGCCACAACTTCTTCTTTCTTCACATACGTTTTTTTGATTTCTTTTTTCATATTAGAATATTATAATAATTAACAATTTTTCATTTATACAACTTAAAAAATAATAATAACTTTAAAAGTCTTCCTAGTGCATCATTTCCTTGGAGCAATTATCCAAAATAAGACATATGCAATTATACCTACACCGCTTAAAGCCAAAATAGCCCATATAATTCGAACAATTGTTGGATCAATTTCAAGATAATCAGCAACACCAGCACAAACACCGGCAATCTTAGAATCTTTTTCACTAGCTCTGTAAAATTTCTTTACATTTTTTGTCATTTTAATTTCCTCTTCGTCCATTAGCTCTCAAAGATGGATACACTTTTGGAGATTTATCTTTTGAGTTTCTGTGTCCTCTAGCTTTTTTACCAGCGGAAGTTAATCCTTTAAATACTCTTCCCGTGTTAGCAGATTTAGTAACGAAAGATAATTCTTTATCAGACTTAATTTGAGGTGCTTCTCTATCAACTAATATAATTTCATAAAACATATTTACACCATCTTTACCAATATAATATGAATTCAATACTTCCATATTCTTGTATTTTCTACCAGCTCTTTGTTCAGCAATTTCCTTATAATTCATTCTCAAATTCTTTCTATTATGTAATCTTTTTGATCTTCTAGCCTTGTTTGGTCTAATTCTCTTATGACCACCTCGTAAAAGTCTAACTCTAACTACGATAACTCCTTGTTTCGCTTTATAACCAAGACTTCTAGCCCTATCAATTCTTAAAGGATGATCAACACGAACAATAGATTCACCTTTTCGCCATTCAATCATTCTTTCTCTAAGTAATTTCATATCAGGCTTTTTCCATGCATCTCTAATATACTTCGTAATACCCATAGTTAATAATTTGAGAAATTGATTTATAAAGTTTGTTATTAATCTAACAAATTAAATAACCGATTTCAATATATGTTTACTAAACAATAACTGATCTCGCTGGGATTTGGACCCAGGACCCCCGCCTTATCAGAGCGATGCGCTACCTGGCTGCGCCACGAGATCATATGTTTTAGGGGTCAAAACGCTTTATAAATTTTAAGTTTAAACAAATTTTATTATTTATCCAAAATTTTTCTTAACAAATATAATTGAAAAATAATTTAGAATCCTAGTTGAAAGGAGGTGTAAAATGAATAAAAATATACTAAAATTAACATTGTTGTTCGGATTAATTTTAACGTTAAATGGAGTTATGGCGGTAGTTGAACCATCAAGTCAATTAATGCATGTTTCTGCAAATGTATTAGAACCATTTGTAGGAATTCAAGTTCCAGACTCAATTTCCCTTGGACAAATAGCTCCAGGATATTTATCAAACAGAAGTGATTTGGATATTAGTAACGTAGGAACATCATCTATTAAAGTAACTCCTGAAGTAATATTGAACGAATCAAATCCAGAACCATATTCTGTTTTTTCAAATTTGGCCTTTAGAAATGTACTAGATGATCCGCTATTAAAAATAGGAAATTATTCAATAGATATATTAAAACCTACAGTTGCTGGTGGAAACAGAACTGAAAGAGTATATATGTATCTTGATTTAACTGAATATACAGGAACTGCATATGCAATCCAAGAAATGTATGTAACATTCTGGGCAACTCCATTATAAAATGAAAACGATTTGTTTTTTTTTGTTTTTCCTTTTTGTAGCTTTTTGTTCTGCATTTGATTTTTCTGTTTCTCCGCAAGAACTTAATTTTATCGGAACAAAAAATACGTGGATTTGTAATAATGTGACGGTTAAGATGTCGGAAATTTTACCAATTTCAATAAGTTCAAGATGGACAAACTTAGAAAAATCTAAAGAGATAACAGATTATAAAATATTGAATCAAGAGTCTCAAATTGAAATTAAAACATCAAATGTAGATAATACATATACAATATGTCTAAAATCAGAGTATTTAGTAGATAAAAAAGGTGTCTTATTGTTTAGAATAGATAAAAAACCAGTAGGAATTGGTATTTGGATAAATTTCAAAACAACAGAACATAATGTTTTATCATCACCCTATTATAAGAATGGCATTGTAACTTATATATTAATTGTTTTAGGAATAGTATTAATAATTGAGATAATTATATTTTTTAAACAAAATCATAAAGCCTGAATTAATTCTTCCATTGATTTTACAACGTTTATTTCTAAATCTTGATTTTTTTCAATAAATTTACCAAACAATTTTTGAATTTCAGAATTTCTGGCTTTAAATTTCCCCTCAATATTTTTTAATTGGGCGTAAAGTTTCATTTCTTTGTCTGAGTGATAGTATAAAGGAATCCCAATGCCATCATTTTTCTGTAATGGACCTACAAAATTGCCATTAAGTATGTTTTGAAAGGTTTTTTCACATACATCCGATAAATTATCATCAATGACGTTATAATTGGAGGAATAAACAACATTAAATTTCTGTTCAAGTATAGATTTGAGTATTTTTGAATTAATATAAGTCGTTTTTTTGATTCGAAAAATCCTATCTTTTGGTAAAAGTCCGAATTTACGAATAGTCTTGAAAACCTTTTTTTCAAAATAATCAATAAATTCTTTTTTATTCAATTTTTTTTGATTAGTAAATTCCCAAACATAATTATCCATAAAAATTAAAGAAAAAATATATTTTTATAACTATGCTATTTCTCCTCAAAATATTTATAAAGAATTCTTTGCTCCATTTACTATGAATAAAATAGGTGTGTTATGTATATTTTTAGTATTATGTTGTTCATTCATAATTGCAGAAGAAAGTGTTTTAACAAATGAGGAGTTAGCATATAAATGGTTAGTAGAAAATAAAACGGGAGCATCTTGTGAAAAAATAACAGATGTTAAAGATATTGCTTTTACGATTTTGGCTGGTGGTAGCAATATGAAAAAATGTGCAGATAAATTAGAAGGTTTGAAATCTAATGGCAATAATTTTAATGGATTAATAAAAGATACGGCTATAGCTTTAATCGCTTTAGATTACGCGAATAAAGATACAACATTAATAAAAGAATGGTTAAAAAATAAAACAATAACAACACAAGAAATAGATTGGTATATACAACAATATTCTCAAGATTCAACTTATTGTGAAGTAAGATATGATGATACAACATATAGAATTTCCATATCACCTACAATGTTGATTTCTTCTACAAATTTAGGAAGGTGCCTTAGTATATCAGATAAAAAATTATTAAAGGTTACACCTGGATGTTATAATAAAACTATAGATTTATTCTGTGAAAGAGGTTTTAATTTAGATAAATTTTATGCAAGTGAATTTTCATCAAACCTATATTTTATATCAGGAAATACACAAGATAGTAATGGACTTAGTCCATTAAGTATAAATGTAAATTCTAAATGTTTTCCACGAGATGCAGGAAGCTCTCAATGCGATTATGAAAGTACATTGTGGGCAACATATGCATTAAAAAGATTAAATGAAGATGTCTCTTTAAATTTACCATATCTAAACGCACTAGCAAATAAAAATGCAAAATATTTACCAGGATCTTTTTTAATATTGTTAAATGCAAGTGATGTTATAAGCGAAATTTACGAAAATGAATTATTGGAAATACGAGAACAAACAGGAAGAGGTTGGGTAATACCAGATTCATCGAATTCAGATTATTACAATACAGCTTTAGCTCTTTTAGCTTTAGGCACAGATTCAAATACAATGCAAGAAGTTGTTAAATGGTTATGGTATTCATTTACTAAGTCCTCAGCCTGGGGAAATAGTATATTAGATACGTCATTTGTATTGTGGTCAATAGTTGGTGAAAAAAATTTGAATACTAGTGACCAAACAACATTGAATTGTGTAGAACATGGAATGACATGTATACAAAAGGGAAATTGTTTAACTGCAAATGATTATAGTTCTACGTATATTTGTCCACAAGAAGGATTAGTCTGTTGTAATAAACCATTAGAAAAATGTAGTAAACTTGGAGGAAATATTTGTAAATCAAACCAGATTTGTACGGGAGTTATTGCTGATTCAATAGACTCAAATTGTTGTGTGAATGGAATTTGTGAAAACAAAACAGAAACAACTCCAATTAATCAAACAAATCAAACAAAAACAAAGTCAGAATGTGAAACGGAGGGGTATAAGTGTATATCAAGTTGTAATTCCGATTATTATACTAAAGTAAATTTTGATTGTGACACAACTTCAAAAGTATGTTGTAAGTCTAATGGTACAAAGAAAACAGAAGCAGAAGTCCCTATATGGATATGGTTTATTGTCGGCGGAATTGTGGTAATGTTAGGAGTTATAGTCTATATATATAAAGAAAAAATAAAAATGTTATTTTTTAAATCTAAAATTAAAAAAGGTTCTAATACAAATAATTTAGGACAGTATGGAAATAGACCTCCATTCTCACCTGGAAGTAGACCACCAATGCCACCAAGTTATGGTCCCACAATGCGTTCAAATTATTCAAGACCAATGCCACCAAGATGAAAATTTCTTATTTGATTTTATTATTGTCATTCGTTTTGTTAATTAGTTTCTCAATAGCAGATCCAAAGTTTGAATCATTAGTAGAATCTCCTGTACAATATGAAACAATAATATTAAAATTGTCTACTGACGGAGAGTTCGTATCAGAAATAAATAAAGATGTTATACATATTAATAATGGAATAAAAGAAGTTTATCTAGACAAGTTAATTTATTACCATAATAATGATTATTACATTTCATTTTCTTTTAATATACCTGGAACATATAATGTTTATACAGATAACTTACAATATAGATATGGTGGAGAATATTATTCTGGTAGGGCAAATATAACCATAATAATGTCAGGTATAACAGATAAATCTTTACAAATTTCTCCAGGAATTGTATACTCAAAAAAACCAGAGTTAAAATTAACCAATAAAGGTAAAACAACTTTAGAAATAGAATACGAAAAAGAAGAATTTGAAATTTTATCAGGAGAAACAAAAATTCTTGATTTGTCAAATTTAACTCAAAATTTTTCAATAATAGAAATAGGATCCTATAAAGATTTTAAGATACCAGTATTTTACATAAAAACATTTAAAGAAAACTTAACATCAAACTCAAGTCCAGAAATACCTGTAGGAATTCAAACGAGTTTGAGTGTTAGACCAGAAACAAGTGAACTAAATTTATCAGCTACACAAAATAAACAAATGTATGAAAAACTTTTGTTTAAGAATTTTAATAATAAAACAAATATAACAAATTTTACAATAAATTCTTCCATTGATTTTATGAATTTTAATTATGTTTCAGAAATAATGGCTGGAGAATCAATAAATGTTGATATAAATTATAAAGAAAGCATTCCTGGAAAATACTCGGGGAATGCTCTAGTTTCGTATATTGAAAATAAGACAAAATATAATTTTATCATTCCACTTAATGTAATAATATTATCGGAAGAACCAATAAAAAATTCCACAACATCAAATATTGTTACGACAAAAACATGTGACGAAATGACAGGGAAATTATGTAACGGAATGTGTATTGGTGGGGGAGAAGGAAGAATGGCTACAGATGGATTTTGTTGTGTTAATGGAGAATGTTATATAGAGGATAAGGAATCTGATAATTCAAAAGAAAAATCAAAAGGATCAAAAGGATTAATAGTAGGAATTATAATCTTTGTTGTAATAGGATTAGTAGGGTATCTTATATTTCAAAAATATAAAAAAGTAGGGAAAAAAGGACCTAAAAATATATCGGATGTAGAACCAATACAAAATATGAATAAACCTAAAATTAAATAGTAAAATTATTTCAAATAATGTTTCTAAATAATAATAAATTTTAGTTAAAATTTACTTTTTAATTTTACTTTTGGCTTCTTCAGTTAATTTTCCGTCTTTAATAAGACCATTATCAGTCATTATTTTTATAGAAGATTTTAATCTCATATCTAATTCTCTAATAATTCCGTCGTAACTATGTAATTTCATAACTAATTCAGTTAAATAATCCGTTGCATCTTTACAACTCATTCTAAGTTCTGCAGGATCAACAATTTCTACAGAAGAAGGCAAAAAATTAATAATAATAGTTGTCAATGTTACTAAATCAGAGCATTCAATTTCAACTTCAGAAAAACACATAAAGAGTTGAGATTTCTCATCCAATTTAGGTTCTGATATTTTTTTTGAAACAATATGTACACCCTTTACAGAATCCATTTTATTAAGATGATTGTTCATACTATCAAGTAAATGTTTTTCAGGATTCCCAAGCATCTCTATTATCATTATCGCGTTTACCATATTTGAATAATTGAAATATCAACAAACCAACAAAAACCGTGATTGATAAAAAAAGAAGACCATTTTTTATCTTATTAGTTCGTGATTCGTATACAATTTCACTTGAAATATCATCATAATTTAGCTTTATAATTGTTTTGGATGTTTCGTTAAGAATAAGAGTTTCATTTATTTTTGGTTTTTCTACATATTCTTCTATTTCTTTTTCTTCAATATTTGTGTTATTCTCTTCGTTACGTTCAGAAACAATTTTTAAACTTATTTTCTTTTCAAGATTAAAAGATTTTTCGCCAGATTCTCGTATACGAATAATTAATTCCGCATTTCCTGTATAATTGTAAATAATATTTTTAATATTATAATTTCCATTTTTATCGATAAATCCGTTCAAATACCAATCTGATCTTTGCCATCCATTGTTCCAAACTTTATTAATGGTTGAATTTGTTCCATACATTTGGAATTTAATATCAAATAACCCATTAACTCCGGATAAATTAAAGGAGCAATAAAAGTCTTTATTTGTTATAATCTCATTAGGACAATCAATTTCATTAATCATAATTGCCTGACAAAAAGAGATAAAAAATATAATAACAAAAAAGAAATAATATCTGTACATAATACAAAAAAAGAAAAAGATATTATAATTTATATTAAAAATTTAGGATAAGTTTCTGCAAAATTATCATATTCAATATGAATTTTGTTTTTTTCTTTTATTTTTTTTGCTATCCAAATTTCAGAAAAGGTTTGATTCTTCAAATACCAAGCACATTTTTCTTTTTCTATTTTTTGTAAAATACCATTTGATTTCACTTCTACGCCAATAATTTTATAATAATTATCAATTTTTTGAAATACAAGAAAATCGGGGAATCCAGTCCCAATAGTCATAACTCCCATATTTTTATTAAATCTTTTGAAAATTCTTTTTGCAGGAATTATTCTATTGTCTTCAATATTATTTGTCCATTTAACGACAATCCAATTTTTGGATTCCAAATCTTTTCTAACTTTTAACTCAAATTGAGAACCGCCACTTTTACTTTTTTTGCCTTTAGAAATATTAGACGTCTTTTTCAAAATAATATTACCCTTTTCATCAAAATCTATTTTATGCTCAACCTCTTCCATAATATAATTATAAATCTCTAGATAATAAAGTTCTTCTTTTGTTTGCGTCCGCTCTTTTTTCGGCTTTTTTTAACATGTCATTGATTTCTTTTTCAAATTCATCCAAGAATTCATCACTAACAGAGAATTCAGTATTTTTACGAACATTTGATCTAATAAGTAACACACCTTTCATAGATAACTAAAATATTTCCGATTAATAAGTTTTACGTTTGTCACAATAGTTACAAAAATGATAAAAAGAGAGAAACCTTCAAATAATAATGGAAGAAAAGGAATTAAAAAAAATTCAAGTTATTGCAAAATCATATTATTCTAGAAAAGACATTCAAAATGCAATTTTTAGTTTCTGTAAAGATAGAGAAATTGTACCAAGATATTTAGAAGCATTCGGAAAACGACCAGATTGCTTAGACTATGCAAACGATATTTTTAATTATGCAAAACGTGGAGCAACATCATTTCATTGTTCTGAAGAACACTGGGAAAATCCTATGGATATAGGAACTGAAGCGTTTCAAAAAGATCCAAATGCAAACAGAATCGGCTGGGATTTCATAATAGATATAGATTCCAAATACTTTGATTATGCTAAAATAGCAGCAAAGTTATACTTAGAGGTTTTAGAAAAAAACGGAATAAAAAATGTAGGAATAAAATTCTCTGGGAATAAAGGTTTTCATATAATAATTCCATTTAAAGAATTTCCAGAAGAATTCGAAGGGCAAAAAACAAAAGATATGTTCCCCGAATGGCCAAGATTAATTGCAAATTATTTATTTAATCAAATAAAAGAACCAATGAATAGAGAAATTTTATCTTTAACAACAAAGGAAAATTTGCAAAAAAGGGGAGAGTTAGTGATTGAAACGGTTTGTCCTAAATGCGGAACACCAACAAAAAAGAAATTAGTTGGATTATATAAATGTCAGGACTTAAGATGTAAATCAGAATTAGAAAGTATGAAATCGAACAGAAAAGAAATGATATGTCCTTCGTGTAACGGAAAAATGTTGAGAATTTCAGAACGAGAAATAGACTATTGTGAAAAATGTAAAACAACCACAATGATATTAGAAAACTATCGTAATCAATCAAGTCCGAAGATAATAGAAAGAAAAATTAATAACAACGAAGAACCGCAAAGTTCATTCGAAACGTATTCGGATTTTAAAATAGAACAAAAAATAGATTCAATAGAAAAATCAATAGACGTAATTTTAGTTTCCCCAAGACATTTATTCCGAGCCCCATATTCTTTACATGAAAAAAGTGCATTTTCTTCAATTGTAATAACTAGAGAAGAATTAAAAAACTTCAAACCATCTGACGCCGATCCACTAAAAATAAAAGAAGTAAGAAATTTTATGCCTGAATGTGTAGAAGGAGAGGCTGAAAATTTACTATATAATGCTCTTTCATCAGTAGAAAGGAAAAAAGAACCAGAAAAACCAACAAAAGTATACGATAAAACATCATTAATTAATACTAAAAATTTAGAAATAAGTGAAGACATGTATCCTCCAGAAATACAAAAAGTCCTAGAAGGAATGAAAAGTGACGGTAGAAAAAGGGCATTAACCTTACTTCTTTCTTTTTTTAATTCATTAGAATTATCACAAGATTACATAAAAAATAAAATTTTTGAATGGAATACAAAAAACTATGCAAAATTAAATGACGCATATCTAAATGCGCAAATTGCATGGTCAGCTAAAAATAAACAAATGCCACCAAATTACGATAAACCGATTTACAAAGATTTTGGCCTTATCGTACCACCACAAGAGGGATTAAAGAATCCAATCAATTATACTATAAAAAAGGCAATCCAAAAACAAAAGAAAAAACCACGAACATTTATAAAAGATAAATCAGACTTAATAATATGAGTAAAGAAAAGAAAGTAGAAAAAATAAAAGAGAATGTTAAAAAAGTAAATAATAAAATAAAAGAAGATTCTAAAATTTATGTAAAAAGTGTTAGAAAAGAAATAGGAACGGCAATACTTTCCGCATTCGCGTTATTAATTGCATTAGCATGGAAAGATGTTATTTCTGAGTTCGTCGGGACATTAACTGCTTTAACAAACACACAAGGTTCATTTATTTCGGCATTATTTGTTACATTAATCTGTGTTTTCGGAATTCTATTAGTAAAAAAATACATTTCAAAAGAATAAATTTTAAAAGTTGTTTGTTTTACTAACTCTATGAAAATCACGAAGATAAATAATAATATTTTTAGAATAGAAAAAGAAAACGAGATGTTAGTCCCAGGAATTATTTATGCTTCTGAAAATTTGTTTGATAAAAACAATAAAGATGTTATACAACAAGTAATAAATGTCGCAAAATTACCAGGAATTGTAAAATATTCTATTGCGATGCCGGATATGCATCAGGGCTATGGATTTTGTATTGGTGGAGTTGCTGCGTTCGATTTGGAAAACGGAGTTGTTTCTCCAGGTGGAGTCGGATTTGACATAAATTGTGGAGTAAGAATTATGTCGACAAACATTTCAAAAGAAGATTTTTTAAAAGTTAGAACAAAAATATTAAAAGAAATAGAAAAAGAAATTCCAACAGGAATTGGTTTTGAAAACGATAAAAAGATTACATTACAGCAATTAGATGAATATCTAATTAACGGAGCAAAAGAAGCAATAAAAAACGGATACGGAACATCAAAAGATTTAAAGAAATGTGAAGAAAATGGTTGTGTGAAAAACACAAATCCAAAAATAATTTCTCAACGAGCCAAATCAAGAGGAATGCCTCAACTAGGGACATTAGGCGCAGGAAATCATTTTATTGAAATTCAAACAATAGAAGAAATATTTAACAAAAGAATTGCAAAAAAAAGTGGATTAAAAGAGGGAAACATTTGTGTAATGATTCATTCAGGTTCGAGAGGTTTAGGTCATCAAATAGCTTCAGATTATATTAAAAAAATGGAAAAATGCGATGTGGAAGATAAACAATTGGTTTACGCAAAAATAAAATCGGATTTAGGTCAAGAATATTTACAAGCGATGAATTGTGCAGTTAATTTTGCATTCGCAAATAGACAAATAATAATGCATAAAATAAGAAAAATATTACAAAAATATTTTCCAAAAAGTAAAGAAGAATTAGTTTACGATGTTTGTCATAATATCGCAAAAATAGAAGAACATAAACTAAATGGTAAAAAAATAAAACTTTGCGTACATAGAAAAGGAGCAACACGAGCAAAAAAGGGAAAATTAGTAATAATCCCTGGCTCTATGGGAACCTCATCTTATATTCTAATTGGCGGGAACAAATCAGATGAATTATCATTCGAATCAACAGCTCACGGTGCCGGCAGAATTATGGGCAGAAAAAATGCAAATACAGAATATACATATGAAGCCATAAAAAACAATTTAGAAAAACAAAACATAAAAGTTCTTTCCAAAACAAAAAAGGGTTTAGTTGAAGAAGCTCCGAATGTGTACAAAGACATAAACGAAATAATTAACGTATCAGATAACTTACATTTAACAAAAAAAATTGTAAAATTAAAACCAATCGCAGTGATAAAAGGATAATTCAAAATATTTTTAAAACATATAAAATAGATTCGAAGAAATAATAGTTCTAGAAAACATTAAAAAGTAAATAAATATAATAAAAATATGACAAATATTACAGACACGACAATAAAATCTTATGCATTAGATAATGCTATAAAACATTCTGGAAAAGGAAGTGCTGGCTCTGTTTTGGCTGGATTGTTTGCGGAAGGCTTGGAAAAATCAGAAATTAAACAGTATATGTCAAAAATCCAGAAAATAGTTGAAGAAGTAAATTCTATGCAAATAAACGAACAAGAAAAAGAATTCGCAAAATTAAAATCAAATATCTCAAAAAGAGAGGTAAGGGTTGGTTTACCAGAACTTCCAAATGCAACAAAAGGTCAAGTTGTAATGAGAGTTGCTCCATTTCCATCAGGTGCAATACATATTGGAAACTCTAGAGCTGTAATTTTAAACGACGAATATGCTAAAATGTATAATGGTAAATTCATGTTAATAATTGATGACACAATTGGTTCAGAGGCAAAACAAATCGAGCCAGAATCTTATAGATTAATAGAAGAAGATGTTAGATGGTTAGGTTGTAATTTTGATAAAGTTTTATACAAATCAGATAGAATCCCAGATCACTATAGATATGCTGAAGAATTAATAAAAAAAGGTTATATGTATGTTTGTTCCTGCGAAGCCGAAGCGTTTAGACAATTAAAAGTTGACAAAAAAGAGTGTCCTTGTAGAAATAATTCTCCAGAAAAAAATTTAGAATTATGGAATAAAATGTTTGATAAAAAACAAACAAGAGAAGGAGATTTGGTTGTCAGATTAAAAACAAGTATGTCAGCTCCAGATCCTGCATTTAGAGATAGAGTAATGTTTAAAATTTCCGATAGACCACATCCAAGATTAGGAACTAAGTTTAGAGTTTATCCAACAATGGAATTTTCGTGGGCAATAGATAATGAACACTGGAATATAACTCACATAATAAGAGGCGTCGAATTAGATATTGAAGGAAAAGTTGAAGATTATATAAGAAAAATATTCGGATGGAAAAATCCGGTTACAATTAATAATGGACTTTTAATACTAGACGGAGTAAAATTATCAAAATCAAAAGGGATTCAAGAAGTTAAATCAGGTAAATATATAGGATGGAACGATCCAAGGTTGTGGTCAATACAATCACTAAAAGCACGAGGAATAGAACCAGAAGCAATAAGAGAATTTATGATTTCGCAGGGCGTAAAACGATCTAATACAACAGTCCCTGTTGATATATTATATAAAATTAATAAAAAGTATATAGAACATTCAAAAAGATATTTTTTTGTAGAAAATCCAGTTGAAATAAAAATATCTGGTACACCATTATTAAAGGCTGAAATTCCCTATTATCCAGACGGAACAATGGGAACAAGATCTTATGAAACAAGTCAAAATTTTTTAATAACAAAAGAAGATTATGAAGCAATAAAGAATTTTGAAAAGCCAATAAGATTAATGCATTTGTTAAATTTTAAATCGTTTGTGTTAGACAAAAACTTAACAAAACCAACGTTTAGTTTTTTGGGGCAAGAAGCGGTTTTAGATTCTCAAACAAAATATATTCACTGGTTACAAGCAGATTTAGATAATGTTTTTATCGAAATAATGATGCCGGATGGGGAAATAAAAAAGGGATTAGGTGAACCAGAAATCAGAAAACTACCATTAGGTAGCATAATACAATTCGAAAGATTTGGATTCGTAAGGTTTGATCATAAAGAAAATGATACTTACAAATTCTTTTTTACACATAAATAATTATAAATTTTTTAAAAAATAAAAAAAGTTTTAAATAGATTTTTCAGACTTACTCGTCGTCTTGAAAGTCATCTTCATCTTCTTCGTCTTCATCCTTGTCATCATCATCATCATCAAATGTCATTTTGATACCCTCCTATAAGTTTAGTTAATATGAAAATTAGTTGTAGAACCATTTTTTTCATACTTTTATATAAAATCATACTTTAAAACCTTTATTGTTTTAGTAAATATGTCAAAATTTTGTAATTTTAGGCCGTATAAACGCATAAAATATGCCAAGTGTTGAATAAAATGTAATCATAACATTAATAAAATAATCTTTGCAATGAAATATATGAAAAAGTTGGTTGAATCATTAAAAAAATTCTATGAGTTTTTACAAAAAGATACCTTCACTTCGTTAATAATTTATTTAATTGTGGTTTTTTTGTTCTTACTGTTAATATTTTTCCCAGTTTTGAGGTTGATAACTGGAACTTATTTTCCTTTAGTTATAGTTGAATCTTGTTCAATGTACCATGACGAATATGGATTTGACAAAACAATGACAAGCTCAGTTTATTCAAATAATGATATAACAATAAATGATACATTGAACTGGGATTTTCCTAGGGGTTTGAATAAGGGAGATATAATTTTCATAGTAAAAGATACCGATTTGGAAATAGGCGACGTAATAATATTTAATGGTGGAGCAAATCATCCAATAATACATAGAATAATAGACAATATTGTTCCATATCAGACAAAGGGTGATAATTACGTAACGAATTCTCAACAACTAAATGTGGAAAAAAATATTAGAGAAGAACAAGTGTTAGGAAGGGCAGTCTTTAAAATACCATATTTGGGTTGGATAAAATTAATATTTTTTGATTGGAAAAATCCAACAGAAGATAGAGGATTTTGTAAGATTTAAATTAATTGAATTTCATCACTTCTTGGCATATAGAAGTCTCCAGCTTTTTTCAATTCTTCCATAACCGTTTCAAAATCAGTATTGGAGACTTTACCTTCGACAGCCTTTTTTAATTCTTCAACAGGGAATCGTTTCCCAAGACGTTTACTTAAATTTTCAATCTCTTCTCTAATAACGTTTATTTTATTTCTTTTTGATGCAGTAATTCCCCTTTCTCCGCTTATTTTATCAATGTCAATTTGATTAGTTTCTTGATCAAGTCCAACCTCAAGTAAATAACTTTTTACAACGTCAATTGCAACTTTAGCATCATACGCTCGAACTTCTTTACTTAATCTTATTTTAGCATTTGCTTCTGCTAAACGAACCAATGCCTCCAATTGTCTTGCTCCAATCGGAATTGCTCTATCTGCACTATCATCTCCATAAGCTTGTGATCTAAGCCCAACATAAAAATTTTTCATTTCTTCAATTGCTTCATCAGTAAGTTCAGGATGACATTTTTGTTTAGCGTAAGAAATATATTTTCTCAATAAATCTCTATCAATAACTTCAGATCTAACATTATCCAACTGGTGTCCTTTTAATACGTGCATAGCGATAGATTCGTCTCTGTCTTTTCGAGGAATATCTCTCATGATAAATATAGAATCAAAACGACTAAGTAATGAAGGAACTAAGTTAACCTGTTTTGCAATAGGTTGATTTGGATTGAAACGTCCAAATTTAGGGTTTGCAGCTGCTAAAACAGAAGTTTGAGAACGTAAAGTTGCCTGAACGGTCGCCTTGGAAATGGTAACCGTTTGTTGTTCCATAGCTTCATGCATTGCACTTCTGTCTTCTTCATCCATTTTATCGAATTCATCAACACAAACAATACCTTTATTCGCCAAAACCATTGCTCCAGCTTCAAGTCCCCAGTTTTTTAAGATTTCATCTTTTACAACGCTCGCAGTAATACCAGCTCCAGTTGTGGATTTACCAGAGATATATCTAGCTTTTGGTGCGGTTTTTGCGATATAACTTAACATAACAGATTTTGCAACACCAGGATCTCCAACTAAAAGAATATGAATGTCGCCCCTTGTAAAAGAACCATCTCCTCTAGGTTTCTGTACTCCACCAAAAAGTTGTAAAGTTAGTGCTTTTTTTACATTATCATATCCCCAAATGGAAGGTGCAATACTTTTTACCAATTTATTAACAATTTCGGGATCTGTAGCGAGTTCTTTTATTTGTCTTTCATCTTCTTCATTTACATTAATATCTTCAAAACTTTCATCCATAGGAATTACATTATTAGCATCTATTTGTAAATCATAATTAGTAAGTGGAGTTCCGTTCGATGAAAATATTTGAATTTCCTTTAAAACACCAATAACTTTAACTCTACTACCAGGAGTAGTTCTTGATTCCATTTTTGGTTCTACTAAATCTTCTTTTAGTGTAACAATAATTCTCTTAGGTTGTTCTCCACCACTCAAATTATCAGAAGCCTCTTCAATTCTTATTGTTTGGGCATCAACCATTTCTTTTCCAACTAATTTAAATCCACCACGTCTTCCACAACTACATCTTGTAGGTTCTTTGAATTTCTTATCAAATTGATATACAGAAATAAAAGTTCCACAAGATGGACATTCAAATTTTGCGTTTGTAATTAAAGGTCTAACTTCAGATGCCTGTCTAACAATACCTTCAATACATATTAATTTACCTAAATTAACTGCTCGAATATTTCGAATAAATATATTTTGAGATTCTGATATACTAGTTAAACGAATTTTAGCGTTTTTTGGGGCCCAATCAAGCTCTTCTAAAGCAATATTTAAGTGTTCAATTGTTTCCTCAGGTTTCTCAATTAACAAATCAGAAAGAGTTGGAGAATATTCTGATAGTTCTTCAAAATCAACCTTTACAACCTTACCACCGATTTTTGAGACTTCACCAATCTGAGATTTATTTAATGTAAAAAAACCCTTTGCTTCACCATTAAGTTCTTCCCAATTGATTCCATTATGTATTTTTGCTACCTCTGTTTCATCAGCCATGCAATAAAAAAGTATAAATCTTATTTAAATGATACTATAGAAAAAAGTATATGTTAATTGTATACAAAAAGTGATCTTGCGATATAATCCCTAGTTTTACATTTCTGAGCGATTTCTAAGAACTCTTCGTCACAAAAAATGGCAAAAATATCATTTTCTTTCAAAGAATTAAATAGTTTTTTATCCACTAAATCAGCTAAAATCATCTTTTTCCCAGTTTTCATATTATTTATACAACTGGGTTTTACCTGAATAATAGGAAAAACTTTTTTTATTATTTCTTCTGCTGGAATTATCATAGAATTAAGAAATTTATTGTCTCCATTTTTGTATTTTGTTAAAGCATCCTGAAATTCATATAATGTATGCATAGAATTTTCCGAAAAAACACCAGCTTGAATTCTTCTTAATTCAGCCATATGTGCACCGCCGACAAGTTCTCCTAAATCACTACAAAGTTTTCTAATATAAGTTCCCCCCTCAACTTCTGCAATAAATAAAAAATCTCTATCATTTAACGCTTCAAGTAATTCCCATTTATACACACTACGATTTCTAGGTGCTCTTTTAACAGCACTTTTATGCGGAGGTGTTTGAGTTATTTCTCCGGAAAAGTCCTTATCAATTATTTTTTGTAAATCCTCTATTTTATTTGCCTTATGAGTTTCAAGTATACCAATATATGTTTTATTATGTCTCATAAGAAAACTAGATAATTTACATGCTCTTCCAAGTGCAATTGGTAAAACTCCAGTAACATTAGGATCTAATGTTCCCAAGTGAGATGTTTTATTTAAATTTAATTCTCGCTTAAGAAAATGTGACACAGAAAAACTAGTTGGTCCGATAGGTTTATCGATATTAATAAACCCGAAATTTATTTTATCCATTAATGATAAAAAACAAAGTAATTTAAAAATATTATTAAAATAAAAAATTATTAAAAAAGAATAAAAATGGGAATAACCCAACAAAATTTTATTTAATAGTAGCTAGTCTCAACTTCTTCAACAGGTTTATCTTTCTTAGAAATCAAAACTACTAAAACTACAAGTAATACTACGAAAATTATTGCAAGAACAGCTAATAAAGCAATTACAGAGCTAGACATTGTTGTAGATCCAACAACGTTTGCAGTGAATACTAATTGTTGTCCATCAATAGTTGTAGTAAATGTATATGTTCCAACTTCTGCCTTAGCAGTTTGTGCTACTTCAACTTCTACAACTTCAGAGCTGTATGGAGCTACAATAACACTGTTTGGAGCACTTACTTCTAGAGCGTTACCAGACATTGTTGCAATAGGTAATGCCTTAACAGTATTACCATTATTTATAACAACGATCTCGTAAGTTCCTTTACCTGCAGTCAAATCTTGATTCTTTACTGTTGTTATGAAGTTTGTAGCTTGAGATGCAGATACACTTACTAACTTTGTAGCAGCAACTTTACATTCCCCTTTTCTATCATAAGCTTTTATGCTTACAGTATAAGTACCAACCTTAGCTGTACTAGGAACTTCTAAGTATAACACTGCTTCTTTTGTATCATCTTCATCATCGTTGTCTTGAGCAACAAGATCTCCAATGTATTGTCTAGTAACTATACCTAATTCAGATATACTTGCTTCAACATAAACATCGTCTAAATTATTGTATCCAACGTTTTTCAAAACAGTAGAGATTGGGAAAACTTTTCCTGCTTCAACTACTGAAGAAAAATCAGCAGATAATACACTTAAGTCGTAAGATTCTCTTTGTAATGTAACTGTATAACTTAACTCTGTTTTATCAACATTGTTGAAGATAGATACATAAAATGTATATTCTTCTGTTAAGTCATCAATTCCAGATAAAGAATCTAAAGATAAAACTTTTTTATATGTTTTACCAGCTATGATGTCTCCAACATAAACTGTGTCAGATTCACCCATAACTTCGATCTTCATCTTTACATCACTTGCATTCTTTGCTGCTTTGAAAGTAACTTCTACTTCAGCTTCACTATCAATTACAAGGTCTACACCAGTACCTAATGTAACACCATTAAATTCTGTTGTAAGTGTTGTAGTGTCAGCTAAATCTGCTGCAGAAACTAAACTCATCAAAGATAAAGCTACAAGAGCGCATACAAAAATTAAAGATTTTTGACTTTTCATTGTGTGTTTATTAAATTTAGTTAATCACATAACATTCATTATCTTTATAAAGTTATTTATTTTGTTATGATTATACAATGACAAAAAAGCTTAAAAAGTATACAGTGGTATACTTTTTATTGTAAACTTAAGGAACAACAAAATGGGAATAACAACAATAAAACTACAAAAAGAAACTAAAGATAGAATAGAAAAATTAAGAGAAAATAAACGCGAGAGCTATGATGATATATTAAGAAAAGTATTATATGTTCTTAATATGACAAGAGATAATCCTAATAAAGCAAAGTCCTTTTTAGAAAAGATTGATGAAGTTAAACTTCGTGCAGAAGAAGAAGCAAAACACGATAAGGCTGAAATAAAAAAATTAAAAAAAGAAAAGAGAGAAGAAGAAAAACAAAAAAAAACTAACTAATTTTTTCTAATATTCTGACTCCATTAATTGCATCATCAATAGGTATAGGCGATTCATTGATTATAGTTATCTTTTTATCTAAATTCAATAATACAGATAATAAATTTTTCCAGTCATTATTATTTGTTGGTATATGTTTTTTTTCACCCTTTTCAGTATACTCTATTCCAGAAAAATGACAATGCCAATTTTTTTGAGGAAAACTTTCAATTACTTCGTTTAACATGTTTTCTTTGTATCTTGCTAGTATATGGGCAAAGTCAATTGTAAAAGAACACCCAGTTTCTTTTGTCAATTTAGAAATTTCATCGATAGAACCAAAAACGTTTATTTTTCCCATAATTTCTGGTGCCAATTCTACATCCCACTTGTTTTTTTTAATAGTATCTTGAATCTCTAAAATGGCCATTTTAATGTTTTCATAAGTTTCTTTTGGCTTATTTTTTGAATAAAATCCAGAATGAAAAACAATTTGTTTAGCTCCTAATAAATTTCCAATTTCACAACAATGTAATATTCTTTTTTTTGAAGATTCAATTTTTTCAGGATCTTCAGAGTTTAAATTAATAAAATAAGGAGCATGAATAGATAATTTAATATTATTTTTTTGTGCACATTCACGAATTTCTTTAGTATCTTTTTCACTTATATATATTGTATAAGTAAATTCAATTTCTGCTGCTTTTAAATTCAATTTAGAATATTCCTCAAGATTTCGTATTATATCTTTTGTTGGACCAACACCAGCCGGTCCAATTCTAATAATAGATTTATTCATTTATTATACCTAAAGGGTCAACTATATTTTTGTTTATTTGACCTAAATTTTGAATTAAATAAGTATATAAGTCATTAATTACCTGTTCTTGTAAAGATTCTTTTAATTCTCCATGACATTTTGATAAGTCAGATTCGGGTAATGCTACAACTCCAGACTCTAAACTACAAATCATAGATTTATCTTTTAATAATAATGTATCTTGATTATTTAACTCCCCTTCATACAAAGTAACATTAATTCTACATTCGTCATTAGTTTTTTCATAAATAATATACTTAAAGATGATATCTTCTCCACCAATAAACTTAGTTTTTGTACAAGTTGCAATATTTTCATTAAAACATTCCCAAGTATCACACTTGTCGTAATGTGTAAGTGTGATAAAAATAACAGATGCTACTAAAATCAAGGCAAATACAATAGCAAAAACAATGAATTTCTTCTTTTTATTTACAGTCTCGCTACTATACAACCTCTTTGCCATATTGTTTGATGATAAATATAATATATAAACTTTTTTAAATAATGCGAAATTTTTTAAAGGAGATTAGAGAGTATAATGTTATGAAAAATTTAGTAATCAATACGGGTTCAAGTTCTCTTAAGTTTAGTGTGTTTGATGGTGACGAATGTGTAATGTCTGGAATTTGTGATGGAATAGGAAGTCTAAAATCTTTAATGAAATATAATTATAGAGGACAAAAGTATTTGGATGATCAAATAATATTCAAAGAACACGATGAGGCATTCAAAAAATTGACAGAATTATTAGAAGAGAAAGAATTATTGGATGGAATTTCTTTTGTTGCTCATAGAATAGTTCACGGAGGCCCAAATTTTATTAAAACAGTTTTATTAGATGATGAAATAGTTGAAAAATTGGACGAGAATACTCCATTAGCTCCATTACATAATCCTTCGAATGTTGGAGGAATAAAAATAATGAGAAATCTTTTGCCAGCATCTGTAAAACAATTTGCAGTTTTTGACACAGCATTTCACTCAACAATGGATGAAACCGCTTATTTGTATGGAGTTCCTTATGAATGGTATTGTAAATATAAAATTAGAAGATATGGATTTCACGGAACAAGCCATAAGTATGTTGTAAACAAGGCAATAGAAATTTTAGGTTCAAAAACTGTTAGAGTTATTTCTTGTCATTTGGGTAACGGGGCAAGTATTTGTGCAACAAACGCAGGGAAATGCGTCGATACATCTATGGGATTCACACCTTTAGATGGACTTATTATGGGAACACGTTGTGGTTCAATTGATCCAGCAATAATCCCATTCGTAGCAGAAAGAGAAAAATATACATTCAAAGATGTTGATACAATATTAAACAAAAAATCTGGAATGTTGGGAGTTAGTGAATTATCTAATGATATGAGAGATTTAGAAACTAGTGCAAAACAAGGTCACCCAGGTGCAATAAGAGCTCTAAAAATGTATTATCACAATGTTTTGAAGATAATTGGTTCTTATATTGCTGAGTTGGGTGGAGTTGAAGCAATTGTGTTTACGGCAGGAATCGGAGAACACGATGCACTTTTAAGAGAATACGTCGCTGAACACTTAAAATTCCTGGATGTTGAATTGGATGCGGAAAAAAATAAAAATCATACACTAGGAGAAATCACAACACCAAATTCAAAAGTAAAGTTTTTATTAATTCCAACAAACGAAGAATTACAGATGACAATAGATTGCAGGACTATATTAGATGAAATGTCTGCTAGTGGTAAATAGGTTTATAAAAAAAGATTTCATGGTTTCTACAGGTGATTAATGGTAAAGTTTTTAGTTTTTGATTTGTGTTTTTTAGTTGTATTCATAATAGGGATTGTATTATTATTAGTTAAAAATAAAAAAAGAACAGAACGTGATGGAATTATTTTTATGTTCAGAACAAAACTAGGAATCAAGTTTATGGATAAATTTGATAAAAAACACCACAAATTAATTAGTTTTTTAAGATATGTTATTATCGCAGTAGGCTTTATGTTAATGGTAACAATGGTTACATTGTTGATTCAAAGTTTGATAATATATATAACAAACCCGACAATAACGGATCAAGTTAAAGCTCCACCAATTGCACCATTAATACCATATTTCCCAGAATTATTTGGAATGAAAAGTTATTTTCCTCCATTCTATTTTATATACTTTATATTAGCTATAATAACTGTTAGCATTTGTCATGAAGGTTTCCACGGAATTTTAATGAGATATTCAAAGACAAAAATTAAATCAACAGGAATGATGTTCTTAGGTCCAATCTTAGGTTTCTTTGTAGAACAAGACGACGAAGATTTTAGAAAGAAAAAACGAATAGACCAAATGGCCGCATTAGGGGCAGGAGTTTTTGCAAATGTTTTAGTTTTTTTATTATTCTTTTTACTAATGTTAGGTTTTACCGGAATATTTTTTCAACCATCAGGATACACATTTAATACATATTCGACAGCAGTTTTGAATTCTTCATACATAGATAATATAACAATCGAAGGAGATTTTGCAAAAATACAAGTTGGAGACAGTTTTTATTTCATAAACTCAACAAACGTCGAATTAATAGAAGACAATAGTTTATTTTATGCTTACACAGATACCCCAGCATTTAGAAACCAAGTACAAGGAACAATAAAACGTGTAGACGATTTCGGTGTATATAGCCAAGAAAGTTTATCACAGGTTTTATTATCTTATAAACCAGGAGATTCAGCGATATTAGGAACTGAAAAAGATGGACAAATATTTGAATATAATATTACATTTTCTTCTCATCCTGATGATCCATCAAAAGCATATTTGGGAGTAGGAAAATATGAAACACAAAAAACGGGAATAAACTTAATATTATCAAAGATAATGTTAACATTAGACGAAGATGAATATAATACAATAATCAATAAAGACGTTGCTTATTTCATTTATTATCTATTGTGGTGGATTATGATTGTTAACTTGTTAGTTGGTTTGTTCAACATGTTACCATGGGGGATTTTAGATGGTGGAAGATTCTTAGAGTTAGCAATAGGAAAATTCACAGGAGACGAAAAGGCAAAAACAATTGTTAATATTACTGGAAAATGTATTCTAGGAATTTTCGTTGCAATGATGGTTTTCTGGCTTTTCGGAATAACTGGAATTCTTTAATAAGGTTTAAAATGATTATATTTCTAGTAAAATAATGTTACCAGACGAAGTAAAAAAGAAATTAGAAAAAATGCATTATGGTATTGTCGGAAATCATTCTGCTGTTCAAATCTGTAGATGGACAAAAAACGCAATAAGGGGAGATCGTGGATGTTGGAAGGAAAAATTCTACGGAATAAAAAGTAGTGGCTGTTGTGAAATGACTCCGTCAGTTATGTGGTGTGAAAATTCTTGTGTGCATTGTTGGAGACCAATCGAGTTGAACCTTGGAAAAACAATTCCAGAAATTGACGATCCAATAGAAATTTTAAATAATGTAGTAAAAAAAAGAACTGAATTATTAGAAGGATTTGGTGGAAACAAAAACGTAGATAAAAAAATATTTGAAGAAGCAAAAACACCGATGCTTTATACTATGTCTTTATGTGGAGAACCTACAATTTATCCAAGATTAGGAGAAATGTTTAAAGAAATAAGAAAACGTGGTGCTGTAAGTTTTTTAGTAACAAATGGCCAAAATCCTGAAGTAATTAAAAATTTTAAACAAGAAGAATTACCAACTCAAATTACAATTTCAACCAATGCTTCAAATAAAGAATTATTTAATAAATGGCATAACTCGTGTAATAAAGATGCGTGGGAAAGATTTCAAAAAACATTAGAAGTCGTTAATTCTCTAGAAGGTAAAGTTCGTAGAGTAATAAGAATGACACTTGTAAAAGTAGGAGAAGGAGAAACACCCAAATTAAATAATTTAAATAATATGAAAGAAGAGCATTTGCCAGAATATGCCGCGTTAATAAAAAAAGCGAACCCAGATTTTGTTCATATTAAAGGATTCAAGAGTGTTGGATATTCTAGAAGTAGAATGGGATATGATAAACAACCCTGGTTTAAGGAACTAGTAGAATATGCAAATAAATTATTATTGGAAATAAATAAAGTCTCAGATAAAAAATATATAGTTGGCGGAAAAGACGAACGTTGTTGTGTAGTAATGTTAGCCCAAGAGGGGAAAAAGCTTAAAATAGAAAAATATTAATGTGATTACAATATAGTAATCTTTATAAAGTATATACAATACTGTATATACATGGATATTTTCGAGAATACAGTGTTGTGTAAAGATTGTAATGAAAAAATGTTACTAACAACATTGGTAAAAGATGGATTTAAAATCAGGATGTTGAAATGTCCAAAATGTTCAAATAAAATATTACATCCAGAAGATTTAAGAAACTATGAAGAGTTTAAAAAATTAAAGGGAAAACACTTTAAAGTAAAATTACGATTCATAGGAAACAGTTACGCGGTGAGTATACCACGAGAGATCATTGATTTTATGAATGATCATGAACTAAATGAAATGGTGAATATGTGCATAGAAGATATGGATAGATTATCACTATACTTTGAAAATGGCAGAGATTAAAGAAATAAAATTAAGAGTAGTGGAGTCTTTACAAGACGACGCTTACAAAGGTATTGCAAGAATTGATCCTTCTACTATGAAGAAGTTAGGATTAGATAGAGGAGATATTATTTCAATCAAAGGTGAAAGGGAAACTTATTCTATTGTGGATTATGGTTATCCATCTGACAGCGGAGAACAAATTATAAGAATAGATGGTATAACACGGAAAAATGCAAAGACGGGAATTGGAGATAAAGTTTTAGTTAAAAAATTCCACATTGTTGAAGCAAAGAAATTAACAATTGCACCAGCTCAACAAGGAATACAAGTACAGGGAGACCCTGAACGTTTCAAGTCCGCACTATTAGGTAAACCAGTAAACAAAGGCGATATAATAGTTCTTGGTGGAACTCAAAAACGAAGAGACATTATGAATGAAGATTTGGGTGATATTTTCGGTGACATATTTAATCAAATGGGATTAAATGGAATAGGCCTCCCAATGAATATGGGAGGGGTTTCACAAGTTAGATTTGTTGTTGTTTCAACTATGCCATCTCAACCATGTATAATTACTGAAAACACACAAATAAGTCTTAGTAATAAAGCAGTTGATATAACAGAAGAGAATATCCCACAAATAACATATGAAGATATTGGTGGACTAACAAGTGAAGTAAAAAAAGTTAGAGAAATGGTTGAACTTCCACTTAAACGACCAGAAATATTTGAAAAATTAGGAATAGAACCTCCAAGAGGAGTTTTATTATACGGAGCACCAGGAACGGGTAAAACGCTTTTAGCAAGAGCAGTTGCAAATGAAAGTGATGCAAATTTTATCGTAATTAATGGCCCAGAAATTATGAGTAAATTTTACGGTGAAAGTGAAAAGAAAATTAGAGAAATATTCGAAGATGCAGAAAAAAATTCTCCATCAATTATATTCATAGATGAAATTGATGCAATTGCACCAAAAAGAGAAGATGGAAATGGTGAAGTAGAAAAAAGAGTTGTTTCACAATTATTAACTATGATGGATGGTCTTCAGTCGAGGGGACGAGTTGTTGTTATTGGTGCAACAAATAGACAAAATGCAATTGATCCAGCATTAAGACGTCCAGGAAGATTTGATAGAGAAGTAGAATTATCTGTACCCGATAAAGATGGTAGATTCCAAATTTTGAAAATACATACAAGAAATATGCCATTAACAAAAGATGTAAATTTAGAACAATTAGCAGAAAAAACATACGGGTTTGTTGGCGCCGATTTGCAATCATTAACAAAAGAAGCCGCAATGTGTGTGTTAAGACGAAATGTCCACAAATTTAATCTTGATGAAGATAAAGAAATTCCAACAGAAGTTTTAAACGAATTAAAAATAACAGATAAAGATTTTGCAGAAGCATTAAAAGTAGTTAGACCTTCTGCAATGAGAGAGGTATTAGTAGAAACTCCAGATGTAAGATGGGATGATATTGGTGGAATTGAAAACTCAAAACAAGAATTACGAGAGGCAATAGAATGGCCATTAAAATTTCCAACAAGTTTTTCAAGAATAGGAATAAGACCTCCAAAAGGAGTTTTATTATACGGCCCACCAGGAACAGGCAAAACACTTTTAGCAAAAGCGGTAGCAAAAGAAAGCGAGGCAAACTTTATACAAATAAAAGGTCCATCCTTACTTTCGATGTGGGTAGGAAAAAGCGAGGAAGGAGTAAGAAAAATATTTGAGAAAGCAAGACAAGTTTCACCATGTGTAATATTCTTCGATGAAATCGACGCAATTGCTAGTAAAAGAGGAAGTGTAGAAACGGGAACTAAAGTAACAGAAAACGTATTAAATCAATTATTAGCAGAGATGGATGGAATTGAAACCTTATCAAACGTAATTGTTATTGGAGCAACAAATAGACCAGATATTTTAGATCCTGCAATTGTAAGACCAGGAAGATTCGATAGAATTGTTTATGTCCCAATTCCACAAAAAGATGGAAGAGCACAAATATTTGATATCCACACAAAGAATATGCCAATAAAAGATAAGAAAAAAGTATTAGAAGAATTATCTGAAAAAACAGAAGGGTATACCGGAGCAGATATTGAAAATTTATGTAGGGAAGCTGGGATGTTAGCATTAAGAGAAAATATAGAATGCTCAGAAATAACAATGAAACACTTTGAAAAAGCAATGGATAAAGTATTACCAAGTGTAAGCAAGTCTGACGAAGAAAGATATAAACAAATTGAACAAAAATATTTGAGAAGTGCAAAGTCTGCATTGTCTGATAAATCTACAAGTTACTTAGCTTAAAATGAGATCTCTGAGTGTTGAAGATATTGTAAATGATGATATAAAAGAACTATACAAATTACAAATTAATGACGACCTATGTTTTTATTTTCCAACCAATTTAAAGAGTTCATACGAAATCCCAATATTCTATATGTTATTCAATAAAGAATACAGAAATGAACAAATTCTAATTTCGCACATATCAAGTTTCGTAAAAATCAATGATTATCGACGAATAAAACACGGCATGAAGGGAAAAGTAAAAATAGAAGAAGGTCCAAGAGAAAATACGTTTTTTCTATTACCTAAAAATCGTTCAATAAACGAAGAAAATGCAGAAAAATATTTTAGAATGCTAGAAAGACACCTATAATTCAGTTCTTTCCATATAATCAGCATTCCAAACAGGAGGTTCAATTATTTTTTCTATCTTTAAATTTGTTTTGTTATATAATTTTCTAACTGACGATTTTGAAAGAATAAATCGATTTTTATCTAACACAAACTTATTGGTAATATTAGAAATGATTTTCAAATCTTTATTTACATTATTTGAATATATCACAAAATATGCGACGTTTCCATCGGACAATCTTTTCCCATATGGCATAATATTATGTTTTTTAAGTCTGTTAACATATTGATATCCATCTTTTGTTCTCGCTGAACATAAGTGGATTTTTATTTTTTCTTTTTTTAACATTTCAATTAATTTTTGTCCTTCACTAATTGAGTTTCTAATCGTATACGTATCTTCATTTAAAGAATATTTTTTTGTAATAGTTTTAAAATTAGTCTCAGAAATTTCGAACTCGTTTAAATTAAGAAAAGAAACATATCCTCTTAATTTAATAACATAATTATAAATATCATTTGTTTTTTCTGGCATCATAGGAAGTTCTAATCCAACTCTATTTTTTCCACAAATTTGAGAAACCATTTTTATTTTTTCTATTTCCCCGTAATCAATTTCTTTATTAATTAAAAAATTGGGATGGAATCTAAACTCGTCAATAAATGGTTCTAATTTTTTAATTTTTTCTTTTGAAACTAAATTTAATGGTAAATAAATATGAATATGAAATTTATTCCCAAATATTTTTTTTAATAATTTAGAATATCTTAATGTTTTTTCAAAGTATACAAGTGGATCTCCACCAGTAATTCCAGCCCCTCTTGCATTTGATTCTTTTGCTTCATTAATTAAATCTATATCTTCTTTAACAGTTCTTTCATTTGCAAAACATTCATCAGATTTTTTTCTAAAATTACTTAAAGAACAATACCAGCAAGCTCGAGAACATTTTCCTCCAACGAACAGAACGAGTTTTTCTCCACGCAAACAATATTTGCAACCTTCAGGTAAACCTCTTACATTGTATGATTCAAATATAGTTTTCATTAGATTCCCCAAGTTGAAACAGATTTTCTTTTTATTTCAGCAATCTCTTTTAATATAGATTTTTCTTCCGAAGTTAACAAATCTCTATACTCTTTGAATTTCCGATATTGTGATTCTCCAAGGTTGGTATACAAAGATTCCCCAACAACTAATTGTCTTTCAAAATTAATTCCAGGCATTGAAATTGCAACCTCTTGTCCTTTTATTGCTTCAGGAACTGATTGTTTCTCAAGTTGAATATCTTTTACTTGAGCTATTTTAACATCAGACGAATTAATGAAATTCAAATTTTTTCTTAAAACCCCACCATCTACAACAACCCCAAAAACTGCAGGATTTGAATTTCTGAAAACAAAATCTAAAATAGTAAATTTACAAATATTTGGGAGTTCTTCTAATTTCTGTCGGTCAATTTCTTTTTGTTTTGCATCTCTCCAAAATTGTAGATCTTCAATTAATTTGTAAACAATAGGATTTGTTAAAATTTTAATAGTTTTTAATTCTACTAAGTCTTCCACATCTCCAAGTCCGACGTTAAATCCAAGAATAATTCTATCTAAACCCTCTAAAGAGTTTACAAAAAATATATCTTTTTTTGAGATAGGGCCAATTGATGCACTAAGAACAGGTATACTATTTTGTCTTAATAAAATCAATAATGCCTCTAAACTTCCTAAAGAATCAGCTTTTACACAGATACCAATTCCATCTGTTGAAACAGTGTCTGAAATTTCTTCGATAAATCGTTCTTTAATTTCATCAAAATTATCGTTAATAACCTCAAATGGCATACCAGATAAAATGTCATCTTTTTCGTTTATTTGTAATTTTATACCTGCGGCAGCTTCAACCGAATCAACCGTTTTAAACCCAGAGTTTAATGGTAGCGCCTCTTGAATATTTCTAATCTTTGTTCGAATAACACCATCAAAAGATGCAATTGCAATTTCATCCTTCGTTGTTAATTGTCCATCATAAAGTATACATTCTAAATAATTCATAGATTTTTCTTTTTTTACTTCCAATACAACGCCACGACCAATTTTTGAAACTTCTATTTTGTCTGTTAAAAATTTCTGAGCAAGTGCAGTAATCATTGCGATAATTTCTGAAATTCCCTCACCAGTTTTTGCCGAACAAGGAACAACTGCAACGTTTTTTGTAAAATCTCTAATTTTGTAATATAGTTCAGGATTTATTCCGTATGAATTCAAAGCACCGACCAAAGTATAATACTTTTCGTCAAATAATTCTTTAGCAGTAAAAGCTTGATGTTCAACGGACTCAAAAGAGTGTAAAGATTCTGAGGTCCTCCATCCAGAAATATTATCTATTTTATTTAAAGCAATGATAAAAGGTGTTTTATTCGATCTCAAAATTTGCAGAACTTCTGCCGTCTGTGGTTTTATTCCATCATTAATATCAATTACAACTATTGCAATATCGGCTAAAGCTCCACCCCTTTTTCTCAAATTAGTAAACGCAGCATGTCCAGGAGTATCAATAAAAAGAATTCCAGGAATATTCAAAGGAATATTAAATTTTTTTAGAATTTCGCCAGAATTTTTTTCAATAGATTCTTTAGGCAACGTAGTGAACGAAATCTTCTGTGTAATTCCTCCGGCTTCACCCTCCTGAATAAAAGTTCCTCTAATTTTATCTAGTATCGAAGTCTTTCCATGATCAACATGTCCACAAACCGTCACAATTGGTTGACGAATTCTTTGAGTAGTTTCCATAAAAAAGAGGGTGGAAATGACATTAAAAACATTTTGAAAGAATAATTGAAGAAATGAAAAGATTTATTATCAAATAAAAAATATGTTTTAATGTTTTTTATCACATATCAACATATAATCCACCAGCAAAATTATGAGTAAAAACAACTTTACCTTTGAATATTATTTCTTCATACCTACTAAATCTTTCTATATTTCCCTTTGTAGAACAAGTGTATTTTCAATCTCCATCATCAAATGCTTTAGGTCCTCTTGGTTGAAAGGATTTTATCTTATCACCCATAGACATCGCTTTTTTTAGAAATTCAAAAGTTTGATGAACAAATTCAGCGTCTCCATGATATTCTGGTTCCATACCGCCACCATAAACTTGAGCCCAAAAAGGTTTTTGATTATGCCAAACAATTTCTCTACCCCACGATTGAAAAAAACCACCATAACTATCCTTGTAATACCATTCATCTTCGGGTTTACCATACGGTAAGTCTTTCATGCCTAGTTCAGCTTCTTTAGGATCCAACTTAACGCCACCACCAGCATAAGTGGCTAAAGCTGCTCTCCCTAAAAAGTCATTAAGTTTTTCAATTAAACTATCAATTATGTAATAAGAAATAAAAATATTATAAATATTTCTATTTTAATTTTTAATACTTAAAAATATTAGCAAAATTAAATAACAGGAAATAAATTAATAAATTATTTTTTTCTTTTGTTTATTTCTGGCTTCTATAATTATAGTTTCAAGATCACCTTGTTGTAGTGGCCTTACTGATATGCTATTTCCGGGAAGCATACTAACAACTGTGGGTATTTCTTTTTCTAACCTTATTCCCAATTCTCCATAAAGTACAATAGATGGTTGTACTGAAAAATAACCATCTTTTCTATTAACTTCTCTTAAAACCCCAGTTACACCAAAATTTCCACAACTATAATGTCCAGGTTTACCTATAAATGAAGAATATATATCTGACTTATCGTCACTTTCATTACCAAATCCTATTCCCATATTAACACAATGAAAATAGAATTTATAAGTTTTCCTATGTGTTACTATTAATCAATGATTACTTTATAATGTCAAATAAAATTTTAACTAAACATTTAAATACACTTCAAACATTAATAATCTAAGATGGTGACGAAGACAGATTCTAAGAAAACAATAAAAAAAAGTGTAAAAAAACCGATTGAAAAATTACAAATAATAAAGACTCCAAAACAAAAAACATCGGTTGTAAAAAATAGTTCTGAACTAGTTCTTGAGGTAAAAAAGATGTCTAAAGACATTTCTGCACCTGAGTATATTTTAGATAGTGATATAGGTTTAGATCTAAAAGCATGTGAAACGGTTTCGTTAAAACCAATGGAACAAAAGATAATAAAAACAGGTATAAAAATGAGAATACCAGACGGATACGTAGGATTAATTCGAGATAGAGCAGGAATTGTAAGTAATATGAATGTCCATACAGCAGCAGGAACTTTTGATCCAGCATATAGAGGAGAAGTCTCAATTGTCTTAATTAATATGGGAGAAGAAGAAGTAGAAATAGAAGAAGGAATGAGAATCGCACAAATGATAATATTACCTGTTGCAAGAGTAAAAATAAAAGTTGTAGAAACATTAAGTGAAACTCAAAGAGGAGAAAAAGGATTCGGTTCTACGGGTATAAAGGAAAAATTGAAGGCTTTCGATGAAATTTCAAAGGCAATGGAAAAAGAAGGATTATTGTAAAATGGAAATAGATGTAAACGATGATAATTTTAATTCTGAAGTAATTGAACGATCAAAACAAATTCCAGTTTTAGTAGATTTTTGGGCTCCGTGGTGCGGACCGTGTATGATATTAAAACCAATTTTAGAAAACATATCAAAAGAAATGGATAAAAAATTTATACTAGCAAAAGTTAACATAGAAGAGAATTCAGAATGTGCAAACAATTATAGAATTATGAGTATACCAGCAGTAAAATTATTCAAAAACGGAAAAGTAGCAAGTGAATTTGTCGGAGCAGAACCAGAAAGTGCAATAAAAAATTGGTTAGAACCTCAATTATCTTAATTTTATTACAATATTAATGTTATCGCAATTTAAAACGGGAATAAGACTTTCTTTATTACCAATCTTTTTTTTCTCAAACGAAACAATATCAAAACTTTGTAATATTTTCAAGTCATTATACACAGCCGAGAAATCTCTATTTAGAATTTTTGCCAACTCATAAATAGATGAAGGTTTAAATTTTTTTAAAGTAAATAATATTTTAGCCTTTTCTTTTGAAAAAATTTTTTTTACGTCTAAAGATTTTGAAAAATTTAAAGCAGATAAAGGATTAGACAATTTAACAAAAAAACCTTTATTGTTAGGAGTCAAATTTATTATAAATTCTCCTCTTTTATCATTAGTAACCATACAATAAAATAATAAATTAAATATATAAGTTTTGTGAAAGCAAACTAAAACTTTATAAAGTAAAATTTCGCTTTCTATTCATGATAATTCCAGTTAGATGTTTTAGTTGTGGAAAGCCAATCGGACAAATGTACGAAAAATACAAGAAATTTATAGAAGACGGTAAATCTCAAAAAGATGCATTGGACGCACTAGGTTTGACTAGAATGTGTTGCAGAGCTCAAATATTAGGACACAGCGACGCATTACCTTTAGTAAACAAATTCAAGAAGTACTAGAAATCTTTATAAAGGTAGATTTTCTTCATATTTTTAGACGGCCATAGTAACTTGGAAACACCTGTTCCCATTCCGAACACAGAAGTTAAGCTTGTTACGTTTGTACTTGTACTGTCTACGATGGGAAGGTACAAAGTCGTCCTCTTTTTTTTATTTACCAACCAGTTCTTTTAAACTTCTTTTCTAATTCTGAAACAGTTAATTTAATACTCGTAGGTCTTCCATGAGGGCAAGAAAAAGGATTCTCACATTTTTCTAAGTTTTTCAATAATTTATACATTTCATCTTTGGTTAATTCGTCTCCTGCTTTAACACTTGCCCGACATGAAAATTTAATTATTCTACCCTCGATCTCATTAGTTAAAATAGATTCCTTTTCTTTTAACAATTCATTTAATATATCAACAAAAAGAGTCGACTTTAAACGGTTAAAGACTTCCGGAATTGTAGAAAGTTTTACAGAGTTTTGTCCAAAATCTTCAAAGTCAAATCCGATTGAATTTAAAAAATCCTTAAATAAAAACGCTACATGTTTTTGTTCAGGATTTAAATCTAAAATTTTCCCATCTAATAATTGTTGTTTTTTTATTGCATTTTCTTTGAATTTTTTCATAAAATTTTCATAATTTACTCGTTCTTCAGCTGCGTGTTGATCAAATACAACTAAACCATCTTCACTTTCGCAAATAATAAATGTTTTATTAATTTGTCCAAGAATAGTTAATTTTCCAAAAATATTATTTTCTATATCATGAGGAATAATTTCAGAATCTTTTACTAATAAATTTCGTTCAAT
>Ga0172378_10000557_pt1 | contig 33012 bp, 6 predicted proteins | sample GrowelOW332metaG_FD_119755 | JGI IMG/M metagenome (GOLD analysis project Ga0172378, IMG submission 119755) | Groundwater microbial communities from an aquifer near a municipal landfill in Southern Ontario, Canada - Pumphouse #3_1 metaG | ecosystem: Environmental > Aquatic > Deep subsurface >...
ACATTTTACTGCTATTTTACATCCAAATTTTTCTTTTAATTGTGGGGCAAATCTTATAAATTGAATACTATCTCCATATCCTTGTTCTGAATGAAGTAATAAAGTTTTACCTTTTATATCTTCAATTCCTGTAAATAATGGTTTAGTAAAAATATCTTTGTGTTTTATGATATGAGGAATCATCTCTTCTTTTCTAAATCTCCACTCATACTCTTTCCAACCATTTTTAAAATCTTCAGAAGCTAAATACATAGTTGCTAAGTCAAAATGTGCATTTACAAAATTGGGGTCTAGTTCTATGGCTTTTTTATATGAAGTAACAGCTTTATCTGATAATCCTAAATATTTGTATGAAGTACCTAAATTACTATGTGCATTTGAACCATTTGGCTCTAATTCTATAGATTTTTCATGCATTTTTGCAGCTGTTTTATAATCATTTAATTTATTATATACATTTCCTAAATTTGTATATGCACCACCGTGATTTGGCATTTTAAGAATTGCCATTTCTAAAGATTCTATTGCTTTATCATAATCTTTTGCTTTGTTATATGCAGCACCTTTATTACTATAAACTTCATTGTAATTTGAGTCTGTTTGAAGTGCTATTTCAAAAATTTGCGCTGATTCTTTATATCTTTTTTGTTTGTATAAAACTACACCTATATTATTTACAGCTTTTGCATACTTTGGATTTACTCTTACAGCTTGTTTATATGCTTCAATTGCTCTATTATTATCACCAATTAATTCATAAACTATTCCTAGATTATTAAACATATTAAAATCTTTTGGATTAATTTTTATTGCATCAATATATACTTTTAGTGCCATTTTATAATTTTTTATTTCTTTAAATGCATTACCTAAATTATTATACACAAGAATATTTTTAGGATTTAAATTGATTGCTGCAACATAATATTTTATAGCGGTATTAATATCACCTTTTATTTTATAAATTACGCCTAAGTTTCCATAAATATTAGAAGACTTTGGATTTATTTTTAAGATTTCTTCATATAAAAATTTTGATTTATCGTAATCTTTTTTATTAAAAAATTCGATTGCTTGTTCAAAAAGTTTTTTTTCTTGTTCTATCATTATGTTACCTTCAAATCATTAAATTAGGGGAATTATATCTAAAAAATTTAGATTATTATTATATTCATTTTTTCATTGGATGATGTTTTGAATCGATTATTTCATCCATTTCTAATATTTGAATAGAACTGTCTTTATGCAAACATAGCATATTTACAGAAACTATATTTCCAAAAATATTTTCTTTCTCATTAAAAAAATTATTCTCATTATAAAGACTTGGTAAATGCCAATACATTTTGTAATCCAAACTCCATAATAACTCAATTAATTCTTTTGAGTGTTCTTGTCTGTCGTTTTCAACATAAATCATTGGTCTGAATTTTTTAATTAACTCAATAGCCCCTTTGATTACTGATATTTCCATACCTTCAACATCGATTTTTAATAATTTTAATCTATTTATTTTATTTAAAAAATTATCTAATTTTTGTTTATTTACTACTGTTCCACTTTTACTATTTTCTATATTAATTCCACCAAAGTTATTGTTTTTTGTAAAATCACATTCAGGAATTAATATAGTTCCATTTTCATTACTAACTGCTTCTTGATAAGCAAATACATTTGAAATACTGTTTATTGCAAGATTTGCACATAAGTTTTGAAAAACTAATCTTTGTGGTTCATAAGCAATCACAAAACCATTTCCCACAAGTTTGGATAAATATACAGTATGAGCTCCAATATTTGCTCCAACTTCAATAACTACATCTCCATCTTTACAAATTTGTTCAAATAGTTTTGCCTCAAGATATGAAAATTCTCCATATTTTTCTATAGATTTTCCAATATAAATATCATTTTTATTATATGAAAGAAAACCATGTCTTGATTTTATAACTTTATTAAAACCTGTATCAATAATATTTTGTTTGTTTATCATCTACTTACTTATTAGCTGAAAATACTTTTTGAAAGTTGTTCAATGATTTGATATGAGCATCAAAAATACCCATCCAACCTTTTCTTGCCCATGTAGCTAATACTGCATCGTCTAATTTGATTAGTTTTTCAATATTTATAATATAAAACTCATCTAAAATAGTTTTTTCTTCGTTATCTATATTTGCTTTTAAATCTTTTCTATCTAACAAATCATGCTCTTTTAATTCATTGATAATTGCTTTTGAAACTTCTCTTTGTCTGTTTAGCTCTCGCACTAATTCAATTTTTAAAGAAGCTTCTTTAGTTGGATTTTTCTCTTTATCAAAGATAAAATTCTTTTTATTTTTCCCTACAAAATCAACATTTTCATCAATTGCAATAATACTATTAGTTCTATTATCTTCATCACTAACATTAACATTTAGAAAAGGGTAGCTTCTTACAAAAGCAGGTAAATAAACCTCATTTTTGTTAAATATTGATACCTCTTTTGTAATTCCTGTAAATGCCAAAAACTCAGCATTCTCACCTGCACTAATAATCACAGGACAATCATGACTAGCGTACCAAACTTCAATAAAACCTAAAGGAATAAGCCCCACATTTTTAGCTACTTCGCTTGTACTTACATCATCAAATTTGAGAGCTTTTAATTTCTCTTTATCTAATATCGTTATATTTTTATACATTTTTTGCCTTTTTATTTATATATTAGTATTTTTAAATTATGAGGATAGTCCTCATTCCTAAATTGTTCAAAGCTCTACTTGTATATTACTTATGAAACTACTTCCAACACAAAGTTTGCGGTAGTATTTCCATCAGTACTAATGCTATAACTTCCTGTACCTATATTTGTCATATCAGTATCTTGCCAAGTCGAACCATTGTCGTTTGACCATTTATAATCTGAATCACTAGTTGAGATATTAAGTGTATTATCAGCACTTCCACTAATTTTAAATATACTTTTATCTATATCTCTCCAGCTATTAATCACTTCAGCATCAATAGTAAATTTACCCTCACCTGATAAATTTAACTCTTCCATATTTTTAAATGCATTGTTTAAAGCATTTGTAGCAGTTTGTTCAGAATAACCATTTAAATTAATTATATCCGTTCCAGCTCCACCATCTACTTTATAATCACCTTGGCTAATTCTACTAAAGTCAAGAACAAACTCATCATTATTTGCTCCTCCATTTACTTGAACTTGAGATGAAGTATCTGCACTTAAATTAGCTGTATTAGTTCCATCACCTAAATTAAGTGTTTTAACACCTGCACTAAACTCATCAGCTCCAAAAGTTACAGTATCATCTCCAGTACCAAAATTCAATGTCTCTATATTACGTAATTTACTAAAATCTAAATCTTCAGTAACAGCATTAGAGAAACTAACAGTATCACTCCCACCTCCACCCTCTATAGAGCTAAATTTACCTGCCCAAGTATCAAAACTTGTTTTATCTGTAAATGTAATGGTGTCATTTCCACTAAATAATTGCACGTTTTCAACATTTGTCACCCCATTAAATTGCGTATACGATAAAGTACCACTGTCTGTAAATGTTAAGGTATCTGTTCCTCCATTGCCATTAATAACATCACTGCTTCCCAAATTCGTAATATTGGTTTCTATTCCATCGGCTTGATTGCTTCCCATAATATTAACATTTCCTGCATAGCTGTTCACAATGGTCACGCCACCTGTTACTGAAACATTCGATAAATTCATACTGGCATCATTTGCAATGACTTCAATTCCTCCACTTCCGCTGGTTGTTAATGTTCCAAGAATAGAATCATTGACACTCATTTCACCTCCGGCTATAACCAAAGAATCCACATTGGTAAAGTTTCCACTGTATGAAGCCGTTGTACTTGCCCAATTTGCCGTAACATTTAATCCACTGTTTAACCCAGCAAAATTTGCATTTAATGTATTTTGTAAATTAGTAATTGCAATATTTCCTGTTCCTGCTATGGTTTCACCCGTTAATTTACTTGCATCGGCATTTAATGTAGCGCCACTTGTTACGCTAACTGTTCCACTTCCACTAATAACACCTGAACCAACACTCATGGTTCCACTGCTTACTGTTAAATTTGCACTTCCAATATTTCCTGTAAAGGTTGATGTTCCAGACCAATCAGCATTAACCGTACTTCCTGTAATATTTGTAAAATTCATTGCATTTGCAGTTTCTAAATTATTAACATTTAAAATACCGCTGTTTTGAACCGTAATACCATCAATTTTATTGGCGTCAATATTCATTGTTCCACTGTTAATTTTTAACGTATCAATATTGGTTAAATTTCCAATATAACTTCCTGTTCCTGCCCATCTTGCTTCTGTAGTTAACCCTGATGCTAAATTAGTAAAATCAGCATTTAAAGATGCTTGTAAATTGGTAATTACAACCGCACCAAGTCCAGCAACAACTCTTGCACTGATTAACCCAGCATCCGTGGTTAATGTAGTCCCATTATTAACTGAAACTTGTGAATTTCTAAAATTACCTGTAAATGTTGAATTTCCAACAAATTGTATGGTTTCACTTCCACTTAAAGAGAGATTATTAAAATCTTGGTTTGAGTTGGTATTGACTTCTACAATTATGTTTCCTGCCCCACTTACATTGAGTGAATTAAGTATTTCGTCCGCCACACTCATTGTTCCACTACTGATGGTTAAACTATCTACATTGGTGAAATTTCCAGTGTATGTTGATACGCCACTTGCCCACGTTGTATTCACTGTGCTGGTTGTAATTAATGCAAAATCCATATCGGTTTGATTTTGCAAATTACCTACATTTAAAGTACCTGTTCCACTAATGGTCTCTTCATGAATTTTAGTAGCATCTACATTCATGGTACTGTTAATAACAATTGAATTCGCGTTATTAATCGTTGCTACTGCATCAACGGTCATTACTCCACTGCTAACTGTTAATTTTGCATTGGCTAAATTCCCTGTAAAAGTTGCATCTCCACTCCATGTTGCATTTGTAGTACCCCCAGTAATATTTGTAAAATTCATGGCACTTGCATTTTGTAAATTAGTTACTGTAACAATGGAATTATTTATAACATGAACGCCATTAATAATAGACGCATTCACTTGCATTGTTCCTGTACTGATAGTTAAACTGTCAACATTGGTTAAATTTCCTGTATAAATTTGACTGTTTGAACTGCTCCAATCTGCATTTAGAGTAGTGGGATTAATGTTTGTAAAATTAGTATCTAATTTACCCTCTAAATTGGTAACATTTAATGTTCCTACTCCTGTTACTGTTTGTCCACTGATAATATTTGCATCTGTTGTCATTACACCACTTGAAATTCGTAATAAATCAATATTGTCAAGATTTCCAGTATAGGTTGCTGTACCATCCCATGTTGCATTAAGCGTAGTTACAGTTGCATTACTAAAATTGGCATTGGTAATGGAATCTAAATTCGTAATTTCAACCGTTCCACTTCCTCCTACTGTTCGTCCATTAATGTTTGTAACATCTGTTGTAAGGGTAACGACACTGTTCACACTGACATTTGAATTTCCAAAACTTCCCGTAAATGTTGAGTTTCCACTAAACAATACCGTTTCATTGGTTGGGGTATTCAATGCTAAAATAGAACTAAAATCAGTTGAACTGTTTACACTTACTTTAACCGTTGCACTTCCTGCCCCTGTTATTGTTTTACCAATTACCTGAGCTTCACTTAATGTTAACGTACCACTTGTTGAACTGTATGTATCAAATATTCCATTTAAATTTTTACCACTTACATCCACACTGTTTGAAGATATTAAAGTAGCTGTCCCTGTGGCTGTTCCTGTTTTACTTATCGTAATAGTATCAAAGTCATGGTCATTAGCAATGGCTGTAGCATTAACAATTAATTTTCCACTTCCTTGCAATTCAATACTGATTGTTTTATTGTCTAAATCGGTTGCACTTAAAGTTAAAGTGTCTCCATTGGCAACAATAATGTTGTTGAAATTTAAAAGTACCACTGAAGATAAATCTAAACTTCCACTCAATTGTAATGTATTAACCCCTGTTCCACCATCTAAGGTATTAATACCCGTTACATTTGAAACAGCAAACGTATCGTTTCCAGCTCCACCTATAATTTTTTCAATGCTTTGTAAAATATCAGTTTTCCCACCACCAACTACTGTAGCACTTGTGTTTCCATTATTTACAGTAACGGTTAAACCTGCAACGGTACTGCTGTAACTTGCGGTATCACTTAAAGCTCCACCATCTATAGTGCTTCCAAATACTCCACTTAAATTAATTGTATCGGCACTATTTGATAAAATATAATTTTCAAAATTACTGAATACATCAGCACCATCACCACTTGAAGTCCCTGATCCATTAGAAGTTACATTAACTGTAACAGAACTTGCAGCTCCACTGTAACTTAAAGTATCCGTACCACTTCCTGCAGTAAGAGTATTGGAATAAGAGTTTCCTTCAACAATATTATTGCCATTGCCCATTTGTAAATGTCGTATTTGAGTAATGATATCCGTACTTGAACCATAGGTTGCACTTTCACCTCGTAAGTTTACATTCACACTTACACCACCTACTTCGGTGTAATTTAACCAATTTTCATCTAAACTTCCACCAATAATGGTATCGCTTCCTGTACCTGCAAAAATAGTATCAGCCCCTGCTCCACCGTTTAAATAATTGTTACCACTGATTCCTTTAATAATATCAACTGCATTTCCACCAATGAGTGAATTGTTCATATTATTACCAACCAGATTGTTTGAAGCGGTTAAAGAACCTTTAATTCCTTCAATATTATATAAACTGTCGGTATATACACCACCAATATTATGACCAATACTCGTTAATGCCCCACTGTTTTGAAGTGTTGTTGAAATGCCTGTTGTACTTGCACTGTAATCCACCAAATCAATATCTGCACCACCATCAATATAGTCATTGCTTCCACTGGCAATTATGGTGTCATTGCCATCTTCACCATAAACCGTATCCGTACCACTTGCCCCATAGATAGTATCAGCAGCACTTCCTGCATAAACATAATTATTATTTCCACCTATGGTATAAATGGTATCATTCCCTGCACCACTGTTTATGGTATTTGTTCCACTGTTTCCCCAAATAGTATCACTTCCTGCTCCTGTCGTGATATTTTGGATATTTGATAAGGTATCTGTCATCGTTGAAGAACTTCCAGTATTATTTGCAATACCACTTTGTGTACTTCCACTGATGTTCACTTTAATATTTGAACTGTGAGAATATGAGTAATCAACCGTATTTGTTCCTGTTCCACCATCTATAATATCGTTTCCTACTCCACTGTATATGGTGTCATTCCCTGCTTCTCCATAGAGATAATTATTGCCACCCATACCATAAATTTTATCCGCACCATCTCCTCCTAAAAGTGTATTCATACTGTCTGCACTTCCTTTAATAAAATCATCTTGTGCGGAACCTTTAATATTTTCTATTCCAAACAAACTTTGATTATAATCAGTCCCACTTGATGTAAATACGGCATTATTTTGAGTTACAAGATCGATACTAACTCCACTGGTCGTTGTAATTAAACTAAAATCGATCCAATCCCCTTTTCCTATCATAGCAGAAGTTGTCCCTTGCGTACCAGCTATTACGGTATGACTTCCTCCATAAATTTCATCATTGCCTAAACTGGCAAAAATGTAATCATCTCCATTACCACCTTTAATGATATTTCGTAAATCGTTTCCTCGAATCGTGTCATTATAAACCGTACCATCAACATTTTCCACATTGATAATTGTTCCTGTTTGTTCACTTCCGCCATTTAACCAACTGTTAATATATCTGTTAGCTGCAAGGGTTGTGCTGTCATAACTTAAGGCATCCGTTCCAAGGTTAACAACGACTCTTATATTTGCTCCATCAAATCGTAAAGTATCTGTTCCAAGTCCAGCATCTATAGTATCAAGACCTGTTCCTGCATAAATAATATCATCATTTGTTCCACCAGTAATAACATTATTCCCTGCTTTTGCGTAAATCGTGTTGTATCCAGAATTTCCTCGAATAACATCATTGCCTGTTCCCCCAATGATTAAATCGTTTCCAGCATTTCCTTCTAAGACATTATTTCCACTTACACCAAAAATAGTATCATCACCATCTCCACCATAAATACTGTCATTGCCTCCCATTGCCCAAATAATATCATTACCACCATATCCATAAACTGTATCAGCATTATCTGAACCAACAAATGTATCGGCATAGTTTGTCATTAAAAATTGTTCAAAATCGGGATTACTGCCATTTTTATAAAGATAATCAAAAGCACCTTGCCCGTCTTTAATTCTATAAAAATCATATGTTCCATCTGCAAGTGTGTTTAAATCTGAAATGGCAATGGCATTGGTTACAACGGTTTGATTGCTAAGAGTCAAAGAGGCATAATCGGTGGCTAAAGTATTGTAACTCGTAGCAATAATATTATTGAAAACAATAATACTTCCTTGATTTGCACCAATATTATTATACATGTCAATAGTATCTTGCCCACTTCCACCTATTAATGTATCTGTTCCAGAATTATTAGCTGCTCTGTCATCCCCTGCACCCAAATCGTAAATATCATTTCCAGATCGTCCTAAAACATGGTCATTTCCATCGTACATAATAAAAATATTATTGCTGTTACTTCCCCAAACGGTTTGCGATCGGTTGCCATTAAAGTCAAGTACATTTTGAATATTATACACTTTACTGTCATCTGCATTGTTATTTGCCAAATCAAAGTTTCCAATGGCTCCACTCATATTTTGTAAACTTAACCAATTGCTTCCTGCTTCCCCATCAATATGGTTAATTCCCGTACTTAAAAAAACAGTATCATCACCACCACCTGCCATAATGGTATTATTTTGTCCATGTTTACCCATGAGTAAATCAATGCCATTACTTCCTTGAATATGCTCAATTTGTTGAATATAATCAAATTGTGAAACAATTTCATTCCCATTGCTGTCCAATAGCATTACTTGCGAATAATTACCATCTAAATAAGCTCTGTCTCCATCAGCATCTGCAAAAGTAACGGTATTTTGAAGATTAACACTTATACCATAGGCATTTGCACCCAAAGTTAAGCTGCTGTAATTTATCCAATCCCCTTCTAAATCTTCTAACGCTTCATCGCCACCAATTAAGAACGCATTGTTAAATGACCCTACAAACGTGTCAATACCTTGTCCACCAAAAGCAACATCGCCTCTGTTGCCAACACCTGTAGTTTTAGCATCGGTTGAAGTATAAATTATGTCATTTCCTGTTCCACCATGAATGGTATTTTCTCCACCTATTCCATAGATTTGATCATGTCCACCATAACCCCAAATAATATTTTTCTCACTGTTTCCTTTTAAAATATCGCCAAAAGCTGATGTTCCCATAATGTTATTAATATTTCGTAAATACGTTTCAGTATTTCCATAACCATCATCGCTTACTTTACCGTAACTTCCATCTCCATTATCAAAACTTAAATCAACAGTTACTCCATTTACAGTATCTTCATAAAAACTGATGGTATTTGTACCATGGGCACTTCCTGCTGTGTGTCCGGCAACACTTACTTCTCCACCATCATATTTATCAACTCCACTTCCACCTACTAACGTATCGTCACCACTTCCACCAATTAAAAAGTTTTGACCAGCGGTTCCATAAATGGTATCGTTGTCGCTAAAACCATGTAAGGTATTGTTATTGCTGTCTCCTCTTAAAACATCGTTAAACGCTGTTCCAAAAAGATTTTCTATTTCAAAAATAGTAGTCACACCCAAACCACCACTAATACTTCCTGCGGCCATGGTTGCAATAACTCCATTACTAGAGGCATCTTGCCCAATATCTTCAAAACTTAACCAGTCACCCAATCCAACAGTATGACTTCCTCCCCAAATTTCATCGCCACCATTGGTTGCAATAATCCAATCATTGCCAGAACCTGAACTGATATAATTCCAAGAGTTATCCCCTTTTATTGTATCGTCTTGATTTGAACCTATTACTCGACTTATGTAATACAATTCATCTTTTCCACCAAATCCGTTATCAATGACGTGGTAACTTGAACCATCACCACTTCCATCTAAATAGACTTTTACACTGCTGGTTGCTAAAGAGTAATCAATGGTATTCGTACCACTTTCACTGCTTCCTGTAATATTTCCAGAAGCATCAACCGTGGCATTTCCACCATAATAAACATTGTTTCCGCCATTTCCAAAAAAGATGTCATTTCCATCACCACCATAAATGGTATCTCCATAACTCGTACTTGAATAAATGGTGTCATTTCCACCATACGCTAAAATAGTACTGTTAGAACTTCCTTCTTGTAAATTAATAACATCTCTATAATTGGTTGCAACTAAGACTTCAAAATGTGTTTTTAAAGTGTCTGTCCCATCTGTGGTACTTGTAATAATTCCATCTTCACCATTTGGTTTAAGAGTAACGGTTATTCCTGATTCACTGGCTGCATAATATAAAGTATCCACGCCCGAACCACCTGTAATGGTATCATTACCTGTTCCCCCAATGTACGTATTATTTCCACCTAAACTTCCATCAAGAATATCATTATCAGCTCCTCCACTTAAGGTGTCGTTTCCAGTACCACCATAAATAGAGTCGTCTCCTGCACTTCCAAAAAGTTTATTATTTCCCGATGTTCCATAAATGGTGTCAGCACCTTCTCTTCCATCAATATAATCATCTCCTGCTCCACCAATAAAAATATTGCCATAGGCATTGCCATATAAGCTGTCATTTCCACTTGTACCAAGTACTTTTTGAATATTAAGAAGTGTATCTTCAACAAGATTATTGCTTCCATCATGATAACCATCATCTAATGCCTTACTGAGACCTAAATCAACAATTACTCTATTTCCACCATTTCCTAAATCCACACTACTATAATCCATAGTATTAAAACCATCTCCACCATCGATATAGTCGCTTCCTTTTGATACTATAAAGCTATCATCACCTTTGTATCCAAAAAGTGAATTGATAGTAGTAAAATCGTCATCACCTCTTAAAATATCGTTGTTTTTAGTTCCTTTAGCGTTTTGAATGTCATTTAGCGTATCAAATTTTGCAAGTGTTCCTATTTGCTCTGCTTTATTTTGGCTTAAATTAATATTTATAGCTCTTGAATCAGTGATATAACTATAATCTACCCAGTCATTTCCACTAGCTACACTAGAATCAATTCCATCTCTAGAAACAGTATATGTTACTGTTCCACCATAAATAGTATCTCCACCAAGAAGTCCTAAAATAGTATCGTTTCCAGTTCCACCTACTAAAATATTCCCAGTTCCGCCAAAACCAAAAAGAATATCATCACCAGCTCCACCATCAAGAATATTTTTACTACTATTTCCGATTAGAGTATCACTAGCACTTCCACCAAGTGCATCTTCAACATTATAAATTTTATTTTTTCCATATCCTACAGAAGTTATAGCTTCTAATGTTAAAGTTGTTTCATCTTTGTAATTTATAGAAGTAGAATTACTTAAATTTAATATAACAGAATTTCCTGCTCCACTAAAATCTATTAAATCTCTTGATGTTGTATCAATTTCCGTTCCTGCTGCACCTAAAGTTGAATAAGATTCTCCATAGATAATATTATCTCCTGCTCCACCTCTAAATGTGTCACTTCCAATTCCTCCAACTAAAATATTATTTGCACTAACTCCATCTAAAATATCATTTCCAGCTCCACCCCAAAGAGTATTATTTTGTCCATTTCCTTTTATAAAGTCATCCAAGCTACTTCCTTGAATATTTTCTACTCCAAGAATTGTCATTATTCCATAATAGTCGTGAACTGTTTGAGGATTAGTTTGACCTAAATCTACTTTAATACCTGAATAAGGAGTAACTGAATCAGCACTAATTGTTGCACTAAAATCTAATAAATCACTTCCCTCTCCACCATCGATATAATCCCCACCTTTTGAAGCAAAAATTGTATCATTTCCTGAACCTGATAAAATTGAGTTTGTGTTATCATCACCTTTTATAATATCTGCAAGTGATGTAGCTTTGATATGTTCAATTCCAATAAGAGTTGTAGTGTATCCTGTAATATTAGCTGTTCCAGAACTTCCATTAGCACTACTTCCATCTGTATCTAAAACTATATTTACACCTGATACTGCAATATCATCGAAATATGCCCAGTCTTGACCACTTCCACCATCAAGGACATTAGCTCCTAATCCACCTTTTAAAGTATCATTTCCTGCTCCACCTATAAGCGAGTTAGAGTCATTATTTCCAAAAATAGTATCATCATAACTTGTACCAATTACATTTTCAATACTATCAAGATATTTAACATTTCCAAATCCATCATTAATAACTCTATAAGTATCTAAACTTCCATAAGTTTGATTTTTACTTAAATCTACAATAACTCCACCAATTGTAGTTCCATCTCGTCCAGCATCACTAAAGGCAATAGTGTCATTTCCAATATCTCCTAAAATTGTATCAGTCCCTTTTCCTAATACAAAATAATCATTACCACCTTTTCCATCTAAAATATTATTTTCATCATTTCCAACAATATAATCACTTTTTGTTGAACCAATCACATTTTCAATATTCAAAATAGTGTCTGTTCCATAATTTGTATGAATTCTTTGTGCTGAAGTATTTGTTAAATCAACCTTGATACCATTGTAATAAACACCACTTACTTTACCAGCTATTGCATTATCATCCCCAAAATCTGTCCCCGTTAAATAACTATAATCAACAGTATCACTTCCAATTCCACCATCTAAATAGTTATTTCCACTTCCTGAAATAAGTGTGTCATTATCTGCTCCACCTTCTAATCTATTATTTCCACTTAGTCCATTGATAGTATCGTTTCCAGCTCCACCAATTAATATATTTGCAACACCACTTCCAACTATCTCATCAGCCATAGCAGTACCTGTGATATTTTCTATACCAAAAAGAACATCCGCATTACCAGTAGCAGTTACAATTGCAAGATTTGAATTAAGTCTAGCAATAACTCCACTTCCTGAAATAAGCTCATAACTTACAGTATCATTCCCACTATCAGTGTGAGTTTGATCTGCTACTATATAGTTTCCACCATATATTTTGTTACTACCAATTCCACCATATATAGTATCATCACCATCACCACCATATATAGTATCGCTTCCAAGTGCTGTATGTACTGTATCATTTCCACCACCTGCATATATCTTATCATCACCTATTCCTGCATAAATTAAGTCATTATTTCCAGCTATATTAACTTCACTACCATTTTCATTATCTCCATAAATAACATTGTTTCCAGCAGTTCCTCGTATAGTATCAGCTCCAGTTCCACCAATTAAAGTATTATTTCCACTGTCCCCTACTATTGAATCATTATGAGATGTTCCAATTATGTTTTCTATGTTTACTATAGTATGTGTATTTGCTCCATTTATTGTAACAGTTGCTGCTACTGTATCATTTAATGTAAGTTCAAGCCCTTTTGAAAATCCAGTTGTATCAACTGAACTATAATCAACTGTATCACTTCCTCTTCCTGTTACATTAATTCCATCAGTTTCATTTCCACCATCTATAACATCACCAGCAAAACTTAAAGCTGTTGTTCCTCTAAATGTATCATTTCCAGTGCCTCCAAATAATGTATCTGCTCCGGTACCACTATAAATTAAGTCATTACCTGCTCCACCATCTATATAGTTATTTCCAGCAACTCCATAAATAGTATCATTTCCACCCATACCAAAAATAGTGTTATTTTCACTATTTCCATAAATAGTATCAGCTCCTGCACTTCCTTTTATATTTTCAATATTTTTGATTTTATCTACAAAAGTACCATTACCAATGTAAGCATTTGCATATTCTCCATCATTAATTGCACCAATACCATAAAAATCTGTTGTATGCATCACATCGAGGTCAAGAATTATTTTTGAAGCTCCATTAGTACTATAATCTATAGTATCACCGATAACTCCATGTGCTCCACCATCTATGATATTATTTTCAGTTATTTTTGTAATAAAGTAATCATCATAGTTACTTCCAACTAAATTTTGAATATTAATTAAAGTATCTTTAACAGTCCCGCTAGCAGTAGTTTTTGTAACTTCCCCAGCTTCTAAATTTGCAACTATTCCAGCTGTTAAAGCTGCAAATGTATATAAAGCTGTATTATTTCCACCTAATCCATTAAGTGTATTAGCAAATGAGTTTCCTCTAAATGTATCATTCCCACTTGTTCCTATGGCATTATTTACATTTATTACATTATCTGCTTTTATTACAGTTGTACCTGTTCTAATTTCTACATTATTTGTATTTCCTGATAAATCTGCAAATATATTATATGAAGTATCAATTATTTCACCATAATCAACTGTATCACTTCCATTTGCTATGGCAGTTATTCCATCCCAAGTTCCACCATAAATAGTATTTGATGCTCCGAATTTAGCAGTATTGTCAACTCCTGAAGTATTATAATAAGTTTTAAATAGATCATTCCCACTTCCACCAACCATAACATCCGCTCCACTTCCTGCAAAAAGTGTATCATTATTTGCTCCACCATCAAGGTAGTTATTTCCAGCAACTCCATAAAGTATATCATCTCCACCATGACCCCAAATAGAGTTATCTACACTATTTCCTCGAATAGTATCACCCTCAATATCACTACCTCGAACTTGTTCTATTCCATAAAGTAAATTAAATCCTTGATCTTGGCTATATGAAAATCCATTATTAGCATATGTACCTATTTTATTTGCTTCATAAATTGCATCATCTGCTGCTTGAATTCCTACTTTACCACCTAAATCAATAGTCATACCTTTAATTGCAAGTCGATAATCAACCATATCAAGTGTTCCACTATCAATAGTTTCATTACCACCGTAAACAAAATTAGTCATATTATCAGCGGCTTCAAATACAAAAGTATCGTCCCCCTCTTCTCCATAAAGAGTATCTTGTCCCATTCCTCCATAAATAGTATCAGCTCCAGCTCCACCATAAATAGTATCATTTCCTAAGCCACCTCTTAAATCATCAGCTCCAGCTGCTCCATAAATTGTGTCATCTCCGGTACCACCATAAATAGTATCAGCTGCTGTTGAAGTAGAATTTCTCTCTTTAGTTCCACCATAAATAATATTATTTCCAGCAATTCCCAAAATAGTATCGCTTCCATCCATTCCTACAAGAATATTTTTTCCATCATTTCCTGTAATTGTATCAGCTTGGTTTGTTCCAATGATATTTTCTATATTTGTAATAGCATGTTGATTTGCTGTATTTCCAACTTGAACTTGAACTTCTGTAACGCCTTGCATATTTACAACTATTCGTTCAGCTAAACCTGTATAATCTACTGTATCAAAGCCTGTTCCACCATCTACAAAATTTGATGCTGAATTTTCAACACTTTGCATGTAAATATAGTCATCTCCGTCTTGTCCATAAATAGTATCAGCACCGGCTCCAGAAAAAATAGTATCAGTACCATCACCTGCAAAAATAGTATTTACACCAGCTCCACCATATATAGTATCTGCTTGTGATGTTCCTATTGCGTTGTCAATTCCATAAAAAGTATCTGTTTTTAAATCAACTTGTGCTGTTCCTAATGTTAAATTAATAATAGCTTTATTAGTGTAGCTACTATAATCTATTGTATCTTGTGTATTTGCATCTATATGTGAAGCATTATTTATTGTACCATCTGCATTAAAAGTTATACTTCCACCATAAACAGTATCAGAAAGTTCTCCCCTCATCACAAACTTATCAGCACCTGCTCCACCAATTAAAGTATTTGAACTGCTGCTTCCTGTAATAGTATCATTTCCCGCTCCACCAATAACATTTTGGATATTTTTTATAGTATCGTTATAACCACTTCCTACAACATTGGCCGTTTGTTCATCAAGATTTACTATAACTCTTTTTGTATTATCAACAACATACTCATAACTTACATAGTTTCCTGTACTTCCATCTCCACCATCAAGAGTGTTATTTCCACTTCTTCCCATTAAAAAGTCGCTTCCAGCTCCACCTATTAAAGTGTTGTTTACACCATCTGCACCTTTTAATGTATCATTTCCTGCTGTTCCTGTGATGTTTTCTATATTTTTAAGTTTGTCAAGATTTATACCGCCATTAAAAGTAACATTTGAAAAACCACTTCCATCTACTATGTTTAAATCAACACTGATATTTTGTCCTACACCTAAAACACTATAATCCATAGTATCACTATCGCTACTATCTTGAGTTCCTGTTACTCCAAAACCATCTATTGTATTTCCACCTATGTAAGCTGTAGTTCCAGCTTTTATAGTATCACTTCCAGCACCTGCATAAATTGTGTTTACTTCAGTATCTCTTAGAGTTACGGTGTCTTTATTGGCACTTCCTATAATATTTTCAATTCCAAATAAACTATCTGTTCCTGTTGCTAAACCAGTTGCATATCCAGTTGCTCCTGTAAATACATCTGTAACTACATCTGTTGATACTTTATTTAAGTTTACAGTAACTCCAGCTAGTGCATTTTGAAAACTTACCCAATCTTGTTCAGTCCCAACATCAGTAGCAGTTCCACCATAAATAGTATCGTTTCCACTTCCACTAAAAATAGTATCTGTTCCCGTACCACCATAGATAATATTATTTCCTGCATTTGCATAAATAATATCATTATCAGCTCCACCGTCTATAAAGTCATCACCTGTTCCACCTGTGATAATATCAGCTCCATCTTCTCCATATAGTGAATTTAATCCAGCAATTCCTTTTATAATATCATTACCAGCTCCACCTTTTAAAATATTGCTGTTTCCATCTCCAATAATAGTATCATTTCCAGCTCCACCATAAACATTTTGAATATTTTTAATGCTATCTGTTACTGTACCATTGCCAATAATTACATCTCTAAAATTAGCTCCATCAAGTGTTACTGTGATACTTTGAGCAGCATTTGCATTACTATAATCCATAGTGTTATTACCACTATTTCCATCAAATTGATTTACTATAGTAAAGTTAGTTTTAAAGGTATCATTACCTTCTCCACCTTTGATGTTTTGAATATTTATTAAAGTATCAAAATCTCCTGTTACAACTTCTTGTGAACTAGCTAATCCTAAATCAACACTAACTCCAGCAGTATAGTGTTCATAACTTACAAGGTTTTCACTATTACTATTTCCATCGATTATATTTGCTGTATTTCCTGATGCCATTTTAAAAACATCTTGACCACTTCCACCAATAGCATTTTGAATATTTACAAGAGTATCTTTATCACTAGCACTTACAAATCCTTGTCCTATTTTGAAATCAACTTCAACACTACTTGTTGAGTATGCGTAACTTACAGTATTATTACCAGATTCTCCATCTAAATAATCATTTCCACCTTTACCAATAAGAGTATCGTTTCCAGCTCCACCTTTTAAAGTATTATTATTATCATCACCAGAAATTGTGTCATTTCCAGCACTTCCTATAATATTTTGAATATTTATATAAGTATCTGTTGCTGTTGTAATACTATTTTGAATTACTAGTCCATTTGTAGTTAAATCAACTCTTACAAAATCTTTTGTTGAATCATTAACTGTTAAATTACTATAATCAACTGTATTTCCAGCTATACCCTTACCATTTCCATCAAATTGGTTGTTTCTATTAAAATGTGATTTAAAAGTATCGTCAAAATTACTTCCTACAATATTTTCAATATCTTTAAGAGTATCAGTGCCCATACCTCCACCGACATTTTGAGCAGTTTCACTTCCTAAATCAACTGTAACTGCAGAAAAAGCTTCTGAGTAATTTACAGTATCAATATCAGCTCCACCATCTATAAGGTCATCGCCACTACCACTAAAAATAGTATCATTTCCAGCATCACCATAAAGAGAGTTATTTCCAGAAGTTCCTTTTATTGTATCGTTTCCAGCTCCACCTCTTAAAATATTATTAAGAGTATCTCCAACGATAATATCATTTCCAGCTCCACCTGTAACATTTTCTATATTTTTTATAGTATCACTTTGAGCGTTTGCAATATTTACGGTACTTGCACTAGTACCAGCTAGTGTTACATTAATATTTTGACTTGCTGTTAAAGTAGAATAATCAACTGTATCACTTCCGTCTTTTCCATCAAAACTATTGCTTACAGAAGTATTCGTTTTAAAAATATCATCGCCACTTCCACCAATTGCGTTTTGAACTCCATAAAGTGTTGCATTATCTGTATTACTTATGATTCCACTAACATTAATTCCACTTTTATTTTGAGACATATCTACAATTATATTTCGTGTTTCATCTTCATAACTTATAGTATTGATTTCTCCTGAAGCAAGAGTATTAGCAGTTAAACTAGTATCTGCATTTACAGTTATAGTTCCTCCATAGATAGTATTAACTCCACCTCTACTCATAAAAGTATCGTTACCCAAACTACCTATTAAAATATTATTACTATTATTTCCTTTAATAGTATCATTTCCAGATGAACCAATAACATTCTCAAATCCAACAACTACATCGCTATTTGAGGCATCTACATATCCAGTACCAGCAGCCAAATCAACAACAACTTTTTCACCACTTGCAAGATAATTATAACTCACATAGTCAGCAGCTCCAGCTCCACCATCAAGGTAGTTTTGTCCTCCACCACCACTTATGGTATCGTTACCAGCTCCACCTTTTAAAGTATTATTTTGAGCACTTGAACCAATAATTGTATCAGCACCTGCTCCACCTGTGATATTTGTGATATTTGTTATTGTATCGGTTTTAGCAGAAGCAATATCTCCATTTAATTTTTTTGTTACAGTATTAGACGAGTGTAAATCAACTTCAATAATTCTATTACTTGCATAAGCACTATAATCAACAGTGTTACTATTACCACCTACTCCATCAATTAGGTTGTTTCCATCATCTCCATCTACTATACTTCCATCTGATAGTAAAATACCTGCTTTAAATATGTCGTTTCCATTACTACTTCCAAGAAGAGTATCATCTCCACCACTTCCTACAAGAGTATTTCCATCTCCCATATAAGCATCAAGTATATTATTTAAATTATTTCCACCAATAAAGTCTGATAATATTGTTCCTTTTATATTTTCAATATTAATTAATTTATCTGTTTCTGCTCCAAAATTTGCACTAGCATATCCACTGGCATCAGTACTATTCATATTTAAATTAAGTGCCATTAGTTTTTGGTTATACCAAACCCAGTCTCCAATACCATTATGGTCTCCACCATCAATAATATTATTTCCACCTGAGCTTATAATGGTATCATTGCCACTTCCACCAAAAAGCTTATCATCACCAGCTCCTCCATCAAGAGTATCATCACCAACTCCTCCATAAAGTTCATTGGCATTTGCATCACCTTTGATGTAGTCATTTCCACTTGTTCCGATAACATTTCTAATATTTTTAACTGTATCATATGTACCCACTATTTCACTAGTTCTTACATTATCACTATAAATACTTACTTTCGAAAACTCTTCTCCATCAAGAGTTACACTAATAGCTCCTGTTGTAACTTTGCTATAATCAAGTACATCAGCTCCACTTCCACCATCTACTTGATTAATATAGTTATTTCCACTTCCAAAAAAACCACCCATAATAAAAGTGTCAGCACCAGCTTCGCCAAATAAAAAGTTAGAACCTTTACCACCATAAATAGTATCGTTTCCATCTCCAGCTTTTATAATGTTTGCTTCATCGCTACCTATTAAAATATCAGCATTTTTTGAACCTTGAATATTTTCAAAGTTTACAACAGTACTTGTAAAACCATTTCGAATAGCATTATTTGCAGCATAAGAAGTACCATTTATAGAAACAGCACTATTTCCAATATTTACACTAATTCCATTTACATTTGTAACACTTTCAAAAGAAACAGTATCTCCTGAAATATGAGAACCTCCATCAAGATAGTCATTCCCACCACCGCCATCTATAGTATCATCACCACCACCACCTTTAATAGTGTTATTGGTACTGTTTCCTATGATAGTATCATCAGCAGTGTTTGAACCTATTATATTTTCTATGTTTTTAATAGTATGGTTTGCTGTATCTCCACCAACTCTTACAACAGTAGGGTCACTTCCCTCTTGTAAAGAAATGATGATTTTATCTGTTACACTGCTATAATCAACATAATCACCATTTATATGTGAGCCACCATCTATTAGTACATCTTTAAAGTTTGAACCATTAAAAGTATCATCTCCGGCACCACCGATAAAAGTATAATTTCCAGCACCAACTGTAAAAGTGTCATTTCCAGCACTTCCTTCAAAAATAGAGATGTTTTTAACATAGTCACTATCTCCACCTATTTTTGAAATTTCATATACAGTTTGTGAAATACCTTGTTCATCATTTATTGTTGTAGTAGTTCCTAAATTTACTCTAATACTATTTGCTGCAAGTAAATTACTATAATCAACTTTGTCGTTTCCACTTTCACCATCTATAAAGTCATTCCCAGTTAATTTCCCTATAAAAGTATCATTCCCCAATCCACCATATAAATAGTTAGAGCCTGCAATTCCATAAATAACATCATCTCCAGCTCCACCACTAATAATATTTGTATTAGCATCACCTTTTAAAGTATCAGCATAAGAAGAACCTATTAAGTTTTGAAAATTAAGAAGAGTATCAAATCCATCTGCAATAGTATTTTGACTTTGTCCTTGTAAACCTAAATCTACACTTACACTTCCTAAAGCTCCACTATAACTTATTGTATTATTTCCAGTTGAACCATCAAGAGTGTTATTTTCTTCATTTCCTTGAATAGTATCATTTCCTGCACTTCCTATAACATTTTCTATGGAAATTAGTTTATCTAGATAATTAGTGCCACCATAAGTAGAATTTCCCACACCATTTGTAGCACCTCTTAATGTAACTGTTACATAATCAGCACCACTATAAGTTACGGTATCGCTTCCATCTCCACCATCAATAGTATTATTTCCACTACCACCTGAAATTGTGTCATTACCTTCTTCTGCATAAAGCTTATTATCCCCTGATATTCCATAAATAACATCAGCTCCCAAACCACCATAAATTGTGTTTTGAGCAGAACTACCTATTAAAGTATCATCTCCACTTCCACTTTTAATATTTTGAAAATTTAAAATAGTATCTGTACCTATTGTTGTTCCTGTTGCTTGATTTGCAGTATAAGTAGTTCCACCAAGTATAACTTGCCCACCAATATTTGCGATTACTTTAGCACTTGCATTTTCAAAGCTTATAGTATTTGTTCCAGTATATCCATCAAGAGTATTATTTGAACTATCACCTTCAATTGTATCAGCACCTTGAGAACCTAAAATATTATTTATATCTCTTATTTTATGATGATTTGGTGTAGCTCCTACTGTAACATCACTATAAGAACTCCCTTTAAGTCGTACATTAACACCATTCGTTAAAGCACTATAATCTACAGTATCCCCAAAGGTTTGATTTGTTGTTCCACCATCGATAACTACAGAAGTTCCATCAATTCCATTTTCAAAAATAAATCTATCATCACCAGCTTCTCCAAAAAGAAAATCTCCACCAGAACTTACATATAAAGTATCATTTCCAGCTCCACCTTTTAAAGTGTTTTTACTTGTATTTCCTCTTAAAGTATCATTTCCTGCTCCACCTGTTAGGTTTTCTATGTCATGAATAGTATCTGTTTTTTGAAGTACATCTGAAGAGTTATATACACTAATTGAGCTACTACTTAAATCTGCTACAACTTTGTATTGACTGTCTGTAATACCACTATAATCTACAATATCTCCATTTACCTCAGCTGTTGTACCACCCCAATAAGTATTATTCCCATCATTATATGAGCTTATAAATATATCATCTCCAGCTTCACCATAAAAAGTATCATCTCCAGATTTTCCAATAAAAGTATCATTTCCTGCTCCACCGTATATTGTGTCTGCATTATTACTTCCTATAAAAGTATCTGCAAAATTACTTCCTTTTATTTGCTCAATTCCTATTAAAGTATCATAACCACCATTACCATTATCATAAACTTGTTCACTTAGTTTAGAAAGGTCAACTTTGATACCGTTATATGGATTTAAACTATAATCTGCAATATCTATAAATGTTTCTGCTGTAGGAATTAAATTAGTATTTGAACTAATAGTACTATTTGTCTCTATATATAATTTTTCACCATCATTTACTATATAGCTATTCGTTATATTATTTGCATTAAAACTATTTTCTAGTGCTTTTAATACACTTGCTTTTGTATCTCCAACGGTAGCTATATAACTTATAGTTTTCCCTTCTAATGCAAAACTATAAGTCGTTCCAAAAACAATAGCTCCAAGAACTATTTGATAGCCATTTAATCCACCAATTAGAGTATTGTTTCCTCCACGACCCCAAAGAGTATCATTTCCATATCCACCACTTAAAGTGTTGTTGCTGTCGTTACCATAAATAGTATCATTTCCAGCACCACCTGCTATATTTTCGATACTCTTAATAGTTAAGTTTCCATCATTTGTCTCTTGTGCATCGGTAATAGATAAATCAAGTTTAATATTTTTAGCAGTGTAGGCAAAACTAACAAAATCACTTCCGCTTCCACCATCAATATAGTCGTCTCCTCCATAACCCAATAGAGTATCATTTCCACTTCCACCAATTAAAGTATTTCTACCACTGTTTCCTATTAATGTATCATTTCCACTTCCACCTACAATTCCATTAATATTTTTAAAAGTATCTGTTCCATAATATGAATTTATATATTTTGAACCATCATTAATATCTACTACTAAATTGGTAATTGCGGCACTATAATCAACTGTATCACTACTATTTATACCACCTTCAAAATAATCGTTTCCTTCGCTTCCAATAAACCAATCATCTCCCGTTCCACCAATAAAAGTGTCATTTTCAGTACTACCCTTGAAAGTATCTGCATAATTACTTCCTACAATAGTATCTATTCCGATTAAATTATCTCTTCCTCCAAGTCCATCATCAGTCACTTGGAAGTTAGTATTTGTCAAATCTACTTTTATACCGCCAATTGATGTTTCATAACTAGCTACATCTGTTCCTGTTCCACCAATTAAAGTATCATCTCCAGCACCACCAATAAGTGTATTATTTCCAGCAAATCCTCTTAAAATATTATTATTATAGTCACCATGGATAGTGTCGTTATAAATTGTTCCTGTAACATTTTCTATCCCTGTTAATTTATGAGAATCAACATCATTTAAATGAGCTTGTACCGTTTCATTTCCATTTAAAGTGATTACCAAACCTTTAGTTGGTGTAACTAAATCAGTAACGCCACTAAAATCAACTGTATCATTTCCAAGTCCACCTATTAAAGAATCTACTCCATGAGTTGAAGAAGTAATAATAAACAAATCATTATCAGCTCCTCCATCATGAATATTAACTCCTTGGCTACTATAGAAAGTATCGTTTCCTATTCCACCTCTAAATGTACTGTTTGCACTATTCCCTAAAAATGTATCTCCATAATCGCTTCCATGTACTTCATTAATACCAATTAAAGTATCACTTCCACCATCTCCATCACGAACAACTTGAGCACTTTGAGTCATATCAACATAAATTGAAGCACTTGCAGGTTTATAATAAGCAATATCTATTCCCGTTCCACTTCCAATTAAAGTATCATTTCCTCCTGCTCCATATAAAGAGTTTGTTCCAGCAGTTCCACCATCTAAAATATTGGCAAAACTATCTCCAAACAATGTATTATCAGAACTATTTCCAATAACTCTTTCAATACTATTTAAAATATCTGTCTCATCACCAATATCAAAAACACCACTACTATTTGTATCTATTTGAGCTCTATTTTCAGCTAGGTTTACATATATTTTCCCTACACGGTTACTTAAATCGAAAGTATCAAGTCCATCTCCACCATAAATAGTATCGTTTCCTGTACTACTAAAAATAGTATCATTCCCCAATCCTGCATATATAGTGTCAACTTGTATTCCTCCAGTAATGCTGTCATCACCACTTCCACCGCTTAATGTGTTGTTTCCAGCCGTTCCAAAAATAGTGTCATTACCAGCTCCACCATCTAATATGTTATTAAAATTATCCCCTGTTAATGTATCACTATTTGCTGTTCCAATAATATGTGAAACATTTTGAATCGTAACTGTATTTCCACCACTCAAAGATATAGCTACAGGATTTGAACCATTTAAAGTAACATTAATTCCACCCGTTGCTTGATTTGAATCACTATCAAGTATTAAACTATAATCAATCGTATTTAAACCACTAACTCCATTAAAAGTATCATTTCCAGCTGTTCCTAATGTATCACTTTGAGCCACAATAAAAGTATCATTTCCACTACTTCCTATTACCGTGTCACTTCCTGTTCCACTAAATACCGTGTTGTTATAACTTGTATAATCTGTTCCACTCTCAGTCATTCTTGATGTATAAATAACATTAGTTCCACTACCTGCCCAAATAGTGTCATTTCCAGCACCCAACTCAAAAGTCATAGTATCTGTTGATAAGTTAGTAGTTTTTCCAATGATAATATCACTATTTTTTGTTCCAATAATTTTTTCTATTGAAATAAGAGTATCTTTTCCAACATAACCATTATTTTGAACTTGTTGAGAAGCAAGCCCTAAATCAATATTTAATCCATTTGAACTATCAACCAAACTATAATCTGCAGTATCAACATCATCTCCACCATCTAAGATGTTATTTCCTTGTCGCCCAACTAAAGTGTCATTTCCTAATCCACCTTTTAAAACATTATCACTGCTGTTTCCAAAAAGTTTATCGTTTCCACTTCCACCTTCAACATTCTCAACATTGATAATTTGAACACGACCTTTTCCTGTATTTTGGATATCACTATTAGCTAAATCTAGAGTTACACCTGTTGCATCCCCAAAATTAAAACTTACGAAATCTGTACCCGTTCCTCCATCGATATAATCTAATTCATCAATCCCATTATTTCCATTAGGAAGTAAAGTATCATTTCCAGCACCACCAATTAAAACATTCGAACCATTTGTTCCTTTAATGGTGTCATTTCCACTTCCTCCAATAGCACCTTCAATACTAATAAAAGTATCTGTTCCATAGGTTGCATTAATATAAACCGATGTACTTCCTAAATCAATATTCAAATCATCAGTTGCGTTTGCATAACTTGCAACATCAATTCCATCTCCACCATTTAAAGTATCATTTCCAGCACTTCCTACAAGTGTATCATCTCCCAATCCACCAAAAAGTGAATTGCTTTGTGAATTTCCAGTAATAATATCTTTATACTTACTTCCTATTACATTTTGAATATCTTTAAGTGTTTCACGAACAGTTATACCACTGTTATTTGTAAATACTTCTTGAAGTGCTGTATTATTTAAGTTTAATGTAACCCCTGTTCCATTTGTATTAATTGCACTATAATCAACAGTATTAACTCCTAATCCACCATCAAGATAATTAGTTCCACCATTTCCACCACTTAAAGTATCATTTAAATTTCCACCTATTAGCGTATTATCTTGTGAGTTTCCTGCTAAAGTATTTTCATGTGTCAAACTTCCAGTAATATTTTCAATATTTATAATTGTGTGCGTTTGAGCTTTTAAATCACCTTCTAAAACTTTAGTTCCATTCCCAATTTCTGCTAGTTTTAGCTCTATTTTATTAGCTACATACGAGAAATCAACTGTATCACCCGTTACTTCACCATCATTTCCACCATCTATATAATCAATTCCACCACTAGCATAAAAATAATCATCTCCACTCTCGCCTGAAAGAATGTCATTTCCAGCCCCGCCTTGAAGTGTGTCATTTCCAGAACCTGCTTGAAATTCAAAATTAACCGTAGAAGTTGCATTGGCTTTTATAATATCTTTAGAGCTTGTTCCTATTATTTTTTCAATACTGTTTAGTTCATCTATTTCTTGAGCTGAACCTGTTCCTCTTTTCACTGTTCCTACAATATCTAGGTTTTCAATAACTAAAGATTTACCTGATTGGCTGTAATCAAGAGTATCAATCCCTTCCCCACCAATAATGCTATTATTTCCACCATAAGATATAAAATAGTCATTCCCTTTTCCACCATCTAAAATATTGTTAGAGTTATTTCCTATTAGTGTATCTTTTCCATCTGTTCCTATTAGATTTTCAATACTAATTAGCGTATCATCTGTACTAAGACCTTTTGAAGCCGTTCCTAAAAGTAAGTTTGCGATAACTCCAGCATCTGATACAGATTTAAGTAGTACACTATAATCAGCTGTATCATTTCCTCCTAAACCATTAAGAGTATTAACCTCGGTTAAACTAGCTCCTAAAGTATCGTTAAAAACAGTACCAATAAGATTTTGAATATTTTTTAAAGTATCATTTCCTGCGTTAATTGTATTTTGTGGAATGTTCTCTTTTCCTAAATAAACAGTAACTCCACCTGTATTAATATCTTCATAACTAACAGTGTCAACGCCTGTTCCACCATCGATAAAATCATCATTTTTACCACTATAAATTATGTCGTTTCCACTTCCTCCATATAAAGAGTTATTTCCACCCATCCCTTTTATAATATCATTACCTGCCATACCATAAAGAGTATTTCCTTGTGTAGATGAACCAATAAGTGTATCTCCAAAGGCTAAAATATCAGTACCTCTAATAGCATCAATATTTTTAAAACTATCTGTTCCTTGACCAGTTGCCCAGCCTTCATCTAAATTAACAGTTATAGCATTACTTTTATAGTAGCTATAATCAACTAAATCACTTCCACCCACTCCTCCATCGAAGCTATTATTAGTATTATCTGCTCCGCTAAAAGTATCGTCATATTGAGTTCCTATAACATTTTGAATATTAACTAAACGGTCATTTCCACTATTTGATGTAGATTCTCCCCATGTCTCTCCTAGACCAACTGCGGTAGGACTTAAAAGCTTAACAATTACGCCATTTAGATCAGTTACTTGTGAATAATCTACTGTATTGTTCCCCGTTCCTCCATCTATGTAATTATCTCCAAAACCACTTTTAAACAGATCATTTCCAGCTTCACCAAATAAAGTGTCATTTCCTTCTTTTCCATCAATAGTATCGTTTCCTGCACCACCGCGAATAGTATTAATACCTATACTTCCAATTAAAGTATCTCTAAAATCACTTCCTATAATATTTTCAATACTTATAAGCGTATCATTTCCTGAACCCGTTGCGCTTTGTGTTGTTAAATTAACAACAACACCAGCACCTACATTTGAAACAGCTAAATTTGAGTAAGAAACTGTATCATTTCCTGATCCTCCATCAACCGTATCATTCCCAAGTCCTGGAGCAATAGTATCATTACCTTCATTTCCATATAGTGTGTCATTTCCACTTTGTGCATAAATAGTATCTTGCGTAACTCCACCTATAACAGTTGTATCTATATCTCCTGTACGAATAATATTATCATTTAAGTTTGTAGCTAAAACAAATCCATCTTTATTTCCACCTACTGGTGTATACTTATATGATAAGGGTGCATTTACATCAACTTCTTTAATATTCATACCATATGATTTGTTAAATGTTAGATCCGAAATAAGAGGTTTTTCTGCATCTAATTTTAAGTATTCAGGAACATTAGTTATATCCCATACAGATTGGGCTTCAATATTCATCGTAAAATTTTTAGCTTCTGTTAATTGTGTATCATATTTAATAACAAAATTAATTGAACCATTATTAGGATCAATAGTAAAGCCGTTTATTAGTGCTTCTGCTTTATTAATTATCCAAACACCATCGCTTACTTTTGTACCTCCTACAATAGAAGCGATACTTGGAATTCCACTAATTTTAATAGTAGTAATACCAAAACCTAGAGGTTGAGAAGGAGAAAGATTAATCAATCTAGAAGTAAATGTATTTCCAAAGAAATCATTATTATCTGCATTAATAACTGATTTATTGGCAATTGAATTATTAACTGTTCTATAATCAATATCTTCAGCATTAGTCTGTTTTTGCAACTCACTTAAAGCAGGTGAATTAGGATAATCATTGGCATAAATGTTTCCTCCACCACCTTTTACAATTAGAGTTTTGTCTACTCCTTCACCTGAAAATTCACTAGTTGATTTTACATGCTCAACATTAATATCAAAAGTTAATGAAGGCTTTACTCCTTCAACAGCAGCATCTTCTGTTTTTGTTGCTTTGGCTTTATTTGTATCTGTTTTCATTGATATATTTGTATTTATTACTGATACTTCAGTTGATGGTTGAATAAATTGAGCAGTACTTTCAGCCAAACTTTGAGATATATTATCATCCATTGCAACATTATTATCTATTACAATTACTTGTGGAGTAGCTTCATTTTTCTTTTCTTCATTAGCTTTATTTTTTTTATCTTGTTCAGAGGCATCAGGTAGATTTACAAATTCATTAGTAACAATAGAGTTAATTGGTAAGGCATTTATTTCTTCAATATTTGATAAAATTGTAGATAAAGATGTAACTTTCCCACCTTGTCCAATAAATTCAGGAGTATTCTCACCATATCCCATTAGAGCTAATGAAACAAAAGTATAATTACCTGCACCTGGCATTTCTAATACTATATCACCACCGATAAGCTTAAATTTCGCATTTTCTAAATTAATTCCAAGGGATTCAAGATCAATTTTATCACCAGGTCTTACATAAATAGCTATATTTTCACCAACTGGTGCTTTTTCTTTTATTTGAACTTTGTTATTTAAATATTTGATAGATTTAGATTCTTCTTGTGCCATCTTGAACTCTTTGTAATATATTATTTTACTTAATATACCATAATTATTGTTAATAAAAAATTTGATTACTTTTTAGAAATATAAATAAACAAAACACCAAATTATCAAGTATATTTAAGAACAATATATTAAATAACTCAATTATTTATTTTATTTTTTTAGGCTATTATTTTATAAAATAAGTATAGAAAAAGTGTAGTAAAAAGAAATCTAGTATTCTAATACTAGATTTCTTTTTTTAATAAAAAGTTTTAGTTATTATCAACTAAATCTTGTAGAAATTTAATTGTCATTCTAACCCCTGCTCCACTTGCTCCATGTGGATTATATCCCCAAGGTTTTTCTACAAATGCAGGTCCTGCTATATCAAAATGAATCCATTTTTCTTTATTTTCATCGCTAATAAAGTTATCCAAAAACATTCCTGCTGTAATTGCGCCACCATATCTTGTGTTTGCAATATTACAAATATCTGCTATTTCTGATTTAATAGATTTTTTTAGGAATCTATTAAAATCTAAACTTGTAGCATATTCACCAGATTTTAAAGCAGATAAAACTGCATTTCTTTTTAGTATTTCATTGTTTCCCATAATTCCTGTTGTATATTCACCAACTCCAACAACACAAGCACCTGTTAATGTTGCATAATCAAAAATATAATCAATATCTTTTATTTCATCTTGTGCGTAACATAAACAATCAGCAAGAACCAATCTTCCCTCAGCATCTGTATTTCTTATTTCAATAGTTTTCCCATTTTTTGCTTTTAACACATCATCTGGTTTATAAGCATTTCCACCAATCATATTTTCAACTGCACCCACAATTCCATGAACTTCAAAAGGAAGCTCTAATTTTGCAATTGCCCAAAGTGTTGACATAACAGCACAACCACCTGATTTATCAGATTTCATAGTAACCATAAAATCAGCAGGTTTTAAAGATAATCCACCTGAATCATAAGTTAAACCTTTTCCTACTAAAACTATTTTAGCTTGAACATTTTTAGGTTTGTAAGTCAAATGAATAAGTTGTGATTCATGAATAGAAGCACGACCAACGCTTAACATAGCATTCATACCATTTTCTTTTAAAAACTTTTCACCCTCAATTTTAACTTCAATATCTGCACTTCTTGCAAGTTTTTTAGCAGTTTTAGCCATAACTTCAGGATAAAAATCAGCAGGAGGTGTATTTACCATATCTCTTGTTTTATTTACAGCTTTTGAAATAATTATTGATTCATTTAATATTTTTTCAAATTTCTCATTTTTATTTGATACTAAAATTTGAAGTTCAATTTTCTTTTTGTCTTTTTCTGATTTATAATTTACAAATTTATATTCACCAAGTATTGCACCCTCGATTAAAGCTTTAAAATTATTTTCTAAAACTTCATTTAATTCAATTCTTGCATTTGCAAATTTTGTTGTTTGAAGTTTTTTAATTGCTGTTGCACTAGCAATTGCAATTGAATCATAATTTTCTTCTTCATAACCCACATAAATCTTTTTTGATTCTGCTAATAATATACAAGCTTCATCTTTTGCTTTAAAATCTAGAATTTCTAAAAGCTCTTTGTCTTCTAAATTTTCAATATTTTTTACAAAAATAATCTCAATTTCTGTATCATTTTTTTCTATATTTTTATCAACTAAATTAATTTTCATTTATAACTCCTTTTTCTACTTTTTTTGTAGCTTTATTAATATAAAATATTATACTTCCACCTAAAATAACAATAAGTGGAATTGCAAAATACCAATGTTTTTTTGTCCATTCAAGAACTATTATAATCTCATTCCCAAAATACCAAACAGGAACTATTGTAAGAGCAGCCCAACACCATGCACTTATAAGATTTATAAATGCAAACATTCTTGCATCATATCTTGTAAGTCCAATAGAAATAGGAATTATTGTTCTCATTCCATACATATATCTTTGGATAAAAATTATTGGCCATCCATGTTTTTTTAGAAGTAAATGTGCAAATGCAAATTTTCTTCTTTGTCCTCTAAATTTCTTATAAACATAATCTTTATTAAATCTACCAATATAAAAATAAACTTGATCCCCAGCAAAACCACCAAGACCTGCAACAAATATTGCAATATAAAGATTCATATCACCTGTATGTGCCAATAACCCAGCCATTATAAGACCAGCTTCACCCTCTAACATTCCCCATGCAAAAAGTATTATATATCCGTATTTTCTAAGAAGATATACAAACTTTTCTTCAAAACCTTCTACTGGTGCATTATATAAATTATAAGCTAGAAATGAAAAAAATAAAATCAAGAATACTGCTAATATTTTTCCCGAATGGGGTTGAATTTTTCTAAAAAGCTCTTTCACAATACCCCTTTTTTATTCAAAATTTAACAAACTTTTAGCTTGTACCATATCTTTATCTCCTCGACCAGATAAGTTTACGATAACTATTTTATCTTTAAATTTCTCCTTTGCTTTTTTTAAATAAGCGATTGCATGTGATGACTCAAAAGCTGGAATAATTCCCTCTTTTCTACTAAGCCATACAAAAGCATCTAAAACTTCTTTATCCGTTATTGAGTCATAAGAAACCGATTTATTATCTTTATGAAAAGAGTGTTCAGGTCCAATTCCTGGATAATCAAGTCCCGCACTAAAAGAGTGAGCTTCTATTACTTGACCATCTTCATCTTGAAGTAAATATGAACATTGTCCGTGTAAAACTCCAGGACTTCCTTTTTCTAGTGAACAGCCATGTTTATCCGTATCAAGTCCTAAACCACCAGCTTCAATTCCAATACAAGTTACTTCTTTATCTTCTAAGAAGTGTGAAAAAATACCAATAGCATTAGAACCTCCACCAATACAAGCAACCACATAATCTGGCAATCTATTCTCTTTTTCTAAAATCTGTTTTCTAGCTTCATATCCAATAACAGCTTGGAAATCTCGAACCATCATAGGATATGGATGAGGACCTGCCACTGTACCAATTATATAAAAAGTATCACGAGCGTTTGTAACCCAATATCTAATCGCGTCATTCATGGCATCTTTTAAAGTTTTACTTCCACTTTGGACAGCTATTACTTTTGCACCTAATAGTTTCATTCTAAATACATTTAATTCTTGTCGCTCAACATCTTTTGCACCCATAAAAACAGTACATTCTAAACCCATAAGAGCAGCAATAGTAGCAGTTGCAACTCCATGTTGACCAGCTCCTGTTTCTGCTATGACTTTTGTTTTTCCTAGTTTCTTAGCAAGTAATCCTTGAGCTATTACATTATTTACTTTATGTGCCCCTGTATGATTTAAATCTTCTCTTTTTAAATATACTTTTGCACCAATTTCATCACTTATATTTTTTGCAAAATATAAAGGATTTTCTCGTCCAACATAATCTTTTAATAAATAATTAACTTCTGTCCAAAATTCTTTATCAAATCTATATTTTTTATATTCAGCTTCTAATTCTTTTAAAATTGGCATTAAAGTTTCAGGAACATATTGTCCTCCGAAAATACCAAATTGACCTTTTTCATCGGGGTCATATATACTTGGTTTTGGAATATAATTACTCATTTATTTCTCTTTTTATTAAATTATTAAATTTCTAACACCGAATAAACTGGCGCAATATCTCTAAGTTTTTTGGCACCATCTAATATTTGTATATTCATTAAAAAACATACTTCTATTAAATTTACATCTAATTTCTTGATTAATGTAGCAGCTGCGTTTGCAGTTCCACCACTAACAATAATATCATCAATTAATAAAACATTTACATTTTTCTCATTATTAAAAGCATCAAGGTGAACCTCTACTTCATCAAAACCATATTCAAGTTCATATTTTTCACATACAGTTGTACTTGGAAGTTTACCTTTTTTCCTAACAGGAACAAAACCAACACCCAATCTATCAGCAAG
>Ga0172378_10000559_pt1 | contig 32951 bp, 45 predicted proteins | sample GrowelOW332metaG_FD_119755 | JGI IMG/M metagenome (GOLD analysis project Ga0172378, IMG submission 119755) | Groundwater microbial communities from an aquifer near a municipal landfill in Southern Ontario, Canada - Pumphouse #3_1 metaG | ecosystem: Environmental > Aquatic > Deep subsurface >...
CCACACGGTACAAGGTCATGAATATCGCACCCGCATTCAGCGTCATTTTGTAGGCCGTCAAAACCGTTCTCATAGAGATAGTTTTTTACTATCTTCAAACAATCCATTTTCTGTACTCCCTCTAAAATTAAAAAGATAACAAGGCGTTCAAGCTTGATGCCGCAAACAGCGCGGCACCACTTAACTTAATCGTTAATTTAACCGTGGGCCTGATACCAATTTGAGATATCCGGCCCAGGAGTTGGCGTGCTACTTGATGCTGATTGCCCGGTATTTTTTCAAGAGCAATGTCAGATCTGACGTATGTTTCCGCGATCTTCTGACCGCTGCTTTTACAGTCGGCTTTGCTGAGTCAATCATAAACTCCCGAAACTTTTATTCAATTTCGGTTCTCAATTCAATAACCGCTGCTTCGTTAAACTTTTCCATAGTAAAAACTCATTTCGTTTAGTTTTATTTTATGCCAAATTTTCAACTGCTACTTTAAATTTTGTAGCAACAGAATTACAGCCATTTGCGAAATTCAAGAATATGTCAATAGCCTCTTTGGTTTTCAAAACTGATGTTATTGTCTGAATTTCAGGAGGTTGCAGAGTTTCAACTATTTTTTGAAGAAACTCTTTGTCAATCGCTATGACTTTCGCACGCTCCTTATCTGCAATAAGCTTTTCTTTTCTGGCTTTGTCAAATTCAGCATTTTCAACATGTGCTGAATCCCAATCCGAAGCGTATTGGCCGGCCCTTTTTTCAAACTCTTCCTTGGCCTGTTTTTCTGCAAGCATTGCTGCCTTTTCTTTTTCAATGGCTTCGCGTTCCTGCCTAAGCGTTTCCTGCTCTTTTGCAATTGCTGCGGCCTTCTCGGCTTCTTTCTTTTTCAATTCAATCTCAATGGCTTCTTGCCTTTGTTTTTCGGCAACAGCGGCGGCCATGGCCAGTTCCTCTGACGCTTTGCGTTCTGCCTCAAATGCTGCGCGTTCTTCTTCGATTCTGACCTTTTCGGCTTCAAGTGCTGCCTGGTCTGCTTCAAATCGTTCCCTGGCGTAAAGAGCAGCTTGAGTATCGGCACTGCCTTTTTCAAGCATGGCAATGGCTTCGTGATATCGCTCTTGAAAAACTGCTTCTTGGATATCAAATTGAGAAAGAACGATGCAATGCTCACTGATTGTTTTAGCTGGCAAATTATATTGCAGACCTGCATTAATAGCCGTTACAAGCTCGGACATGGCTGCTTCAATGATAGCAAGGCGCTCGGCCTCAATTGCTTCTATGCGCTGTTTCTCTGCTATCTCAGCAGCTTCCTTTTCGAGTCTCTTGGCTTCCCTGGCAGCTTCAACTTCTTTAACCTTTGCGTCAAGATCGAGATAAACAACGTCAATCCTGGATGTTATTGCGGCGGCGGCTTCATCAGTCCGCTTTTTATATTCGCTGTTTAACTCTCTCCGCCGTTTTTCAATCCGGACCTGTAATGATTTTGCAGATTGACGGTATTTCCGGACGACTTTTTCGGATTCTGCGTCAGTGATTACAAGGTTTTTTGCAGTCTCCAAATCTGAGATAACTGCTTCCTGCACGTCGAAAACTTCTAATGCTGATTCTGTTTTTACGATTTCCATTTTGTTTTCCTCCTGTTTGTTTTTAAGTTTTTTATACAGAAAAAGCAGTCAAATTGTCTGCTAAAGGTCCGTCAAAGTGTCTGCTAAAGAACGGTACAAAGTGTCTGTGAGAACCTTGACGGACAAAGTGTCTGCTAAATCCGTATTTTTTGTAATAAAAACACCTATTTTGCTATTCGGACAAAGTGTCTGCGTATTTATAATATACCATGTGCATGTATTCTACGTCACATCCGCCTATCGACCAAAGCATTCAACTACTGCCACTATCTGAAAAATGCCACATGATTGTTTTATTTTAGCCTGTACGCTAACTTCCTGATGTCAATACAAAACGCTTCTACTTCGGATTGAAGAATCTTGATTAAAGCCTCATCCCTTTCAACCTGGAGGATAAGAGGTTTAACACCAGGATAATAGCTTACAAACCACCAAACATCCCAGCCTGTCACCATCATGCTCGCCTGGACCTGGATCACATATGCCGTCGGCAGCTTCCCTTTATCTAAATACTCTACATGCACAGGAAGCGATGGACTCTTTATCTCAAGCCCTGCTTTTTGATCCGGCATGATCCCGTCAGGGCTGCAATGCCAAAGCTTTCGTTCATCCTGGTATATCATCGCGCATTGCTCAACAGGCCCGTTAACAAATTCAAACATTTCACGGGCTTCATGCTCAAGCTCATTGCCTCTTTCCATATGTCCGTTTTTGTATGACTCTGCCTTCTGGCCAGTGATAAGCTCACCGGTCATCTGGTAGAGGTATTTTTGCCGTTGCGTTGACCGGGCTCCGGTGGACGTTACTATCTTGTCCATGCTGGATGCGCCTGGATTACCTATCCTTAACGACATCCATTCAGGAGACCCCTGCTCACATGATTTTTCGATGATCATGATGTTGCCTTATGGATTTTTGCCAGCAACATTGACTTTAATTGCCCATATCTGGCAGACGATATGTTTTCTATGCGATCTGCCGTTGCATATTTAAGAAAAGCTGCTAAATCTGTGCCTGTTTTTGAAATCAGTTCGATCAGTTCTTTCGCTTGAACATCAGTTATTTGTACTTGTGTTTCAGGTGCCATCGAGTCAGCATCTTTATTGTCGTCGATGCAAAAAAGCCCGTTAAGGCAATATTTACGGGCATAAGACGACGTTGCACCGGTAATCTGGCTATCGTCCATCCCTTTTTTTGTTAACGATTCACGAGCGTATGCTGTGTTGACAACTGTCTGTGTCGGTTCTTCAGCGTTCGTAAGGATCGCAACGGCCTTGATGTAAATTCGGTCACCTATAATAACAGGCTCATCTGATGTTGTAAGCGTAACTTTGACTTGAGATAGTATAGGTTTTACAGCTTCTGAGATATCTTCCAAGCTCCTATAGTTGTACTTACCGAAACTGTTGTATTGGTTTTTAGGCGCCCGAAGGCTGCTTTGTATTACAACAAGTTTTTCGTAAATGTTCACAATGACCTCCTAATCTCAGCATCAAGACCGGCCTGGTCTGCCGCATCGAGTTCAGCTTCTTTTTTCAAATCCGCCAAAATAGCAGTCTCGAAAATAGCCCTGTTGCGCTCGACCAATAGCTGATAAAGCCCATCCGATATTGCTTGACCGTTGATAAAGGCATCTGTTATATCCACTTCCCCTGTCCTGGTGTCATATTGAATGACGAGTTCAGGCATAGATGGTGGAGAATATACCTGGTTCATTTTGCGTTCTCCTTTGTTTGGGTATTGAAACCGTTATCATAAAGTTCGATTGTCTCCCTGCGCTCGCCGGTTCGTTGGTCTTTGTAAATCCTCCGGGCACGAAATATCCACCGACCAAACACAAGATCGTATTTACAACGTGTCAATGCGTTTCGCTTGTGATCTCGCTTGTATGTTTTTTCCAGGGTAGCATGATGCCAGAAGGAATCTATCTGGCCTGGTTCTGTATTCGGAACGTTTTTTTTGTTCTGTATACGGAACATGCCGATGATCATTTCAACCCCCTATAAATGCAATTTCCTAAAACGACACCAGCCATCATGAACGCTATTGCTCCGAAAAAATTAGGTATCATTGTTGCCGATTCAGAGAACGCGAATATCAGGCCTAATGCCATTGTAATTATTGCCAATGCTATTTTCATTTTTTAGCCTCCGCTGCTTTTTTCTCACGGTACAGGGCTGCCCACTGCACAGGGACAAGCCCGTCTTTTTTCTCCCAAAACCTGATCGTATTTGGGCTTAAATCAAGGAAGTTTGCAGCCGCAACTGCTGGATATTTTGCTTCCTTGAAGTCTTTCAAAAGTTCACTTACTTTCATTTAAATCTCCTTTATTTTGCGGCTTTTACCATTCATTTTATTTAAATCTTTATGTTTCTGGCCGTGCTTTGATTTATCTATCGCCATGGTATTGATGATTGCATCTGCGTGAGGATTGTTTTTGTTTAGCGCGCTTAACTCTTGGATAAAATTTTGCATTTTTATGTCTCTGGTCATGTCGTTCTCCTTTGTTGGTGTTTATGTTTAACCCATTCAATAATGGCAATCTATACCTTTGCTTTGCTCTTGTCAACTATTTTTTAAAATTATTTTGAAATATTTTTATGGCTCCTGCTATATTATTGACAGTGTATGTTTGGTGTGTGTCCTGGATAAACTAAAAGATACCTTGACTATATGCCAAATAAGGACTATTATTCTATAGGCTATACGAACGACCATAAAAAAGGACAATATAATGGAATTGGTAGAAGTTAAGAAAAACGAGGTTTATTGTGATAGCCATATTGTGGCTAAGAAATTTGGCTATAAAAATGCAAATGTGGCAAATGTAATTGAAAAAGTCATGTCTGATCTTAAAGATATTAGGGTCGACGGGGCCGACCCTAAAGTTATGACAGAAGAAAGGGAGTATAGAGGGAATAAATACACCGCTTATCTGATGAACAGAGATTTCTTTTCCTTTTTGGTGATGAGGTTCAAAGGAAAAAAAGCTATTGAATGGCAGTTAAAATTTATTGCTGCTTTCAATGCAATGGAAAAAAGGATTCTGGCCGCTGATGACAATGCCACAGACCCAAAATGGCTCGGTCAAAGAGAACAGGGAAAGATCGCAAGGCTTGAAGAAACCGACGTGATAAAGGACTTTGTTGAATACGCCACAGGGCAAGGCAGTAAGTCCGCTAAGTTTTATTATAAGCACATCACCAACGCCACATACAAAGCCCTTGGGCTTATGGTGCAGAGCAAGCCGAAGCTAAGGGACACCATGGATCTTTATGAGATATCAGAACTTCTGCTGGCCGAGAGAATAGCCAAAAATTCAATCAAAAAATATATGGAGCTTGGCCGTGGGTATAAAGACATTTACGAATCAGTGAAGGAAGATTTGATATCTTTTGGGTCTGGTTTAAGGCTTGAGTAAAAACATATATCAAGATATTGCTTACTAACCCAAAGTCCCACTGGCAATCGTCGGTGGTGGGGCTATCAACATAACAAGAGGATAATCATGACAGGTAAAATGCAAATGCTACATGACGAAGATCAAATGAAACGTGAAATATGGGAGCTCTTGGACTATGACAACGGAGAGTCTGGCTGCCCTATGTGCGGTCGATATAGGCTATGTATCTGTAAAAATGGGAACCACCGTTGCGAAAAGTGCAACTGGTGTCCTGAGATTTGTGGGTATGTTACTGTGACTGATTGATATTCATGAGGAAATTGTCGACGCCGCATAACAAGAGGAGGAGAAAAACATGGGTGTAAAAAAGAATGACGGAACAATTTTAGCAGATTTTACACAAGAGATAACGTGCCCATGGTGCGGCCATGAACGCCATGATAGTTGGGAATCTGCTGACCATGGCGAATATATCTGTTGTGTTTGTGAGAATGAATATTATTACAATAGGGACGTTGAAGTGACATATTCAACAGAGAAAAAAACAATCACCGAAGAGGAAGGTAAATGAACACATCAACAAAAGTATTTGCAACTCTGGCTCTGTCAGCAGCAGTCGGCGAAAAGATAAAAAACACAGAAGCAGGAGAGTTATATGAAGCCGGCGAAAACTTGCGTTCTGCCGGGTTTATTGCCACAGGGGCATATCCGTCAGCGCATTTGACCGGAAAAAAAACTGAAGCGATTGCAGACGCCGTAATGCGGTTGTTATCGACTCCGCTCGAACCGCCGGATATTTTATCAATGCTTATTGCAGGTCTGGTTGATATCCGGGCCAAATGCAAGCCGGAACGGCACATGCTTATTGATCCGGTTGTAGACGCTGCACAAGATTGTATTGATATTTATGAGGATCTTTTCTGGCAAGACAATCATGCATTGTTTATGATGTTACACAATAAAGAAGAGCCAAAAAAACGTGACAAGATTGACCATGAAGCAGCATTTGAACGTTATTGTGTTTGGCTGGAATCATGACCGGTCATCAAGCTTGCGCAAAGATGCACTGTGCTGAACGTGTCAGGAGCCGGTTGAACAGAACACCAACAACGCTTGATATGGACAAGATGCGGATCGCTCTTTTAAAAAATAATTCTGATTGCTTTCTTCGTCGAGAATATCCTGATTCGATCATCGGAGTCGTCCGGCTACAAAACATTTGGACAGTCGCTGTTTATGACAAGCTTATTGATCGAGTTGTGACCGTTGGTGTTCAAATGCCTAAATATGTTGAGTATGAGGAATAAAATGGATTTAAAAAATTGTATAAAACTAAAAGCTTGCACTGAAGCTGCAAAAGAGAATGGCTTGAAGCTTCCTTGCGAAACATGCAAACACTTTATCCCACAGCCCAAAAGCGAACTTGGATTGAATAACAAAATGGAGAAAAAAATGTCAAACAAATTAACTGATCTTAATGACCACCTTTTTGAACAACTTGACAGATTGAGCAAAGCATCAACAGGCGACGACCTCGGCAATGAAATCACCAGGGCACAGGCAATGTGCGGAGTATCTATGCAGATCATAAACAATGCTGCTCTTGCGTTAAAAGCCCATACTACAATAAACACAGGGATGCAAAAACGCGCGCCAAAGATGCTTGAGGCAAACGATGAATAATCGAATATATTTTGATGAACACATCGAGTTTTTAAAAGCCGGGTACAGCCGAATGAACACCAGGAATCTGACAAAAGCATTCAACGAAAAATTCGGAATGGACAAGCCTGAATCCGCTATCAAAACGCTTATTTATAAAAAGCAAATGATATGCGGTCGTAAGGGAAACGACCGGCTAATCGAGGATCGGTATACGCTGCTCACAAAAGAGCAAGCCGAGTTCGTAAAAGATGCCTATAAAAAAATGCCGATACCTGATGTGACTTCAGCTCTTAACAAGCATTTCGGCACAGCTTTTGGTGAAAATCAAATCGAAGCATACATCAACAATCACGGCTTCAAGTCTGGCCGCACAGGGCAGTTTAAAAAAGGAAACAAGCCATGGAATGACGGTACAAAGGGACTTGGTTTAACAAAGGCAAATTCCGGAGCATTTAAAAAGGGAAATGTCCCGCCAAGAACACGACAGCTTTACTCTGAGCGTAAAAACAAAGACAAAATCACAGAAATAAAAGTGCCCATCCCTCACCCTGTTAAAAAAACAGAAACACAGTTTATGCCAAAGCAGAGATGGATATACGAACAACATTTTGGGCCGATACCTCCCGGATATGTCGTTTCGTTCAGAGATGGAAACCGGGAAAATTTCAACCCTGACAACCTGATGTTACTCTCCCGTGCTGAGCTCATAAAGCTTAATCAAAACAATTACCGTGCAATGCCAGCAGATTTAAAACCCAGCGTATTTGCGCTGTCTAAATTGCAGGCACATGTCAGTAAAAAAAAAAGGTGCTTAAAAAATGAAATGCCCAAAATGTAATAACGAAATGATCATATCTGAATGGGACGGGTGGATATGGCTCTGCGTTTTTTGTTCGCACGAAGGCCAGACCGCTACACCAGAAGAACAAGCAATATATGACAATGAGCAGAGAGAATATTGGAATCAATTTTTAAATGGGGAATAAAATGAAGATTTGCACAATGAAAACATGTGGATGCGAAATATTGTTTGATGATTTAATTAAAATAAATAGGGCAGCAAGATGTCCAAATCATCCCGAAAACGGTATTGCTCACGTTGCTGCTGATTGTGAATCTGGCTGCGGTAAAATTGTTATCAGGACGAACGGGCCTTATGCTATAATTAAATGCGCAGATTGCCTGGCCAAAGAAAAGAGAGAGAAAGACATGGCGTACAAAAAAGCCAATTATCTCAGAAGGAAGCTTCATGACGCAAAACAGTACGAACAAAAAAAACTTGTAATCAATCCCAATTTTGACTTGAGCCTGTATACCACAGGTTTATCAAGATACCTGCCAGGAAGGAAAGCAAGATGAAGACATGCAAAATGAAAAACTGCGGTTGTGTTGTTCCGTTTGAATCTTTATATCAGACGAATGACCACCAATACCGGTGCCCGCACCATCATAAAAATGGGATTGCTCATGTAGTTTCAGACTGTGACGGAGGATGCGGCAAAACACTTACCAGGGAGCATGGGCCGTACGTGGTGATAAAATGCAAGGAATGTCAAGCGATAGATCGTAAATCAAAGAACAAGGAGTATTACCACCGGTATTATAAAAAAAAGACGAAAGCGAAAAGGTATGAACAACATTCTGCATTGACTACGCGAAGAAACCATAAGTTTGACCCAAGCCTTTATACAAAAGGTCTGGCAATGTATCTAAGGAATAGCCCAAATGAATAACTTAGGGTCTGCCGGTTGCCGGAATAGCGACAGCTCGTTTTGCTCGTTTTGCGAAAAAACATTGAATGGTTTTTTTTGCAGTAAATACTGGTTGGATTTGGAAACACATTGGTCAGGAGAGCCATATCGTTCGTGTATATGTTGTGATGATGCGGCACAACATGGATGGGCAAAAATAATTAAAACAAAAAAATAAGGAGATATGGAATGTTTGAGAAAGAAAAAAAGCAGTACGATGAAGATTGCAAAACGAATGAAAGACCGTGGGAACTATGGCAATATGCTGTAAAAAATAGCGACGTGCTGGATTGGTGCGACTTAAGCAGTGCACCTATCTGGAATGATTATTTAGTATACCGTAGAAAAATTACTGCATTTAACCCAAAATATTATTCTGGATTAAACTGGAGTGATGCCGAGCATTTTATTGGAAAAACAGTTGAATGTTCTAACAATCCTGATTATGGGTGGGAAGTTGGATTATTGAGACGTATAGTCCCAATCGGGAAAAATTTCTATGTTAGTATGAATTTTTATACCTACATAAGAACATGCGAAGAAACATCTAAGCATCCAACTATCAACATCGGTGGCGTTGAATTGCCGAAGCCTGAGACTGAAGAACCAGAAAAAGGGACTAAATATTGGTTGAATCCTGACTGCATTGATATGTATTGGTGCGGACATTATCATGACAGAGCATTCTTAAAAGCAGGAAGAGTGCATTTGACAGAAGAAAGGGCCAAAGCCTGGACAGATTGGTGGAAAAACGCTGTCATTGATAAAATGAAATAAAAGTTGAATGAAAGCCCTGGTAAAAACAATCTACCAGGGCTTTTAAATTAAGCGTCTACTTGCCCAAGCACCCGGAACACATTAAAGACCCCTTCAGCTACTATATTACCAATAAATGAAGTACTATCATCAAGAATCCCCGTATATTGAGCGCTAAACGACAACACCCTGTTACCGCGATCTGAATCCCCAAAAATAGCAAGGTCATCGCCAGACAAAACAAATTGCAACGATGTCATAGCGCTGTTTTCAAACGTCCTGTCGTTGATAATCGTTCCATCAATATCCATCAACTGCCATCCGGGGCTTGTGAGCTGTGCAAACGTCAATGCTGTACCATTATCGTCAACAGGAGATATTGTAACAATTGCGGTCCCTTTTTCTGCAATGCCGTCGCCAGAAATTACCTGAACGCTCATGAGAATGTTATCTCAAGGTCAAGCGTCCAGCTCTGGCCAGATGCTTTTGTTCCCTGATCATCAACTTTTCGGTTAAGGTTGTCTCCGGCATCAGTTGATGCATTTACAACGGTAAATTCTTGCCAGGCGTTGTTAGCATCGTCTGCCCCGAAAACTGATCGGAACGTTACAGTCTGGCCAGAGATTGACGGGTACCCTGATTCCATAGCCTTGTATGTTTTTGTCAATCCTTGTAAACCGGTTTGAGAAGCTTCCGCTGCTGTTGTGCTTTCTCCGACACCAAGATACGCATTAGCATTGCTATATGCAGTCTCAGCAGCTCCTGTTAACAGATTCAGCAAAGCTGCGATACCTTCATTGAGCATTACATTCCCATCAAATTCAGACTTACCTGGCAATACATTCCCGGCGCCGTCAATAATAGTTTCAGGCAGGTTGCCATTTATCCGGTCGTCGTCTGATAAATACCGGCATATTGTCCACTTTTTACTCATGTTAATAGTTTCTTGCATTTTAAAACCTCATTCGATGTTTAAAGTCGTTTTTTGGGTTCGCATGGCAAACGAAGCACATGGCGTTTTTATTGTAAATGTTACCGTGACCTTGCCGTTTGGCAAAAGGTCAAAATTTGTTTTTGTTATTGATTCAAGTCCTGTCCCGGTATCGGATACTGTCAAAGAATTAATCACCTGTCCAACAAGGTCCAGAGCGGCGGCTGTGTCTAAAACTGTCAATGAAACCGAAATGGTTGGCGCTGAATCAGATCCGGTCCCGGTATCTGTCACCGTCACCATTTTTGTTTTGATTGTGGATATGATCTCAGCAATGGTTCCTGCATCTGAAACAGATAATGCAACAACAATATGTCCGATAATGTCCAGGGCGGTTCCGGCATCTTGCACTGACACGGAAACCGGCTGAATGGATACAGAGTCTGATCCTGATCCTGTATCGGATATGGTCTTGAGAATATCTTTCAGCAGGGCAATAAAGTCAACACCGGTTCCTGTATCAGATACGGAAACACCGGCCAGAATTTGTGAGATTGTGTCTGTGATAGATCCGGTATCAGCAACAGAAAGGCTTGCTAATATTCGAGATATTGAATCTGTCCCGGTTCCTGAATCCGTGACTGTTTTCAACAATCCTTTTAAAACTGTTATAACATCGGCCCCGGCCCCGGCATCAGATACAACCAGAGACGCCAAAAGCTGGCCTATGCTGTCTGTCCCCGTGCCTGTATCTGCAACAGAACATGCTGCTGATATCTGCTGAATCAGGTCTATTGCTGATCCTGTGTCCTGCACTGTCAAGGCCGCAATGGGCTTTACGGTATCCACCACGGACCCTGCATCAACAACTGAAAGACCGGCGGTTAAACCGGCAAATCCGTCTGCTCCCGTTCCGGCATCTGATACTGAAAAGAAATTGGATATTTGTGCTATGCTATCTGTTCCAATGCAAGAATCGGTGATGTTTTTAATGATGATCCCTCCACCAGGCACACTGTAAAACACAGGTGGGGCTCTGTGCAGGAGGAAATAGGGGTTGTCTGCTATTAGGGCGTGTTTATCTGCCGATAGTGCAGAGTTGCCACAGATAAACAGTCCGATATGGCTTCTGGAGTATGCTTCTGTATTTGAGTTATCTGGAGTATTCCCAAGCCCGATCAACTCGCTTGCTGTCCAATCGGCAGCAGTCCAGTTACTATCCCCGGATTCAGAACCAGTAACTTTGCCATTTACATACCCTGCAATCCCTACTGTATTTTTCCAAGATGCAGATATAAACGATAGCTCATTTAACGGCATCACATCGGTGTATATTCCGTAATTCCACAAATCGCCACTGCTCTGATCGGCATTTGGCTTGAATGTCAGATAGTCAGAATTGTTACATTGTAAAATCATTTCGTGTGGGGAGTTGTTAGAAAGGGTTTCTATGTTCAACCATGTGCTATATTGTTTCCTTACTTCAAATCTAACATTCTCAATGAATAAAAAACCCTCCGATTGCGACAAAACTGGAGGGAATCTTAACCTATCTCCCGCCGCATCAAATAGTACGCCCTGAGCTTCCCATGTGGCGTTAGTGATAGCACCGCTTTGGCCGATATTGATATAGTTATAAACCGTGTCGCCAGCTTTCTCCCAAAACGGGGAGACAACCGTGAATATCCCAGGATCGATCCCCACCCTCTCAGCATTCTTGAATATGCTGGCATGCACACTGGATACCGGTCCCCAGGCTTGCGGCTTTTGCTTATATAGCTTCCTGTTAACAAAGCTCATTACTGAATCTCATGAAGCTTCGGATATGCAAATAATGTACAGTCAGCAATGGCATAGCCGCCAGCTTTAACAGCAAGTTTTGTATATTGTGCAGTTAAAACAAATTCTCCTGCATCATAATAAATTCCGTCTCCAGCAGTTGTTATTTCAATAGAATCTCCTACTGTATGACTGTATTTATATTTTGTGTAATTTGTACCATCCTCAGACTCTGAATACCAAATTTCAGCCGTGGCAGCCGTTGCTGGACCAGTTGTAACAAGCAAAATAAGATTTAATGAATCTGCTCCTTGTGGCTGCCCTGAAGCGGCTGATATTCTATTGTCCATGACAGCAGGCGTTCCTCCTGTGTATGATGCGCTATTAGGATCATAGGAAGAATTGAGAGAAGACGAATTGTCCTGTGCGGTTATCTCCGCACGACTTTTAAGTAAAACTTCATTTGCCATATTATGCTCCTATAAGGCCAGCAGATTTATAAGCTAATGCAAGCTGATTAAATGATCCGCCCGTCATAATAACATATTCAATATCACCTTCTGCTGGAGTATTCCCTGCATCAATAGCAGCCCCAATCGTAGCATTTGTCACAACGATACGAGCCATATCCTGCATTGAAACATTATTCGCCCATAAAGCTTTTGCAAGTAGTAAGTCATCGGCGTCTGGAGTTGTTTCTGCAAAAACTGCTGCTGCTTTCTGGTACATGTAGTATGAGCATCTATCCTGAAAAGCCTGATCTTTTGTTTTACTGGTTCTTTTTAATGCATCGGTCATTTTTTATTCCTTATTTAAAATTACTTTCATAGTTGGTTAAAAATTCATTAATATGATCCATAAAATGATCAGAAATCTTTATACCTTGGAAATCATCAGGGAGATATATCCATTCACAATACGGGTGCCCGAAATTTAAGAAACCAATTCTTGGCACTATATCATCCGGGTCCATAAAAATTGTTGCGTTTTTTAAATACCTTTTTATTGTGTAACGAAAACACCTGGCCGGGCAGAATGCAACGCAATAATCCGCATGAAAGATGCGCGTGTAGGCCAAGGCTGTTGCTCCGCCTTTGGAGTGCCCGGTAACAACAAGCGGTATCCCGCGAACTGGCTTAAAATGCTTTTTTATCTCGTTCGCAGCATCAAAGGCCGCCTTTTTTATCCCGTGACGTGACCTCATGTCAAAATTTTTGATCCAGTCCAGCGTTTCATCTGTGCCTGGGATAGCAAGCATTTGCACGGCCTTGCCTTTGTTGTCTACGATCCTGGATAGGTATTCAGTCGTCCCGAGGTCAACCCTGTTTGTGTAGGCCTCGGCGCACATCCAACCTGCAAGCCTGTAAAGATCTGCATCAGCTATCATGATATCTTTTCTACCCGATTTATCCAGCCGCAGAGGAATCTTAAATTACTTGTCACTTTGTCCCAGCATTTACGTTTATCTGCTACACAAGCTTCTTTACAATGAAAAATCCGTAGCAAGTTGTACTTTGCACAAAAAAGCTCTTCTGCCATCTCATTGACAACATATGCGTTCAGCTTTGCGAATGTATTTGGCCCAAATTTTCCGTCAGCCTTTGCACCAACAATTTTTTGCACGCACGGCACAGCATCATCTATCCCGGAATTAACCGCAAAGTCATATATAGTATCAGCAACGGATTGAAAACCGATTTGGTCCCCATATATTTGATCCCAAAAATGTATTTTAAAGAAAACACGCACCATTGCTTCTATCCGTTGCCCTGAAACCTCTCCACCATCAACAAACTGCCACCCGGTCCAGTCCGGCCAATGAACCCGGGATATCCCTGCGAATGTCATTCCGCCATTGTCGCCTTTTACCTTGTGCAGCTTATATCCACCTTCTGCGCCAAGAGTCTTTTCAAACGCTATATCAAAATTTGCCATTATTGTTCCTTATTGCCATAATAGAAGTTATGTATTTCAGCTCCTTACCCCCAAATTTTTAATGCACCTATCAGTGCTACGATCAATGCGATTGCTGCCCACTGCATGCTCAAAGCATTTTTAATGTCATCCTTTGGGCAGGCGCTTGCTTTTGCCTGCAATTTTGCAATAGTTCCTTCCGGCCCAAACGCGTCGTCGTATTTTTTCCACAGCGCATTTAACTGACTATTTAAGTGTATAATCTCTGTACCTTGAACTTTTATATCTATGATAGCCTGTTTGATACATGACAATTCCTCGGTCTGTTTTTCAAGAATCCTTCCCTGCTGCTCTAATTTTTCAAAAAGAATGTTGTGGTCTGTCACGGTATCAATTCCTTATACTGAGGTTAATTTTGGCTCGAAATGTTGGTCCAAGAACAGCGTTGCTCGGGTATCCATTTGTCCTATATTTATCGTAAACAGAACGGATGTACTCTTTGATGACTGCATCTTCTTTCATGGTCGAATAATCAAACTCACCAATACCTGCTGGATTATAAGCGACACGAACATCTAAAAAGTCTCCCCATGTATCAAAGTCTCCCCAGGCAATAGGGATATCAATATCATTACAATTTTCACCATGATCTGCGCATGGATCTGTCCATGGATCTGTGACTGGTACATCAGCTGTTTTTGAGTATGTATTCCATGAAACATGATTTATTAAAACAATAGCAGTTGCAGTCTTTATTTTATTTGTACTGTGAATTGGCTCTAATATGAACCACCAAGAACCAACCAATGTATGCGTCATATAAGAGAAATCGTGCGAACAAGTTGAAAAACTGTAGCTGCCACAGTCTCCATCAATGCTTATATTATTATGTAAAGTTAGTAAATCTTGTTCAAGGAAAGGAGAAACAAAGCGAAACGTATCTTCCATATTCTGTGATATGTCATAATGTCCTGCAGTGGATCCGTTATGAGCTGCTGAAAAGTAATCTTTAGCTAACCCACAAACAATATCCCCATCAAACCGGCCTCTATACAATTCGAAATTGTAATCATCAACCCTATCTTCGCAGTATATTATTGAACTAAAATAGATGTCTCCATAATAATCCAGAACACCTGGTTCTCCTGTTTCAGAGAGTGTTTTTGTATTACTAAATACTTGGCTACCAAACTCCAATGTCTCAGTGCCATAGTCAGAATAACCCATACCAGTGCCAACGTTGGTAATTTCAGTTTCAGTATTTAGTTCTTCTGTTATTCCAATCCAGTACGATATTTCCTCCCATGAGCATGGGAATGATAAAAAATTCTCCCCGGTTCCATCCGCCGGTATATCCTGAGCCGGCCCTTTTAAATCAAAGTCATATACATAATATTCCTGGAAATATTCACAATCATAGTCTTCTGTGTGAACGTACTCTTAAGAATCATAACACTCTATAAGCAAATATCCACCACACGGCTTTGGGTTCTTTTTGAACCCTATCACCCTTGGCTCATTCCAGTTCTGGCCAACAAATTTGACAAGCACCACATCACCTACAGAAAAAGCCGCCCCGTTGCAGGTCATATAATCTATCTGGACGTTTGAAAGCGTTGTTGACTGATTCACATTTAAGTGTTGCTGGGACGACTGTGCAGCTTCCAGATTGACATTGCACACATCCCCAGTTTTTGAGGTTATTATCCCATATCGAAAAGTTGGCTTCCATTTTTGCCACCCCGGAAGTATCGCAAGATTATAAAACGTCTGGGCTGCGCCTTGCGTAACAGTTGGGACCAGTTGGCCAGCTTCTGAGGCAACATATTCAGCTGCGCCGTTATACCCCGGGGAAATTTGTATTGCCGCAGACTCGCCAGGCACCTCAACTGTTTTGACAACACCGGATAGGTCTTTAGTAAAATCAGCGCACCAAGCCTCAATTGTTTTGTCTTCCGGAAACGAGTTTTCAAGATTTGATTTTTCTTTCTGAAGTGCTGCCAATTGGAGTTTTGCAACATTATATTCCTCTGTGCCTGCCTGCAGCTCGGTATAAAGTTTGGTCGTTAACGATGCTATGTTTTCAGCAAGTTTTGATATTGTGGCCTCATATTTTTCTCTGGCATAATTCACGACAACCGAGTACTGTCCATCCGCAATATGAGATACGATAGTCCCCTTTCCCATTATGCTTCGCTCACTTCCATCTGGCACGTTCCAGGGCCAACATAATAGCTGATAACATCAGCGGTGAAGGAGTCGTATCCGATAGTAACAGTATCTCCAGGGTTAAGTGTTAAATCAGGCTCAGCAAATCTGTATCGCAGTTTACCACTGTCGAGGTTTTTGTAGATTTGGTTCGTAAGGTCAACGGACTTCGGCGTATATGTTTCTTGCCTGTACCCTGTGAGGGTAATTGATTTATTGATAGGACCGTCATCTATCCGTATTGTTTCCAGGTTTACCCTGATTATTTCAGATCGTTTTCGTGGCACACCAGCAACGTTATACGCAGCTTCTATAACCATCTGGCCATTTGCACGATCCGCTATTTCACCCGCGTAATCCATGCCTGGTATGACGACAGATAGATAAGACTCTTCCCCTGATCTCAGCCTTCCCTGGAATGATGAAATAGGGATCTCGATATCCGGGCTGCCTGTCAGGGTAAAGAAATAGACAAGAACTGAATTTTCAGTGATCAGTGGAACATATTCGGCTGATACTGCCGAAATTACCGGGGACCCCGTGAAAACATCGACAATACCAGCCAGGTTGAAGGCCTCTAATGGACTGATAACTGGGAATCCGGTTACGACATCATTTATCAGGATGGTATTGAAAGCAGCTGGTGAACCAATGACAGGGCTCCCTGCAATGACATCCATTGTCAGCTGGATAAAGAATAAAAGCTGATCCTCAATCTGGTCAGTAGAAGTGTGCTGAGCAATTTCCCCATCATAAATCAACCGATACTGTTCTGTGTCATCTCCGAATGTGGTATTATTTACTGCAGTTGGACTTGTGTAGATTTTAGTATTCCGAACACCGAAATCAGTATCAAGTCCGGAGTCATGGTAATTATTAACTACGATCTGGTCGAACTTAATATCATCGTCAATAAATGAGATGATTACTCGCCAATTTGCTCCTTCCCCTGAATATGTTCTGCTACTATTGTATATGGCAGGTCCGTCTTTATCCAAATACGTTGCGAATGCCCTATAAACATCGTAACTGCCGCCATCATATCTGTATGCAGTAGCGGTAAAATCTACATTTTCTACCATATCAAGAAGATTGTTATGGTAGAAAAATTCAACCGACCGGATACCCATTCGATCCGCAGGATCACCACTCCAGTTATCAGCAAAATCAAACACCACAGACTTTGCCGCATACGTGTACAACTGCAGATATGATACAAGGTCTTCGATGTCCGGATTACCGGTAACGACGTCTGAAGGCCCGGCTATTGCGTAGGTTAAACTGGCAACCAAACTCTCTATGACAGGTTCACCGGAGACGACATCCATCGTAAGAGTAGACCCGGCAACACTTTGCCAGTCAATAGATGCCGTATCAGTCCAGACAAACGATGCTGTATCTACATAGTTTATGGCCACAGGTTAAACGCCTTGAGACACAAAAGTAACATATTCTGATGCCAACACCCACCGCTTGCCGTTATCCTCGACGTCAGGGGCGATTATGTTCGGTGAATTTTCGCTCGCATAGGCTTCATCCTCAAGGTAATAGGCATAAAACTTTCCGTTTACAATCCCAAACGCCATATCCCCATGAACCAGGTCAGCGCCTTCATGATAATCAAGATAGGAATCGTCAACTCCGCCGGTCAACTTCTTGAATGCGTAAACTGAATTAGCCATAATTCACCGCCTATGCCGGATCAGGAATACCGACTATAAAAGATTCTGTTGCGAAGACACCGCCGATCGTCACTGATAATGTTGATGTCAGGGTGCCAACCACAAGGATATCGTTTGCAGAGTCATCAGTTAACGCATAATGCGTACCGTCACCGGTTGCTGTTACGGCTCCGTCTGTTATCGCAGAGATAGTGACTTCCCGCCCGCCCAAAGTCCGATCTGCCGGGGAAGATATTGCAGGAGAGGCCTTAACTCCCAGGGCATAGGTAGCAATGTTTGCCCAAACAAGCCCGGGGTCAGCACTCAACAGGTATAAATTTTCAGTAGCGCTGTCGATGTGATTAAGTCCGTTATCAAAAACGCTATTTCCCAAAGCTGCCATTTAGGCCTCCTTATTTTTTATCAAAATTGTCATTGTAATTTTTGATGTGCTTGTGTCTAAATACGATATCGCCCCGAGGAAAAGACCTTCTGAACATGATATATTCACCAGCACCGAGTTTTCATTTATGTATTCGATTGCTGCCTTTTGATAGGCATTTATTTTTGTTTTTATTCTGAATGTGCGATCCCCGTGCGATACCCCGGAATGGGTAATCACGCATCCGCCGTCAAGGGTTGCCTGCCTGGAGACTCGTGCCTCTATTTGACTGAGCTCTGAGTCACCCTCTTTCAATGCAACCTGGCCAAGTGGGTCAGCAGTAGTCATTGATATGATTATCATGATATCCCCAAAAGGAAGTCTGCAGCCTCCTCGCTTGCACGGATCTGCACTTTTTCAAGGATCTCCCACATGACCATTTCAAGCGCAGGCTCAAGGCCTGTTGAATCAATTTTGATCAATGCTTCACCACCCTGCAGTCCTTCCATTTTCAATTTCATGTATTCAATTTGCGCTTCATTCAACGCCACCTGTGACTCTATTAATTTGTTCTGCGCGGCTTGCTGATCTTCAACAATATCCTCTAATTTCCATTTCTGCAGCTGAGTTAGATTTTCGTCTGAAAAAGCGGATGTTAAATCACTAAACATGCTGCTGACAGAATCAGACATAGCGACTACGGATTCACCTACTGAACTAAACGCTGCCGTTGCCACCTGTGCCTCGGCTTCAATTTGAGCAATATCGACCTCTGCAGTATATTTGAATGCAGCTTCTGCTGTTTTCGCTGATGCTTCTATCTGCGCAATCTGTGTGTCTATATTACCCTGGAGAGTTATCTCTATCTGTTTTTCAGTTGGGATAGCCTCAATATCTTTTTTTACCTGATCTACTTCATCTTTTGAAACCGGCACTTCGATCTGGATAACCCCATGGTCTTCTGTCCAGACTTCAATAGTTTCAGTCGCTGCTGTTAGATCGGCTGATGCTTTTACAGCAATCTGCCTGTCTTTAATGATCTGCTGAATTACCTTTTCTGTCTCTTCGACGCCATCAACACTGGCCAGGAGTTTTATTTCTGTTTGAGAAAGATTTCCAAGTTCCGTAAGATGCCCGTAAAAGTCTTCAAATTCCTTTTGTTCAACTGCTGCTGTTATCTTCATCTCACGATCTTCTGCGGCTGCTTCTTCGATCATTTTCTTTGCAGCTTCATAATCCCCTGATTCAAGCTTTGCATATATCTCAAGGGTTGGCACATTTGCAGGGAGGGCATTGATCTGGTCTGTTAATTCATCAATGGTTTTTGTTTCTGCCTCAATCGCAGCCCTGGCTGCCTCCGCCTCCTTATTCATCTCTGACATGCTGAACCCAATAACAGCGGCGCCTGCTACGCCCAGGGCAACAGCAAGACCGACTGGGCCTGTGAGTATGGCAACAAGTGCCGTGAGACCTGTTGATAAAACCCCACCGGTACCCACAATACCAGCCAATGAAGAAATGCCGCCAAGCAGCGTTCCTCCGGCAGCTAAAAAACCACCGACAGTACCCAATGCTGTTCCTATGCCAAGGATATTTCCAACAAGCTCTTGAGTGTCGTCGTCAAAATTATTAAAGGTCTCAATAACGGATATTCCGCCGGACACCAATGGTTCGAAAATATCAACAATGCCTTCTGATACATTCATCAACGATTCTATTGATTCGATAATAAGATCAACTGTATTCTTCATTCCGTCAACTGTTGTCAAATCAAGATCAGCATCTGCAAAATATCCGGCAATCTTGTCCCAAATTTCTGCAGCAGAGTCCTCAAGATCGCCGAAATCGTAGTCCGCAAAAACGGTCTTTAAATTGGCCGCAATTTTTTCAAACGCATCACCGGCCTGGTCTTTAAGGCCGTCCCAGATATCCATACCAGCCAGAGAATCAACAGCAGTTCGCCATGCGGCTGTCATCTTAATTGCGAATGTATCGTTGTCAAAATCTCCCATGGTGCCGATGATATCAGACATTTTTGTCTGCGTTGTGGAGAGGGATAAGGCCGCCTTTGTGCCAAGGTCTTCAAATTGAGTACCTAGCAGGCCCACCCCGGCCTGCATAACAACTGAACTGTCATCTGTCTCATTAAGCTTTTGTATGACGATATCAAACGCCTCAACAGCAGTCATTTTCCCAGTTGCCAGGCTATTTAAAAACGGTTCTCCCAGGCCAAGCTGGTCAAGAGCTTCCTGTGTGGTTTTTGAACCATCCTGGATTCTGACTCGAAATTCTTTGAATGCATCAGCGGCCTTGTCTGTGCCGAGCATGCCTTCCTGGAATCCGGATTCAAGCACAGAAAAAAACTGCCCGGCATCGGCACCACCATTTGAAAACTGGGTTGCATACTCATTGACGGATTCCAAGAAATCACCAGAGCCGTCAAGCCCTTTCTGGTACCCTGCAGCTATAAAGTCAAACGCCTCTTCAGACGAGAGGCCGAAATTCGTCATCAGTGTTTTGGCTGCTGACAGGCTATCACTGTAGTCAACACCGAATGTCTGTTCAAGCTGCATTGCAGACGTGACAACTTTCTGGATGTCTGTATCTGCAGAATCCGCGAACTTTTGCTGGGCAACGGTAACCGCTTCGAAAGATGCTGCCAAATCGTCACCATAGCCCTGTGAATAAACTGCACGTGCCACTTCTTCAAATCTCTCAGCCTCCTCGGTTGGCAGGCCAAGGGCATTTTTCATCTTTGTGGCTTCTGATTCTATGTTTGATGATACTGAAACAATGGATGCAACAAGCCCCAGAATCGCCGCGTCTAAAAGAGCAACAGAGTTAACGGCAGATTCAAACGGGGCAGCAATATCCTGCATGTCACCGCCGACATCTGACAGGCTTCCGTCAATGCTGCTGACAACATCTGAGACCTGGTCAACCCCGGCAAAAATGATCTCTATTGTTTTACTCAGATCCGACATGTTTTCCTCTGCCTCCGATGTTCATAGAATCTGCTCCACAATCCCATTTCAATCTCTGTTACCCGGTCGTAAGGGAGGCGGTCCGGAATCAACTCATATAACGGCCGCCCCCATTTATCGCCGAGGATTAACGCCCCCTGAACCATATCATCCGCCCAGAGGGCATCTATTCCCCCAGGCGGCCTCTACCTGACAGCTCAAGTATTTTATTTGTCAGCTTGAAAAACAACACGCTGTGGTCTCTGCCGAGCTTTACGGCAAGTTCCCGGGAACATTCCGGGCTCACGGATCCGTATACCAGATGAGATATCCGTTTTACGATATCGCCTGGGACCGTATCTTTTGACAGGCCGACCAAATCTTTAACCGCATCGGCTTTGTCTTTTGATCCTTGTGACACCAGGGCCGACACTATTGCAGAGATGTCAAGGTTCTTGCTTACTTCATCATTTGACCGGGCAATCTCTTCAGCCGTCAGGCAGCGCACGACCCACACAGGGTCTTCATTTCCAGCAAAGTATTTTTTAAGCTCTGGGACCTGGACATCTGCGGTCCGGTCCCTGTATTTTGCATTTAAAAATTTATTCTCGTCAAAAGCCATGTTGATCCATATCCCTATCCGGAAAAGTCGGCAGACTTTGATTCAGCCGAAATAGTGATTGATGCCTGGTTCTGATCTGATACGGGGAAAGACCGGCTCATTCCCATAACCCCCTGGGTGATGATATACGGTGTTTTATTTTTGTCCGGGAAAAACTTAAAGGTTAGGATCTCGTCTCTAAGGCCAACAATGGTATCCGTAATATTATCGTCCATCAGGGCTGTGAAGCTTGCCTGGCCAAGGGAGGCGGATGAAGAGGCAACCGTGCCATCATAATACTGGGTTGAGCTGACAGAATGGGTATTTTCCGCCGGGACAAAATCCATGGCTCGCTGGATCTGAGCAAATATCGGGGTGTAAAATGAAATATAGGTTTTTTTTGCAGTCCCGGAGGCGTGAATTTCCGGCAGAGCATCTGCAAACTCAAGATATGCGTTCTCCTTTGCAGGCTCATCTGCGGCGTCGCCATTGCCGATATCGTTCAGCGTGTACGTCGGAAGGTCAGCGCGTTCAGTATGAGTTCCCGGGACCTGGAAAATTTCAGTGCTGTCAATTGCGGCTGCCGCCGACGTTGTGACACGCACCTGCCCGATTTCAACTGAATCTGCAGGGATTTCAGGCGGGCCCCCGGCGGCACCGCGGGTGCTTGAAAAGGCTGCTGTGGATCCGTCTGTACCTGCAACAACCGCAATGGCCCCGGCATCTGTCATGGTGATTGAGTTCACCTTTGCCACATTCGTGGCCGGCCTGGTGATTACTGCATTCGTTGCGGATACGGAATGAACCGTACCTTCTGAATTTGCCGTAAAGGCCGCAACGGTAACGGTATCATCTGTCGCATGCGTTGAGAGCATATTCCTGCCAGTAACCACCCCGTTTGGCCGGACAACTGCTTCATACCCTGACCTGCCGGACAGCAATGATCCGCCCGTAACCGTGAACACCGTGTTGTCACCGGAGTTTGTCATGGCCGTATAATCAGTGTATGACTGCCCGGTTTCCACCATCATCTTTGCATTTTTTGACGTTGACATAATAAAAAAATCCTTCTTTATTGACTGTACGGATCGCCCGCAACAGTTTCATATTTTATCGTGAATTCTGCAGTGATAGCCGTGATAATCTCTTCGGCTTTTTCAATTCCAGCAGGTCCGCCGGTCACATACGCGATGTCATCAATTTTGGATGTAACGATGACAGACGAATCTGTCATGATCTTGATTGCATCCCCGAGAAGCTTCTCCTGCACAACCGATCTGTTTTCAGATCCGATCATCGCCAGGGCTTCAAGTTTCAGCGTCATTGTGCAGATATTGCGCCCATACGCATATTCAACGGTTTCAGGCTGCGGCCATACCACAACGGCCGGGAGTTCTATCTCCTCAACCGTGCCCTTTGACCGCCCAACGGATGATCCGCAGGAATATTTGTATCCGTTCGCCACGGTCCATGATGCCAGCCGGGTAAAATATGCTGAGATGATCTGTTCACGGATGGTATCAGCCATTGTATCTCCTCAGAATCTCATCAATTTTAGATGCGACATTTGATAGAAAAAGCGTATTTGCCTGGATGGTTACCGGGTCCAACACATGGTCATGGGCAAAAATATCTTCAATGCGGGGGCCAGTCAGTCTTTCAAGGATAAACCTGTATTCTTTACCGAATTTCGGCCAGGCTGCTTTGGATTTAACCCCGGAAAAAAATTTCACAGGAGCAGGTTGTCGGCCCTGACTTTCCCGCCAAAAAATGTGCTGAGTGCTGCTTTTGTTGCTGGTTGAAATAAATGCATGTTTCAGCAATGATCTCGATCCTGATCTTTTAACCTTGACAGAAACGCCCTGGTTCGTCTGGTTTGCACCAAAATTGATAAGGCCGACAGGTTCACCGGTGGCTCTCAAATAACCGGACTGATCGGAGTAACTGGCTTTTTTAATGGTAAAATCTTCTTTGATACGTGCCGCTGACAGATTTAATTCGTTACCGATCCGAGCCGTAGCCTGGGTTTTTGCAGTGGTCAATGTTTTATTGATCGAGGTTACCAAAGCGTTCTCATATCCGTTCTTTATGCCTTCCAAAGCAGTTCTGACGCTCTGAAGTGTTGATTCGTCGATCTTAATCGTTATGCTCATGATGCCACCACAGCCATGGTAACAAAAATCATGTCGTTATCGGTAATCCTTGCTACCTTATATGTGATACCATCCACATCAAACGTGCTGCCTGCAGACGGCTCTCCGATATCAGCGTATAATGCCGTTATCGTGCTCCCTGTCTCAACCACCCTGGCATCATAGCTCGACGGCTGCAGGATAACATCATGGTCAAGGAGCACAGAGCACGAAACAACAGGGTCAAAAGCAGAAACGGGAGTATATACAGCCTGATACGCAAAATCATCAGGACTAAAAAATACAGACGTATTATCTCCTATTATCTGTTCTTTTAACGTAACCATTTTTAAGATGCTGCAGTCATATCAATGAGATATCCGCACGCTTTTGAGATCTCAGATTTTGCAGAGCCATCCTCATCATAGCTGGCAATGAAAGATTCGCTCGAATCATGCCTTACGCGGAGAACATCGCCCCTGGTCCGCTCTTCACGGTACTGCTCGACAATCGGCAGTGATCCGTTCTGGCCTTCGTTCCACAAAAATGTACGGCCTACGCAGGGCTCAGTGATGTCACCTGACGCTGTTCTGCACAACATCGCATATCTCGCGCCCCAGATATCAGATAGAGATGCTGACTGGCCCTTTTTGGCGCTATTATACAGCCCCCCGGCAATCAACACTTTTTCGACATCAAACACAGTTTTTAGATGATCGACTGTCACCCGGCCAGTCTTCGCAGCGTCTGGGAACACCTTATAAACCATGTCCTTGATGCCGTCATTTTGCCGTAGGTTTTTAATCCCGTCGTACGGGATAATCAGGGTGTCTGGCTCAATTCCGTTCGACCGCAAAGAATCTTTACCCTCTTCGATGTCATAAACCGGATCGGCTGATGCTGTTGTTGTCCATGCAGTCCCGGCGTTATGTGCGGTAAAATTCGTTGCTGAGAAAATCTTATCAGCAACACGTTTTTCATGAGCCCTGAGTATTTTATTCATGAGCATTTCTGCTATAATGCGCTCATAATCGAAGCGAGTTTTGTATACTGCTGACAGCCTGTCATCAATGGGATATTCCAGGCCGTTATCGGCAGTCTTATAAAAGCCTTCTTCGAACTCTTCTTCAACTCGATTATATCCTCCGGTAGCGCCGCGTTTTACATCATGGACATTAAAAAGGGCTTCTTTGGGGATTACCGGATAAGCTGCAGACCATTCTGCCACAGGGAAAATCGGCATTACTTGTAAACCGATAAACCCCATGGTGATGGATTCCTGCATAACTTCATAAACAACCTGGCCCAAATCAGGCCTGGATAGGGCTGTATCTTGTGTCGGTCTCATATTTCTATTCCTTTATTTAGCCGATTAACTCAGCAGTGTTTTTGTGTATTCAATCCAGAGTGCGGACAAAACAACCGTGTCTGTCGTATGTGCTCCCGGGGTCAATTCCACAGTCAGGGTCTGCGCACCGGCCGGGATATCAGACGCAGCAATGGTGATGGTATTTTCCGCGTAGGTGGCCCCAAGCGCTGCTGACGCATCTTCAACCTTTGTATCTCCTTCATTGAAATAAGCATCGCTGGCAATGACCGGGGTATCAGTTGACCCGCCTGACTTGGCCCGCAGGTGTACTACCAAGTCGGCGGCCACATTCAGATCCGGAGGAAGCGGAACCTGAAACAGCACCGGATCTGAATTTGATGCCACCCATGTCAGCACCAGGCCTGAATCCGTATCCCCGTTGGCCATATCCAGCACCGGCGTTGTGGCTTCATCCAGGGTGCCGACAACATTTGTACCATCCCCTTCCAACAAGGTGGCTAATGGAATACCGATAAAATTCTGGGCATTAAGCAGGTGGGCGTAAACTTCTTGCAGCGATGCTTCAACCGTCGCCGCGCTGGTATATGCGCCTGCATCAGCGATTGATACAGTTGCGGCTGTGGTTGAAACCCCTGGATGCAAGATAACTTCAACGATATCGCCGGCGGCGGTGGCCGCTTCCAACGCCTTAAAAAAAGCTGTTCCGGAAGAGGTGTCAGACACCTTACCGTCTGCAGCGCCGTAAAGATCGGCCATAGCAGAAAATGTATCCGCTGCAACAGCAAGGAAAGTTCCTTCTTTGCATAGCGGAGCAACAGCCACCATGTCACCGTCTTTCGCGTTGTCCATTGTGATGCCAATAAAATCTTCTCCGGCATCTGCATAGACGACTTCCAAAGGCGTTGTAATGGACCCGCTTTCAAGTTTAACCCGCCTGTGCTGTGCTAATTCTTCACCCGCCTGGAAGGTTACAGGACCGGTTGTATATTTTGCTTGTGTCATTTATATCTCCTTTATTTTTGCTGATCTTTCAGCCATGCGTCATGCAAATCCGGATCAGATGCTGCAATTGCGCCCATTGCAACTGATCTTTTGCAGTTGTGGTCTGCTTGATATGCAGACACCTTTGCCAGGAAACTTTCACTTTTATTCCCCTCTCCTGCCGTAGAAGCCGGAGCAGCCGGTGATGGCGTATGATTCTGGATGCCATTCAATATTTGGTCACGGGTTGTTGTACCTGTGGCGCCCCCGGAGGCAGTAGCTTTGCCGAACAACTCTTTCCCTATTTTTACCTGTTCTGCTGTCATGCCCGATGCCATAACTTGATCAAGTTTTGTTCTCGCATCGTCGCCAAGCACAACGGCCACCATGTCAAGGCATCCAGCTTTAACGGCAGCAACGGCCGCTGTAGTTTCTGTTTTCGACGTTTCCATGGCCACATCCATTTGGGCCTGAACCTCTGCCCTGCCTGCGTCCATGACCTGGGCATGCAGATCCGGATAATCCGCCTTTAATTTTTCTAAATTCATAATCTTGATTCCTTTGATTTTTTTATTTGAGTTCAAATCAGAAATTATTTGCTCCAAGCTTCCGATTTCGTCTATCAACCCTTTTTTAATCGCTGCCGAAGCAATAACCACATCCCCTCCTATGCTCGTAACTTGATCAGCAGACAACTTTCTATTCTCAGAAACTTGTGAAACAAAAACATATGCCAATGCATCTGCCCTGGCTTGTATTGTCTGTCTGCCTTCATCTGTCCCGGGGTCAACACGCTTTTTGGGCGACACAGAACTAACAATCTCAATTTTATTGTCATCACGCCTGCGCATAGTGAATACAACACCGATAGAGCCTATCTCCGCTGTAGGTGCTGCGACAATAGAATCCGCTGCAGACGCTACCCAATAAGCCGCGCTGGCAGCCATATCTCCGACATAGGCAACAACGGGTTTGGTAATTTTCTCCCGGATATGGTTTGCAAGCTCGGCAATACCGCCGACTTGCCCCCCAGGGGAGTCAATATGCAAAACAATTGAATCCACGGCCGGGTTATCTTCAGCCGCTTGAATATCTGCCAGCATGCCTTCGGCCGACGGGAACCCAAACAGCCATGACATAAGACCTCCGCCGTAATGCATAACAGGCCCGATCATTTCAACGATAGCCACCCGGCCCCTGACAGATACCCTGTCAGAGCCTGACATTTGTATGCCTGGTCTGGCTAAAATAGCTTCCACAGCACCGGATTTCTCGACAGCTCTCGATATAGTTTCAAATCCGTCACCGGCAATCGCCCACGGCAGATCATACAGTGCAGGTAACGTCTTTTCTTTTTCTACGCTCATCAGGCCTCCTGTGGCTCTGTAATTGTAGGCATCACAGCAGCTGCCTTTGCCACTTCCCTGCCACGTTGTTCAAGCTGCGCTTCCCAGTCCTTTCCGAGTTCTGCTGACCAATCTGACAACGTCAAAACACCCTTATCCAGCAGCAATTCATTTGCGGTTGCCTCTTTAACCGGGTCAACATGCCCCTTGGCAGGTCCGATCCATGTAGCATTTGTGTATTCATTAAGCCCGTCGTAAAAATCCGGGCCACCAGTGGGCAATGTTAATTCACCTCTCAACCAGGCTTCCTCAAGTACCATCCCCCATACCGGTTGGCACAAGTGCCGTTCCATCCATGTACGGTATAGCATATATACGCGCCATGCTTCAAGCAGCGCCGCCCTGGCGGATGAATAATTAGTTTTTGAAAAGTCCTTTGCGATTACTTCATATGGCATGCCAACAGACGCGCCGACTCCGCGCAGGATCGTTTCAATAAACGCTGAAAAAGTATTGCCAGGGCGTTCATTTTTTAGAACATGCGGTTTTTCACCGGCTGACCCATACATTACCTGCCCTGGCTCGAATTCTTGATACCGTGTCTCCTGGTTTGTGCCTGTATTCTCAGTAGGAAATTTTGAAACTGTTTCAAAAGGATTGCCAGTTTCTATGAAAAGTGGAAAAGACGATGCAACTATATTACCTACAAGTTCGAAATCAAGATAATCTGAAAGATCCCTGAAAAACTTCATAGCAGGTGCAAGCACAGATATCCCACGTACCCGGTCAGGGCTCTTTGCTGCGGCGTGGAATGAATGAAAAACACCAGGTCGATGCCCTATCAATGCCGGATAATATGTGAAATCTTGTGATGTTAAATGTATGCCAATCCTACCTGATTTCGGCGTTGCTATATAGTACCCAATCGGCTCACTGTTTTTTCCAAGCAATACACCATCACGGATATCACCCCTTGACATATAGTCATAAGGTGTCGCCATTCGAACAGGTGATAGCGGCTGTAGCGCTAACCTAACCGCGCTTTCTCCTGGCTTTGCATTAGTCTTTCGCATTGTAGGCAAAATAAGATATTCACCGTTCATCAAAAATGAATAAGCAGCTTGGAACTGTATGTCCTGAAAGTGGAGGCGATTGCCTATATCTGCGTGCTTGCACCAATTAGAATATACCCACTCTGCATTTTCTGCGAAGGTAGCAGCTTGGCTCTCAGATATTCCCAACAATCTCCATTTTGGCTTTGATTGAGGATTAAGTCCGGTGCCAACAACATTGGTTGTCAACGAATCAATAGTAGACGCAGCATACGGATGATTTACGGTTAGGTCTTCCGCACGTTCTGATACGCTCTCCCGATCTTGCGCCTCATTCCACCTTGACAGCTTGCTTACAACCCAATTCGATAGGGTCCCTTTTTTCTGTCCGCCACGTGACCGAACAGGTCCAGGGGTGGCGTATGCTGTTGGCTTAGGATGGAAAAATCTGCTCAAAATGCTCATCTATGAGTTCTCCCGACAGCATAATAAGGGCCTGTCCTACCAGCTGTTGACTCTTTTTCTTTTTCAAGGAATGTCAATGTCGCTCGAATCTCTGGAAGGTCTGCCCTTGTAAGTGTGCGATTCAGGATAGTATATGATTGAGATGTAGCAACAGCTAACAAAGCCGCTTTCCATGTCGTTATCTGCTCTTCAAGTTCTGCTGCTGTAAAGATTGCCATTCCGCCCCCTTATTTATAAATGATACATATATCTTTTTGATTGTTTATCTCAAGAAAGCATGGGGCGGTTGAGGAATTTTTCGACGTCTGACGCTAAAATCCTTATACAATATACAGTCCCCATCTTTGATGCAGGTAATTTCCCTTCGCTTATCAACCTATATACAGTTGATCTGCTTACATTTAGCCTTGCTGCGACTTGAGATACGTCTAACAATCTATCTTTATTCATTTTTTTATCTCCTATCAAACCATTTAGGGAGTGTCCGTATATCCGTAACTTGCCTTTTTTCAGGTGTTTTTTGTGGTTTATCATTCGTTGCAAACGGATCGAATTTATCCCAATCTCGACGTGATAATCCTTCTTTTATGGCTGCTGCATACGAATATACTTTGCAGTCCAGGATGTCGTTTCGTTCTCTTGTTTTTACCCAGCTCTGACGTCTATTGCCTTTATTGTCGTAGCCTGTTACTAATTTTTCTGCAGTCAATTGCAAATAAAACTCATCTTGCAAACCTATTGGAAAATGGATATAGCCTGGCCCAGGCTCTGTTATCTTTAACCTGCTGTAAATAGTCCCTTTGGCTATTTCTGTGCCTACCGTATAAAGAGCAACCCCGTTTTTAATAACCACACCTGCCCTTGTGATATCTTGATGTGATGGTCTGCTTAAAACCGGTTTCCCTTCGCTGCTTGCACCCTTTACCGCGAAAACAACTGGCCCCCTGGTTCTGCAATAATTATATACGGCCTGCGTTTTATGCCCGCCGGTATCTATTGCCATGGATTCAATGTGCATCTCAATACCGGACTCGTGTCTATATGTTCTCATCAGTATTTCGTCAAGTTGTGCCCATACTTCAGGTCTATCAGGATCTCCATAAAGAGTAGTGTGATATATTATCCAAGACTCTTCACCACGACCCCATGCTTCGATCAAAACTTCGAGACGATTGTCCTGCGTGTCTACTCCAGCAGTAATCATACCAGCTTGCATAGGCACGGTTAACACTCGATAAGGCTCTGCCCTTGATGATATATTTACCCATTCAGGCTGGTCCCCGTCTTCCTCCCAGACTTCTGCCATCCTGGTATTAGTCCATACCTTCATGCCTCTCGAGTCACCTTGCTTGAGCTGTTTTGCAGCCTTCAAAAACTCATCTACTACCTGCGCCCATGATACCCAGCCCAGAGGCGAATACAGGCTGTTTATTTTGAACCCTCTCTTTTTACGATCTGGGAATTCATGGATATATTTACCATTTGCCAACATATCCGTTTTTTGCCACTCTTCTATCATGCCGTGGCAATGTTCGCACTGATACCATACCTTCGATGTCTGCCCGTCGTTATCTCGTTCAAACTTGATGCCGTATTCTACGTCACGGCCACCAAAACCAAGAAACTGATACTCGTTACATAGCGGGCACGGCACACAGAAATGACCTTTGCTGGACTCTTCCCATTCCTCTTCAATATTTGATACACCCTTGACAGTCGGCGTACTATTTATATATATCTTTTTCTTAGAGCCGAACGCGTCTGTCCGCTTTTTAAACAGATTTCCAGGTGCGCCCTCTCCACCTGCGTCCTGGATGAATCCGTCATAATCGTCAAGAATAAGATACCTAATCGAATCTGACCGGGCAGATACAGGGGAGTTTGATCCTGTCAAGGTCCATGATCCGCCTGGGAACTCTTTTAAAAGCAGGGTGTTCCCCGCATCCCTTGATTTAACAGGCTTGATTATTCCGTCAAGGGCAGGGATAGCGCGTACTGTCGGCGCCAGCTTTTTCTTTGAATGTTTTTTAACCATGTCGTCGGTCGGCTGGACCAGCATACAGGGTCCCGGGTAAAGATGCGCCACGGAACAAAGCATGATATTTGCCAGGGTGGTATAGCCTGCCTGGGTCGGTTTAATTACCACCACTTCCTGCGTGGGAGATTGAGGGGAAAGCTCTTTCAAAATTTCCTCAACCCAGGGTGTCCGGCTGGATCGGTACTTGCCAGGCTCCACGGATGATTCTTTTGTCAGGCGAAAGTGGGTGTTTGCCCATTCCACAAAATCAATGTATGGGTCTGGTTTTATTCCTGCTTTGTGGCGAATGTTGGGACTCATTTTCTGGCCAGTTCTGCTTTTTTACCCGTGAAGTCTTCCCACCGCTTGACAATAATATCAACATACTCTGGGTTTAGTTCCATGCCATAGCAAGTCCTCCCTGTTCTTTCTGCAGCAATCAGTGAGGTTCCAGATCCCAAAAATGGATCGTACACCTCAAATATTTCATGGTTTCTCATTGGCCGCTCCATACATTCAATTGGTTTTTGTGTGCTGTGGCCTGTTTCTGATTTTTGAGGCTTCGGTATTTCCCATATCGTCGAACAGTCCCCAGAAACAGCATGGAATATTTCTGATGCCTCTCCCTCCCACCTGACAAAAACCTGCTCGTCTTCACGCAACACCCCACCCAGATTGCGCCACAGCGTCGTCCGTTTTCTGCCGCCCTTCCACTTTGCCGTCGCGCCTTTTCTGACTGCGTACCAACAGGGCTCGTGTTGGTGGTGATAATTTCCACGTCCGATCACAAGCCGGTCCTTTGCCCAAATTATCAAATTTCTAAGAGTAAAACCAACAGACTCGATGTTCTGCCCAACCACCGGCGAAAAAGCACCAGCATGCCAAACATAAGCTACATCCCCTGGAAATAATGCCCAAGCTTCTGTCCAGTCTGCATTATCATCTTCTTGTCCAATTTTTGAAAATTCATCCAAGGAAAACCCGGTCAATTCTATATCGAACTCCATGCCTTTAAGGAAGTCAATTTCCACATGCAGTTTTTCAAAATCCCACTCCGACAACTCCCCTGTCCGGTTGTCAGCGATCCGATACGCCTTAACCTGCTCCGGCGTCAACTTGTCGGCAACTACCACTGGGCATTCACCCATCCCGAGTTCCACAGCAGCCTTAAGTCTTGTGTGCCCTACGATTACCACACCGGCACCGTCAACCACAATCGGTTGTTGCCAACCATACTGCCCCAATGACATCGCCACCTTATCTACAGCGCCGTCATTTCTCCTTGGATTGTTTTCGTAGGGGATGATATCTTCTGTTTTCCACTGTTCTATTTTCATCTGCTAAGCTCCTCTAATACTTCATTGTATGCGGCGGTTAACGTTTCTCTTACTTTATGAACATCTGTATAACTTGCAATCTCAGAGCTTACACGATCTGGAACATTTTGAATTGCATCACGGACACGTCTCGCAAAATTGAACGTCTCAACCTCAACTACTTCCGCATCAATTAGTTTTCCTGACTTCTGTTCATATTCAAGCTTTAGCAATGCAGCTTTGTACTGCGCCTGCAACTGCTGAGCTTTTGCAAGTGTCATTCCTCCGGTACCTGCATGCTCTACTGTTTGTTTGATTTCGCTTGTAGACGGCCCCTCCTTGTTCCGGCGTTTACGCGGTTCAGGATTAGGATTGTATATCTTGTCAAGATTTTCAGACAATGCTCTATCTGCCTTCTCCATATCTATGAGCCGTTTCCCTGAAATCTTTCGCATTGCCGAAGCCGGTATCTTTCCTGTCCTCATGAGAGTAGAAACTCGTGGTTGAGATATACCCCTGTGCTCTGCATATTCTGTTTGAGTCATGAATTTTGTCATAATAGCCGCTGCTGTTATATGTTCTGTTATATTTTGCTGTTATACATTCTATGTAAACCATTGTCAATATTGGGTTTATAATACGCTTCTATTTTTTGTAACTGGAGAAAAAAAGCGCCTTAGCCGCC
>Ga0172378_10000560_pt1 | contig 32948 bp, 36 predicted proteins | sample GrowelOW332metaG_FD_119755 | JGI IMG/M metagenome (GOLD analysis project Ga0172378, IMG submission 119755) | Groundwater microbial communities from an aquifer near a municipal landfill in Southern Ontario, Canada - Pumphouse #3_1 metaG | ecosystem: Environmental > Aquatic > Deep subsurface >...
ATGAAAAAGTTTTGCATTATACTTAAAAAGAACTTACTGTAAGTTTAAAAATGTTGATTTGTTTTATTTAAAATAAAAAAGAAGAGAAAAACTCTTCTTTTAATTTGGAGTAAAATTTTTTAGTTTTTTGGAAGAGCCATCATATTAACGTATCTTCCCTCAAGTTTAGGTTCTTTGTCCATTACCGCAATGTCTTCAATCATTGGCCAAATTCTATTTAGAACATCAATTCCAGATTGAGGATTAGCCATCTCTCTACCTTTTAAGAAAACTCTAAATTTAACATGATTTCCTTCTTCAATGAATTCTCTTGCATGTTTAACTTTATAGTTAATATCATTTTCAGCAATTTTAACAGATAATTTAATCTCTTTAACAACAATTACTTTTTGATTTTTTTTAGCTTCTTTTTTCTTTTTTTCTTGTTGGTATCTAAATTTACCATAATCCATAATTTTAGCAACAGGAGGTTTTCCATCAGGAGCAATTAATACTAAGTCTAAACCTAAACTATCAGCAGTTTGAAGTGCTTCTGCTGTACTAATAATTCCATAATTAGTACCATCATCACCTGTACATCTCACTTCTTTTACTGTAATCATTTCATTCATGATTACATCGTCTTTTCTTTTGTCTTTACTCAAATTTTGCTCCCGCTTATTATTTCATTTAGCATTGATATAAATTCATCTTTGCTCATGTTTGATTGTTCTCTAGTTCTTCTATTTCTTAACGCAATAGATTTATTAGCAACTTCTTCATCCCCAATAACTACAATCATTGGAACTCTTTCCTTTTCAGCCATTCTAATTCTTTTATTTAAACTTTCGTTCATATTAAAGATTTTAGAATCTATACCATCTTCTACTAAAGCTTTTTGTAATTCTTTTGCATATTCAAGATGAGAATCTGCAATTGGAACAAAAATAACTTGAGTTGGTGCAATAACAAATGGAAATTCACCAGCACAATGCTCAGTTAAAATACCAATAAATCTTTCAAAAGAACCTAAGATAGCTCTGTGAATCATAACTGGTTGTTCTTTTTCACCTTTGTCATTGATAAATTCAGCATTAAATCTTTGTGGTAAATTCATATCTACTTGAACAGTTCCACATTGCCATTTTCTACCTATTGCATCAAGAATTTTAATGTCGATTTTTGGACCATAAAATGCTCCTCCACCTTCATCAATTCCATATTCAATATTTTTTTCATTTAAAGCATCCATAATACCAGCAGTTGTTTTTTCCCAAAAAATATCATCACCAATCGCTTTTTCAGGTTTTGTTGAAACTTCGATTTCATATTTAAAATCGAACATTTTAAGAAGAGAATCAACGAACTCTAATACTTCAAAAATTACTTGTTTTATTTGGTCTTGTGTGCAAAAGATATGTGAATCATCTTGAGTAAATTCTCTAACTCTAAATAATCCATGCATTGCTCCTGACATTTCATGTCTATGAACAACACCATATTCAAAAAGTTTTTTTGGTAGGTCTTTATACGAAACTAAATTGTTTTTGAAAATTTGAATATGTCCAACACAGTTCATTGGTTTAATTCCATACTCTTGTTCATCAATAGTAGTGAAATACATATTTTCTTTATAATTTTCATAATGTCCTGAAATTTTCCACATTTCTGCTTTTAAGATTTCAGGTCCTCGAACAGGTTCATAACCTCTAACTCTGTGAGCTTTATATAAAAGATGTTCAAGTTTACTTCTTAGTCTTGCACCATTTGGTAACCACATAGGTAGACCTGCTCCAACATCATCATTGAATGTGAAAAGTTCAAGTTCAGTTCCAAGTTTTCTATGATCTCTTTTTTTTGCTTCTTCAATCATTCTTGAGTAATCAAATAATGCTTGTTTGTCAAAAAATGCAATACCATAAATTCTAGTAATCATTTCATTTTTTTCATCACCACCAAGATAAGCACCAGCAACTCGTGTTAGTTTAAAACTTCTTATCATTCTAGTATTTGGTAAGTGAGGACCTCTACATAAGTCTTCAAAATCACCTTGTTTATATATTGTTAAGGTATCATCTTTGATATTTTTTAGAACAGCTTGTTTTAATTCATCATTTTTGAATTTTTCGAAAAACTCTTCTTTTGTGGTTTCATGTCTAGTAATAGGTAGTTTTCTATCTGCGATTTCTTTCATTTTCTTTTCAATAGTTGGTAAATCTTCATCTGAAATTTTACTTTCTATTTTAAAATCATAATAAAAACCTTCTTTTACAACAGGTCCAACAAAGAATTTTGCTTCAGGATAAAGTTCTTTGATAGCTTGAGCCATCATGTGAGCACAAGAGTGTCTTAAAATATCTAAAGATTCTTTTGAATCATCAGCTTTAATCTCAACTCCTTGTATATTTAAAGCCAAAGCAGTTTGAAGGTCGTAGACTTGACCATCTTTTAATATACCAATAGGTTCCAATAATTTCCTTTTTTTCTTAATTATTTATTAAATTACGATTATTTTACCTCAAACTGACTTAAACTAATTGAGATATAACTTAATTTAGTAAATTTTCGTTACAATTAAGCATGATTTTAAACTTATCAAAAATAAAAACAGAAAGCCTATTGTTATTTTGTAAAGACTTGATTCTATCGTACAAAGATAAAAAAGAGATAGAAAAATATGTTATGGATAAAGAGATAATTGAAAAATTTAATAATATTGGTAGTGATATGTTAAAGCAAATTTCAAACGTAACATATCCACAAAATTACTATTTAGAAAATAGAAAACATTATAGAATCAAAGTAGTTTTAGATGGATACAATTTTATAAATAATGAAATATCAAAAAATCTAAAACAAAATGAAGAGTTTAATCCTTCAATGCTTTATTTTTCACTTCTTGCTTTATGGTTTAAAGAGTTAAATAAAGAATCAAAATCAAAAGAGTATATATATTTTATTCTTTATCCTTATTCAAATGTATATGATAAATTATTAGTTGAGATAAAAGATAAAGAGTTTAAAATTTTAAATATAAAAATGATTGAGTTAGCCGAAAAAGTAATTTACAACTTTGATAAATATAGTTTTAGATAAAAAGAGGATTTCTCCTCTTTTATTTAGAATTTATATCTCATATATGCTCTAATATCTTGAGCCGATTCAATAGCACTATCTCCAGCTTCCGCCATCGTCATAGGTGTACCATCTGCTCCAAAAAATGAATTTGAACCTGTATAATCATAAGACATATATACATAACTAAGACCAAAACTTAAAGCATCAGTTAATTTCTGAGTTCTGTAAACTTCCCAAGCTTGACCTCGAGTTGCTATTTTGCTTCCAGCGTATGTATCTTCACCATAAGTCATAGGACGCCAGTATTTGCTTCCTTTATTCCATTCTAATCCAATTTTAGCACTATCTGGTAAAATAGGACAAGGAGCATTTACTCCTAACCAAACCGAAGTTCCTGTTTCAGAATCAGTTGAACCTAACATTCCTAAAGAATTTGGATTTGTTTTACTAGCCGCAAATGAAGCAAAAGCAATAGAATTATCTAAATAATCTGAAATACCATTTCCTATTCCTTCTGTTTTAAATAAAATTGTTGCAAAATCTATATCCCCTACATCTTTAAACTCAGGTGTATTTATTTGTAAATTATAAGCAGTGTTTGCAGAAGGAGAAGTTGTATAAGCTCCATAAGCAGTATTAAAATTACCCAAAGATTGATTGTCAAATCCAATTAAATTCCAAGCTTTTGCATAATTTATATGAACTGAATATTGTCCATTATCATAAGGAACAGCAATAAATCCTAACATATCAACATCAATATTCTTTTCATCATCTGTTGAATAAGCTGGTTTAAACATGTCAAATCTAGGAGTTGCATTTGTTAAACCTCTTCCTCCACAGATTTTAAGCCAAGAACCTGTAAATCCTGTAACATTTTCCGTATCAAATTTTACTGAGAATCCATCAAATTCAACATCAACAGTATGAGATAATGGAGAGTTTGCTGCTTGGTCATTTCTTATATTAATTGGTAATCCATCTGTTGAAGGTCGTCTTCCAACTGATGCTGACCAAGGAATATCTGTACCAAATAATCTCTCTTTTGTATATAACCAATAAGCTTCTTTTAGTTTGATTGTATTATCTGTAGCATTTTCATTTGTAACCCAATCAAAGTTTGCATAACCTGGATTTGTATTTGATTGAGAGTGATCTGCTGTATCTCCAAATGCTTTGTTATAAGATAATTTACCAAAAAACGATGAATTATCATCAGCTTTATATTTCGCACCTAACCATAATCTATTTGTTAAAAGTGCATTATTTTCAGACTTTGATCCATCGGCATGTTTATATTGAATATTATCAACTTGTGTTCGGAAATCTACATCCCATTTTAGATTATCTTGAGCACTTTGAACTTTTGCAGCTGTTGCTGTTTTAGAAACATTATCAAGTTTTTTTTCTATTTTTTCTATTCTTTTTTCATCTATAGCTGTAACCGTTGGTTGTTCAACTTTTTGTGTTTGTACAGTTTCTTGTGCAGCAACTTTTTTTTCTAAAGCTTCAATTTGAGCTTTTAATGCTTGAATTTGTTTAAACATTTCTGTATTAACATCACTAGAAAATGATGTTGTAGCAAATGCAGCAACACAAGATAATACGATTAAATTCTTTTTCATGTTTTTCCTTTTTTTGGTTTTTACAATTATAATTATGATTTAAAAAAAGCATTAAAAAAGGGTGATTTTTAAGCCACCCTTTTTATAACTCTAACTTATAATCCTAACAAGCTGGAACATTTCCAGAATCATTTGCAAATTCAATTGCAAAATCAATAATGTTTTCTTGTACAGATTGACTTAAATCACCAGCTTTTACATTAGGACAAATTTTGATAACTTCTTGTTCGAATTTACCGCTATCTTTAATCTCTTTCCACTCATCTTGTGTATGTTTAGCTGCAAATTTTGCACCTGTCATATCACAAGGACCTTTTAGTAATTTACTAAATAATTTTTGACCTTTTACAGCATCAGCAGATAAAGATGTTGATGCAATTCCTAAAGCTAATGTTCCTGCCATGATAATTTTTAATAATTTCATGTTATACTCCTACTGAAAAATTTTATGTCATTATATCTAATGTACATAAAAAAACTCTTAGAAAATATTACAAAAAGTGAACAATCATGAAACATTTCTTATTAAAACAAATAGTAGCTTTTTTGGCTAAAAATGCCCATAATATCAAGTATATACGAAGAATTGATAACAATATTATTATAATTGAGTTTAATAATACAAATATAATATATATTGATATTACAAAAGGAAATAGCACAATTTTTAAATGTAGAAGAATTTTATCTTCAAAAAAAGATTTTAATGCACCCTTTGATGTTGCTTTACAAAAGAGATTTAATAACTCGAAAATAGAGTATGTGGAACTATATAATGATGACAAAATAATAAATATAAAAGTTAATTCTTCTTCATCTTATAAAAAACTCTCAACTATTTTACAATTAGAATTTACAGGAAAACATACAAATATAATTATTTTAGATGAAAATAGGGTAATTATTGAAGCTTTAAGGCATGTTGATGAATTTTCTTCAAGTAGAGTTGTAAAAGTTGGGATAAAGTTGGAAGAGATTCCAAAACAAACTTTTATTCCAAAAGTAGATGAAGTTCCAGATATTGAAGAGTATTTATATGAAGTTTATGAAGAGAAAGAAAAACAAAGTTTAGAAAATGTAAAAAAACAAAAAATTTCTCAAATAGATAAAAAAGCAAAGAAATTAAATAAAACAATAGAATCTTTGCCAAAAAAAGAAGAACTTGAACTTGAATCAAATATGTTTTATGAAAAAGCAAATTTAATTCTTTCAAATTTACATAATATAAAACCTTATCAAAAAACTTTAAAAGTGTTTAATTATGATGGAATCGAAGTTGAGATTGATTTAGAAGAAAAATCAAGTGCTTCAAAATATTCAAACGAGTTATTTAAAAAAGCAAAAAGAGCGAAACAAAAAGCTGCTAATATCTCTTTAGAAAAAGATAATTTAGATGAAAAATTAGAGTTTTTATTAAGATTGATGAATAATATTAGTAATGCTGAATCAATAGAAGAGTGTGAATTTTTATCTCCCAAAAAAGAGAGAAATCAAATAAAAACTAAAAAAGCTCAAACTTATGAAAGTTTTTATTTTGAGGGATATAAAATTATGTTAGGAACAAGTGAAAGAGAAAATATATTTCTTTTAGAAAATTCAAAAGCAAGTGATTTTTGGTTTCATTTAAAAGATAGACCATCATGCCATGTGATTGTTCAGAATGGAAAAAAAGAGATTCCTTTGAGTGTGATAACTCAAGCTGCAACATTGTGTGCAAAGTTTTCAGTAGATTTTGCTGGAAATTATGAAGTTGATTATACACAAAGAAGAAATGTGAAAATTCAATCAGGTGCAAATGTTTTGTATAATCCATCTACAACAACAGTAGTTAAAATTTGATTTTAAAATTACACAATTTTAAATGATTAATTTTGTAGAATATCAAAAATTATTTTAAGGAAAAAAATTGAAAAATATTTTTAAATTAGGTTTATTAGTTTTTAGTGCTTTATTTATAAGCTTAGTTATCTCAGGTTGCGGAGCAGCAACGACGGCAATTGAAAAAAGAGACTTAGTTATTCAGACTAAAATGAGTGACTCAATTTTCTTAGAACCAGTTTCTTCTCAAAAACAGATAGTTTATGTAAAAGTAAGAAATACAACAGATAAAGATATTGAAATAGAAGACCAGATAAAAAAAGCCTTTGAATCAAAAGGGTTCAAAGTTGTAGCAGATCCCGAAGAAGCATATTTTATGATTCAAGCGAATGTTTTACAAGTAGGAAAAACAGATGCTACAGATTCAGATAGCGCCTTAAAAAGTGGATTTGGTGGTGGATTATTAGGTCTTGGAGTTTCAGCAGCAACTGGAGGTTCAGGTAGTAATTTAGGTGTTGGTGCTGCTATTGGTGCAGTTGCTGGACTTCTTGCAGATACAATGGTAAAAGATATTTATTATTCAATGGTAACAGATGTAGAGATTAGACAAAGACCTGCAATTAATGAGAAAATAGTTCAATCTGAAGAAAATTATTCAGATCAAGGAACATCATCAACTGTTAGTCAAAATGTAAATACAAATGATGTTCAATGGAAAATTTACAGAACTAGAGTAATAAGTACAGCAAATCAAGTAAACTTGCAATTTGAAGAAGCAAAAGAAGAATTGTCAAAAGGTATTGCAAAATCTCTTTCTGGGGTATTGTAATATATAATTTAGTACCCTTTTTTTTAACAAAAAAATGGTACTCATTAAAAATTGTATTCAGTCATAGGAAGACAATTCCCTTCTTTATTGAGAGAAATATTATAAAATAATCTATGAAATGTATTAATAAAATGTCAAAAATTACTAATTCTTTTATAAAATATTGTATAATATAATAATTTAAATAATAATAAGGAGAATGTTTTGAGAAGATTTTTAAAGTTAAGTGGAGTGGTATTTGCTGGATTAATACTTTTATCAGGGTGTAGAGGGGCTACTGTTTATAATGTTGAAAATAGTCCTATTGAAGCAAAAATTCCTTCATCTAAAGTTTATGATGCAATTAAAATGGCAGGAGCATCAAAAGGTTGGATTATTACAAATATAAGACCTGGTTTGGCAATGGGTAAATTAAATGCAAGATCTCATACAGCGATTGTTGAAATCCCTTATACAGAAAATAGTTTTTCAATTAGATATAAAGATAGTACAGATTTAAATTATGATGCTTCTAATAATCAAATCCACAAAAATTATAATGGATGGATTAAAAACTTAGAAAATGCTATTAACGTACAATTATCGGTACTTGCAAACTAATTAATTGTGTAATATGGTATTCTTACCATGTTGCACTCTTATTATTTATTAATCAAAAATATGTTATTTTAAAATAATAAATTTAAATTTGTAGGTTTTTATTTTGAATCAAAAAAAAGTTTTAGTAGTTTCATATTCTCAAACAGGACAATTAACAAAGGTCGTTAATAATTTTACAAAACCTCTTTTAGAAGATGAAAGTATTCAAATAGTATATAAGAATATCAAACCTAAAAAATCATATCCTTTCCCATGGGATTTGATGACTTTTATGGACACTTTTCCCGAATCAGTTCATTTAGTAGCCTGTGAAATTGAAGATTTTGAAGATGATAATGATTATGATTTAATAATCCTATCTTATCAAGTTTGGTTTTTATCTCCATCTATTCCAGTGACATCTTTTTTAAAATCTGATTGGGCAAAGAAGAAATTTGCAAATAAACCAGTTATTACACTTATTGGTTGCAGAAATATGTGGATAATGGCTCAAGAAAAAATGAAGCAACTACTAATTGATTTAAATGCAAATTTAATTGATAATGTAGTTTTAATTGATAAAGGAAACTCTTTAGAAACATTTATAACAACTCCCAGATGGATGTTAACAGGCAAAAAAAATTCTATTTTAGGTTTAAGTACAGCAGGAATTGATGAAAATGAGATAGTGAAATCTCAAAGATTTGGTAAAGCTTTATTAAATGCATTAAAGAATAATAAAGAAAAAGAGAATAAAAGTTTACTTTGGGGATTAAAAGCTGTTGAGGTAAATGCAAAACTTATTAAAAGTGAAAAAATTGCAACAAAAAGCTTTTTAATTTGGGGGAGTTTGATAAGAAAACTTGGTAAACCAGGTTCTTTAAAAAGAAAACCTATTGTAATGTTATATTTGGTTTTTTTATTATTTATGATAATAACAGTAGTTCCAATTAATATGATAATTCAATCAATTTTAAGAATAGTAAATGAAAAATCAGTAAAAAAACAAAAAGAGTTCTATGAGTTGCCATCAGGTAGCAGTGAAGAAAGAATGAAGGATTTCCAATAAAAATGTTAGATGTATATATAAATAATATTCAAAAATTTATGCCAAATGAACCTGTTGAGAATAAAGATATTGAGGAATATTTGGGATATATTGGTGGTAAAAAATCAAAGGCAAAAAGTATTGTTTTAAGAAGTAATGGAATAAAAAGAAGATTTTATGTACTTGAAAAAGGAACTCAAAAACCTTTATTTACAAATGCACAACTTTGTTCAAATGCTATAAATAAACTTGTGGATGAAGAATTCTCATTAAAAAATATTGAATGTTTAGCCTGTGGTACAACTTCACCTGATCAATTAATGCCTGGACATACTTTAATGGTACAAGGAGAATTAGGCATATCATCAATTGAAACTATTTCTGCATCAGGCATTTGTCTTAGTGGAATTAATGCTTTAAAATATATATATTATGGAATTAAAGCAGGAGAGATAAAAAAAGCTGTTGCTTGTGGTTCTGAGGCTTCATCTCCAATTCTAAGTGCAAGAAATTTTACAGAAGAATCAAATCATAAATTAGATGAGCTTGAAAAAAATGCAGGGATTGCATTTGAAAAAGATTTTTTAAGATGGATGCTTTCAGATGGAGCTGGTGCTATGAGAGTTGAAAATCTTCCTAATAAAAATAAAATTTCGTTAAAAATAGAATTCATAGATATTTTATCTTATGCAGGAGAAATGCCTGTTTGTATGTATAGTGGTTTAGAAATTCAAGAAGATAATTCAATCAAATCTTGGAGAGCATATGAACAAAAAGAGATTATGGAAAAATCTTTATTGAGTGTTAAACAAGATGTAAAGCTTTTAAATGAAAATATTGTTGAATACACAGTTACAAAACCTCTTTTAGAAATAATAAAAAAAAGAGGTATTGAATCTTCAACTTATGATTATTTTGTTCCTCATTATTCTTCAACATATTTTAGAGATAAGTTGTATGATGGATTAATTAAAGCAAATTTTGAAATACCTTATGAAAAATGGTTTACAAATTTAACTACGCATGGAAATACTGGAAGTGCTTCTATATATATAATGCTAGAAGAACTATTTAATAGTGGAAAATTAGAAAAAGGGCAAAAGATTCTTTGTTATATTCCTGAAAGTGGAAGATTTTCAACTGCATTTATGTCATTAGAAGTAGTATAATGAAAAAAATTGAGGTACCACAAGAAAATAACTCTACATTAAATGGTCAAAGAAAAGTAATGTATGGAACAAATGAAAGTGGTGAATTTCAAAGAATAAATTATGCAAGTAGTGTTGAGGAATTTGCAACAATAACAGCAGTAGAAGAGTATCACGAGCTAGAAAAAGAGTGTTTAGAAGAGATTAAAAATGATATTTCTTCTCCTATTAAATACTTTATGTACAAAAATAGAATGGATTTACCCACTTTATCAAGTGTAGTTGATATGTTTTCATTTAGAGTAAAAAGACATTTAAAAATGAAACACTTTAGAAAATTGAATGATAAGATTTTACAAAAATATGCTTTAGGATTTAACATAAAAATAGAAGAGTTAAAGGATTTTAAAATATGATTGATGGATTTAAACATTCTCAATTTGCCCACTGTGAAAGTGGTGTTGTTTCAACCTTGTTGACTCATTATGGTTTGAAAATCAGTGAACCTATGGCTTTTGGAATTACTAGTACTTTATCTTTTGTATTTCTTCCTATCGTTAAATTAAATAATATGCCTTTAATTGCATATAGAGATCTTCCTAAAAATATTGTAAAAAATATTGAAAAAGTTTTAGGTGTAAAAGTTTTCAAAAAACAATATAAAGATATTTTAGAAGCAAATTTAGAATTAACAAGATTGGTTGAAGATGAAAAAAAATTAGTTGGTTTGCAAACTTCCGTATTTTATCTTCCTTATATGCCAGAAAATATGAGATTTCATTTTAATGCTCATAATCTTTTAGTTTATGGGAAAAGTGGTAAAAACTATAAGGTATCGGATCCTGTTTTTGAAGATGTTGTTGAGTGTAGTGAAAAAGACTTAACTACTGCAAGATTTGCAAAAGGTGTATTTTCACCAAAAGGTTTTATTTATTATCCTACTTATATTCCAACTAATATTGATTATACTTTTATATTGAAAAAAGCTATTAGAAAAAATGCAAAATCAATGCTTACCCCTTTTCCTTTTGCAGGAGTAAAAGGTATGAGAAGATTAGCTAAATCAATTGAAAAGTTGCAAAATAATAAAGATGTAAGATATGTTAAAAATTATTTGACACATGTTGTAAGAATGCAGGAAGAAATAGGAACGGGTGGTGGTGGATTTAGATTTTTGTATGCTGCATTTTTACAAGAAGCAAAAGCTTATGAATTAGATAAAGATAAGCTGCAAAAGGCAAGTGAATTAATTACAGAAGCAGGAGATACTCTTAGATTATTTGCCTTAAAATGTGTAGAATCTGCGAAAAAAATTGAAAAATTAAATGCTAAAGAAATTTCAGAAATTTTAGTAAAAGCCTCGATTTTCGAAGAAGAAGCTTTTAAGATTCTAAAAAATATTTAATTTTTTCAAACCAAAACAAATAGGCTCTTTTTTTAGAGTCTAAACTAATATAGATAGAAGACTCTTTTTTTTCATTTAAAATATCAATAATATCACCAGCACTTGTTGTTCCATAAAAATTATTTTGATTATAAAAAATTAAATCTTTATTTATATCTAATTCTTTTTGATATTTTCTAGCATATTGATTTAATCCTATAATACTATAGTTGATTACTTTTAGATATGAATTTAATTCTTCTAAATTTGTAAAAAACTCGAATGCTTTTACCTTTGCTATGGAATTTTCTTTTTTGTCATTTATATATAACCATGATGAACCATCTTGTGAAATAGCATTTTCTAAATTATGAGTAATTGAATTATGGTTGATTATCTCTTCAAGTGATTCATCAACTCCTCCAATTAAAATCTCTTTTATATCTTTTGTATTAAAATCAAAATAAGCTAATTCAAATGATTTTTCAAAAGAAAAATCTTCAGAAGTAATATTTATATTATTTCCAAAAGTATTCAAAGCTTGTGCAACAAGAAATCCTGTATTATTTGTATTAACATTTAAAAAATCAAATGGCATAAGCATTGAATCTTCTGAATTAATTTGTTCTAAAACTTTTAATAAATCTTCAACACAACCATATTCACTTGCAATATAAATAGATAAACTATCTTTATAATTTACATCTTTTAATGTTTTTAAAGCTCCTAAAATAGACATCAAATTAAACTTTGAATTTCTTCTTAAGTTTAAATTACAGATACTTTTTAGCTCATCTCTATATTCTTTGGCAACTTTTGAACCATTTATTTGTTTAAATATACTTTGTATATACATATTATTTCTCATTACTTAAAATTATAGAAGTATTACTTCCTCCAAATCCAATAAAGTGAAAAAGAATAGTTGCTTGATTTATATATTTGTTTTCTAATAAAGGAGTGAAATTAATATTATTATATTTCTCATAAAAATTTATTGTTTTTGGTAAAAAATTGTTTTTAATACTTTCGCATAATAATACTATTTCATTTGTACCACAAGCTCCAAGAGTATGTCCAATGTAAGGTTTTAATATTACAACATTAGTTTTTTGATTATGTTTTTTTAACAATTTATCAATTGCCGTAACTTCTGATAAATTAGAATTTTCACTTCCTGTTGCATGTGCTTTTAGACAAGTAAGATTTTGTATTGAAATATTTGCTTTATTTAAAGCTTGTTCCATACATGATAAACTTACTTCTCCATTTGGATTTGAACTTGTAACTGAATAGCTATCAAAGCTATTATTTGAAGATAATATCTCGAAATCACTTGTATCTTTTTTTTCTGATTCTAAGATTACAGCAGAACAAGCTTCTCCTAGGATTAAGCCATCACTATTTATATCAAAGGGTTTATATTCCCCTGATGGACTTAAGAGCATTAATGATTCAAATCCTCTATATGTTGTATGGTTAAAAAATTCGAAACCTATAATTAATGCTCTTTTTATTTTATTATTTTTAATTAAATCATTTGCATAACAAATTGCATTTACACTTGATGTACAGGCTGTTTGGACAATAGTTGAGCTGTATTTTGAGTTAATTAGGTTTTCTATAAAATTCCCAATTTCTCCATATCCGATATGTTTTATTTTATCTGTTGATAGATTTTTTTTATATTTTAGATGTTCTTCTTCAACTATTGAAATTGACATTGAAGTTGATCCTAAAAAAACATGTAATTCTTGTGTTTCTTCTTGTGTAAGTTTTGCATCTTCTATTGCTTTTAAAACCACTTCTTTTAAAATTGAATAAAATTTTTCTTTATGTGAATCAAAACTTTTTTTTATTCGGTAATATTTTATATCTTCATAGTTTTCTTCTAAATAGTTAGAATAATTAGTATCATTTATTTGTTCAATCTTTTTTACTGAATCTTCTTTATTATTTCCAAGTGCGCAAATAATTGAAGAACCAGTAATATAAACTTTATTCATTATTTAGATTCTATATATGCAGCTAAAGTATTAATTGAAACCATTATTTTTCGAAGCTCTTTACTATCTGTTGTTTTTAATCCATATTTTTTATGTAAAGCCATAGATATTTGAAGTGCATCCATTGAATCCAGTTCTAAAACAGATTCTGGACCAAATAAAGGGGCATCATCTTTTACATCTTCAATTTCACACTCTTTTTCACACTCTTCAATAATTAATTTTTTTAATTCATATTTTAAATCTGACATTAATTTCTACCTTTTTTCAATAATATATATGCTAATAATAAAGATATTGTAGCAAAGATGAGTAGATATAACAAATAAATCTTTATATTACTAAAATCTCCACCTCTAATAAAAATCTCTAACAATCCTTCTAAGCCCCAAGACATAGGAGAATAAGAAGTTATATTTTGCATAAATTCAGGCATTACAAATTTAGGAACCATAATTCCTCCTAAAGCAGCAAAAATTATATTAATTACCCCACCAATTGAAGTTGCCTCTTCAGTTGTTTTACTAATATTTGCTATAAGTAAAGCAAAACAAATAGCACATATTGATATGGCACTACTCATGCAAAATATAAGTAAGTAATTACCATTTATTACTAAAGAATCTCCACCGCATAAAGGAACGATATAAATTCCTATTAAAATCATAATTATTACTTGTATTTGATTTATTATAAAATAAGGTAATATTTTTCCAAGTAAGATAGGAAATAAAGATACATTTATACTTCTAATTCTTGAAATTGTTCCAAAATTCTTTTCGTTAATAAAAGTATTAGAAATAGGAATTAATATAAAAAACATTGAGAAAACAAGCCATGCTGGAACACTTTGTTGTACAGAATTAGGTTTTGTTTTTGTTTTATCATCTTTATAAATATATGAGTTATTGATTTTCTGACTTAATTGAGATAATACTTTTCCATCAATTTTTGATTTTATAAAGTATTCTTTCATTATATTTTTTGAGATGATTTCAACAATAGAATTCTTTAAAATAGAAAAATACTCCTTGTTAGTATCTGCTTTACTATAACTTTGGATTTGAAAATCTTCTTCATTTGTATTTATTTTATTTTTAAAATCTTTATCAATTTTTATTACAAAATCATAATTTTTATCATATATCAATGTTTTTAATGATTCTTCAAAAAGTAAATCAGCGCTGAAATATGAACTTTTATTTAAATCTTTTACAAAGGTCGTTGTATCAATATTTTCTTCAGTAATTACTGCTACTTTTAGTTTTGTTTCAAATGAATCTGAATATGTATTTTTTAAAGCAAGAGACATAATTAAAATAAAAACGGCAGGCATTATAAATAATACTAATAATGCATGAATATCTCTAATGATTAAAAGAAATTCTTTTTTTAGAATATAGTTAAACATTAATCTCTAAGCTCCTCTTTTGTAAGAGATAAAAACATATTTTCAAGATTCTTATCTACGAAATTTATATTAATTATTTTTTCATTTTTATTTTTTAATTCACTCATAATATTTAAAAAATTATCATAAGAATTTAGCACATCAACTTCAAGAGTTCTATTTTCTAGTTGTATAGAAATAATAGATTTTTTTTGTATTAGATTTTCTTTTTTATCTTGTATAATAATTCTTTTTTTATCTAAAATAGCAATTTCATCACATAAAAATTCAATTTCTTCCATATAATGAGAAGTATAAATGATAGTTGTATCTAATTTTTTATTTAAATTTTTTATTACATCTAATATATATTTTCTAGATTGTGGATCAATACCAACAGTTGGTTCATCAAAATAGATGATTTTTGGAGAGTTTAATAACCCAATTGCAATATTCAGTCTTCTTTTTACACCACCTGAATATGCAAAAGCTTTTTTGTGAATATACTTTTCAAGAGAAGTTACTTCTATGCAATAGTTAATTTGTTGTTTTAATTTCTCTCCACTCAATCCATATAATGCTCCAAAAAATTCCAAATTCTCATAACTTGTAAGATTTGGATAAAAGGCATAAGTTTGTGGAATATATGATGAGATTTTTTTTATCTCATTTGAGTTTTTTTCTAAATCAAAACCATAAATTTCAATATTTCCCGAATCTTTTTTTATAAGTTGATTCAATATTGAAACAAGAGTTGTTTTTCCTGCTCCATTAGGTCCTAATAAACCAAAAACTGAGCCAGTATTTATTTGTAAAGAGAGATTTTCTAAAATATGTTGATTATTGTAAGATTTATTTAAATCTTTTATTATTATAGACATGAATACTCTTTATATTGAGATGATTTATTGAATTGCAAGTTTTTTCCCAACAGCTGAGGTTTTGATTTTATCAACTATCTTAAGATTTATAGAAAATTTTATATTTGATAATTCTGCCTGTAAAATCTTTTTTATTTCTTTACTTAAAAAATCTTTTTTACTCTCAATTGTAATATCTAAAATTTCATCTTTTAAATTATTATTACTTGAATTTACAAAAACTACTGCTTTTTCAATTCCTTCTATTTTTTCTAAAATATTCTCAATTTGAATAGTCGAGTATCTTTTTCCTGCAATTTTTAAAATTTGAGAACTTCTTCCAATAAGTTTAAATTTATTATCTATAAACTCAACATAATCAAATGTTTGTATTTGCTGATTTGTTTGTTTGAACTCTTTTTCAAAAACTAAATTAGAAATAAAATTAGATTGAACTTTTAATTCATTATTTTCATTTAAAGAAGTAATTACTTTTTCAAGTGGTGTCCAAAGTATTTCATCATTGAATTTATAAGCAATTCCTCCTGTTTCAGTTGAGCCAAATATTTGCAAAATATTTGATGAAAATTTTTCATGAAACTCTTTTGCATCATTACTTAATAATGGTGCTGTTGAACTTATAAAAAGAGATTTACTCAAATCTTTTGAAGAATTTATTCTATTTAATGATTTTATATAAAGAGGAGTTGTCACTATCAATGAATTTTCATCAATAATATCAAGTAAATCATTTGGTAAAAAATGTTCTTTTAAAATAATATCTATGTCATTAAATAAAGGATAAAAAATTCCCATTAAAGAACCATAAAAATGAATAAAAGGAACAGTAACAATTACTTTTTTTATTTCATATTTTTTTAATAAAGAAGATAATACTTCTATTTCAGAAAAAATATTTTCTTTTGTTTTTAAAGCACCAATTGGAAAACCAGTACTTCCTGAAGTAAAATATAAAAATGAAAAATCTTTATCATTAAAAATATCTTTATTATTAATTTGTTCATTAAATTCTTTAATATTTAAATCTTCTAGTTGTTTGAGTATGGATTTATTTGTACTATCAAAGAGTATTGATTTTGCATTAGAAAAATATGATTTAAAAATATTCAATGCATTTCCTTCTTTTTTAGAAGAGGAAATATAAGAGACTTTATTTAAATAGTTTTTATCAAAAAAAAGCTCTTTTTTTATTTCATATTGGTTTATAGAACCATCATCGTTAAATACTTTTAGAGTCATTTTTTTGCCTTTTTAAAATTAATAGAAGAAATGTAATCGCTAATATTCCTGTTGTTGAAACTATCCCTAAAGAAAAGAGTGCATTAATATTAGAAAAAATTAATACACCAAATCCTGCAAATGTGGATAATAAAGAGTATAAAATACCTCTGTGCGCATCTTGGCTAATATTACTTGAACCCATATAAATCCCATAATCAATAGAAATAGATAAAATAATAAATAACATAAATAAATGTAAAATATTAAAATTCATAAAAAAAGATAAGCTTAGAATTAATGAAAAAGGAAAGATTATATATGAAAATGATATTAAATAATTCTTTTTAGTAAATAAAACAATAATACTTATGATAAATATAATTGTTAAAAACCCATAAAATATAAGTTCTTTTTCTATTGATACTACATTATTTTCAAATATAGTTTTTAGGCTTAGATTTTCTACAAAATCATATTTAAAAAACTCTTCGGCTTTTATTTTTGGTACATTTGCATAAGATATAAAATAATCTTTATAATTTAAGATTTCTAATCCTAAACTTGAAATATACTCTTTTGAATAAATAGGTTTCTCTATATTATAAATATATGCTTTTTCAAAAAAGTTTTCTCTAAAGCCAAAATCTAAAGATTTTTTTATTAATTCTGATTTTACTTGAGTTATTTTACTTTTTTCCAAAAATTCTTTTTTTTCCAAAAATTCTTTTTCACTTACTAAAATTGATAAAGGAATAAGTGCATCTGGATATTTATTTTTTAATATTTTTGAATTTTCAATCAAAGAATCAATTGAATTTCCTTTTATTAAAATTGGTATATTGTCTTGATTTGTAAGTTTTTCATTAAAAAATTTCTCTAGTTGATTTAGATTTTTATTTTCTACATCAAGATTTTTTAAATTTGAATCAAAATTTAATTGTTTTGTTGAGATAACAATTAAAATAACAGATAATAAAATTATAAAAACAGGGCTTATTTTTATAAATGATTTATAGCTTATATTTTTTATATTTTTTTGAATGAAGCCAATTCTTGGATATAAAAATGTAAATTGAATATATGAAAACAATAATGAAATAATTGCAAAATAGCATATTTGTTTTATTAGCTCAAACGAAATAAAAGATATAATAAAAAATGCTCCAACAGTTGTAAACATACCTAAGAATACATCTTTTCTAAACTCTTTTTTTTCTTTATAATGATTATGAACATAATGATGAAACATATAATCTACTGCAACAGTTGAAATAGATATACCAAAAACAATTACAAAAATAGATAACTCTTCAAAGATAAAAGAACAAATTAATAAAGATAACAAAATCGAAGAAGCCAAAGTCATTATTGTATTAAATAGTAATTTTATGTTTCTTAAGATAATAATATAAAGTAAAAGTAAAAATAAAGTAGCAATTATGCTTATCTGGCTTGCATCATTTTTTATAATTCTTGAGTTTTCTACAAAATAAAAAATAGGTGAAAAAAGTTTTATATTTTCATTTTGAGTAATTTTATTTTGTATTAAATCATATAGATTTTCATATTGTGATATTGAGTTTATAGAACTATCAATATTAAATATAGACAAATAACCCAAATCTTTTATAATAAGATGCCCTTCTTTTAAGGAAAATTTTCTTGATACTTCATTTACTTCTAAAAGATTTAAGGGATCATTTTTATCAAAAAAGTATGCAAAATCTGAATTTAGTAGATTATCTTTCAATTGTTGGAGTTTTGAATTGATATTTGAATTTTGCAAATTTTCAGTATTAATCTCTTCAATATAGAATTTATAATCTTCTTTATATTTCTGAAGATTCTTATTAATCTGGTTTTTTTCTTGTTTTAAACCATCAATTTTAAGAAGTTCATTTTCAATAGTTTTTATTTTTTCTAAAGACTCTTTTTCTAAACCATTTACAAATAAAAGAACTTTTTTTGTACTTTGAAATTCATTGAATTTTTGTAATAACTCTTTTTGTTCACTATTTGGTAAAATAGATTGAAGCTGGGTTGAAATAGCTTTAAAAGAGTCAAAATAGATTACTAAAATAACAAGAAGCGCTAATATAAAACCATTTATATAATTAATTAATTTGAACAATATTTATCCAATCTTCATTTACAAAATATATTTTTAAAAATTCTAATCTATTATCTATTTTTTTATATTCAATCCTTTGTATAACATTTGAAAGGTATTCATTTGGTATTAATATAGTTTTTTTATCTTCATTTGCAATATCAAAATATTCTTTTAAATCTTCTTGTTGGTTTTTATAAATACATTTTATTAACTTTTGAAAAACAGATAATTCAATATTTTCTTCATATTTTAGAATTTCTTCTTTTTCTTTTGTTTTTAAAATAATATGGTCATCATAAAAAATAAAAGATTTATTATCTTCTTTATAAATTATTTCAATAAAATCATCTTCAATTTTTAAAATCCCATTTTTATAAATACTTGATTGCAAAGCATTTATATGTTTTTCTTCTTTGAATTTTATAGGATTTGCTAATAAAAAAAGAGTTGAAAGTAAAAATAAAAATAAAATTTTAAACATTTGTTTTCCTATCAAAATAAATTTTCTTATGAAGAAATTGAATAATACCCGCAATTATAAATAAAAAATACCATCCAATAGATGAATAAAAAGTCCAATAAATAATATCTTGTAAATATAAAATATAACTATGTATTAATAAATTACAAAAAGAGACAAAAAACCAAAATAATGTTGATCTTTGGATATATTCTTTTTCATTGGGTTCAACTTTTTTATTTATTTTTTCTAAAAATATAAAGATAAACGAATTTTTAGAAATATAACTATATAAAATAAAAATACAAATTAATCCAGATATTAAAGTGGGTAAAAGTTTTAATAACAAAAAATTATCTAAAAAAAATGCTAAAAGAGAAACTCCCAAATAAAATAAAGGAAAAATATACTCTTTAAAACTTCTTTTTATACTCAAAACTAACCATATAAATGAAAAGATAAATATGACTAATGAAACAGTTTTTAATTCAAAATTTTTAAGTGAATAAAATATAATTGGAGCATAAAGTAAAGATATGAGTAAATTCATTCTTTAATTATTCCAACAACTTCTTTTTCTCTTTTAAATATTCTTCTTCGGTTAAAATACCATTATCATACAATTTTTTTATTTTTTCTAAATCATCATATTTATTTTGTTGATTATCTGAAAGAATATTTTCTTTTCTTTGTGTACAGGCAAATATTATTTCAATTTTAGGAAAGTTACCTAAAATATATGGAGGTTTTCCAGTATGTTCAGATACTTTCGTAACATCATTCTCAGGATTAATATTTTTACAAAATTCTGTAGCTCTTTGCATTGCCGTATTTCTAATTGCACTCGTAGTAGTGAAACCAGATGATGCTTGATGAAATATTCGATATTTATCACTTTCAATTTTTTCAAAAGATTTGTAAAAATCTTTTTGACCAGTATATATAGCATCATCAAAATGTGATTTACTTTCACTAACTTTTTTAATTTCAGATTTAACAGAGCATCCACTGAAAAATAGAATAAAAGTTAAAAATATACTTATTATAGAAATTTCTTTCATACGAATCCTTTTTTATTATCTAACCATAGCTCCACTAATATTTAAAACCTCTCCACTTACATAAGTGGCTTCAACACCCATAAAATAAGCACAACGCGCAACTTCTTCTGCTTTACCAAATCTTTTAAGAGGAATTGCTTTTTTCATCTCTTTTACATTTGGAATATTTTCAATCATTTCAGATTCGATGATACCAGGAGCTAAAGCATTAACTCTTATATTATATCGTCCAAGCTCTATCGATAAAGTTTTTGTAAGGGCAATAACTCCACCTTTACTCGCACTATAATTCGCCTGTCCTGAATTTCCAGTGATTCCTGAAATTGAAGCTACATTTACAATGCTTCCTTTTTTATTCATCATCATATTTCTTGAAATAACTTTTGTTACATAAAAAAGTCCAGAAAGATTTGTGTTTATAACATCTTCCCACTCATTATCATCCATAAAGAAGAATAGATTATCTTTGATAATTCCAGCGTTGTTTATTAGAACTTCAACATCAATATTTTCTAAAGCATTTCTAATAGAATCTTTATCTTGCATATTAAATGTGATAAGTTCTCCATTTTGTCCAATATATTCTAGAAGTTCATTTGCTTTTTCTTTATTACTATTGTAATGAATATATACAAAATATCCATTTTTAGCATACTCTTTAACTATGGCTTCTCCAATAGATCCAGTTGCTCCGGTTACTAATACTTTTTTATTTTCCATTTTTAGTTCTTTATACTAGTTTAGCATCTCTTAAGATTTGATTGATATTTCTTATATCAAAATCCATTCTTCTATCTTCATAAAGAGGTTTTATGATTATTCTGATTTCATCATAAATATTTTTAAGATGGGGTGAAACTTCGCTAGCTCCTCTTATATCAACAGCTTGAGCCATACCAATAAATGCAATTGAAAGCATATTATATAAATCAGGAATCATTTTTGCAAAATCATTTGCAGCTGTTGTTCCCATAGATACTTTATCTTGATTAAGTGATTCTGTTGGTCTTGAGTGAATTGATGCAGCAGTTGTATTTTTGATAACATCTGCACTTAATGAACTTAATGAAATTTGCATCGCTTTAAAACCATGATAAAATGGCTCATGAGAGAGTTTTAAATTTTCACCTAATCCACGATTGAATTTATGGTCAACTAAAAGTGCAAACTCTTTATCTAATAAATCAGCTAAGTTTGCAGCACAGATTTTTAAGGTATCCATAGCATGAGCTACATAACCACCATAGAAGTTACCAGATGTATAGATTTTTCTATTTTCCCCATCAATTAATGGATTATCATTTACCGAGTTTATTTCTGTTTCAACCCAATTTTTTGAAATTACAAGATTATCTCTAATTACTCCTAAAACTTGTGGAGCGCATCTCATTGAGTAGTTATCTTGGATATTTAAATCATTATCAGCAAAAAATTTATCATATCTATCGTCTCTTCCATGGGTTAATTTTGAACCTTGGATTTTTCTTTTTATGTTTTTTGCAGTAGCAATTTGACCACTAAATGGTTTTGATTCATGAACAAAATCTTCAACAGGAGTATCATCACCTAATAAAACTTCGAACATTCCAGCAACATAAGATTCCATTGAATCTAAAATAATCTCAAACTCTTCAATTGCAGCTAAAGCAATAGCACTCATAACAGTTGTTCCATTCATGATTGCTAATGCTTCTTTTGGTTTAAATTCATAAGGAGTGATATTTAATAGATTGTAAACTTCCATTACATCTTTGATTTCGCCTTTATAGTAAACTTCTCGCTCACCTGCAATTACAGCTGCAATATAAGATAATGGAGTTAAGTCACCACTAGCTCCTACTGAACCTTGAGATGGAATAACAGGAATAATATCTTCTTGAATTAACATTTCTAATCTTTTTAGAAGTTCAACACTTACTCCTGAACGAGCTTTACTTAAAGAGACAGTTCTCATAATAACAGCATATCTACAAACTTTGTGAGATAAATTTACACCAATTCCACATCCATGAAATCTAAATAGATTTTTTTGTAAAGTTTTACTATCTTCATAAGACACATAATTTTTCCCACTTGCACCATAACCTGTTGTAATTCCATAAATTGGTTTACCATCTTTAATCTCATTCATTAAAAAATCATGTGTATGGTTTATGTAATCAAGAAAACCTTTATCTTTTGAAATTTCAATACTTGAAGCTTTTGTTATTTCTTCAAGTGTGATATATCTTTTGTCTATTTGTAAATTCATTTTTTCTCCCAAAAATTATAAAAATTAAACCATTGATTTGGATATTCCAATAAAATATCTTCAAGTAGTTTAACATATTGTTTTACAGCTATATCAATAGCTTCATCTTCTTTTAACGTAAAATCTAAATTCAAATTCATAGATTTTACTTTGTAAACTTGTAATCCAGTATTTATTACAAAAGCACATAAAATTGGAGTTCTTGTTTTATAAGAAATTTTAAATGGATTTTTATTAAAAAAAGCATCTTTCCCAAAAAACTTAGCCCTTAATTTATATTTATCACTAGTTGGTCTATCAGCCATAATTGCTACAACTTCTTTATTTGAGATAGCATTAGCAATTTGAATAGAAACTGCTAATTGACCCATAGATTGGTCAATTATTTTTATATTTGAATTTGTTTTGTCAATATTAGTTTCAATATTTTTTATACTGTTTAATATCACTTCTCTCATAACTATGTTTATTTTATTTGTAGTTGATGGTTTACTTGAGCTCGAAGCCCATCCTCCAAAATGTGAAAATAGTAGAATAGTTCCATCATCTAATAATTCTGAAACTTTTTTACTATTTTCATAAACAAATGTATATGAAGAAGGATCATATTTTGAAATAAATCTATCACAAAGGCACATTGCAAACATACGTAAATGTTCAAAATAAACCCAATTATTAAATTCTAGATTTAATGTTTTATAATAAATTTTTAAAGATTTTTTTACATTTGAAGCAAAAATAAAGTAGAAAAAGCTAACAGGATACATAATAATATAAATAAATTTATAACCAAAAAGTTTATATAAATTAAATGCTAGTTTTATGCTCCAACCACTTCCTCGTTGTTTTACATTCATTTACTTGTATCTTTTTTTTATCAAAAATTTAAATGGTAATAATCTAATATGTACCATTACAATAGCAGCTGTATCCCAAAATTTTTTGAAGTGACTAACTCTTTCTTCAGGAGTTGGATAATAACACTCTATAATTACTTCTTTTATTAATCTTTTTTTCCAAGAATGCTTTACTAAAACTTCCATTTCCCAATCAAATCTTGAAGTTCTAATATCTAAATCCAATATTGAAGTTGGATAGAGTCTAAATCCTGATAATGAATCTTTTATTTCCTGTTCAGTATCCCAACATGCCCAAAAGTTACTAAACCATCTTCCAAATTTTGAACCATTAGGAACATTCTCAATATCAAAATTTCTTGCACCAATGATTATTTGGTCTTCACCTGTACAAGCACTTAGAATTTTTTCTATTTGATTTGCTAAATGTTGACCATCACCATCTAAACTAATAAAATATTTATATCCTAATTCTTTTGCTTTTCTAGCACCAGTTAAAATGGCTTGACCTTTTCCCAGATTAGTTTCATGACGTAATATTGTAATAGAAGGATGACTCTTAACTAAATCACTTACTTTTATAGTTGAACCATCATCTACTATAATAAGTTCATATCCATTTTCTATAACATCTTTTGCAACATTGGTAATTGTCTTAGGATTATTGTAAGTTGGTACTACAACTATAATTTTATTTAGTAACAAAGGTAAACTCACTGCATTTTTTATTTTCTTTTTTTGTAGTTATTTTATAGCTTTCTTCTTTTTCTTCTATAATAAATAAAATTTTATCTAAAGGTAAAATAGGTAATAAAAATTTTGCTTTATTAATTTTTATTACTTTTTTATTTAATAATTCACTTGCAATATCAATATGAAGAAAACCAGGCAAAAGATGATTACTTGGGAAATGAGCTTGAAATATAGGATGATTTTCATCTGTTAATTGAATCTCATATTCAAGTACTTTTCCTGAAATTTTTGAATCAAGAGTGTTATATAAATCGTTCAATTAAAAATACTCCAAAATAATAACTAAAATAACTTTCTTATATTCTATCAAAAGTAAACTAAGTATATAATAATATAATTAATTTCCAAGGAGACAAAGTGCAGAAATGTGACATTTTAATAATTGGAGGAGGACCAAGTGGTTCAGTTGCTGCTTGTAAGCTTTTAAAAAGTGGCTTTAGTGTAATAGTATTAGAAAAGTTGGATTTCCCCCGATTTGTAATTGGAGAGTCATTATTACCAAGATGTAATCAAATATTAGAGGATAATGGATTACTTGAAATAATTCATAGCCAAAATTATATGGTTAAAGGTGGAGCTATTTTTGTTGATGAAAATAAACAAGAACAATGTATTGATTTTAGAAAGAATTTAGGACAAAAATGGGGTACAAGTTTTCAAGTTAAAAGAGAAGAATTTGATAATGTTTTATTACAAAGCGCCAAAGAATTAGGTGCTGATGTACGACATGGTTATGAAGTAATATCTTATAATAACGAAAAAAATCAATTAACTGCAAAAGATAAAGAAGGAAATATAAAAGAATTTGAAGCAAAATTTGTTTTAGATGCTTCTGGATATGGAAGAGTCTTACCAAAACTTTTGGATTTAGATATTCCATCTGATTTAAGATTACGAAATGCAATTTTCACAAGAGTAAAAGGTGAAATTAGAAGAGAAAAAGAATTTGAAGGTTTTATTGATATTGCAATTCATGACAACAATCAAGCTTGGATTTGGATTATTCCTTTTAGTGATGGCACAACCTCTTGTGGAATAGTATGTGAAGAAGAATATTTTAAGAAGACAGGATTAACTCAAGAAGAATTTTGGGATAAAATTATTAATGAACATACATATTTAAAAGAAAAATTTAAAGATGCTAAAAAAATAGTTCCAGTTGGAATGATAAGTGGGTATTCAGCAGCAATTAAAAAAATGTATGGAAAAGGATATGCATTAAGTGGAAATGCCACAGAATTTTTAGACCCTGTTTTTTCTTCAGGAGTAACATTAGCATTAGAATCATCAAATAAAGTAGCTGAACTTATAATAAAAGAATTAAAAGGCGAGAAAGTCGATTGGCAAAAAGATTACGAAGATTATATGATGATAGGAATAAATGTTTTCAGAGAGTTTGTATATGCCTGGTATGATGGGAAATTACGAAAGATATTTTATTCAAAAAATAAATCAGAGATTATTAAAAATTCTATAAGTTCAATTTTGTCAGGTTATGTGTGGGATGAGAATAATTATTTTGTAAAAGATACAAAGAAAAAGATTGAGGCATTGGCTTCAATGGCGAATTAAAAAATAAGATGCTTAAAAGTACAAAAAATGTATAATTTAATAATAAATAGAACTTAAGGGACGAGAAATGGCAGTTACAAGTAATGAGTTTAAGCAATTTTTAATAGATGGATTAAAGCTTGAAGATATTGGTGTAGATGATATTAATGATGGTGATCCACTTTTTGGAGATGATGGTTTAGGATTAGACTCAGTTGATTCAATAGAATTAGTATTAATTATTGAAAAAGAATATGGTATTAAAATAAGTAATACGGAACAATATCAAGAAATATTTAAATCAGTAAATAGTCTATTAAAATATATTAATGAAAATAACTAATAAAGTATATATAAACTACTTTGATTCTATTTCTTGCGCAGGAAATGATTCTTCTGAATTATTTGAATCAATATGTAATAAAAAAGATACTATTTTTATAGATTCAATATATGTAAAAGAAAAAGTTGTTGCTATTGGAAAAATATCTAAAAATGAAGATTTAAAAGATATTTTGTTAAAAAGATGTGAAAAGTTATTAGAACAATCAAAATTAGAGAATTTTTCAAAAACTTTATTAGTTGTTGGTTCATCTGTTGGTGGAATGAATGAAACGGAAAAGGTTTTTTTTCAAAATAAAGATTACAAAAAAATTAACTACAAAAAACATCCAATTGATGCAATAGCATATTATTTAAAAGAAAAATTTTCTTTTTATGACGATGTGTCTTTTTCAACTGCTTGTACTTCAAGTGCAAATGCTTTAGGATATGCAAAAGAAGTAATTTCAAAAGGTATTTATGAAAATGTTCTTGTTATTGGAATAGATACTTTATCATATACTACAGTATGTGGTTTCTCAGCATTAAGTGTATTATCATCAAAACCTTGCACTCCTTTTGATAAAAATAGAGAAGGAATGAATGTTTCTGAAGGCTTCGGAATATTATTACTTCAAAATCAAAAAAAAGAAAACTCTATTGAATTATGTGGTGTCGGTTATAGTTCTGATGCCCATCATATGACTCAACCACATCCTGATGGATTAGGTGCTAAAAGAGCTATGGAAAATGCATTAAAAGATTCTAATTTAACTATAAATGATATTACATACATAAATGCCCATGGAACAGGAACTCATGCAAATGATTTTTCTGAATTAAATGGAATCAACTCTTTGTTTATTGATAAAAAACCAAAAGTAAGTTCAACAAAATCAATTACAGGACATACTTTAGGAGCAGCTGGAGCAATTGAAGCAATTATCTCATGTATGGTTTTACAAAAACAAATAGTTCCTTCAAATAAAGGTTTAGAAGAAATTGAAATTGAAGGTATAAATTATTCTATGGAAACTATTTCAACAAAAGTAAATTATGTTCTTAGCAACTCTTTTGCTTTTGGTGGAAATAATACATCTTTAATTTTTGGACTTGCAAAATGAAAATAAATTTAGAAATATTAAGTGCTTCTTATTTATTTGGTGAAAAAGAAGTTGCAAATTTAAATACAAAAGAATTAGTTCCTGCGATGATTTTAAGAAGAAGACTTACAAGAGCTTCTAAATTGATAATAGAATTAATGGCAAATGTAGATTTTAAAGAGGGAAGAATTATTTATGGAACATCATTTGGTGAACTTTTAGCAACTTCAAATATTTTAAATGCAATTTTAGAAAATGATATTTTATCTCCTACTGATTTTCAAAATTCTGTTTATAATACAGCTGTTTCTTATGCTTCAATATTATTTAAAAATACAAGTGAAATATTAACTATATCTTCAGGTGAAGAAACATCTTTGAAAGTCTTAAAAGTAGGTGCAATTAAAGCTTTAGATGAAGATGAAATATTATTAGTTTGTTGTGAAACATTAAATATTAATAATATTGAAGAAGTTAATCATTGCATAGATTTTTTAGAAAGTGCAGTTGCTTTAAAAGTAAAAATAAGTAAAGAAAAAGCAACTATAAATTTTGAAAATATACAAAATAATTCTTATCCCAAAGCAATAGAACATATATTACATATTGCTAAAAATTTCAAAAATGATACAAAAAATATAATAGAAGTAGAAATATAATGATTTTACCACATCAAGCACCTATTAGATTTGCTCAAGAGATTATCGAAAAGAATGAAGATTTTATTCTTGTTTCTTGCCTATTTCCTTTTATTCCAACTTTATCAATGGTAAGTGAAGCAGCAGCTCAAAGTAGTGCGGCTTTTGCTCAGGGTGCTAAACCAATTATAGGTTTTCTTATTTCATTAAAAAATATAGAACAAATTAATGAATTTACACAAATAAAGTATGAAATAAAAATTAAAAAAAATATTTCTTTTGGTTCTATGACGGAATTCTCATTTGAACTTTTAAATAATGATGAGATTTATGCAGAAGGTTTTTTAACTATAGCATTGCAAGATGAAAATTTATAATAAATTTTTAGCAATTTTTATATTTACTATTTCTATTGCAAATGCAGATATATCTTTCATAGATGAACCCATTTTAAATAGTAATATGTATGTTGAAACCCATGGTAATCCAGATAATGAAGTTGTTGTTTTTGTTCATGGATTAGGAGATGAAGCTTCAACAATATGGGAAAGTAGTATTGATAAGTTAAAAGAAGAATATTTTGTAATAACTTTTGATTTACCAGGTTTTGGAAAATCTTCAAAACAAAGTGCTGAATATACTCCATCAAAATATGCATTAGTTGTTGATTATATTGTTTCACAATATACAAATAAACCTTTTTATTTAGTTGGTCACTCTATGGGTGGGGCAATTAGTTTAAAATATACTCAGCTATATGAATCAAAAGTAAAAAAACTTTTTTTAATTGATGCTGCTGGAATTTTACATAAAGATGCATATAGCTCTTTTTTGATTAAAACAGGTATTGATAAATTTTTCAAGATTGAGGAACCCAGTTATATAAACAATAAAATGTCAGATTTTTTTTCAAATATTTCAAATGGTTTAAATAAATTAATGCCACCAAATTTAGATGATGTTGTAAAAAAAGATTATTTAAGAGATAGTTTATTTCAATCAAATCCAACAGCAATAGCAGCGGTTGGGTTAGTAACAGAAACTTTTTTTAATATAGAAAAAATAAAAACACCAACTCTTATTTTATGGGGTGAAAAAGATGAAGTTGCACCACTTAGAACAGGATATGTTTTAAATAAATTGATTCCAAATTCAACTTTAAAAATTATTGAAGGCTCAGGGCATGTTCCTATTATTGATTCATCTTCTATTTATTTGGATTATTTAGATAAATTCTTAAAAGATGAAATTAAAAAAGAACCAAAAGAGTTTAATAAAGTTATTTCAAATAGTGTCGAATTGCGTTATCAAAATAATCTAATGCTTGATTGTAATTCAAAATCTATAAAAATAATAAATTCAAAAAATGTACAATTAAAAAATTGTAATTTAGAAAGTCTATATATTCAAGACTCAACTGTTTCAATCATTGATTCAAATATTAACTCAAAAGGTACAGCATTAAAAGTAATAAATTCGAAGATAAATATAACTGCAACAGATATAGAAGGGAAAATTGCTATTGATACGATTGGTTCAAATTTAGATTTGGCTGCTGTAAATATTACTTCTTCAGAAGTTTCGATTTTAAGTAGAAGAATAAATAAAATTATTTTTACACTAACAACCATAAGAGGACCTATTTCAAATAAAATTTTACATAGAAAAATAGTAATGCAAGATAATAATAAATTATAAGGTAAATAATGAAAAAAGAATTTTTTAAAAATAATGATAATCAAAGTGCAATAGAAGCGCAGTATGAGGCACAAAAAATAGCTTTTGCTCCTATAATTTTTCAAGTTGCAAGAACAATGAGAGATTTAAAAATCTTAGAAATATTGTCAAAAAACAAAAATGGTTTAACTTATGATGAGTTAGCAAAAATGACAAATTTAACAAAATATGCAATTCAAGTTTTATGTGAAACCGCATTAAGTGCAAATATTATATCTTTTGAAGATGAAAAAGTGTATCTAACTAAAATTGGTTTTTTTATAAATAGTGATAAAATGACAAATGCAAATATGAATTATAATCACCATGTAAATTATCAAGGACTTTTTTATCTTGAAGAATCAATAAAAAATGGTAAAGCAGAAGGTTTAAAAGTGTTTTCAGACTGTGAAACTATTTATCCTGCCTTATCAACATTACCTGAAAATGCAAGAAAGAGCTGGTTTGATTTTGATCATTTATATTCAGATTCAGGATTTCCAAAAGCAATTCAAATTTTAAAAAACTTAAATCCAAAATCAGTTTTAGATATTGGTGGAAATACAGGGAAATTTGCAAGCTTATTTGCAAAAGAAAACCCACAAATTAATATTACGATTATGGATTTACCACAACAAATAAAGTTAGCAAAACAAAATATTTATGAACAAAATATAAAAAACATATCTACTTATGAAGCAAATATATTATTGGAAGAAACAATAATTCCAAAAGGATTTGATATTATCTGGATGAGTCAATTCTTAGATTGTTTTAAAGAAGAACAAATTATTACAATTTTATCTAAAATTAGAGATACAATGGATGAAAATAGTGAAGTTTGTATCATGGAACCATTTTGGGATAGACAAAATAATGAAACAGCTGCTTTTTGTGTTATAAATACATCGCCATATTTTACAGTAATGGCAAATGGATATAGTAAAATGTTTAAATACACAGATTTTGAGAAATTTATTGAAATAGCAGGTTTCAAAGTAGTTGAGTTAATAGATGATATTGGTTTATGCCAAACAATTATAAGATGTGTAAAGTGTTAAGAAACGCTGTAAATTAAAAAAATATTTACAATTAACAAAGTGAAATAATGTTAGAATGCCGCAATTAAAAAAAAGGTTGGTTATGTTAAAAATAATATCTGAAAGTTCGACAAGAATTAAAACAGCTTTAGTTCTTTTTTTTGTATTTATATTAGTGTCTTATTTTGATACATTGTTTTTAGTTTGGCTTTTCTTTGGATTTTTTATGATTGCAAGTATTTCAGAATCAACTAAATTATTTGGTTTAGAACATAATTACATTATTTATCAATATTCATGCATTATTTGGGTTGCAGCATATTTTTATCCAAATCCAATGGAACTAGTTTTTGTATCATTAATTGTTATAGCATCAATAATTGCTTATAAAAAGAAAACAAATCCAAAAATAATTTTGCCACTTTTATATCCTTTAGTTTCATTTTTATTTTTATTATCATTATATACAGAATTTGGGATGCAAGTTTTATGGTGGCTTTTATTTATTGTAGCAGGTGCTGATACCGGAGCTTATTTTGTTGGAAAAAGTATAGGAAAAACTAAATTTAGTGAAACAAGTCCAAAGAAAACTCTTGAAGGGGTTGTTGGTGGAGTTATCCTTGCTGGAATATTAGGACCATTATTTGCTTTAAATGAAATATCATATGCTTCAGCATTAGTTATATCTTTAGTGGTTGCAGTGTCTTCTGTTTTTGGTGATTTATTTGAAAGTTACCTAAAAAGAGAAGCAGATGTTAAAGATAGTGGAACAATTCTTCCTGGGCATGGTGGAGTTTTAGATAGAACTGATGGGTATTTATTTGGGGCAATTATAATGTTAGTATTATTAAGAGTTGTGATTTGATACTTCTTGGAAGTACAGGCTCAATTGGTGTAAATACTTTAAATATCGCACGAAAATTCAATCTTGAAATTGAGGTTTTAGTAGCTGGACGAAATATCGAGTTACTAAACCAACAAATAAAAGAATTTAAACCTAAAATTGTTGTAATTGATAGAGCTGAAGATATTTCATTAGTAAATCATAACAATGTATCTTCTGGAGAAAATGCAATTTTACAAGCTATCCAAGAGAGTAAAACTTCAACAGTTGTAAATGCACTTGTGGGATTTTTAGGTTTAAAACCCACTTTAAAAGCTATTGAATGTGGCAAAAAAATTGCTTTAGCAAATAAAGAATCTTTAGTTGTTGCTGGAAAATTTTTAGACCAAACAAAACTAAAACCAATTGATAGTGAACATTTTGGACTTTGGTATTTACTTCAAGATAAAAAAATTGATTCTATGATGATAACTGCAAGTGGAGGTTCTTTTAGAGATTATCCACTTGAAAAACTTCAAAATGTATCAATAAAAGAAGCATTAGAGCATCCAAACTGGTCAATGGGAAATAAAATCACAATCAATAGTGCAACAATGACAAACAAAATGTTTGAACTAATGGAAGCAGCTTGGCTTTTTGATATTAGAAAACTTGATGCTATTATCGAAACAAAATCACTTATTCATGCTTTTATAAATTTTACAGATGGAAGCACAACTGCACATATTGCAAATGCTTCTATGCAACTTCCAATTGCTTATGCAATATTAGGGGTTTGTGATGAACCAATTTTAAAACCAGTTGATTTAGTAGAAGTGGCAAATTTAGAGTTCAAAAAAATAGAAACATCAAGATACCCAATTTGGGAAATTAAAGATGAGATATTAAATAATCTTGATTTAGGAGTTGTTTTAAATGCTGCAAATGAAGTTGCCGTTGCAAAATTTTTAAATTCAGAAATTGGATTTTTAGATATTTCAAAAATTACATTAAATGCAATAAATAAATTTAATAATGTAAAACCAACTTCAATAGATGAAATATTTGAAATAGATAAAGAAGTGAGAAGTTACTGTGAGTCTTGATTTATTAATACCTTTTGGAATACTTTTGATTATGGTTATATATTTGATTTATTCAAGAAATAATTTTGAAAAAGATATAACAAAATTGTATGAAGAAAAATTTGATGAATGGAAAAAACATAGTACAATAGAGAAAGAAAAAACTTCTCACAAAGAGTTAGTAGGTCTA
>Ga0172378_10000561_pt1 | contig 32916 bp, 29 predicted proteins | sample GrowelOW332metaG_FD_119755 | JGI IMG/M metagenome (GOLD analysis project Ga0172378, IMG submission 119755) | Groundwater microbial communities from an aquifer near a municipal landfill in Southern Ontario, Canada - Pumphouse #3_1 metaG | ecosystem: Environmental > Aquatic > Deep subsurface >...
CTCCGGAAAAGGCTGAATAAGAGGAAATAACAATGACGGCTAGGGAAGTCAGAAATGAGATTGTCTTAGCTCCTGAAGCGGGAAGCTTGGCTGTGAAGAGTTTTCTTGGCAGCAAATAAAAGAGAGTGACTAAGAATAAGGCAACAGCAAAGGCAATGATTTCTGAAGTGGTGTAGGTATATGTGAAATCACCATTCAGAGAATTGTATTCAGAAAGTATGAAGATGATTCCGAGGATGACAATGATAGTAAATAATAGGCCTAATGGCTTCTGTCCGACTAGATTAGATCTTTCTTTTTCAGCTAAGAAGCAGACCAAAAATCCAATAATGAAAGTGTATCTTCCAGGGAACCAGGCCGGTGCTCTTCCGAAATGAAGGATATCGTTTGTGATTGTCGAGATAGTTCCGATAAAATAGACAAGAATTAACAATAAATAAGCAATTCTTTCTCGTTTCTTTAAGTTTGAATTAAAGAAAGAAGCGATGAAGAAGACAAGTGCTGGAGTAGAAGTGAACATGGTGTAGTAGCCTTCGTTTTGACAAATCAGACTATGGGTGGTGTAGCTGTTCTCCATCAGTCCGCTGAAGAAATAGGCAGGTGAGAACCATTCTAATTTTGAAAAAGCGGAAGTGACTTTGGTTCCTGAGAAGTGAGTGAAAGCTGGCACCCAGATAGCCCCGGCTATCAGTCCTCCGACTAATGATAACAGAGCAAACTTTCCTAAGGTGAGATACCATTTCTTAGTTAATTCTTTGCTTAAAAAAATATTTGTCAAAGTAAAAAGAGTGACAAAAATACAGATCATGGCTCCTATGTACCAGGAGGTAATCAGAGCATAGGCTAAGGCTAAAGGATAAATCCAGTAGGCTTTCTTTTCAAAAGCTTTTTCAAGTCCTAGGATGACTAAGGGAAGAATCATAACTCCGTCTAACCACATGAAGTTGGACATATAGACAAAGGAATAGGATATCAGTCCATAGGAAACCGCAAAAGCTAATTGTCCGATATCGGCTTGATGTTTATTGGTGAAACGGAAAAGCAAATACATATTCAGACTGGATAAGCAGATTTTGGCAATTGAGGAATAAAGGATGAAAGCCGGAATTTCTGTGGATGGAAAGAATACCAGCAGGAGATTGAAAGGAGAAGAAAGATAGTAAGAGAAGATAGAAAGGAAGTCTCCCCCGAATAGTTTGCTGGTAGTGTAGATGAGAGAATCTCCGGAAAGAAGGATTTCACGATAATTTCTTAAGTAGGAAATATACTGAGATTGGGCATCAATCATCAGTATGGTGTTTCCGCTTTTATCAAATGGATAGAAGCCATTGACAGAGAAAACGATCAGGCAGATGACTAACGGAATAGCTAAGGCTAAAATGATCAGGATAACTTCCCTAAGAATCCTCAGCAATCTGATTGCGTTATTATCAGTGTTTTTTATATTTTTTTTCATAATCACAATTATAAACTATCTTCTCTATTTAAATAAACACCTTTATTTCATTAGCCGACTATTTACGTTTTCAGCTGAAAAGATATTCAATTATTTTTTTCTTGGTATAATATATTCATAATGAAAGGTTGTGAGGAAATATTATGAAAAAATCAAAGCTTTCTGTGATCTTGAGTGTGGTGATGATTCTGGCTTTTCTGGGATTCTTTGCCGGCATGATAATTACTGTCGTTCAGTTTTCTATTTTCAATCAGCAGGATTTCAAGGGATTCCCGGTTGGAATGATTGTTTCCTTTTCTTTCTTTGGTTTAGCTTTTATTACTACTGCTGTTTTAGCTGTTGTTAACAAGAAAAATCTTAATTCTCCTAAAAACGGAAACAGCAACACCTATTATGTCAACGGAAAGGCAACCAACAATTCCAGTCAGTTCAATGTCAATCCAGCTGACAGTATTCATACCGTATCCTGTCCGTTCTGCCGTACTGAGAATGATCCTGATTCTTTATACTGCAAGCACTGCGGAAGCAAACTGAAATAGCTTTTTAAAAGATAACTAAAGAGCTGCTGATAACCGTTTAGAAAAAAGGTGGTTCAACAGCTCTTTTTTTTGTGAAAAGAAAATTTGACTCGAATACCGGAAATAAAAAAAGCTGCCGGGTTTATTCGGCAGCTTTAGTTTTTTTGATTTGCTGAAGAATTATTCAGCAGATTCGTCGTTGTTTAAAACGCCGTAGACAAGGAATGAGGAGACTCTGTCGAAAGTAAGTTCATCCTTACCGACAAAGATGATTTTATCTCCGCAGTGAAGAACATAATCCGGACCAACTGACTGACGGGCAATATTGTCGCCGCCAATGATGGCAACGATAGTAGCTTCAGTGTAGTTCCAGAAGAAGACTTCACCAACAGTCTTTCCTTCGATCCAGCTGTTCTGAGGAACCTCAGCAGTTGAGAACTTGACAGCTTCAGTTGTCTGATAAGTGAAGGAATCCTTCATATCATCGATAGCAGTGTCAATCTTGGTCTGAAGTTCTTTTTGTTCGATAAGAAGCTTCTCAAGGTTGGCATACTTGTTCTTGATCTGAGTTTCAGCCTTCCACTTGTTGGCAAATTCCTGAGCGTGAAGAACGGAATCAACAAAAACACCAACGCCTCTCTTAGAAGAGACGACTTTGTCCTTTTCGAGGATGTTAAGAGCTTTTCTGACAGTTTCGGGTGAAACACCATAGCTTGCTCCTAAAATTGAACGACCCTTAAGGAGAGTTCCTTCAGGATATTCTCCAGTGAGAATCTTTCCGCAGATATCCTGGGCAATTTTGATATACCTAGGTGTAGTTCTTTCTTTAGCCATTTATCTTTTCCTCCAATAGCTTGAATTCTTGGATTAATTATAAAGTAATTTTTTGCTGAAATCAACCAACATACAATATAAATTTTTAGAAACGACTTGTAAAAAAATAAAAGTTGTTAACTATTTTGCCGATATAATGGTTCAATTTGGCAAAAGAAAACACTCCTTCTCGGAAAGTAAATATTTTCGTTTTTGTTCCTGAAAAATAGTTTATGTCGGTGTTTTCTCTTAGACCTCAGGAGATGAAAGCACTATTCCTTTTTTTCTAATCCGAACTATCTTCTGGTTTGGATTTTTAAAGTTTTTCGTTAATTTCAGTTAATATCCGTAACAAAAAGAACCGTGATTGTCTCTCTTTGAAAGGTATTTTTGTTACAAAGAAAGTTCTTCTGTAAAAAAAGGTTATTTTATTGCCCAATTATTGATATAATTTATAAGTTATAAGTATAATATATTGCTATTTATTCTAAGGAAAAAATTTAAGGAAACTGAAAATGAAAGAAAACACAAAAAAACAGACTCAGGCAAAAGAGTCAACTACTCTTCCTGCTTCAACTGGTCTAAAGCTTCTTGGTAAAGGCATCATCAGCAATCAGGCATGTATTGATAGCGGAAAATCACCTTGGTATTTATCCGTGATTGTCTTCCTGCTTTCACTGGTCTTAGCCTGCATCCCGCTTTTATCCAAAGGCTATACTTCCAATAATGCTACCGTCTTCAATGCTTCTGGAAATGCTGAAATTGACCGTGGCTTCAAAACCGTGATTGCCAGTGATTATTTTAAAAAGTTCAATATCAAGTCTTCTGATATGACTCTTGATATGACTGGACTTGATACCATGTCCGATGTTCTGACTTCCTCTACTGCCATCAAGGATGAATATGACGGAAAGAATGCTGATTATGAATTGGCTAAAGGCAAATTCATTGATACTGTCAATGGAACCGATGCTAATTTCCAAGGTCAGCTTTATGCTAGCAAGACTACCACTGTCACCACAGAATTTACTAACAAGAGTGCTGTCTTCTATTATGACTGTATTCATCTTCCGTCTGACGGAACTATCGATAACCCTACTTCTACTTCCACTTCTACTACTTCCACTAGTTCATCTGCCGAATATGAAAACAATGGCTACACTACTTATCTGATGACTTATTATCTTCCTACTGTTTCCACTGAAGATGATAAGTACGCTCTCTTCCTCAATAATTTCATTTCCACTGTCATCCTTGCCTACACTTCCGAAGGCTCTATCACCAACTATCCTCATTCCTTCACTCTTGTTACCAAGGATTATATCTATCTTTATGTCTATGCTCTTAAGTCAGCTGTCAGCAATTCCGCTATTGCTACCTTCGGCGGAAATCTCAGAGATGGATTCTCCATGGATTCCAGCATTACTTCTGATACTTCCTTATATGCTTATTTATTCTCGACTGACGGTGATATTACTTCTGCCTATGATAAGTTCATGGTTCTGATGAATAATTCTACCAGAGCTGCTGCCATCACTTCTTTATGGATCAACTGCGGATATCTGGCTGCCATCTATGCCGGTACTATCTTAGTTGCTGCTGCCGTGCTTCTCTATATGCATAAGCGTAAGACCAGCATCAACCGTGATGTCAACTTCCTTAATACTTTATTCGAAGCAATTGCCTTTGGTTTCATACCTGCTGTCTTAGCCTTGATTCTGGGCTTCTTCAACTTCACCTATGCTGTTATGGCAATCATCGGTGGTGTTCTTATCCGAATCGTCTGGTCTTCTTCTAAGCTCACTCCTCCCGTTGCTGCCAGTGAAGACAAACCTTTGTATCAGGCTAGATCTTAATTATAAAAAAAGAAATAAGGGGCTTAGGCCCCTTTATTTATATGGAGGAAAATCCCTATGTTATTAGTCTTAAAAGATGTTGTCAAAGATTATGAAGTCAAGGATGGACAGCCTGTCCAGGCTTTAAAGGGAGTATCTCTGGAATTTCCCGATAATGGATTAGTATCAATTTTAGGTCAGTCAGGCTGCGGAAAAACTACTCTTCTCAATATTATCGGCGGACTTGATCAGTATACTTCCGGAGATATCATCATTAACGGACTTTCTACTAAGGATTACGATTCCCAGGATTGGGATAATTACCGTAATCATGAAGTCGGAATGGTTTTCCAGAGCTATAATCTGATTCCTCATCTTTCCGTTCTTGGAAATGTTGAATTAGCTATGACTTTGGATGGTGTCTCTTTTAAGGAAAGAAGTGAGAGAGCCAAAGAGGCTTTAAGAAATGTCGGTTTGGAAGATCAGATTGATAAGAAGCCTAATCAGCTTTCCGGTGGTCAGATGCAGCGTGTCGCCATTGCCCGAGCCTTGGTCAATAAGCCTAACATCATTTTGGCTGATGAACCAACCGGTGCCTTAGATTCCAAGACTTCTCTTCAGGTTATGGATATTCTTAAGGAAACCAGTAAGACAAAGTTAGTCATTATGGTCACCCATAATGAAAAGCTGGCTCAGGAATATTCTTCCAGAATCATTGTTGTCTCTGACGGAAAAGTCATTTCTGACAGTGTCAACAGTACAGCTAAGGCTACTGAGGATGAAGAATTCCTTCCCGAACCAGAAAAGAAACAGCATACTTCCATGAGCTACAAGACCGCTATCGGAATATCCGGTAAGAATCTTCTGACTAAAAAAGGACGAACCATTGTCACTTCGGTGGCTGCCAGCTTTGGCATCATTGGTGTCGGACTGGTTTTAGCTTTATCAAATGGTTTCACTAACTATATCAACCGTATGGAATCTGAGACTCTGACTAAGTTCCCTATCACCATTGAAAAATACGGATATGATTATGTTGAAAGTTCAACTGATGAATTAGATAAGTATCCGGCTGACGGAGTTATCCATGTCGTTGAGCCCACAACCTCACAGCTTCACGTTAATAACATTACTTCTCAATACATTGACTATCTTAATGCTGTAAACACTGATAAAAAGACCTATGCTAAGTTCCGTTACAACTATTCAATCGGCATGCGGGTTATATCTAAATACTCTGATAATTCCGAAAATTACTATTCTTCAATCAACACTGCCCAGTCTTCTTATCTGGAAAGCATGAGCTCTTCTTTGATGGGAGCTTCCTCTAATGCCTGGAAGGAACTTCCGGCTGATGAAGAAACTGTTCTGGATAGCTATGACATCATTTCCGGTGAATATTCTAGCGAAGAATTGACAGATTCCTTTGGCAATCCTGATCAGAAGGATTTCGGTCTGGTTCTGGTTGTCAATAACCGTAATGCTTTGACAACAACTATCATGGAACAGTTAGGACTTAATCCGAATTCCATGGAATACAATGTTTCCGATCTGACCAATAAGGAAAAGTTCAACTTCCAGTATGTCACTAATGATGACTATTATGGTGAACCGATTGCTAACACTGATGCTGAGGGCAATCCCAGCCGTACTCAGGGTATCTTCTTCAAGGATGATGTGGCTTTCTCTGATATCTCCTCTTCAATCATTTCAGCCTTCTCCTCTTCCGATGAGAATGCTTTAGCTGAAGCTATCACGGCTTTAAGCGATAAGGCTGACTTACCAACCAGCGATGAATTACAGACAATTCTTAATGATTCAGTAGTTGCTAAAGATATCACTGACTTATCCACCTATGTGAATACCACAATGCTGCTTCTTGACTATATGGCTGGAAAGTTTGATGACTTATCTACCGTTACTGTTTCCACCGTCAAATCCTATTTTAGAGAGAACAAGTTAGGTCCCAATGCTGTTGACTATGAAGCTAACCGTCAGGCCTTTGCTCAGCTCTTAGAAAAAACTTTCAATGATGCCATGAATACCGAAGTTATGAAGGCTCACTGTAACAAATCTCTTTCTTATTTCAAGGCTCCGACAACTCAGGATGAGTTAAAGACCCTTTACGAAAACAAAACCGGAAATAACCGCTCTCTGCATATTGCCTGTGTCATCCGACCAAAAGAAGGTTCTTCTTTAGGTCTCTTATCCAATGGCATCTATTATCCTAAGTCTTTAACTTACCAGACTTTCAATGACAATGCTTCCTCAGCAATCGCTAAGGAATTCAAAAATCATTTCTATGTTAAGGCTGACACTTCAGCTAGTGTTTTTGAAGATGTTATTAATGCTGTTTACGAGGAAAATGCAACCTTTGCCTCAATCGCCACACCGTTTGCTGATGGAATCAGTTATTCTATGCTGAATGTCATCAATTCCTTGAATCCGATTTCTTCGATGTCGACTTATATGAATGCGAGATTGCAGTTAGGCAGTGATGTCAGTTTTGCGGCCGGAAGTAATCTTCTTGATGAAAGAACATATGCTTCCTTTGTCTCTACCATTTCCATCTATCCCACCGACTTTACTTCCAAGACTTACTTAACTAATTATCTTAATGCCTATAATACCGGAAAAGCTGACTCCCAGCAGATTGTCTATACTGATGTCGGTCAGGTAGCAACTGATACTGTCGGTCAGATTGTTGATGTTATTTCGGTGGTTCTGATTGTCTTTGCTTCTATTTCCTTAGTTGTTTCTTCCGTCATGCTGGCTATTCTTATTTATAGTTCAGTTGTCGAAAGAACCAAGGAAATCGGTATTCTTCGCTCAATTGGAGCCCGAAAGAAGGATGTCGGAAGACTCTTTAAGGCTGAAGGAATTATCATCGGTGTCTTAGCTGGTCTCTTCGGTGTTCTGATGACTTATCTTATTTCTCTGCCTATCAGTGCCATTATCAATCTGGTTTTCCCAGCTCAGGCCTTAGGTCAGATCTGTCTGCTTAATCCGCTTCATGCTCTTCTCTTAGTTGTCATCTCAGCTGTTCTTACCTACTTAGCTTCTCTCTTCCCCGCCAGATTTGCCAGCAACAAAGACCCGGTCACCTGTCTGAGAAGTGAATAAATAGGAGTAATAGCCATGGGCAAAGAAATAGCTTCAAAACTGAAGGAAGGCTTAATTTCCATTCTTCCGATTGTCATTATCCTGATAATCCTGAATTTTGCAATTCCGGCTTTAGCTTTTGATGATGCGGTTTTATTTCCTAATCATGTCGGACCGACCTTTGTTTCCTTTTTGATTTCCGTTGTTCCTCTGGTTCTGGGAATGTCGTTATTCAACATGGGTGCCGATAAATCAACCGGTCGGATTGGTTCCATTGTCGGAAGTCTGGCTACAAAAAGAAGAACTATTTACTTATTATTGATTATTGCTGTTTTGATGGGATTTCTCACTACTTTGGCGGAGCCTGATCTCAATGTTCTGGCTGGCCGTCTTTATCCAAACAGTGCCGATTTTCTGAAAAGAATTGCTTTGATGGTGATAGCAGCTTTAGGTGTTGGATTGTTTCTTTTAGTTGCCATCCTGAGAATCCTTTATGACAAATCCATTAAATACTGGCTGATTATCGGCTATGCCTTGGTTTTGGCTTTAGGATATTTTTCTGATGCCGATTTCTTTTCCGTCATCTTTGATTCCGGAGGTGTCACCACCGGACCGGTGACTGTGCCTTTTATTCTTTCTTTAGGAATATCGGTGGCTTCAGTTTTAGGTGGCAGCAAGGCTGAAGATGATTCCTTTGGTTATTCCGGACTCTGTTCCTTAGGAACGGTCCTTTCCATTACTGTCTTTTCCATGGTACTGAAGAACACCAATGGGGTTGAGAGTATTCAGGCTTCCTTTGCTTCAAGCAGCCTATTTGAAACGGTTTCTTCTTTTGAGGAAATGCCGACTCTTTTCCTGCATGCTTTTTCTGATTCCTTTATCAGTGTCTTGATCAGCATGATTCCTATCACCCTCTTTTTCCTGGTTTATAACTTCTTTCTGAAACTGAATCGAAGGGATTTCTTCTCAATCATCATTGGACTGCTTTATGTTTTTGCGGGATTGGTTCTCTTCCTTTTCGGAGCTGAAGCCGGACTGATTCCGGTCAGCAGTACTTTAGGAAAGAATTTTGCCTCTCTCCCTCCCTATGCACTGATTCTTTTAGGCTTCCTTTTCGGTTTTATCTCCATGCTGGCTGAGCCCGGTGTCCATATTCTGGCCGAGCAGGTCAATGAAGTCAGCCGTGGTGTCATCAATAAACCGATGATTTTCTTAGCTTTGAGTCTTTCAACCGGTCTGGCCATCATCATCAATACGCTAAGAGTTTATCTGAATATTGATATGATATTAATTGTTTCACCTTTGCTGATTGTTGCTTTCGGTTTAGCTTTTTTGACTCCGGATATCTATGTATCTATTGCTATTGATTCAGCTGGTGTTGCTACCGGGACCATGGCTAGCTGTTTCTTCTTGCCCTTGTTCATTGGCTATTCATCAGTCATTTATGCTGATGATCTTAACTTTGGACAGGAAATCATGAGAAATGGTTTTGGGGTGGTAGGACTGATTTCCTTAATGCCAATAATCTGTGTAGAAATACTTGGTATCATTTCAGTTGTTAAGGTTAGACTCGCCTATAAGAAGGCCTTTAAGGCTGTCAGTGAGACTGATGATTCTCAGGTTATCCATTTACCTGTCTGAAAGGAGTGAACATGCCTAAAATCAAGAAAAACAAAGATATCACACCTAATAAGCTGAAACCTTTTGAAAAAAGAGAAAAGCTACACGCACTATCGCTTTTTGTCACAATTGTCGGAAGAGAGCAGTCTGATTATTTCATTAACGCCTATCAGAAGCTGGGAGCCAGTCTTTCTATGGATCTCTTTGCTTATTCTATGCCTCCCAGGGATGTTCTGACACTCTTAGGCAATACTGAGACTAAGAAGGAAATTCTCTTCACTATCTGCCGAAAGGATGATATTCCCTCCTTAATGAAGATTGCTAAAGACCGCTTTAGGATCTCAAGAGCTAGCAAAGGCATCGCCTTTGCCTGTCCGATTGATGCCGTCAGCGGTATTTCGGTATATAAATTCTTAGCTGATCAGAATAAAGAAGAAAGGGTTAATCAAAATGAATCAAAATAACGGAAAAGAAGTAATTTCTGAAAAGAGAGAATATTCTCTGATTCTGGCTATTGTTAACAAAGGCAATACTGATTTAGTTATGCAGGCAGCCAGAAAAGCTGGTTCCCGAGGCGGAACCATTTCGGTTGCCCGTGGTACCGGAAATCCTGAATTGGCTAAGACTTATGGATTAGTGATTCAGCCTGAAAAGGAAATGGTTTTCATTGTTGTTTCCAATGATATCAAAGATGAAGTCATGAAACAGATTTATGATGATGCCGGTATTTCAACTCAGGGCAGCGGAATCATTGTTTCTCTGCCGATTAGTGATGCTATCGGTTTAGATCCTTTGGATGAATAAATAGTAGGTAAATAAGCTAGATATTATTAGTCCGGTTTTAGATGATTCTATATTTTTCTTCAGTCACTATTTATTGCGGAAACGCAAAAGATGGTGACTTTTTTTAATACAAAAAAAGCCCTGAATTAACAGGACTTTATTTTTACGAGTGGTGGATCATTAGGGACTCGAACCCTAGGCCCACTGATTAAGAGTCAGTTGCTCTACCAACTGAGCTAATGATCCAAAGAATTTTCGTGCTTGTTAATTATATTACTATAGGTGGTAATATTGCAAGAAAAAATTAATATGTTTTTCCTATTTCTTCAATATTTGGTCAAACAGAAGAAAATTAGGCAGTATTCTTTTCCTGTTCAATGAAAAAGCCTCTGAATCCTGAGGAAACAGAGGCTTTGATTTTATTGCTGATCAGTCTTCTTTGACGGAAGGACGCTTAAGAGTTTTCTGAGCATTCTTCTTTTCAACAAAATCAGTCAGAAGCAGGAATATCAGTCCGGTAGGCTTTTCGCCTCTCATATTAGCAAAGGCATCAATAAGCAGTGTGACTAAGTTAGGCATACCGATAGCATAGATGACCAGAACCAGATACATTGTCTTGTTGAGATAACGGAAGTCGGTTCCTGTGAACTGGGTTGAGAAGTTGATGAATAAGCCTTCATCGGTAGGATGAGTCTGTCCGACAGCTGGAATGAAGGGTAGGACAAAGGTTAGCAAACAGAAGAGAATTATCATTGAGAGGAAGAGAATCAGTCGGTAGGTGTTGAACGGAGCACAGGAGTTATAGACCATACCCATAGCAATTATTGACATGGAGATAGAGCAGAAGGTGGTGAAGCTGACTTTAGCAACTGATTCAGACAGAATTCCTAAATCAAGGAAGTCACCGGAATAGCGGAGAATATAGTTGATGCCGATAGCTAGAATCAGACAGATAGCACCAGGAATGGCTCGCGAGAAGGTGTTTTTGATGAAGTGTCCTTTAATCAGTGAATCATTTTTCTGTAAGGCTAAGAAGAAGGAAGGAAGACCGATACCGATGGTCTCCATGACCATGACGTTATTGGTTTCAAACGGATAGGCAATACCATTTCCGCCATTGAGATAGGTCAGAAGAACAATGATGGTGAAGCAGATGGTGAAGATGGTTTTCATCAGGAAGAGTGAGGAGGAGCGTTGGATGTTGTTGACAACTCTTCTTCCTTCTCCGACAACAGCCGGAAGGGAAGCAAAATTGGAATCCAGCAGAACTAAGTGAGCGACATTTCTGGCCGCTGAGGCACCATTAGCCATGGCTATGGAGCAGTCCGCCTGTTTCATGGCGAGAATATCATTGACACCATCACCGGTCATACCGACAGTTTTCTGTCGTTTCTTCAATTCAGCAATAATGGCTGCCTTCTGTTCCGGAGAAACACGGCCGAAGACGGTATAGGAATCAACAAGGGAACTGACTTCATTAATGGAGAGACCTTCCAATGATACGCATTTTTCAGCGTGTGGAACATTGCATTTTTTGGCAATTTCACTGACAGTAAGAGGATTGTCACCGGAAATGATTTTAACTTCAACGCCATTATCGTAGAACCACTTGATAGTATCAGGTGCTTCAATTCTGATGTGATCTTCGAGAACGAAGATGGCAACAGGAGATACTCTTCCTTTGATCTCACCATCGATGATTTCTTCTTCGCTATGGCAGAGCATGACAACTCTCATACCAGAACTTTCTTTGTTAGAAATATATCTGGCCATCGTTTTGTCACGGGTTTTGTAGACATATTCCGGAGCACCAAGAACGAAGGTGCCTTCATCAAAGAAGGAAACAGCAGAGAATTTTCTGGCGGATGAGAAATTAATTTTGGCTTTTGAATGATAATCATTTCTTAAAGGATAGGCAGCTGTCAGAGCGATGGTAGTCTGATTGGATTCGGTGAAGGAATTCAGGTAGCTTCCCATCAGTTTGGGAAGATCGTAATTATTGTCGACAACCAATACTTCACTGACTTTCATGGTTCCGTCAGTCAGGGTTCCAGTCTTATCAAGGCAGAGAACATTGACTCTAGCTAGCATTTCTATGGAATAGAGATCCTGAACTAAGGTATTCTTCTTTCCAAGATTCATGATACCGACAGCTAAGGCCACCGAAGTCAATAAGTACATACCGGACGGAATCATTCCAATGAGAGAACCGGCTGTTCGGCTCATGCTTTCGCTGGCTCTTAGGAAGGGGTCACTGATTCCCGAGTTATTGGTCCACTGAGTGATGAAGAGAGCAACACCTAAAGGAATGATGATGATTGAAATAATTTTGATGATGGAATTTAATGAGGTCAGAAGCTCGGATTTCGGTTTAGAGTATTCCTTGGCTTTGGCCTGGATTTTATGTGCGTAATTGAACTGTCCTACTTGGTTGGCTCTGACAATGGTTGAACCACTGACAATGAATGAGCCTCCGAAGATAGTATCACCGACAACTTTCTTTATCGGTAGGGATTCACCTGTCAATAGCGATTCGTTGACTTCAATTTCACCGCTTTGAATAATGGAATCGGTCGGAATCTGGTCGCCATTTGCTAAGACATAGATATCATCAAGAACCAGCTGTTCGGCTGGGATGATCAAAGTCTTGGAATTACGGACGACTTTGACATTCTGAGCGGTAACGAGTTTTAGTTTATCAATGGTGTTTTTAGCTTTGATTTCCTGGAAAATACCGATGCTGGTATTGGCAATAGCAAAAAGCAGGAAGTAGGATTGGGAAATCTTTCCGAATACAATCAAGGCAATGGCAATGGCCAGACACAGCATATTGAAGAAAGTGAAGATGTTGGAAATGAAGATGCTGGTAATTGATTTGGAGGTGGTGTCTTTAGTCTGATTGACTAATCCTTTGACTTGGCGGTTGGTAATCTGATCATCAGTCAGTCCATCAGTGATATTCGGAGTATATCGGACAGTGTCATCGGGAAGATGATGGGGATTGTCTTTATTGGTTTTCTGATGCTTGGAAAGTCTGTCAGCTCTTCTGGCTTCTTTTTTGGCTTCTTTGGCATAGACCATTTTATTGAGCTGATCATTGACAGTGATGATTTTGAGTTCTTCGGTATCGCTTTTATGAAGCGGAGCAGAAGTTTTCTTTTCAGCTTCCGAAACATCGGTGGGCATATCAAGAGCTTCTTTGTTCATGCTTGAAGATGATTTTTTGATGTTTATCGGTTTTTCCTTTGAATCAGCATCTAAAGGAACGACCGGTGAAGAAGACTTACTGTTCTTCTTGGCTTTTGATTTGCAATCAGATTCTTCTTCTTTAATGTCATTGATGTTGGTGGTCTTTATCTGATTTTCTTCATTTTCAAAAGGAAGCTTTTCCTGAATAGCTTCTTCTTTTTTTAAGGGAGTCTCTTTTATCGGTTCTTCTTTGTTTTCTCCCGGTAAAACTATAATCGGTTCAGCTTTCTTTTTAGCTGAAGCTCTTTTCTTTTTTGCCGGTACCAAAACAGGTTCAGGCTTAGTTTCCTGGACTACTGGTTCAGCTTTCTTTTCTTCTTTCGGCTGTTTATCTTTTTCAGCAGGCAAAATTGTTTCTTTGGGAAGATTATTCACTACAAATTCCGAAAGTACCGATTGTTGTTTGCTGGCAGTTGACTTTTTTGCTTGTTTTTTACTCATAATATTTATTTTAGAATAATAAAGGTGAAAAACAAAGAAATACCGGAAAAGAATTACAGATAAAAAGAGAATGTACTATCTGATTGTACATTCTCTTGATTATTAATCAACAAGACTGAAGTCAGGCTTGTTTTTGACTATATGATGCTTGCGGCAGCGGGCTTCATAGCTTTCCTTAGCTCCGACCTTGATAATCGGATCATCAAAGGAAGCCGGATCACCATTTATCAGTCTTTGGGTACGGGTGGCCGCACATCCGCAGATAGTGCAGACAGCTGTCAGCTTAGTGACAAATTCAGCTCGGGTAAGCAGTTCTGGCATAGGTCCGAAAGGCTCACCGCGGAAATCCATATCAAGTCCGGCAACCAGTACTCGGACACCTCTGTCAGCTAAATGCTCACAGATACCGACAATTTCTTTAGAAAAGAACTGAACTTCGTCGATAGCCACTACCTGAGTATCCGGTTTAATCATTTCATAAAGAGATTTTGCATCTTTGACAGCATAGGCTTCATATTTTGAACCGTTATGGCTGGCAATGGCGGTCTTATCGTAACGGTCATCAATAGCTGGTTTAAAAGCAATGATTTTCATCTTGGTGTAGGATAAGGTTTTGATTCTTCTGATCAGCTCCTCGCTTTTTCCGGCAAACATTGGTCCGGTAATGACTTCAATCCAACCTTTTTGCAGTTCTTGATACATGATGAGATTCTCCGTTTTTCACTCGTAATATTATAGCGTGCTTTTTTTAGATATCATTATGAAAATGATTTACATTATGCTGACTGCTTTTTTGAGTATGTTTGAAGTTTTTTGATTATAATATTAACGGAGGTTATTTTTTATGGCAAAACAGAAAGCGACGGTATTGATGGTCAGAGAAGGAAAGAATCTTGTTCTCTCTAATAACAAGTATTTTATTGTAAAAGGTGATAATGCTGAAGGCGACAATATCGAATTTGATACTGATGCCGCTCTTCCGATGCCTTCCTATATGTTTGGTATCGCGGCTATGGAAGAAGAAAACTTAGATGAGACCTTAGACTTCATTCAGTCCAAGTGGTTTAAGAAGAATTAATAATTTCTGTAAACATTTTTACCGGTTATATTGAAAATATGTTTCCGGCTGTTATGGCGGTAAGCAAAATGTTTTTATATTGCTTTATTTCTTTCAGGTTATTATCTTATAATAATAAATATATTTAATATTAGTAAAAAATCCGGTGGTATTAAGTATTGATATTAAGGAGGACTATGTATGGATGAAAAAGATATTCAGAATATAGTTGCCAAGGAAAAAGCAACTGAAGTCTATAAATGGCTCAAAATCTGCCAGGCTGTTATTCTTTTTGCCTTAGGCGTCATCTTTGTTGTCTGTTCTTATAATAGTGACGGAATGATTGATGGAGCTTTATCCATCTGTTTAGGAATAGTCTTTGCCCTTTATGGATTAATGGAACTCTTTGCGGGATATTATCTTTATAGAAATTTCATTTCGCAGGATGTTCTTTTCGGAGCATTGGCAATTGCCTTCTCCGTTGTTCTCTTTTCCCAGAGAGAAATCTTGGAATCTATTTTCTCAATCTTCATTATTTCTGTAATTTTTATTTATGCTGCGCTTTTAATTGTTTTCGGTGTTGATAGATGCGTTGGAAAAAGCGGAGTGAAGAAGAATATTACTTTTGGAGTCTTAGGATTTATTGCTGCCGCTGTTCTTATTGGCTGCGGAGTTGCTTACATTGTTCTGAGAAATCTTCAGAATAGTCAGGTCGATAAATGGATGACTGTTATCATTGGTGCCCTGATGGCTGTTCTTGGTGTTGTTTCCTTCGTTACTTTGATGATCAAAATCAATAATACTAAGAAAATGATGCGGGTCAGAGAAGCCGAAGAAAAGAATAATGAAGCCCGTAAGACTGAAGATGCCACCCGTGAGGTGAAGGTTGTCAATTTCGATGATTTGAAAAAAGAAAGCCGCAAGCATGGAAAAAAGATACTTAATGGCCAAAAGGTCAATAAGTCCAATACTCAGACCTTAGTTATTTCCGAAGATTCGGAAGGCAATGTCGAGTATCGTCCTAAAGCAATTTCTGATTCCGAAAAATCGGATGATGATTCTTCCGAGAATAAATGACATTTTCAAAAATACTATTCGCTTTATATCGTGACTATCATCTGGATAAAGGCTATTTTGTTAAAGCCTTCCATTTGTCAGCTGACGAAATCGTCAGATGGGAAAAAGGAATTTCTTATCCTGATGAAAAGCAGCTCCTTCGTCTTTCGGAAATTTTCTCTCTGCCAATTAAGGTTTTAAGGGAGTCAATAAAATCAGAGGTTAAATAATTTATGGAAAAAAGAATTCTTACTATTCAGGATTTCAGCTGCATGGGCCGCTGTTCACTCACTGTTGCTATTCCGACCATTTCGGCTATGGGAGTTGAATGTGTTTCAATTCCGACTGCTGTCCTATCCAATCATACCGCATTTAAATCCTGGACTTTTCTTGATCTGACCGATGAGATGCTTCCTATTGTCGAAAAATGGCAGGATTACCGCCATGAATTCGATTATATCTATACCGGTTATCTTTCTAATGATCAGATTTCAACGGTCATTCAGGTTATTGAAAAACTCAAAACTGAAAAAACTGTAATTTTTGTTGATCCGGCTATGGCTGATAACGGAAAGCTTTATCCTGGATTTGATGAAAATCATATTACTGCTATGAAGGAACTGATTACCAAAGCTGACATCATCAAACCAAATTTAACTGAAGCCTGCTTCCTTTCTGATACTCCCTTCCCCGGAACTGAAAAAGAAGTTCCGCTTAGTTTCTATGATACGGTCTTTGAAAAGCTTGCTAAGACCGGACCGAAATTCATTGTCATTACTGGTCAGGAAATCTTTGAAGGAAAAGTAGCTGATTTATTTTATAACGTAGAAACAGGCAAGTCTGAATTCTATATCACTGATAAGCATCCTGGTGTCTACCATGGAACTGGCGATTTATTCGCTTCGGCTTTTGTCGGTGCTTTGGCTAACGGAATGAATTACTCTCAGGCTATTAAGCTTAGTCATGACTATGTCCATGTCGCTATTGAGGAAACTGTGAAAAATAAGTTGGACGGCATTGTCTATGGCCCTGACTTTGAAAAAGCTATTCCGGTTTTGGTTGAAGGACTTAAGGATTTTAAATCTTTTAAATAAATATTTTTTGACTTTTCTATATATTTGATGGAAGCAAACCATTTCAATAGATAACCTATTTCTAGTAGGAATAGTTTTCTTTATGCTAAAATAAAAGCCAAGAGGAATAATTCCATGAAGAATAAGGAAGAGGAAATTCTGGTTATCGGAAATAGCCGTATGGACTATCTTGCTCAAAGCGGGCAGGAGGATGATTTTTCGGTGGTTTCTCAGGGGAATTTTTATAAAACTTCTGGGGGACTTGGAAGAAATGTCAGCGAAAATCTTGCCAGGCTTCATGACAATGTATCTTTTATCACGGCTTTAGGCAATGATGCTGATGGTCAGGAAATCGAATCTTCTTTATCTGGAATAGGAGTTAAAGTCTATAAGATTGCAACCTCTTATCCGACTAGTATCTATAATTCAATTTCCGATAGTCATGGGAAAAGACAGGCGGCTTTGATTGATAATAGATGTCTAACCCAGGTTAAGCCTTCCGAGCTGAAACCATTATCTCTTCTTCTCACCACAATTAAACACGTAGTTATTGAAGCCAGTCTCAACGAAAAAGTAATTGACTACCTCTTTAAGAATTATCCTGATCATTATTTCTATTGTGAGGGTGTCTCAGTCAGTGATGTCAGAAAGTTAAGAAAACATCTTAAGGATATATATTTATTCAAATCCAATTATGATGAGGCTATCAGCATACTTCAGGCTCAGATGGAACCGGAAGAGGCCGTAAAGCAGATAATGAAAGAAGGCTGTCCTAATGTTGTTATCTCCCATACTGAACTTCCTATCTATTACGGAAATAAAGGATTGGTTTATCGAGAACCGATTCTGGTCCGACAGAATGTCACCAGAACTAATGGTGTCGGAGATGCCCTTTTTGCTGGCATTGTTCACTGCCTTTCAAAAAAAGTCAGTCTTATTAAAGCTGTCAAATTCGGACTTAACATGTCTTACTGTACCTTAGGAGTTGATACTGCTGTTGATACTGATATAGCTAGAATTCTTTAATTGAAGAGGAACAACTAACATGAATGAAATCTTAGTCATAGGTGGATCAAATATTGACTATCTTGCTAAAAGCAAAAATACTCTGATCATGGAAGACAGTAATATTGGAGTTCTTACTACTTCTTTTGGCGGTGTCGGAAGAAATATCACGGAGAATCTTGCTCGACTTCATGATCAGGTGACTTTTCTGACTGGTATCGGAGAAGATGTGCAGGGACAGAAGCTCAAAGCTGATTTAGAGAGTCTTTACGTGAAAGTGCTTTGTCCAGCAATTGCCTATCCTAGCGGAAGCTATGTCTCTATCGCAGATGAGAGCGGAAACATGAAGGTTGCTATCTGTGATTCACGACTGATGGATAATATGACTATCGGCGATCTTGAACCATTCTTCCAAGTTATTGATAGCCATGAGAATATCGTCTTAGAAGCAAACCTGAATGAAACAGTCATTGATGCAATTTTTGATAGATTCAAAGGACATCGGTTTTATATTGAAGGTGTTTCAGCTAATAAAATCAGAAGATTCAGAAATCATGTTTCAGAAATCTATCTGTTTAAATCTAATCTGATGGAAGCCCGTTATTTTCTTTCATCTGACTTAGATGGACAAAAAGCGGCTAAGGATCTGATGGAATTAGGCGCAAAGAATGTTGTTCTGTCTCAGGGAAAAGATCCTATCATCTATGGAACTGCAGGACATGTCTTTACTCAGTCGGTGGTAGCTTGTCCAAATGTTGCTTCTGTCAATGGTGCCGGAGATGCGCTGTTCTCCGGAATCGTTCATGGAATGATTCATTGCCAGTCATTAAAAGAAAGTGTTGAATTTGGTTCGAAGATGTCACTGATGACTCTACAGGCTGAAAGTGCTGTTAATCCTGATATTGGGAGGATTCTTAAATGAATATTGGAATTTTAGGATGCGGAAAGATTGCTTCTACGATTGCTAAGACTTTGGTACAGATGCAAAAGGAAGACATATTCCTTTTGGCCTGTGGATCACGTTCACTGACAAAGGCTCAGGAATTTGCTTCTCAGTTTTCTATTAAGAAAGCTTATGGAAGTTATCTGGAAATGCTGAAAGATCCGGAAATTGACTTGGTTTATGTGGCTACGCCCCATTCAGAACATTATCAGAATGTCATGCTATGTCTTGAAAATAATAAGCATGTCATCTGTGAAAAAGCTTTGACTACTGATGCTAGAAGAGCTAGAAAAATGTTTGATTATGCTCAGGAAAAAAATCTATTGCTGACAGAAGCCATCTGGACTCGTTATATGCCTTCAAGAAAAAGAATTATGGCACTTCTTGAACAAGGAATCATTGGTAAGCCTTTGGAAGTCAGAGCTGAATTAAGTTATCCTATCAGCACAAAGAAAAGACTTGTTGACCCTTCCTTAGCCGGTGGCTCGCTTCTGGATATTGGAATCTACCCCCTGAATTTTCTCTGTATGTTCTTCTCAACTGAGTATTCTTCATTGAAAGCCAGCTGCACTTATACTGCCAAACATCTTGATAAGAGCGATACATATGAGATTGAGTATCCTAATTCTCTGAAAGCCAAAATGACTAGCTCCATGGTCCGCATCTCAGCGAACAAAGGCATTATCATTGGTGACAAAGGAAAAATGGTTATTAAAAACATTAATAATCCTGAAAAGATCACTGTTTATTCATCGACCGGAAAGAAGGCTCTTTCCGAAACAGTCAAAGAAGATTATAGTGGTTATGAATATGAATTCCGAGAATGCTATCAGGCATTGAAGAATCAGCAGATTCATTGTCCGTCCATGCCAAAAGAAGAATCCATCAGAATGATGGAAATTATGGATGAAATCCGAAGACAGTTAGGAGTCGTCTATCCATTTGATACAGAGGTGATATCATGAATAAAAGTCCATTAGTAAAGAAAAGCAATCCGATAATTGCTGTCAGAGGTGTTATTATCCTTATTTCCGGTATCTTAACCGGATATCTTGGATATGTTATCAGTTATAAAAGTAATGTCATCTACTATATTCTCTTAGCTGTTTTGGCGGTTGTCTTTGTTCTCAATCTGGTATTTTTCATCAACGATTTATCTAAACCGGCGATTTTACTTACTTATAACGAAGATTATCTGTTTATTGCCAGAAGAGGAAAGGAAGATATAGCTTTAGCCTGGGAAGATATTGATAACATCATCAGCAACGATGTCAATCCGGCTAATAAGAGCTTTGCTAACTCGACTTTGCTTCTGATTGATATGAAGCATAATCATTACCGGATTTCACCGGTGGATGATCCTCAGGCTGTCATTAAGGTCTTAGGCCAGATGCGAAATGATTTTATTCTTCAGAAACAATCCAAGAACGAAGGAAAATAAGAAAAGCCCACTGCCATGAGAGCAGTGGGCTATTTTATTAATAGAGGTCTTCTTTGTTGTCAGTGACTTTTTCAATGTTGGAGAATTTTTCGGTAATCATCTGAGGTCTGCCTAAGAAGGTCATGACAATGGTGACTTCACTGAGTTCAGGATTGACTGACTCAATTTCGCCATCAGTTTCAGCAAAGGTTCCGGAGAGAATCTTAATCATATCACCAACCTTGTAGTCGGAATACATATCAGGATCTTCGATGTTCATTCTCTTAAGAACAGGTTCAATCTCTTCACGTGGAATCGGGAAAGGCTTAGCACCCTTACCGGATGAACCGGTAATACCAGAGACGCCTGGAGTGTTTCTGACGACAAACCAAGTCTCATCGGTCATGATCATTTCAACGAAGATGTAGCCAGGATAGAAATTCTTAGTCTTGGTCTTAGTAACCATCTGACCTGTCTTCTTATCCTTTGTCATTCTGATCTTTCCGTTTTCGTCTTTAACGGTTTCTTCATAGTCAGCACAGATAACACGGAAGATCTTGTTTTCCATATTCATGGACTTGGCTCTCTTCTCTAAGAGATCCTTGACAAGTCTTTCACGCATAGCGAAGGTATTGATAACGTACCAGGCTTTTTCAGGAAGGTCATCATCATCCTCATCGCTTTCGCCAGGATTGACTTCACCAATTAACGGATTGATGGTGTGATGATGCTTGGGTAAAGCTTTTTCAACTGAAGTTTCATCAGTATCGTTTTTTTCGGTTTCTTCAATTAATTCTTCTTCATTATCGATCATTTAAGTAATCCTCCTATAAAATTCATTGCCATCTGAGCTGTAGCAGCACTATCAGAAGTAGAAGCACTGTCTGTTCCGAAAGCACTATTGAAAGCTTTCATAATCTGAATGGTCAGAGCATCGCAGGCATAGATGAATAAAGCGAAGCCGACAGCGATGACTAAAACAATTGCGACATATTTCCAGAGTGTTTTCTGATCAGGCCAACGGACACGTCTGGCTTCTTCTCCGACACCGCGGAAGTACCTTGAAATCTTTTTCATTTATTTCCCCTCTTTGTGTAATGTGTGTTTGCCGCATTTCGGACAAAATTTGTTCATCTCCAAACGGACGCCATTGTCTTTTCTCTTCGAAACATAGTAGTTTCTGGCTTGGCATTCGCTGCAGACCATGACAACTTTCTCTCTCATGTGTAACCTCACTGTAAATCAAATAAAAAACCCTCTTTTGGGGTTCCTTAATATTATATATATAATACTAAGAAAAAGAAAGAAGGATTTTTAAAAGTTGATGACAAATAATTTTATTCTGACTTCTGAGCTTTCTTCAGCTGATAGGCAGGATCATTTTTATTGAAGAATATTGCTCTTATTAGTGGAATCATTAAAATGACGGTGGCAACCAGCCAAGCTAAGACATCCGCTGAACAGACAGCAAAGTAGCTGTTTCCGGAAGCTAGTGAATTGATTGGTCCGCCGTTAATCAGCTGGGGCAGATAAAGACAGATAAATGATCGGGCAATTAATTCACCGACACCAGCTAGGAATGGGAATAAGGGACGCTGTAAACCCTGAAGTGAGTTTCTGGCAATGAAAAGAAGCATTAGAATGAAATGACATGGCAAAGCCAGATAAAGATAGTAGTTACCGTATTTGATGACATCGGCATTGATATTCTCACTTTTTAAGAAGATATGGAGGTAAGCGCCGTTGATAGTGATAAGCAATCCGACAACGGTCATAACCGCCCAGCAGATGGTTCCAATCAGAATCCCGATTCGGAATCCTTTCTTGATTCGTTCATAGTCTTTAGCACCGTTATTCTGTCCCATAAAGGTCAGCATAGCAGTTCCGATGGAAATATAGACATTCATCAGAATCAGACCGACTTTGTTAGCAATGGAATAGCCGACCTGAGCACTGGCACCAGCCACCAGGATTCCGTTAGGATCATAATCAAAGGAAATAACCGCCATCTGCATGATGATGATTCCTATCTGGAGAATGGAGTACTGGAAACCTAAAGGGAATCCCATTCTTAGATGTTCGTAAATAAACGAACGGGATATTTTGAAATCTTCTTTTTTGAATCTTAGTGCTGGGTATTTGTAGAAGGCATAAATAAAACAGCCGACAGTTGCTAATAACATAGAAATATTGGTGGCCCAGGCACTTCCGGATACTCCCCAATTAAGAGGGATAATGAAGATAACATCAAGAATGATATTGAGTATTGTTCCGAAAACCAGGAAAAGGAAAGGAGTAAAACTATCTCCCATGGCTCGGAGAACGGAAACGATAAGGTTGTATCCCATCTGACAGACAATGCCAAGATAGATAATAAAAAGATAGTCATGGGCAGCCTGATAGATTTCATGGCTGTTGGCATCAGTGGAATTTGGGTTATCTTCATCAGTTCAAGAAGATAATCGGTGCAGAGACAGAAAGCCAAAGTCATGATGACTGTCATGACTGAGAAGATGATTATCTGAGTCAGGAAGCTTCTTCTGGCTATGTGAAATTTGTTTTCACCTATCTTATTGGCAACAATGACTGAACACCCTGAGGTGACACCTAAAGTAAACTGAAGGGCCAAGGAACTTAAAGGACCGACATCATTGATAGCAGCAATTTCATTGGGACCTAAGTTCTGTCCGACAACAATGGAATCAGTTAGGGTATAGAGCTGTTGAAAGACCATGCTGAGAATAATCGGAATCATAAAAATCATCAGCTGGCTGAAAATTGGGCCTTTCGTTAGGTCTGTCTTGTCAAACATGTGTTTGAACTTTGCAAAAATGTTCATTTTATAAATTTCTGATTCCAATTTTGATAGTTTATCTTATTTATATATAAAAGCAAGTGGAAAACGCTTATTTTTACTTATTTACTAGTTAATGATATAATAAAATCAGAAAAGGCAAAGGCAATAATATGGAAAAAGATGAATATGAAAGAATCATCTCACCTAAAAGAAAAGCTGTACCTACTCCGGATGATCTGATTAATGAAGGTAAAGCTGCTTTTGGTACTTTTGAATCTGAATTCAAAAAAGCATCACTTTTAGATTGCCAGGTATTTTCAAAGATTTTCCGTAGGCTGAAGCTTACCCAATGGGAAGCTGTTGAAGTTAATCTTGATGATATTTTTTATGTTTCAGCTATTAGCGATATGGGACTATTTGGTATTTGTTTTAATTTGATTTTTGATAAAAAAACCAATAAACAATATAATTATTTTTCAATAACAACTTCTAAAGCTAAACAAAAGAATAGTAAAGTTCATGTAGCTGAGAATCTTCTCTTTGGAACTGAATCTTATATTCATAAAGGAAAGAATACAAAAACCGTAATTACCAATGTTTTTGATAAAGGAAAAGCTCATCTTGAGGCAGTTGATTTTTCTAAAAAATTAGGTTCTTTCAAAGCTGATTTTTCTTTAGAAAGAGTTTCTGTTCCTTCAATTGTCTCTATTCCGTTTGGTGAAAATCAACCATTATATACTGAAAAGTGTATGTTCAAAGCTAAAGGCTCATTGGTTTTCCAAGGAAAGGAATATTTTGCTGATGATAAGACCTTTGCTGTGATTGACGATCATCATGGCTATTATCCTAAGCATATGCATTATGACTGGCTTTCTTTCTTTGGAACTGATAAAGATAAGAATCCTATAGGCTGTAATCTGACCCAAAATCAGTCAGTTGATCCGACTGATTATAATGAAAATCTTATCTGGATGCCATCAGAGTCTTCTTTGCTTTCTCCGGTAACTTTCACTAAGAATCATCCTAGTCGGGATTATCAGAAAGAAAAACTTATCTGGACTATCAAAGATGAATTTGGCATGGTGAATCTGACTTATGAGATTAAGAGTGTTTATCTTAATCATGTGGGTACTATTTTCAAATTTATCGGAATGGATTACTTCTTTTTCTATGGGGTGGTCAGTGGCTATCTTTTAGATAAGAACGGAAAGAAAACTGAGTTTGAAAATTATCCGGCTATTGCCGAAGATAAGACCATTGTTTTATAAAAATTTCAAGCATAGAAAAATGGGACAGCCAGTTTAGCTGTCCCCTTATTTTTTATTTCTTGAGAATAGGCTTTAAGGCAGCTGGGATCATGAATAGTCCGGAAAGAATAAGAATGATTCCTGAGAGGATGACTCCGCTTCCTAAAGAAGCTGAACCTTTAAGTATGGAATAGTCAACTGATCCGGTTGATAAACCGGTTAAAGGCAGAAGGCAGAAGATCAGGATAGCTGAAGCTAAGACAGCAACAATCTGGCCTAAAGCTAGTAATGATGGAAGGGTGGAATTCTTTTTCTTCTTCATGAAGAATAAGTAGGAGACAACAATTCCAACCAAGATAGCAATGATGGTTAAGATGAAAGCAATCAATAAACCAACTGATACAGTGTTATCAGTCAGATCACATCCAAAAATGAGATTGTAGATAGAATAATTGGTGACAGAAGTATTTCCAAGTACTGTTGCCGAAACAGAATAACCTGGCATAACAAAAAGAATAATCCCTAAGATTGCCAGAAGGGTGCTGGTTGAAGCAAAGACTGGTAAGAGTTTTTTCATGATACTATATATCCTTTCATTTGGATTGTATAAGTAGTATATCTCATAATTATTAGTTTTTGAAGTATTAATTTTTTATTGTAAAAATAACGTAACACTAATTCCTTTAATTTGTTGCAACTTTTAATTTCTTTGATGTTAGATCCTCATTCCATCGACTCATGACTGCTTTATTAATGAAATAGATATAAGGAAGGCCAAGATTTGTTTCTATCAGAGAATCCTGAAGTAAAGTCAGAATCTGTCTTAATGCATCATCTGCATAAATCTGACTTCTGACTCCGAAGACTAAGAGTGCAAATTCCCACATGAACTGCGCCATGAATCCAATGACGAAAAGGCGTAATACCGGAATCTTTTCCTTATCCTTATTGAAAAGATTCATGATAATTACAATCAGATACCCGACTAACATGATCAGGGCCATGAAGCCATGGTATTTTCCTGTGCTTCGGGTTGTCATGAAATTAATCATTGAATCCGGAAGAGAATTGTTGAATATTGAAGCTGTCAGGGGAATACAGGTCCAGAAAATAATTATCAGCCAAGTGAATTCCTTTCTGTATTCATCTTTGCTTAACCATAACCAGATGAAGGCAAAGTCAAGGATTCCGTAACTCATAGACATCCAGAAAAGGACTAAGGCAGTCTGAAAGGAAGAACAGAGACTGAAACTTTCTTCTCCGACTGCCAAAAAGATTTCTCGGGAACCTGAAATAAGATAAAAGTAGCCAAAGTCGACAAGGAAATAGAGAAGTCCGCCAGCCAAAGCCCAAAAGGCAGTGATTCTTCTTTTTTTCAGAAAGAGAAGAACAACAAAAGTAATGACACAGAGAGTGTCAATGATGATATAGGCTAAGGAAAAATTCCTGGTAGGCTGAATATAGTCCTGAACAGATGAAACAAGATGAGATAAATTCATTTTATTAATCCTTTGTTTTGTCTATTTTAAAAGATAGTTGAGAAATCAGCAATAATTAATATTTTAAATAGAAAAGAAATAAATAAAATACTTCTGATAAACAGGCGATATTTCAGGATTTACAATTATTATTGTCTATGTGTAATATGAGAAATATTTGTTTTCTAAACACAAAGGGTCTATAATAACCGAAAAGGATCATATGTTGCTACCTTGATTGAGTATTCTTTGTAAGGAGGAATTATGAAAAATCAAAAACTATTATCGGCAGTTGGCTATCTATCCTGTATTTTAGGATTTGCTTTATTCTTTAACTCGCTTTTTGGATCACTCGGTTTTATTTTTTCTTTGGTATTTCATGAGAGCCTTTCAGTAGATTTGGTTTATTATTTGAGTTTTGGATTATATGTATCATTTTCAGAAAGCATCATGGACATTTCCTTTTTCGTTGGAAAATCAGTAGAACTGATTTGCGGATTGGCACTTCTTGTCCTGTCTTTATTCGTTTATTACTGTAAGGCTAAGGAAGAGAAGAAGACATTCATGATTGTGTTTAAGGCTGTTTCAGAATTTGCTGGAGCATTATGCTTAGTTTTGACAGTTTTTACTATTGTTTTTGGATATTTTATAGTATATGGCCTTTCCTGGTATTTAATAGACGCAGTTGTTTTGTTCATTCTAAGTATTCTTGTATTTGCCCTGTATGTTGGTATCCTTAATAAGATTGAGAAGAAGAAAAATAACCCGAAGCCATTGAAGGCCTAATATCCGGATTACAAAGAAAATTGTGCTGTCAGGAAACTGACAGCATTTTTATTGAAAATAAAAAGTGCTATCCGCTTTCTTCGGATAGCACTGATTGCTTTTATTTGATGATGTCGCAGCCCATGTACTTCTTGAGGACTTCCGGGACGTTGATGGTTCCATCAGCGTTCTGGTAGTTTTCAATGACGGCAGCAACGGTTCTTCCGACGGCTAAACCGGAACCATTGAGCATATGGACATATTCAGTCTTGGCATCCTTGTCTCTCTTGAAACGGATGTTCATACGTCTGGCCTGATAGTCGGTATCATTGGAGCAGGAAGAGATTTCCTTGTAATCCTTAGTGGTTGGAACCCATTTGCCATCCTTCTCTTCATATTCATTATAAGAAGGAAGCCAGACTTCAAGATCATAAGTCTTAGCGGAACCGAAGCCTAAATCTCCGGTAGAAAGACAGACTCTTCTATAAGGGAGCTTGAGAAGCTCAAGAATCTTTTCAGCTTCTTCAGTTAAGGATTCAAGTTCATTCCAGCTGTTTTCAGGAAGGCAGTATTTGACTAATTCAACCTTCTGGAACTGATGCTGACGGATGATACCTCTGGTATCACGTCCGGCGGCACCGGCTTCGGCTCTGAAGCAGGAAGAATAAGCACAGAACCATTTAGGAAGATCGGTGATAGAAAGGATTTCACCACGGTAATAGTTGGTGACTGGAACTTCAGCAGTTGGAATCATCCATAAGGTGTCATCAGTATTTTCAGTTTCATAGGCCTGATCAGCAAATTTTGGAAGCTGACCGGAACCGGTGAGAGAATCAGTGTTGACTAAGAATGGAGGAAGGACCTCAGTGTAGCCAGCAGCAGAATGAGTATCAAGCATGAAAGCGGATAAGGCTCTTTCTAAGCGGGCAAAGGCTCCGAGATAGAAAGTAAAACGTGATCCAGTTACCTTGGTGGCTCTGTCAAAGTCAAAATAACCAAGCTTGTTTCCGATTTCCCAATGGGAGGAAGGCTTGAAATCAAAGACAGTGGGTTCTCCCCAGAATTTTTCCACACGATTAGCGGATTCATCATCTCCGATCGGAAGGGAATCATTAGGAATGTTTGGAGTCTTGAGAAGGATTTCATGAATCTTTTCATCAACATCATCTTTTTCCTTATCAAGTTTAGCAATGGCTTCCTTATCAAAAGAAATCTGTTCAAGTAAAGCCTGAGCTTCAGCTTCTTTTTTCTGAGCCTTGAGTTTTCCGATTTCCTTAGACTGGGCATTTCTTTCAGCCTTGAGGTTGTCACTGCTGAGAATGATAGCCTTTCTTTTGGCATCAAGAGCGGGTAATTCCTTTAAATAAGAATAATCGCCGGTTCTTGTGTTAAGACGTCTGATTACTTCATCAAGATTATCGATTACATATTTAACATCGAGCATGTTATTTATCTCCTATTTTTTATCAATATAACTATAGTCTTCTTCTTTTATTTAAGCAAGATTGAGAATAAGGTTATTCAGTATCTTCTTAGCTCCTTCAGCCTGATTGTTTTCTTTTATGGTGTTTATGGATTTGAATAAGGAGGGAAAGTCTTTAGGAATGATAGCTGTGGAAGGGTTGACCAGTTCCTGGTAGTTTTCATTCTTATAACTGATGATTGGAACACCATTAGCCTGATAATCCAAGATCATTAAGGGATTGGTCAGATATTTAGTCGTGAATAAGATACAGGTTGCACAATGCAATGATGAGCGGTAGAGCTCTAAAGGCATAGTATTTAAGAAATGCATGTTGGATAAGAGACTCATTCGCTTCTGAGCTTTGTCCTGAATGAAAATCCGATCAGTGAATCCAAAGAAGAAGAACTGAGTATCCGGATTAAGTCTGGCAATGCTTTCCATGATTTTGGCTTCTTCGGAGTTAGTGTATGAGCCATAGGATATGACAATATTTCTTTCTTCGGGAACCTGATAGAAGCTTCGGAAAGCTTTTCTTTCAGTTTCGGTTATTTCCTGTTTGGGATCAAAGGTCAGGTTCGGCTTTTCTAGCCGTAGATTATCTTTGATTCCCTGACTTTTCAGGAATTCTTCCTGCCAGGGGCTGATGATGATAATCGATTTAGCTGAGGGATAGATATTATGAGCGTTCTGAGAAAGCAGAATAGTTTCGTTTTTGTAAATAAAATCAGATGAATCCATAGCTCCAATAACGGAAAAAGGAACACCGTGAATGTGAGTGAACATTAAGGCTGCTGTTTCAGAGGAGTCAAAGATGGCTTCCTGATAATCGGTTTCTGAGTTATCAAAAGTATATTCATCTCCCCGGGAGATAAGCCTTCGTATTAGGCTGAGTCTAGTGATATAAGCGTAGGAGTTTTTAAGGCTCTGCTGATTAAAATAAATTAAGTATTTCATTTAAATTAGTATACCTTTTTACGAGATATTTTTGTAGATATTTTCTTTCTTTTGACCTTGTTTTTGAGTGATATTCTTCAAATTATGCATTTATCTGATGATTTGATAATCTTAATTAATGTTAGAATATGGAAAAGGAGATTATTAAGATGAAAAAAAGTCTTGGCCCTAAAACATATTTCTTTCCGTTACCGGTTCTTCTGATTGCGACCTATGACAGTCAAGGACATGCAAATGTCATGAATGCCGCCTGGGGCGGAATTCATGATACTAATCAGGTGGCTCTCTGCTTAAGTACAGATCATAAGACAACAGCTAATATTATTCTTAAAAATGAGTTTACTATTAGTTTTGCAACGTCTGAAACAGTTAAGGAATCTGATTACTTTGGCTTAGTCAGCGGCAATAGCTGCGCTGATAAAATTGCTAAAGCCGGAATGCACACAATCAAGAGCGAGAATGTTGACGCTCCTGTGATTGATGAATATCCGCTCTCTCTGGAATGCCGTTGTGTTTCAGTCAATAGCGATGATCAGGGAACTACATTTGTAATTGCGGATATCGTTAACATTCTTGCTGATGAAGCAATTCTTGATGAAAAAGGAAAGATTGATATGAATAAGTATCATCCCATTGCTTATAATCCGAGTAACCATACCTATCAGGAAATGGGAAAAAAGGTCGGAAATGCTTTCAAAGACGGCTTAGAACTGAAGTAGTCATTCGTTAATAAATCAAAGGAATCCGTTCGTGGATTCCTTTTCTTTTATTAAAAAATCCCCGGGTTAATAACACCGGGGGATTATTTCTTAATTGAAATTATTCTTCGGAAGAATCATCATCATCCTGACCAGCTCTCTTTAAGAGCTCATTCAGGGCCTGATCAACTTCGGGAGAATCATTTTTGATTTCCTCCTGCGGGAGTTCAGGTTCTTTGGCTTCATACTCGCTGCTGGAAGGAAGAATTGAGCAGGAAGAGATGGTTTCGTTATCACGGAGAGTCATGACCTTGACACCGACAGTGTTTCTGCTGGTTTCATTGATTTGACCTAAGGAAGTTCTTAAGGTTGTTCCCATATTGGTGATAATGATGATGTCTTCATCGCCATGAACAGTCTTGATGGTGATGAGAGAACCATTCTTTTCACCTTCCTTGATAGTCTTGACACCCTTGGAACCACGAGATGTGATACGGTACTGAGTGCCATCGGTGATCTTTCCATAGCCGTTGGCAGAGAGAGAGAAGATCTTAGTGCCTTCAGTGGAAGTGGTGACACCGATGATGCTGTCATCATCAGTGATATCCATACCCTTAACACCGGTTGCGGTTCTTCCCATGCAACGGACATCGCTCTCATAGAAGGAACAGACCTTTCCGGCAGTTGATCCTAAGGAGATGATGTCTTCACCCTTGGTGTATTTGACATCAAGAAGTTCGTCATTTTCTCTTAAGGAGATAGCAATCTTACCATTGGAGTTGATATTCTCAAATTCACTGGCCTCGCAGCGTTTGACAACACCGCTCTTGGTGGCAAAGAAGAGATAGGAATTATCAGAATAGTCATCCATGGAGATGATAGAGTTAATCTTTTCACCATCCTGGAGACGTAAGAAGTTGACTATCGGGATACCCTTGCTGGTTCTTCCGCCTTCCATGATGAGATATCCACGGCAGTGGAAGACTCTTCCGGTATTAGTGAAGAACAGGACATCGGTCTTGGTACGTGAATGACGGAGAATGTCGACTTCATCGTCATTCTTGGTTTCCATACCCTTAACACCGATTCCGCCACGGTTCTGCTGTCTGAATTCGCTGGGGTCAACACGTTTGACATAGCCGGCCTTAGTTAAGATGATAAGGATTTCCTTATTAGGAATGAGGTCTTCATCATCGGCATCATATTCAGTATCACTGATTTCAGTTCTACGGTCATCACCGAAGTTCTTCTTGATGACTTCAAGCTCGGAAATCAAAGTGTCTTCAAGAACACCTTGGTCGGAGAGAATAAGGTTGTAACTCTTGCAATTTTCTTCAAGAGCGGTCTTTTCATCAAAGTATTTCTGATATTCAAGACCAGTAAGCTTTCTTAATGTCATATCAAGAATAGCTTTGCACTGAATATCATCAAGACTGAATCTTTCCTTTAATCTGGAGGTGGCTTCTTCGTTGTTCATAGAAGAACGGATGATATGAATAGCTTCATCAATGGCATCAGTGACAGTCAGAATACCTTCAAGAATATGAATTCTGTCACTAGCTTTCTTCAAATCATACTGAGTTCTTCTGGTGATGATCTGTTCCTGGAAGGCAATGTAGATATCAAGAGCTTGTCTCATGTTGAGAACTTTTGGAGTTCCGTTATCAATTGCCAGCATGTTGACGGCAAAGGATGATTGCAGAGAAGTCAGCTTGAAGAGGTGGTTAAGAACAATATCAGCTAAAGCACCCTTTTTGAGAATGACAGTGAAGTGAGTACCCATCTTTTGGGAAGAGTAGTCAGCGACGGAAGCAATTCCTTCAATTCTCTTATTGTCGGCCAATTCGGCGATGTTCTTGGCTAAATCTCTCTTATTGACCATGTAAGGGAGTTCGTAGAAGACGATTTCCTGATGGTTTCCCTTATCTTCGATACGGTACTTGGATCGGACTTTGACAGATCCACGTCCGGTTTCATAATATCTTCTGATTCCGCCACGTCCAAGGATGGTTCCTCCACCTGGGAAGTCAGGACCATGCATGATTGACATGATGTCCATAGTGGTCATTTCCGGATTCTTGATTAAAGACTGAACGCAGGTGATAGTTTCGCGGAGGTTGTGAGGAGGAATGGAAGTAGCCATACCGACAGCGATACCTGAGGTTTCGTTGCATAAGAGGTTAGGAAAACGGGAGGGAAGAACGGTTGGTTCCTGTCCTTCAGAGTCATAAGTATCAGAGAAAGCGACAGTATTCTTTTCAATGTCCTTGCACATTTCCAAAGCAATCTTTGATAATCTTGCTTCAGTGTAACGGCTGGCAGCTGGTTCATCACCATCAGGAGAACCGAAGTTACCATGTCCTTGGACAAGGGTGTAACGCATAGCAAAATCCTGGGCCATACGGCACATTGCCAAATAAATGGCAGAGTCACCATGTGGATGGTATTTACCCATGACGTCACCGACGACACGGGCGGATTTCTTAAACGGCTTATCGGGAGTGATTCCCATATCATACATATCGAAAATGATTCTTCTCTGAACTGGCTTCATACCATCTCTGGCATCAGGGACAGAACGGGAAGTAAGGGTGGAGACAGCATAATCAAGGAAAGAATCCTTGATTTCCTTTCCAAATTCATCAGGTGAGACACCAGGAGTGATTCCTTCGGTCAGGCCTTCGATTCCGGAACCAGTGACTTTGCCACTGTCAGGATTAATCTGCTCATTTTCGATTTCTTCGTGGACATTGTCTTCAGCAGAGACTTCTTCTTTGACTTCGGTTTCGTTAGATGTGGTTTTCTCATCAGAGGAAACTTCATCGTTTATTTTCTTTTCGTTTTCATCAGCCATGGTTGTTTCCTCCTTTATTAGATGTCAAGGTTCTTGACGAACTTGGCATTTGCCGTAATGTAATCCTTACGGGGTTCAACATTTTCACCCATTAAGTCGATTAAGGCATCATTAGCACTTTCAGCATCTTCAATTGTGACTTGAAGCATACGTCGGTGATTCTTATCCATAGTAGTCTCATCCAACTGATCGGGATCCATTTCACCGAGACCTTTGTAACGCTGCAGAGCATATCTGGCAGTGGTGGGAAGCTTAGCCTTGATTTCATCTAATTCTGCATCGGTGAA
>Ga0172378_10000562_pt1 | contig 32905 bp, 28 predicted proteins | sample GrowelOW332metaG_FD_119755 | JGI IMG/M metagenome (GOLD analysis project Ga0172378, IMG submission 119755) | Groundwater microbial communities from an aquifer near a municipal landfill in Southern Ontario, Canada - Pumphouse #3_1 metaG | ecosystem: Environmental > Aquatic > Deep subsurface >...
CGGACAAGATCCTGCAGACTGGCCGATGAAAAGAAGTACTGCTGCTTCAGGCGGAGCGCTTTTCCGCTCGGACCACTGTCGTTGGGATAAAGCACGCGGCTGATATTCTCTGCACTGTTCTGCTTCTCTACTGCACGGTTATATTCCATATCATTAAAAAGCTGCAGGTCAAACCCGTTCGGAGACGTTGCAGACCAGAGACGCAGCGTATTCACTGTATTCGTATCATATCCGACAACCGGCATATCGTACGGAGTCGCTGTTACTTCCTCCGCATTTTCAAGATAAAACCGCGGACGCCCGTCGGGAGTTTTTCCGTAGGCAATATTGCCTCCGAATCGTACGGTAACGGCAAGATCACTCCGTTTGATTTCCCACGGATCCCGGTGGCGGAGCCACCGGTCAGGATATTCCATCTGACAGCCGTTTTCGATTCTCTGCTCGAACATACCGTATTCATAGCGGATTCCGTATCCGTGTCCCGGATAATCAAGTGTTGCAAGACTGTCAAGGAAACATGCTGCAAGACGCCCCAGACCGCCGTTGCCGAGACCCGCATCCGGTTCTTCATCTTCTATCATATCGTAATCGATATTCATGTCCTTAAGGACTTCTTTTACCTGATCCTTTATACCTGTATTAATAAGGTTGTTACTCAGTGCACGCCCCATAAGAAATTCTGCAGACAGATAGTAAAGCTGTTTCACTGGTTTTTTTTCATACTCATGACGTGTCGCCATCCAGTTGTCCATAATCAGCTCAAGTGCCGATGCGGAAACCGCATCAAAAAGATCATGTTTGTTTGCCTGCGAAATATCCTTGCCGTATTGTCTCCTCAGACGGCCGGACAAATTTTCCTTGAATTCTTCAGCATCGAATTTCATACATACCTCCAGAAAATAACTTTTCTCTATTTTATATTCCGTACTATTTGCTCATTAACAGAACCGCACTGTCGGAAAGCAGAACATACCGGAGTTGTTCCATAAGCAGTTCTTCTTTACCGCTTTCGCATATATCGTCAGGGCTGTTCAGAGACGTATCGGCAATACGATACCATTTTTTCCCGTTCGTTAACGACGGCAATACAAGAGTCAGATCATAAATATCAGTATTGAATGCAATATAAAAATCATTATCGATTTTATTATCAACCGGACAACAGGCGTCACCATTCAGTCTGAACGAAAGAAATCTGTTCATTTTAGACCAGTCAGGAACCTTGCCTTCGCGGTCGAACCAGTTAATTCCTGAAGATCCCGAAAAAAAATCATTCCGTCTGAAAACCGGGTGATCCTTACGGAGCTGTATCATTATCTTTGTAAAATGAAGGATACCCTTGTTACGATCGCAGTCATGCCAGTCGAGCCATGAAATTTCATTATCCTGGCAGTATGCGTTGTTATTTCCTCTCTGTGTATGCATCATTTCATCGCCCGCAAGCATCATCGGCGTTCCCTGTGCCGACATAAGGCATATAATGTAATTTTTAATTTTCCGCTCACGTACCGTCATGATGCGGGGATTAACAGAATCTCCTTCATAACCATTATTGTAACTGAAATTATCGTCAGTACCGTCCCGCCCATTCTCTCCGTTTTCATCGTTGTGCCGCGAATTATAACTTACCAGATCATTGAGTGTAAATCCGTCGTGCGCCGTTATAAAGTTTATTGAATTCACGGGTTTCCGCCTGCTGCTCTTGTACAGATCAGAACTGCCGGCCATCCGGGTCGCTGCTTCCGTTGACGTATGCTCGTCGCCGCGGATAAAACGACGGATGTCGTCCCGGAAACGGCCGTTCCATTCGCACCATTTTGTTCCGCCCGGATAAGATCCAAGCTGATACCCACCGCCTGCGTCCCACGGTTCAGCAATAATCTTAGTGTCCGCAAGAATCGGATCTTCTGCAATTGTGTTTGTCAATGGAGGAAATTTTAGCAGAGAACCAGTCTGCGAACGGCTGAGTATCGATGCAAGATCAAACCGGAAACCGTCTACATGCATATCAAGCACCCAGTGTCGCAGACTCTGGATAATAAAACTGCGGACGACAGGATGATTACAATTCACTGTATTTCCGCATCCTGAATAATTGCTGTAAAACTGTTTCTGATCCTGAGGAAGCATATAATACACACTGTTTTCTATACCGCGGAAACCGTATGTGATCCCATGTTCGTTGCCTTCTGCTGTATGGTTGAATACAACATCAAGTATTACTTCAATACCGTTCTTATGCAGTTCACGCACCATTTCCTTGAATTCATGAACGGGTCCGCCCGGTAATTTATCTGCAGCGTAAGATGCTTTCGGTGCAAAAAAACCGACAGTACTGTATCCCCAGTAATTAACAAGTCTCCCGCCTGTGCGCGGATTACTGTTCGTATTTTCAAATTCATCGAATTCAAACACAGGCATGAATTCAACTGCGGTTATTCCAAGATATTTCAGGTACGGTATTTTTTCAATAAAGCCTTTATACGTTCCAGGTGCGGTAACTCCCGACGTCGGTGATTTTGTAAATCCTTTGAGATGAGTCTCATAAATAATCGATTCGTTCAGGGACCGGTTTATCGGTCTGTCTCCCTGCCAGTCAAAATCATCGTCATCCACAACAACACACTTCTGGAAATCAGATAAATCGAAAAGGTCTCCATTCTCTATGCCGGGCAGCCCCGACTTACGCTGCCTGTTATATGAACGGAATAAAGATCCCAATGTAAAAGCCTTTGCACACGGATCCAGAATGTATTTATTAAAATCAAATCTGAACCCTTCCTCTGCGTTATACGGACCGTCAATCTGATAAAGATATAATGCACCCGATTTTAAACCTTTGATAAACACATGCCACATATCGCCGGTTCTGTTTTTCTGAGGATCGAGTTCTATTCTGTCACCCGGTGCCTTTGCCGCCGGAGAATCAAAAAAGTTCAGAACTACGCGTGTTGCGCTTCTGCTGAACAATGTAAAATTGACTCCCCCGGCAGTTATCACTGCACCCGGGTCCATAGGTTTCCCCTGTAGTACCTGAGATACATCCATAATGATGTATTTTAGCATGGATGCATGACAAAAAGCAACGTAAACATACAGCCAATAGCCACGCAAGATGAAAATCGTTATACTTTGATTCAATGGAAACTGAAAAAAACACCGAAAAAAAAGATTTGAAAACAGCACTCGTGACCATTGTCGGACGACCTTCGGCCGGCAAATCCACATTTCTCAACACTGCCTGCGGAGAACCCGTGTCAATTGTCTCCGAAATTCCACAGACAACACGGGATGCAATACGTGGTATAGTCAATACATCGTACGGACAGCTCGTATTTATTGACACTCCGGGATATCATGACAGCGATAAAAAACTAAACCTGAAACTCAGATCCGTTACCGAAAGTCAGCTGAAAGATGCTGATGCATTATTATATATTCTGGACAGTACGCGTCTTCCCGGTGACGAAGAGCAGCTCACTGTAAATCTGATTAAACCGCATGCCAACCGCACAGTTGTGGCCATTAATAAAATCGATTCACACATCGCTCAGGTAAATTCTGCGGAAGAATTCATTGCAAAAGTTCTGCCGGAAATCCCGAAAGAACGCATCATACCTATATCTGCAAAAACGGACAAAAATGTAAACGACGTGCTCAAGGCACTTTATGATCTCGCTCCTGCAGCTCCACAAATGTATCCGGAAGATTTTTATACAGATCAGGATGTAGGATTCAGAATCGCAGAAGTCATCCGGGGAGAAGCAATAAACAGGCTCGAGCAGGAAATACCACACTGCCTTTACGTCGACATAGCGGATATGGAAATGAAAAAAGAAGGCAGACTGCTGTGGGTACGTGCATTTCTCTGCGTAGAACGCGAAAGCCAGAAAGGAATTGTTATCGGGAAAAGTGCGTCGATGATAAAAACAATACGCATTGAATCACTGAAAAAACTGCGGAAAATATTCGATTACAAAATTGATCTGGATCTGCAGGTAAAAGTCGATAAAAACTGGCGGCAGAAAGACACCGTATTAACAAAACTGATAAAATAGGCAGTCTGTGAGCAGCCGCTAAAACGGCGCAGGACACATAAATTCCATTCGTAATCCTGTCACCGGATGGATAAACGACAAAGATTGTGCGTGCAGCATAAGACGTTCTCCGCTTTCACACTTGCCATACAGAGCGTCTCCTACAATCGGCAGACCGAATCCGTGTATGTCAGACGAAGCAAGACGAAGCTGATGGGTACGACCGGTATGCGGCATATACAGTATGCGCGTCACTTTCCGGTTCGCTCCGTCTGCACCACGGTACCAGTTGTAACCGAGTTTTTTCCACCCGGTAATTCCGAGTTTACCGTTCACATCGTCATAGATTCTCCGGGGACGGTTCGGCCAGTCAGGTGAAAATTTCAGCTGTATAACCCCTTCCGTTATACCATGCGGTGGGACAGACAGTCCTTCCGAATGTTCAAGTACCCCGTCAAGGAGCGCAACATACTGTTTCCTGACATCGCCTCTTTCAAACTGCATAGAAAGATTTCTTTGCGATTCTGCGGTAAAAGCAAGAACCATAAGACCGGAAGTTTCCATATCCAGCCGGTGAACGGAAGGCTGTTCTATTGTGCCGGGAAACAGACGGCGCATGCGATTAACAATACAATCCTGTTTCTCAGGCCCGCGTCCGGGGACAGATAACAGACCGGACTGTTTATTAACAACAAGTATGTTCCGGTCACGGTATATGATCGTAAGTCCCAGAATAGCAGGAAGAATAATTCCGCACCGTTCATCGCACGGTTCATAAGACATTCCGTTTACTTTATTAACTGACGAACGTCCGTAATAAACTTCATCCATACTCACAGGAAGCAGCGTGTGTGCAAAGGCATAATCAAGCAGTTTGGGCGCACAACAGTCACCGGTACCTGTCGGAGGCAGTTTCTGACACCGGTTTTGAAACGCCCTTTCCGTACAAATTCCACTCAGAGTCCTGACCGAACCGTCACCGCAGTGAAAATGATATAAAGAATGTACCGCTTTCAGAGATTCTGTCGTCAAAACTGCCCGTTCACCGGAAATACGCCGTTTATCACGCTCGGAGGCCGTTTTGAGTTCTGCTGTCAGTTCATGAATACGCTTATCATTCGGTGCAAGCGCCAGCATAAGACTTTCCGTAGATACAACAGGCGGTACCCATATATACCCGTGTATGCAGCCTTCTATAATAAGGCTGCTGCCTGAAACAGTATACAGGACAACTTCCTCACCGGCACTGTCTGTACATACAAGAACACCTATCATAATGCCGTGTCCGTCGCGTTCTCCGCTTGGAGCAGACACCTGTGTTAAATGAAGAGAGCCGTCACGTAACTTTGAAATTATCTGACCGCAGTAACAATGAGCCTGCTCTGTCGGGAATGGCGGAAACATGGAACTCAACTATCTGCGGATTTCGACAGAACCGTCTTCCTTTGCAATAAAAACGACAGGTTTATTTTTCGTAAAAAAACCGTTTTCTACAACACCGGGAATATCGTCTATTTTATCTTCCATTCCGGCCGGATTTACCGGTTCATCCCACACGCAGTCCAGAATCTGATTACCATTATCAGTAATAACAGGGCCGCATTTTCTGACACCTTCACGGAGTGTACATTTTGCACCAAGGCAGGTCAGCGCCTGCATAACAGGAACGCGCGCGTCACCGATTATCTCGACAGGAAGCGCAAACCTGGTTCCCATATGAGGAACAGCTTTTGTTGAGTCTGCTACAATAACCAGCCCATTTGCATTGTATTCTACAATTTTTTCACGAAGCAGAGCTGCCCCGCCGCCTTTTATAAGATTACAGTCAGGATCAATTTCATCTGCACCGTCTATTGCAAGATCAAGAACACCGCCGATAATACGGTCGTTCAGAGTGTATACAGGGATGGAAAGATCCTGACATGCATTAGCTGTTTGAAAACTGGTAACGACCGCTTTTACGCCGGTCAATGTTCCGTCTTTGATATAATCTGCAACACGTGAAACGACCGGCATTGCCGTCGAACCTGTTCCCATCCCGATTCTCATGCCGCTGAATATCTTACCTTCTTTTACGAGCGTATCCACCGCTGTTCGAGCTGCGAGTATTTTCTGTTCATTTTGTGTCAGAACCTTCATAATCGACTCCTGTAAAAATTTTGAACTGCCTGTATCCCTGATATTTCAACATTTTCATGCCGTTACAGACTTTACAGCCGGCCTCCGCAGCACGCATCATGACCGGTGTTATCTCAGGCACATAAATGATGTCGAATAATTTCTCATTCCCGTGAAACTGATAAAAATATACCGGATCATTTTCTTTATTTGAACTTGCGGCTGTATTCATCCCTTTCGATGTTGTCTGAATAATAATATCAGAATACTGCTCAAGTATTCCGACAGAATCAACATCAAGCAGGGCATATTCAAAGCCGTATCGTTCTGCAAGAACTTTTGCATTTGAAACTGTTCTGTTAAAAATACATGCACGTGCTCCCAGCTGTTTAATAACATACGCGACAGCTTTTGCAGCACCTCCTGCACCGAGTATTGCAACTCTACGGTGACGGAGTCTGTCCGTCCCGAGAAATTCCGTAAGTGCTTTTCTGAATCCGTACGCATCCGTGTTATATCCTGCCCAGCCGCTGTTCTTCCGGACAACAGTATTGCTCGCGCCTATTTCCCCGGCTTCCTGATCAAGTTCCGCCAGTTCTGCAAGTACCGTTTCTTTGTGAGGTATAGTAACTGCAAGGCCCTGTATGCCAATCTGCCGGGAAAAATCAAGTACGTCGGTAATAGACGGCGAACGAACAGGGATAAAAACAGCGTTAATATTTTTAGCTTTATAGCCGCTGTTGTGAATTTCCGGACTGGAAGTTTTTACAAGCGGCCATCCGGTAATTCCGTACAACGTCGTATGCTCATTCAAATCACGAAAGTGATACACATTGTTGAGTGTAACAGGATCAAGATGACCGACAGAAGGAATATTACTGTTCGTTTCCTCGGGAGACGTATACGTCAGATATGAATTTAACTTATAAGAAAGAATCCTCGATACCTGTCCGAGGGGTCCCATTGCACACAAAATATGGTCATATTCCGTAATTGATTCCGATTCTTTAAAAAGATTTGTCACATCAGCAAGTGTTGTCGGCATAAATGCAATCTTGGGAATTTCATATCCGGTTTTACGCATTTCATTACACAGCGCTTTAAGATTCGTAATCGGCTTTTCCATATCATGGCAGCTTCTGATAATACGAACTCCAAAAGCAAGCGCTGCGTCCTGAAGACTCGGAATATGATAATCTTCTTCAAAATCGACATAGGCAAAATTCTTTGTCGGATTCTGATCGGCAAACGCAAGCGCCCGTCCGAACAACATTGTCCTCGATATTTCACCACTGAAAAATAAACCGCCGTCAATTTTACGTCTGATCGTAAGGACACAGGGAATGTTTACCATTGAAGGGAAACGGCGCACATACAGCTGCTCCTCTTCCTCCAGAAAATCAACACGAAGTTCAGCCAGATCAATATACTGATTATATTTCCGCACAAGAGCAGCATCTTCTTCAAGCGTTTTCCCTGTAAGTGTCAGACAAATCAGCGGTTGTTTCATCGTATTTTTCCTTAAAAATTATCGTACCGTAATCTTTTTATGTTCTTTTTCAACAACGGAAAGTATAAGTTCCGTTCCTGCAGGAACGGCATATGGTATCGTTATCTGTCCGCCGGGATGAGAGAAACTCACCAGTGTATACGGATCACCTTCTTCAGGCACTGCTGTTAATTTTACAGGTACAGGATAAGGATACATTGTCAGCGTATCTTCAAAAATACCGTACACATTTCCGTTTACCGGACCGGACGGCATCGCAAATTCCGCAGATACATGAGTGTAGTTCTGAACGAATTCTTCTGTAAATTTCTGTTCGGAAACGACAGTTCCGGGAGTTTCGTTTCCCGATGCCTCATGCGACGTAAAATCAAACGTAAGTTTCGACCTCGCCATCTGCTGCAGCACGTCGTTTACGGCACTGCCGGTAAGATCAGGAACGCGCGTATTTTCAAAATTCGGGCCGCGGCTTACTATAAAATGTACCGTTACAGGATTCGAAATATTAGTTCCCTCCGGAGGATCCTGTTCAATTATGGTACCCGCTGCCGCTGCATCCGCTTTATACTGCGGAGCTGCAATAACAATAAGAGGACGGGCAGAGCCTGCAAAAAGAGTCTGCAGCTTCAGCCGCACTTCATCCAGGTTCTGTCCTATATAATTTTCAACATGATCGATAACAACGCCCCTGCTTACAACCAGAGAAACACGGCTGTATCCCTTTCTGATTGCACCGCCGGAAGGAGACTGCTCAAGAATTTTTCCTTCGTCACCCGGTTTATCGGAATAGCGGAGCTGAATTTTCGGATATAATTCCTTAACCTGCATTTCAATAAGTGCAGCAGGAAGGTCTTTTCCCACGACATCCGGGACCATAACTTTCTCGGGCCCTTTTACATTTATGGAAAACACAACAATACATGAAAGCAGCATAACTATAACTGCAGCCGTCACCGTGAAAACAAGCAGTCTGCCGTTTGACTGCATATCCGCAAGAATTTTATGGTAATTTATCTCCGGTACTTTTAAATTGTGTATATCAAAATTCCGGATTGTATTCAGGATATTCTTTATTTTATCTTTCAGCTGTGACATTTTCATACATTCCTCAAAAAGCGACGTTTTATTCTGATAATATCATCTTATAACGATATAATCCAGTAATACGGTCACGGATTCAGCCGCGGCTCAAGTTCAACAAGTTTATCAATTACTCTGCGGCATTCATCCTCATTACTGTATATAATCTGCATATTCGTGCGTTTTTTTGTAACAAGATCAAGTACTCCGGTATCATGCAGAGCCTGCTGATTTTCCGGCAGGGAAAGTAACGGGACTCCCACGATATCAGAAAACGGAATAAGCTGCCCTTCAGCAACAATGCCGTTTGTATAAACGCCGGAACATTTTGCCGTCATTACTTCGTGTATTGCCATTTCCGTACCAAGAATGGCTATTGCACACATGATACCGTCTATAAAGACTCCCATATCTCTGAACAGGACAAGCAGTATGAGAAGCGGACAACAGACAAGTACAATAACCGCAAACTTAAGCAAACGAGGTTTTACCGGCAGCTCGAGGGTACCTGCTTTTTTCAGCATTTTACTCCTTCTTAAAGGCAGAGTCGCAACAAGCAGCGCATATGCACAAAAAGCCGCTGCAACAATAATAACCGTAACAGTTTTCATATATAATACTCCTTAAAATAAAAAGCAGCGTGCACTGATTCAAACATCATTGCTTCCGTTTATAATTTTCCAGCCAGCATTCCAGAGCTTTTTCAGCACTTCCGAACGCAAGGGGAATTCCGTCTATATCGTTTCTGCCGCCTGCATGGACAGATACAAACCCAAGAACTTCAGACTGCTGCCCGTGCAGCTGCTGCATAAGCAATTCAATACTGTCTGTCCCTTCCGGAATGCGGGCTGTAAAAAAAGAATCACAAGTTTTGTAAGTTATATTCTTATATTCGTACGTATTCGGAAAACTGCATAAATAAGAAACAGACTCCGGCTTTATCCCTGTTTCCTCGAAACACTCCCGCACTGCCGCTTCTTCCAGACTTTCATCAGGATTAACGAATCCCCCCGGAAGAGCAAAGTACCCGCAGCGGGGTTCTTTTGCCCTTTTTTCAAACAATATATTTCCGTCATTGTCGGCCAGAATAATACCGACCGCAGCAGCCACATTATTGTATAAATCAAAGCCACAGTCAGGGCACAGCCATTTTCTATTATTGATGTTATTGATTTTACTGCTGCCGCACATCGGGCATACTTTAAAATCGTTAGTAAAACTCATGAAAAACACCTCTCTGTAAGCGCATCGGCAAGCGATTCCGACCGCTTTACTGTCTGTATAACAAGCGGAACGAACAATGGTAATACAGCCTTTATTCTGCCTCCGATGCCTTTCGCTTTACCAAGCCCCCCCCGTATTAGCTGCGTCTTGATAATCGCCGCAGCTTCATCCAGAAGCAGCGGAATAAAACGAAATACAATCTCTATAACTACAATTATATACCGGACAGGAACATGAAGCAGCGCAAGCGGTTTCAGAAGGACAGAAAGACCATCTACAATATCATACTCCGGTGTAGTATACGTAAAAGCAATAATACACGCCAACGCAGCTTCCGTATGGATAAGCGTTGTAAGACAAAGCATAAGTTTAGACGGTGTCACGGTAAAATACCGGTACGGAATAAACACTCGTTCACCGGGAACAGCCGGATAGAAAATCATCTGAAAAATACAGAAAAACAGAAGTAAAGGAATTACCTTTATCAGTGAAAAGAACAGACGTTTCACCGGATATCCGGAGAGCAGCGCGTACACAAACGAAACGCAGAACAGCACAATGCATGCATACAGAGGACGGACGACAAGTGACGAAATAAAAAGAACTGAAAATACCAGAAATTTCGCAACAGGAGCCATTCGTGCAATAATCCCCGTATTCTTCTCAGGTACATTCATTTCCGCAGCAGTTTTCCGCAGCATGTCCAGTAATTTTACACCATCAAGCGGCTGCTGTACAGCATAAGCCGGTTGATAATCCGGCAATGCAGCAAATGTATCGTGCCGGATTATTCCGTCTGCCAGCACTATTTCCCTGTCTGCAAAATCCGCTTCATCCCGGTGATGCGTACTGAACATAACGGTACTGCCTTTCTCTGCAAGCGTTCTGAGCAGATTCATCACCTTACTGCGCGAAGGTCCATCAAGACCGGCAGTCGGTTCGTCAAAGAGTATTACCGGAGAACCGAGCACGATAATTCCTGCTACCGCAAGCCGTCTTTTTTCCCCGCCGGACAGATTAAATGTCTGTCGGTCAGCATACAAAGAAAAGGGAATACCAGCTTCATCCATAGCCTGCGTTACACGCGTTACAAGTTCATTCCCCGACACCCCTTTATTCCGGAGACCGAAAGCAACATCATCGGCTGCAAACTGCTCAAAAAGAGCAGCTTCACTGTTCTGCTGGCAAAGTACAGGACGGTCAGCCCCCTGTACGGTTCCCGAATCAGGGATAAGAAGTCCGGCGGCAATCTCGAGCAAAGTAGATTTACCACTACCTGAAATGCCGGTCAGAGCTGTAAGCGTTCCTTTATGCAGACTGAAATTGACAGAAGAAATAACATTCGATCCGCCATACGAAAAAGAAACATTCGAAAAGACAAGCGCTGCTTTCTTTTCCGATTTCCCGGTTCTGTCTGATTTTACCATATCACTCCCGGTAATCAGACTGCATAATGATACATCTGCAAAGAAATCGTTTTTACTGCCCTGAAAAACAATTTCTCCGGCTTTCATAAGAATAACATCGTTCGTTTCCTGTACCGCATCAGTATCATGTGTAATATGAATGACCGTATTCCCCAGACTCACCCAGTATAAAAGAAAATGAAAAATTTCACTGCGGGACTCCGGATCAAGCATTGCAACAGCCTCGTCAAGAATAAGCACATCAGGACGAAGTGCTATAATGCCTGCAATCGCTTCCTTCTGGGTCTGACCCAGCGATAATGCCATTGAGGGAGATGAAGCCTTACTAAGCAGCCCTGTTATATTTAGACTTTCAATAGTCCGCAGTTCAACTTCACCGGCATCCAGTCCAAGATTCTGCGGGCCGAACGCAGCATCGCGCGAAACTATTCCACATATTATCTGATCTTTCGGAGATTGAAACACAAGAGCGGTGCGTTTTCCCTCTGTAAAGCGGACACTGCCTTCATCAGCATCAAGAAGCCCGCTCAATATACGTGCAAGAGTACTTTTTCCGCTTCCATTAAGTCCAACAATTGCTGTATACGACCCTGATTCCAGCGAAAAACTGATATTTTTTACTGCAGGAACGTCATGCTGCGGATACGAATAAGTAACATTGTTTACGGAAAGTATACTCATTCCACGTATCATATCGAATATATAATAAAATTCCAATAATAACCATTTGGAACTTGACAATACAGGAATTTCAGGCTTACTGTTGTTCCATGTCAAATACAGTTATTATTTATTATTCACTTGAAGGAAATGTTGACTATATTGCCAAACTGCTGGCAGTCAAAACCGGCGCTGATCTTATACGTCTGGAAACGGTAAAAGAATATCCGAAAAAAGGGCTGTTAAAATTTATAACAGGCGGCTGTGATGCAATGTTCGGTATTCGTCCGGCACTGAAAAATGCACTTCCCGATTTTGATCAATTCTCTACAATAATAATAGGGACTCCTGTATGGGCGGGAAAACTGAGTGCTCCGATCAATACATTCCTTCACAAGACAAAAATAAAAGGAAAACGCATAGCGCTGTTCGCCTGTTGTGCAGGCGGACAGACCGAAAAATGCTTTAATAAGATGAAGCAGCAGCTTTCGGAAAATACAATTCTGACATGCGACACATTTATCAATCCGATGCAAAACGAAGGATATACTGTCACCCGTAAAGCAGATATGATCGCGTCAAAACTATAAGTCTAACAGTTTCCCGTAAACACATTCGCAAGATATCTGCGTGCGGCTGACGCAAGTCTGTATACAGACTCAACCGGTGTTGGTTCGAGCCCGGACATGTGATACCGCGGGAAAAAACGGGTAATGTGAAGCGGGATACCGGCATCGACGGATGCAACCCATTGTGCAAGCAGCTTCATTTCGTCATCACCGTCGTTCCATCCCGGAACAATGAGCGTCGTAAGCTCGACGTGGCAGCGTACTGCGCACACCGTAACTGCCTTTTTTACCGTTTCCAGATCACCGCCGAGATACCGGTACCATTCCGGTGTAAACCCCTTCAGGTCAATGTTCATTGCATCAATATACGGAAGTATTTTCTCCAGTACCGGCTCACACACACTGCCGTTCGTCACAACAACATTCTTCATGCCAAGGTCGTGAACAATCTTTGCCGTGTCGCGTACATACTCCCAGCATACAAGCGGCTCGTTATATGTATATGCCACACCGATATTTCCTTTGATACTAAGCGACTGGGCCCGTCCTGCAAGCTCCCGGGGAGACATATATTCAGTCTGCAGCTCCCTTCCTGCCTGTGAAATCTCTGCATTCTGGCAGAACGGACAATGCAGGTTACAGCCGTAGCTCCCGGCAGAAAGGATCATGCTTCCCGGATAAAACATTTTCAGAGGTTTTTTTTCGACCGGATCAAGCGCCAGAGCAGTAAGCTGTCCGTAATTGAGCGGTAGTATTTCCCCGCCGTGATTATAACGTGCCCTGCACTGCCCAGTCTGTTCCGGTCCAAGTATGCAGTGATAAAAACAGGTACTGCACGTTACTGTCTGAAGACTACTCTGTACAGTTTGCGTCATAAACATCTTTCACTTTTTTTCCGGACCGGTAATTTTTGCGTCTTTCAGATTGTACAGTGCATCATCACTCATTTTCCGTTTATTTTCCTGATGTTCTTTAATTACTGCGACAGAAAACAGCCCCCCAAGCGCTGCAAGTACGCCCATAATAAAACCTTTTACGAAACTCACAGGAGACCTCCTTTAATATCATTTTCTCTGTTCATAACCAGTATTCCGTTCCCAGAAAACTCCATCCGTGTATCCCTGAATCGATGTATCAGAACCGGCACGTGCAAGACGTTTTTCAGCGAGCAGACAGTATTCCGTATTCATTTCAATACCACAGTACTTTCTGCCGAGTTTTTTTGCCGTAACGGATGTAGTCCCGGAACCAAGAAACGGATCAAATACAAGTGCACCGGGTTTTGAACTTGCAAGAATAAGTTTTGCAATAAGTTTTTCCGGCTTCTGCGTCGGATGATCCGTATTCTCATTCATTGACCAGTACGGTACCGTTATATCGTCCCAGAAGTTTGATGCACATGTAAGACGGAATTTCCCGCAGTCCGTTTCTTCCCAGTCCTTCGGTACTCCGTTTTCGCGATACGGTGCAATAACGCGCTTTTTCTGCTTTACAGCATCAGCATTAAAATAATAATCAGAACCAGCCGTGGCGAACCAGATATCCTCACAGCTGTTTTTCCAGTTAGAAACCGCACCACGTCCTTTTTCCCGCTGCCATGTAATACGGTTTCTCACTGTCAAATATTTATTAACAACAGTATACAACGCAGCGGTACATTTCCAGTCTCCGCAGATATAGAGGGACGCATTTTTTTTCAGCAGTCTGACAATTCCGGGAAACCACGATTCAAGATATGCACTGTATGCATCATCGCTTCGTGCAGTAAATTTATTTCCGCCGAAATCCTTAGACAGATTATACGGCGGATCAATTATCATAAGATCGACACTTTCCGCCGGGAAAAAATTCAGTATATCAAACAAATTACCGTTGTATGTCCTGTCCGTAATTTCCTCCGGACAGAGAGGCTGTGATGCAGTACGAAGATTCGGAGCGTACAAAGTACGGTCCATGTCGTTAAGCTCTGTCGTACGATTCCTGGATGAACGTATTTTTTCCATATTTATTCCACTTTAATCTGTGCAGTCATTGCCAGCACAGTCAATAATGACGTACGACTTCAAAACGTTCAAGGTCAGGATTCTCGGACCGGTCTATGCCGCCTTTTCTGCATGCGATGTTTATCTGTTCGTCAACAGTATCCACAGAGTCAAGAGCCGGAAGAAGCAGTCCGCGGCGGTACCCCTTTGTAACAACGACACCATATTTTTTTACATCGAGTTCCTTTGGTGAACTGATTTTTTCAGTCAGGCCAAGGACATCAACACTATATACAATTGAAGATAATTCTTCAGCTTCGACTTCAGGAAAACGGGGGTCCTGCGTAGAAGCGCTTATTGCATTGTGAATTATCTCTTCTGCAAGAGAACCACACGTCGGGGAAATCGTTCCGATACACCCGCGCAGACTGCCGTCTTCTTTTAACGAAACAAACGTACCGGCCCGTCTGCTAAGCAGTTCCGGAGAAAGATGCCATCCGTGAAAATCATCATCGTCGCATATGACACAGCCTCCGGCAACTTTCGGGACTTTCCGGGTACGAACATATATTTCTACTGTTGCCCGTGCAAGAGCAACAAATTCGTCTTCATTACGTTTTCGTTCTGCCACTTTCTTTTTCTCCTGTACCTCATACTGCTCAAGAAAATTACGTCTTTCGTCACAGCCTTCAGGTGTATACACACAGATCCCGTATCCAACACCGAAAGGTCCCTCGTACGACAGTTTTTCGACTTTTACAGCAGTCCGGTCAAGTGCTCCTGCCATAATAATGAACGAACGATGGCCGCATTCCGCTGCTTTCTCACAAAATTCAGGATCAAATAAAAACAAACCGCCGAATTTACCTGTTCCCATTACATTCATTATCCGCTCATCGTACACAGGGCCTTCAGAACGAAATCCGTACGGACCGTCTGCCTTAAGCACATGAGATAAATCTCCGCTTGCAACAATTACGACACGCCGCCCGGTCTTTTCAACAGCCCGTTGAATGCATTCTCCAAGCAGATAATGTTTCTTATAAGACTGTCCCGACAGGCCGATGCGTACAAGCTTGTATTCATTCTGAATAAACTGATTTATAAAATAGAGCGGCACCATGGTCGCATGATCAAGCTTCGGTTCTTTCTGACCGTTCGTACCTGCGGCAAGTCCTGCTTTATCGGCTTCTGTGCAGACAGCCTCTATAAGCGGCACGTCATATTCTGCATGAAACCGTACCTGATCCGCTCCGAATTGTCCCAGATCCCCGTCCGCCGAAATTCCGGAAGAAATATGAAAATAGTCGGAATACATAGTTGCATGAGGCGATGTAATGATAATCGTTTCAGGCTTCAGGGCTGCGATTTTCTGAGCAACTTTCATGTATGCCGCACGAGTCTCCGAAATCTCATTTTCTTCACCACGTCCAACCTCGTGAACAATAAGCGGAGGATGAGGAACCATATATGTTCCAATAATAGACATATAATACCTCCCTGAATCGACTTTTACTCTGATTTATGCTTTTTCATAGAAAGAGCAGCCTTTTTTTCCGCAATTTCATCCATAATATGCTGTTTTACCAGTCCCAGCGACTCCCGGTAACTGGTACTGGAAAGTCCCGGAAACCGAATAAGGAAACGCTCTTCGCTCGGACGATGCTCGTTGAAAAAGTCGATTTTCTGAAGTATTTTTTTACTGAACCGTCCTTTTTCAACAGCAGCCCGCTCTTTAATCGAAGAAAACATCTCGGTCATACTGGCACCCTGAAACCATGTTTCTTCAGAATAACGTTCTGTGAGAGACTCACCGAATTCTTTAATTTTAGCCATTGCCGTACTGAAATCAACAAGCTTATGTACGGTTATAATTATATCAATTATAAAAACGACCGCAAGTCCGCTTGAAAGATACACCGTAAGAGTATCGCTCAGCATAAAGACAAAGTGATCAACAACAGGCTGAACAAAATGAACAGCAACAATGCCCATAATGCCGAACAGTACTGAATTAAGCAGGCAGATACGTCCCTTTATGTTGAATTTATGGTCGGAATAATCCCACCACTTCATTTTAAACATTCTTTCCATTTCCCAGCTTGTAAAATATTCAACGGCCGAACAAAGAACCATTGCGCTTACAAACAACGTAAGCCATGAGGATTTTACTTCAGGAGGAAGCTGCATGACGATAAGGCCTCCGCATCCGTAAATAGGACAAATGGGGCCGTGCAGAAATCCTCTGTTTATGAATTTATGTTCATAAAAAATACCTACATACAGCACTTCACAGCACCAGCCGATAAAACTATATAAAAGAAAAATAAGAAAAAGACGGTCTGACGGTACAATTTCAATGGAAGAACCTGCATTCAAAAAATCTATCATGTTATAACTGTACTTCATTTTCGGACGGTTGGCAATCAACGCCTCTGATACCGGAGGGGAAATATTAAAATTTCCGAACGAATCATAGTTTTGTAAAAAAAGACAGCCGGTACCAATATTAAAAAACGGAAAACTATGGTATACTGTTTATATGCCGTATAGTATCGAATTTCAAATTTCCGGTCTTATCGTTGTTGTCGTATTGTGCATTGTATTTTTTTCAAAACCCCGCTGGCAGTCGCTGCAAAATTCGATATTCCGCGTCTTACTTCCATTAACAGCCTTTGAACTTCTTATGGACATTATCAGTGTCATTACTATCGCAGAACGTGATAACATTCCGGAAACATTGAATAACTTCTTTGCAAAAGGATATATTATTTCCATTTATATCTGGATCACGGGAGTTGCTCTCTATGTTCTGTCAAATTTTATCTATACGAACACTCCCCAAAAAAATATTACACGTATAAAAGTAACAGGTTTATTATTAATCATTGCAGCCGCCGCCGGATGCGTGATAACGATTGCAGCGCCTTTAAAATATGCAAACTACGGCAGAAAAATTTACTCCTACGGAATTCCGTCAACAAGTACTTTTATTTTCGCAGTATACTGTATCATCGTTTTATCCGTCAGCTGTTTAATGAACTACAGGTATCTTCCGTTCAAACGTAAAATTCCACTGTTCGCGTTCGTTATAATGGAAGGAAGTGTCGCGCTGCTACAGGTATGCTTCAGGAGCCTGCTTGTTATAGGTTTCGGAACGGCAATATGCATTCTTATCATGTATATGACTTTGGAAAACCCCGACATGGACATGATCGCAAAACTCAATGAAGCGAACAGGCGTATAAATAATCTGCTGCTGAACATTCTTCCGGCATCAATAGTTGCGGAGCTGAAAGAAAAACCGAGTACATTCACTGAAAAATACGACAACATTACTGTAGCATTCATGGATATTGTCGATTTTACGGAAATGTCTTCGGTCGTCGGTGCAGAAAATCTTGTTGATATTCTGAATTCTCTTTTTTCGGAATTCGACATGCTTCTTGACAATTATAAAATCGAAAAAATAAAAACAATCGGCGATGCATATATGATCGCTTCAGGTCTGCCGGAACGGTATGAAAACAACTGCGAAGAAATGATTAAATTTCTGATTCAGGCGCAGCGTACTATAACGAATTTTAACAAACGTCATAATACCACACTGCAGATGCGTATCGGAGTAAACTGCGGTCCGGTTGTAGCCGGCATTATAGGTAAAAAAAAGTTTATCTATGATCTGTGGGGAAGTACGGTAAATTTTGCGTGCCGCATGCAGAGTTCCGGAGTACCGGACCGTATACAGGTATCTCAGAATGTCTATAATCTTATGAAAGACAAATATAACTTTGAAAGCCGCGAAACGGTTGACGTAAAAAGTTTCGGCACATGTCACTGTTATCTGCTCTAACTCTGAAAAATGATAAAAACAGCTTGCACGCCGGCCTTTAATTGCGCACAATAACCCTATGTCCTTCCGTGTTCTTATTATGCGGCTCTCGCAGTTCCGCGATGTTGTAAAATCAACTACTCACCAGTTCCTTTACGGAGAATGTGCACGCGTTTTGAGTGATGAGTGCATCGATTTTGCTTTTCTGCCGGCGGAAAGCGCGCGACGCCGGCATTGCGTGCTTGAAGGTTTCCGTACGCATATCCCGGCTGCAGATTTTGATCTGATTCTTGTCGTAAACAGCTATGCAGTAGAACTTATAAATCTGCCGTATATGCTTAAAATTGCAGGCATTCCCTATTCCTCTGATGAACGGCGGGAAAAAAACGCGAAACCGCTCATCATTATGGGAGGCTCGAATGCAATGGCAAGCCAGGCCATGCTTTTCAACGAAAATGAAGCGCTGACCGATGCAGTGTATTTTGGAGAAGGTGAAGAAAATGTAACGGCTGTCGTAAAGGCGCTGTCGGAAGTATCCGACAGGGAAAGACGCAGCACGCTTGTTTCATTGCAGGATACAATCACCGGACTCCGTGTATTCGGCGCTCCGCATAAAACTATCAGCAAAGCAGTATTTTCCGGCACAAACGTCGAACAGCTCGCAAATGCGAAACAGGCTTTGTTCGATTCTGCAGAAGCAGGCATTGTCCGGCTTATGATTTCATACGACTGTCCGTCGTTCTGTACATTCTGTTTTGAAGGCTGGGAACGAAAACCGTACCGGGAAGTACCGTTCAGCGAACTTCTCAAAGCCGCAAAACATCTGAAACGGGAAACAGGAGCCTCAACGCTTGAAATTACCGCGTTCAATTTCAACACGCATACCGACGTAACAAGAATCATCACGGAGATGAACAAACTGTTTGCACAGGTAAATTTCATGAGCCAGCGGGCTGATATTCTTGCATCAAGCAGCATGCTGGCTTCATACGAAATCACAACCGGAAAGCGGCAGTTTACGCTCGGTGCGGAGGGAATCAGTGAACGGATGCGCACATACTTCAACAAAAATCTCAACGAAGAAACACTTCTGAAATCAATGGGGCTTCTCATGTCTCAGAATGCGGTTAAGGAAATAAAACTATTCTATATTATCGCCGGAATTGAAACTGATGAAGATTTTGAGGATTTCCGGTGCTTTCTCTCAAAAGCAGCAGAGCTCAAAACTCAGTTTGGTTCGCCTGCACGCATACTCTGCTCGTTCGGGCTTCTTGTCCGCATGCCGTTCACTCCGCTCAGATACGAAAAACTTCTTTTAACAAAAAAAGAATGGGAACCCGTCGTTGAAAATATAAAGCAGACCGTTGAAAGTGCCGGCTACGAATTCCGTCTTACATACCCTTATGAAGAATATTTTCTCTCGCAGGTGCTCGTTCTCACAAACTACTATGCCGCACCGGCGCTTATCGATTTTGCCGGACAGGATATTGTCTACGACCGGACACTGCCGGACGGTGCATGGAATCTGTTCGTAAAACACGTTCCTGTCACGCCGGAATTCACCGCGGAAAAAGGTGCAGACTACAAATTCGCATACAGCGGCATCGACACGCGTACAACTGCAGATTTTCTGTATGCCCGCTTTCTTGACGCAAAAAACGGCAGGGAAATGAAATCGTGCATGAGCGGTGAATGCAGGGGATGCGGCAGCTGTACGCAGAATCAACGGAACTTTCTGCTTGAACATAAAATAACGATGCCTTCCGCTTCCGACAAGGCAGATGTCAACGCGCTGCTTCTTGAAAAACAGCGTGCTAAGCCAGTGTACATAAAAACAGAAATACCGGAAACTATGGCGCACAACCGAACGGAGACAAAAAACGCATTTATTATGAGGAAACTTATGGACGCGGTGGAACGGACTGGCACAGAAACGGAATCTCTCATCATGAAAACAGAAGACGTTCTGTTCGGAAGTGACCGATACGCAGGCAGACTTCCGCACTGGTACGGAACAACGCTGTATGCAGTCTATCCGTTTTCCGATAACACACGATCCGTACTTTCTGCAGCGCTCAAAAATGCGGGAATACAGGCAGACAATACGGAAGAAATACCGGCAGAATACAAAATCACACTCATTCCCGACATACAGACGGAAAATACAGAACTTGAAAAAACAGCACAGTCGCTGCTTAATTCGATGCATCTGCCGTATATGCTTTCACGTAAATCAGGTTACACAAACCTTGTTATTGCCCCAAAAGCACTGAAAAAACATATCGTTAATTCCTGCGCCATACACGACGGAAAAATATTTGTAATCTGCTCAATAAAAGCGGATTTCGGTATACTTGCAAAAGAACGGTTTCACGTGCACACGGAAACTGTATAGTACAAACAGTGCCATACTAAATACGCCGGTTTCTTTACATCAGGTATTGTCAGATTTAAAAAGAGCCCGGAACAATGCCGCAATCTTATGAGATCCGGCATTTGTTCCGTCTTTACCGGCAGCAGGCTGCAGCACATCCTTTACAGAAGCGTGTTCGGCAGACTTTTCCGCAACTTTATTTGCTGCAATCGTAAAAAGGCTGTTTCTGCCGAACACGACAAGATATCCGTCCGGAGTCTGATTCGTCGTAAAGACAGGAAGAAGCTGTGCACTGAATTTGTCAGCCGCCACATTAACAGCACTGTGATTCTTTATCATTTTCTGGCTCTGTGTAAGAAAATCAATTTCGGGATGGACTTTATCTATATCCGCGCCGTACACTTCCGAACTGTGTCCCGGTTCCGCATATTTTTCAAAATACGCAGGAGACGCCTGTATGACGGCTCCTCCTGCATCAAGCAGCAGCACAGGTTCATCAGACACGGACATCAGGGCCGTTATTGCATTGTTAAGATACCTGATCCTCTGCGCGCGTTTACTGCTTATATCTTCCGTCTCGCGGAACAGAATCTTTATTCCCTGCCCGAGCGTACCGAATTTCATAAACCGATCATCGTCGACCTTGCCTCCTTCACGTGCTATATCAATCAGGTGCCTGAATTCTCCGGTACGTTTTCCGGCGCGGACCAGAATAATAATGTACAGCACCACGAGAAATATGATCGCGACAAGAATGCAGTAAAAAACGAGTTCCGCCTGCTGCTTCTGCCCTGCAGCAAGAAGATACCGGTATGAAATAAATCCGCCCGTTCCCGCAAAGGCGGCGGCAAGAACGCAGAAAATTGTTAATACAGTACCGCTTACAAAAAGCATATATACCTCGCTCCACGTTATAAAGAAGTCTTAAACCGGTCAAGGTCGTAATTTTTTCCGACAAGAATAAGGATATCTCCCTGCATCAATAAGTCGCCCGGTGCGGGAAAGAGCAGCTGTTCCGTACGGACAGGATTACCCTCTGAATCAAGATTGACTTTCGTACGTTTTACCCCTGAAAGATGCAGAACAAATTTTTTTTCAAGAGCCAGTTCCGACACAGGCTTATCAAGAAACATGTCGGGAACATAAAACTCTGCAATACTGGCGTCACCCGTAATCGGAATGGTATCAAGAATTTCAGGAGCGATAAGACGGGCTGCTATACGGGTACCTTCGTCTTCCTGAAGATTCACCACCTCATTTGCTCCGATCTGGCGGAGTACCTGCGCATGTATCGGAGAAACAGCACGGCACAGAATATACGGAATTCCCCGTTTTTTAAGAAGTGCCGTCGTTATAATACTTGTTTCCATATTATCGATCGCAATAACCGCAGTATCTACGTCTTCAAGCGGTGCTTTTGCCATCGCGAGTTCATCAGTCGAATCAATAAGTATTGCAGCTGATACTTTATTTTTAAAATCGTCTATTACTTCCGGATTATTATCGACAGCAATAACTGTCCCACCCCGCTCAGCAAGCACTGCCGCGATCGTCCGCCCGAAGCTGCCAAGCCCGAATACCGCGAACACTTTCTCCTTTGTTTTCGACATATATCCTCCTGCTGAAATTCCGTTTCTGCATACTGTTAACCGATTGCGATATCCGCCTGCGGCCATCTGATTTTTGCACGGTCAGACCCCGGCGCAGCGGAAGAAAGAACCGTCAATGCGCCAACCCTGCCCCAGTACATGAGCAGGATGAGTACAAATTTCGCAAACGCAGGCAGTCCCGGCGTAAGCCCGGACGTTACACCCACGGTTCCGACCGCGGAACATACTTCAAATATAATTCTTTCGACAGGAGCTGTACAGACTGCGGACAGAACAACTGTCGCAAGTACGATACACAGAATGTCAGCAGTAAAAATGATACACGCCTGAAAAATTTTTGCGTCCGCAATTTCAGCTCTTCCGATGCGGTAATGTTTTTCTCCCTTCAGATACGAATAAAGTGCCGAACCAAGTACAGCTGCGGTGTTTATTTTCATACCGCCTGCTGTACTTCCCGACGCCGCGCCAATAACCATGAATATGCAGAACAGCAGATACGTTGCAGGCCGCAGCGATGCGAACGGAACGGAATTGAATCCTGCCGTACGGAATGTTACGGACTGAAAAAACGATGCAAGATACTGCTCTCCCAGAGAATAATCTTTCATCGTATTGCTGTACTCAAGAATATAAAAAAGCAGCGTGCCTGCAAGCAGCAGGACGGCCGTTCCGGTAATAACAACCTTTGTATTAAGCGTGAGCTTCGCCCTTTCATTACCGCGTTTTCCCAGCCGTGCGGAATCAATTACTGCACGTATGTTCGTAATGCAGGAAAATCCGATACCGCCGGAAATAATAAGGAACGCAAACACAAACATGATATACGTATTATGCCGGAAACCTTCAAGGCTGTTTGAAAACAGAGCAAACCCCGCATTGCAAAAGGCGGAGACCGAATGAAACACGGCATACCATACCGTCCGGCCCGTAAATCCCATGGACGGCACAAAACCGCAGAACAGCAGGACAGCTCCCACCCCTTCAATACTAAGAGTCGTCAATACAATACTCAGCATTGACTTATATATACCGGCCGTGTCGTCGTCGCTGAGCATATAACTGAGCATCAGCTTGTCCGCAAGCGATACACGCCGGCGGATAACATAAATAGTAAAATATGACAGCAGCATAATGCCGAGACCGCCGGTCTGGATAAGTATAAGAAGGACAAGCTGTCCCCGAAATGTAAAATATGACACTGTGTCGACAACTGTAAGCCCGGTAACACAAACGCACGACGCAGAGGTAAACAGTGCATTCAAAAATGAAAGCCCCTTCCCGTCGACGGCAGTAAATCCCATCATGAGAAAAAGTGTACCGGCAAAAATAACGGCAGCAAAACTCAGCAGAATAGTCTGGGCCGGATTCGTCGTCAGTTTTTCAACATATCCCCGGAGCCGTTTCATGCGGCTGTACATGCGGAGGGCCAGGAACAGGCTGCGGATCAGGGCGGCAAAAACGGCAATACTGGAAAGGGCTATCGCTTTATACACAAATTTTGAATAGCAGAAAAGCAGGGTAAAAAATATTGTAAACAGGAACGACAGCCAGTTTTCTCGAAAATACCGCCGGCGGTATTTTTCCGACACAATATCATATATCGTTTCGCCGACGACACTTGCCATCAGAACGTAGTCAATTATATTCCCCGCAGTCTGCAATATAACGGAAGAAAAATCCGCCTGTTCAAAAAAAAGCGATGCTACGCTCAGCAGAACCGTTACAATGATAAACCGCTCATATCCCTTCATGAAATAAACTATAAAAGCAAATTCCGGTACGGTCAAGCAATACATAAAAATTGCAAAAGCGGTAAAAAGCAGGTATGATAGTATAGATTCTCTGCTTTGAGAATCCATACTGTCTGCAGCATACTCTTTTTACAGGAGACACGGATGAAATATACCATTACAGAACTGGTCAGCAAAATGACGCTGGAAGAAAAAGCGGGAATGTGTTCAGGTGAAGATTTCTGGCACACAAAAGCAGTTAAACGACTTGGTATTCCGGCGGTAATGGTAAGTGACGGTCCGTACGGACTGCGCAAACAGGATCCTGAAGCAGACATCCCCGGAGTAAACGAGAGTATCAAAGCAGTTTGTTTCCCTGCAGGAAGCCTCACGACATGTTCGTTCGACAGGGATATGCTCAGAAAAGAAGGAGAAACGCTCGGCGACGAATGTCAGGCGGAAGACGTATCAATACTTCTGGGACCTGCGGTAAACATAAAACGTTCTCCGCTGTGCGGCCGGAATTTCGAATACCTTTCTGAAGATCCGTATCTTGCCGGTCAGCTGGCAGCTGCGTATACAAAAGGAGTTGAATCAAAAAATATAGGTGTTTCAGTAAAACACTTTGCCGCAAACAATCAGGAATACCGGCGGATGTCCGTTTCGGCGGAGGCTGACGAACGCACGCTCCGTGAAATATACCTTCCGGCATTTGAAACTGTCGTACGGGAAGCAAAACCTGATACACTCATGTGTTCGTATAACAGAATCAATGGTGTCTACTCCTGTGAAAACGAATGGCTTCTTACCAGCGTACTCAGAAAAGACTGGGGATTTGACGGCTATGTGATGTCTGACTGGGGTGCAATGAACGACCGTGTCAAAGCACTCAAAGCAGGCCTTGAACTTGAGATGCCCTCTTCAAACGGAGTTACCGACAGGCAGATTGTCGAAGCCGTAAAAAACGGCAGTCTTGATGAAAAAATACTTGACACGGCGGTAGAGCGTATCCTCACCATCATCTTCAAATTTACGGAAGGCCGGCAGGAAGGAAACTTCGACAAGGAAAAACATCACCGGATAGCCGCGGAAATTGCAGAAAATTCCATGGTCCTGCTGAAAAACGACAGCGGCATACTGCCGCTCTCAGAAACAAATGCAGAAGGCATACTGTTCATCGGAGTATTCGCAAAAACACCCCGTATAGAAGGCGGTGGAAGTTCCCATATAAACTGCACAAAAATTACGAGTGCGCTTGATGCCGCAAAAGATCTCGGACTCTGCATACCGTATGTGCAGGGATATGACCTGAAAGAAAAAAACGATGCAGAATTACTGACGGAAGCCGTCACGGCAGCACAAAAAGCGCAGAAAGTTGTCATATTTGCCGGTCTTCCGGATGCGTATGAATCGGAAGGATACGACCGCAGCAATATGAAAATGCCGGAAAACCAGAACAGGCTTATACATGAAGTTGCAGCAGTTCAGCCCCATACCGTAGTCGTCCTCCACAATGGTTCACCTGTCGAAATGCCGTGGGTCAATGACGTTCAGGGTATCCTCGAAAGTTACCTCGGCGGAGAAGCTGTCGGAACAGCGCAGATAAACCTCCTGTTCGGAAAAACTAATCCGAGCGGAAAACTTGCAGAAACATTCCCGCTGCGGCTGGAAGATACGCCGTGTTATATCAATTTTCCGGGAAACGGACATACCGTCGAATACAAAGAAGGAGTGTTCACCGGGTACCGCTATTACGACAAAAAACACATGAACGTTCTGTTCCCGTTCGGATTCGGATTGAGCTACACGACTTTCTCGTACAGCAACCTCAGATTTTCAAAAAAAAATATTACGGATCAGGAAACAGTCGGCGTAACATTCTCCGTTAAAAATACCGGCAGCATTGCAGGAGCTGAAGCTGCAGAATTATATGTTGCAGACAGGACAGGATCTGCGATCCGTCCCGACAAAGAACTTAAAGATTTCGGCAAAGTATTCCTTGAGCCGGGAGAAACAAAAGAGCTGACGCTCACGCTCGACAAGCGTTCGTTTGCATGGTACAACACCGGCATTCACGACTGGTATGCAGCAACCGGCGACTACGAAATTCTCATCGGCAGCTCCTCCCGCGACATACGACTTACCGGAACAATACATGTGACATCAACGTCAAAACCTGCAGTCAGGGTGACACGGAATACGGTTCTAGCGGAAGTCATGAATAATCCCGCCAGTGCAGAAATATGCGGACCGCTGCTCGAAAAAGTCAGGAAGTCACTGGGTGCAGGCGATACTCAGAGTGAAGCAGCAAACAGCGCAATAAGCAGTGACATGATACAGGCAATACTCGACAATCTGCCGCTCCGTTCTATCAGAAGTTTCGGCGGAATAACGGAAGAGGAACTGACAAGGCTGATCACTGAAATGAATGAAGCTCTGGGAATTAAAGACAGAAAGTAAATAAATCACGTCTGCCTTTCAGAAAGACAGACGTGATTTATAAAATCTGCGTTTTTCTATTTTTAATACTAAACAGATACGGTATTTAAAATCTGAGATTGACAAAAGTAATTATATGGTGTTATATAGTCAACGTTGATTATATAACAATGACTAAGAGGTAATGGGAAAGATGCTGACACGTTTAGTAGTTCTGGGCTGTCTTATGCAGTGGCCGATGTCCGGATATCAAATTCAACTTATTCTTCAGGTAAGTCAGACGGAGCAATGGGCAGGAATACTCCCCGGATCGGTCTATCATGCACTGAAAAAACTTGAAACTGAAGGGATGGTTATTCTGAAAGAAACTGAAAAAACCGGAAACAGGCTAAAATCAATCTATGAAATAACGCCGGAGGGGAAAGATGAATTTACCAAGCTCTTGAAGGAAGCCTGGCAGAAACCGTGCCTGCATTTTCCGGCAAATATATACGGTGCACTGAGTTTTTTAAATAGTTCACAACTGGATGAAGTCCTTCCTTTGATTGATACACAAATTGTTATGCTCAAAGCAGAACTGGATGAATGGAACAACGGAGAAACAGCAAAAAAAAGATTTTTTTCAACGGAACTACCCGACTACATCAAAGCTATTTTTGAAAACGGGCGGAAACACATTGAACTAGATATCGAATTTTTAAAAAAACTGCAGCAAACACTGCCTGAAGAAAAACTGACCGGAGGATTCTATGGAAAACCTGATATCCAGTAAGAAAACATCACGGAACGGCCTTATCGTTGTGACGCTCGCAATCTTTACAGACATGCTTGTCTACGGACTGGTTGTCCCTATTCTCCCGGAATATGCATTCTCCCTTGGAGTATCCCAAACGGCAGTAGGTCTGCTGTTCGGAAGTTATGCAATCGCTCTTTTTGCAGCAACTCCCGTCTTCGGTATACTGTCGGATAAAATCGGCCGCAAAGGACCGCTGCTCTGGGGACTGCTGGGACTCGCTGGTTCTACCGTACTCTATGCGTTTGCCAGCCGGTTCTGGATGCTAGTCACGGCACGTTCACTTCAGGGAATTTCCGCTGCAATTACGTGGACCGCAGGCTTTGCATTACTGGCCGATCTCTTTCCGTCAGAGGAACGCGGCAAAGTAATGGGTATTGCACTGTCAGGACAGTCTGTCGGTACGTTAATCGGTCCGACAATCGGTGGATGGCTTTATCAGACAGGGGGCTACGAGCTGCCGTTCCTAGCCGCCACCGGATTAGCTGTTATTGACGGACTTTTACGGATTTTCCTCATCAAAGACGTCCCTCATAAAAAATCAGAAAGCATACGGTCTTCTCTCAGTCTGCTCAAAAATCACAGACTATTAAGTATCGTTGGTGTTGTTATTATCGGAGCATCCATTCCCTGCGTTCTGGAACCAACTTTACCGCTGCGTCTGCAAAGAGGCATGCATGTTTCTTCTCTTGTCACTGGCCTGCTGTTTGCCGTTCCCACGACAGCTTATGCAATAAGTGCCCCTTTTATAGGCTCCATATCTCAACGCACCGGACATTACCGGACTATGGCAATAGGACTGACTGTCGCCGCAGTCAGTCTCCCTTTTATCGCACTTGCAGATTCCGTCCTGATTATGGCAGCCGCACTTTTTTTTCTCGGCATTGGAATTGGTTCGGCAATAACACCCTGTCTGCCGGAATTCGCGGACATATCACAGGAAAGCGGAGCAAACTCGTTTGGCGCATCATTTTCCATCTATAATACTGCATATTCAATCGGCATGATGATCGGCCCGACTTTAGGTGGAATTCTTACCAATTACCTTGGCTTTGTCCGTTCCTATTCTGCTGTCGCAGTCATCATTCTCGTATATATGCTGATTTTTACAGGCTTCAATCATCACAAAGTGTAAAGGCAGCAGTTATGAGACTGTCTTTACAGTCCCAGCTTCTGTATCCAGTCTGCCTGCTGAGGATACGATGCAAGCAGGTCCTGTTTTCTGCCGATTTCAAAACAGGCCTGAGTAAACGCCGGAACCGTGGTACATCCGTAAAGCGCATACGAACCCGTATCGGTAAGGCACGCACCCTGCCATACACCGGCAGGAATGCGGAACTGGTACACCTGCCCCGCGCGGTAATCTGTTCCCATTACGACTTCTTCGGCCGAACCATCGGGATACAGCAGATACAGGCGGAACGGGTCACCTTCGTAAAAACTCCATATTTCATCTACGATAAGACGGTGGAAGCGTGAAAAACTGTCCGGACTGCGGCAGTATAACCCGTACATCATACCCCATGAAGATTTCCCACCACCGGACAGTTCTCCGCGGCCTGCTTCGCTGAAATACGTATGTTCAGGTTCCGCCATCTGCATGTTGTAAAAATGTAAAATCGATTCAGCCTTCGTATTCATGTGCAACCTCATTTACGTCAATCCACACACCGTCATTACGAGCGCTGCGTCCGATACTTTCACAGACCATCACGACATGTTCGCCCTGTGCAAACGAGGCAGGTACACCGCTCTTCCGCTTCTGCTTCATGCAGTCATACGCCTCACGGAAGCAGTCGGTAAACGTCGTGCTGAAACCGCCGCCGAAATCATACTGGTTTGTTGTAATTCCCGATCCTTTTTTCCCTGTGCATATTTCATACGGACGTTCGCTGCTCCATGAAAAAGAAGCCTGATCGTAGACTAATTCAATTGAAACATCGTTGCTTCGTCCCGGAGATACCTCTGAAAGGACAATGCTTGCAGCTGTTCCGTCTGACATACGGAACATGAGAGACGCTGCATCCTCATTTTTTACCGTTATTCTTTCAGCTTCTGATCCATCTGTATACATAATCCCGTCCCGGAGATACCGTTCCGGATGAGCATGGGTAAATAAAGCACAAACCTTTTCAACTGATTGTCCGGTCAGAAATTCAAGAAGATCGATACTGTGCGATCCTATTTCAGTAACCGACCGGAAACGGCTGTCAGGCCGGTCCGCAGCACAACGCCACGAATACGGAGCCGGCAGTATGTCATATTCCTGAAAATAATGTCCGAAGGCAAACAGGAGGGGCCCTGCTTCTTTTTTCAGGATCATACTGCGCATAGCAGTCACCGCAGGATAAAACCGGTTGTTAAATACAACGGCAGTGACAGTATCATCATGAACGGCAGAAAATCTTTTTAGTTCTGCCGATTCCCACGGATCAACAGTCAGCGGTTTTTCACAGATAACATGTTTTCCTTCTTCAAGACACAATCTTGCCGCTTCATAATGCAGCGAAGGCGGCGTACAGATGTGTACACAATCGATATTTTCGATATTTTCCCGCGTCAACTCCGAATCATACCGGGATATACCGAATTTCTCTGCAAACGCCTGCGCAGATTTTTCCGAGTGCCCTATGACAAGTGCAATGTCTTCACCGCATTCGCGCAGTGCTTTTGCATGCGTATGCGCAATAAGTCCGGTTCCAATAATGGCTGATTTCATACAGACAGTATACACAACAAACAGGAAGCGAGTAATCCCCCGCCCCCAGAATGCATTTCACCCACCAGAACATGCAACTTACCGTTTTTTATATTCTCGTGAAAAACTATTTCCGGTAAGGTAGAAAAAACGGGGGAAGCAGCACAATCGATGAAGCGTTTTATCTGCATTGTTTTATTCATTCTGATTTCTTCATTTGCATCAGCAGAAAAACTGACAACGGCAATTTCAACAATTAAAATCTTCATCGACGATACTGAATTTTCGTGGAAAAAGCAGAGTGAAAAACCGCAGCCTGTTACCGGCGGAGAACCTGCAGTAAAAATCGAAACGGTCATTTCCTTCACGTCACTAAAACCGGAAAAACGGATGACACAGTCAGCACTTGAACGCGAAGTACATCAGACAGAACTGCGGCTCAACGACAGCGGATATTTCTACTCTGCAAAAGCAGACTGCATTCATTCACGGAAAGAACCCGGAAAAATGATCGTCATCATTACCGTAAAAAGCGGTTTTTTCTGGCGGTTCGGCGGAGGGAATGCGTACGGTGTTGTCGGAAAATCGTGTATCGACGGTCGGCGGCTCCAGGTACTCGGATATGCGGGATGGAATAAAAACGGAGCTTCAGTATTATACGAACATGCTTTTGATTCACCGTTTATTACAGGTTGCAGCCTGTTCTGGGACGGACCTGCATCACTGGTTACATCAGACGGTACGACAGCCGGCACTTCAAGTGTAACCGGTATATGTACACCGGGTTTTTTCATCACTCCTGATATACGGTTCTGTACCGACATTATCTGCCGGGTTGATCTTTCCGCAGGTTTTATAAAAGATGAATTCTGTATTTCACCTTATGTACGATGCAGTAAGTTTTTCAGCAGAACACTGACTTCTGCATCTGCCGCACAGGCATATTTTTATCCCTGTATTGAACAGAATATGTTTTCGGGAACGGAAATCAGTGTGTCGCTGAACTGGACTCCGGTACGGTATGTCACGTTTGCATTCTGCACGGCGGGCGGCTCTTCTCCGGAAGACAATACACAGACTTTCAGTCTGAACTGGGATACCGCATACACATGTTCAAACACCACATTTGAAGACAGAATAATCCGCTCGGGATATAAAACAAATGAACTTACCGCAGAAGACTATCTGTACGCTTCGTTTGAAACAAGATGGAACATGGCGGGCTTTTTACTGCCGCCGGCATTCAGCGTCAGACTGCAGCCTTTTGTATTTATCGACGCCGCACTCGTCGACAGGACAGAGCGGGATGCATTCGGCGGCGGACTGCGCGTGCTGTTCGATAATCCCGTCTTCGCTTATTTTACGTTCTGCTGCGGTGTAAACCATGAAGGTGCAGGAAGATTCTGCTTTACAGCGACGAAAGGTTTCTAAGCGTGAATATTTATAGAATGTACATTCGTGTACTGTAGTGCATCACTGATGCTGAGTTTTACAGGAGGATCTATGAGAAAAACTGCATGTCTTTTTTTGATGGGAATACTTTCCGCAGCTGTCTTTGCGCAGTCACAGGAACAGATTATTCAGAATGGAATTCACTATCACAATCTGGCAAAAACAGAAAGCGACGGGTATGCGGAAAAGTGCAAAGACACATTACTGCCGTACATCGAAACAAACATGACTGCGCGCGCGTATTACGGAAGCGCAGTCACCATGCAGGCGGAATACTGTTCGGCATCAAATCCCATTCATGCCCTTGACCTGCTGCGCGAAGGTTCTTCATATATCGACGACGCGGTAAAAAGGGACAATTCAAATCCCGGGCTGCATATTCTGCGTCTGGTAAACGGGATCCAGGTAAGTGAATCTTCTCCTTTCAAACGATACGCGGTTCTAAAGGACGATGCCGCATGGCTTTCAAAAAAAGAAAATCTGGCAGGCCTGGACAACGATACACTGGCATTAGTGTATCTGTACAGAGGGCTGTATAAAATAGAAGAAAGCGACATAGATTCTGCGCTCGATTTATTCGATCAGGCAGCTGCAGTTTCCCCCGGATCCGATTCTGCAGAAGAAGCACAAAAACAGACAGCGAGGTATGAAGAATGATCATTGAAGCATTAGCATTAGGTCTTTCGACAGGAACGTACTGCTCCATGTACTGTGGACCGGTACTGCTCCCCTTTTTATGCGGAACGGAGAAACCCGGCTACAGACGGAATGCGGGCCTTACCGGAACGTTCCTTGCTGCACGGCTTGCAATGTATTTTATACTGGGCGCAGTGTTCGGGGCTATGGGACTTTTAGTGAATACCTTTTTTGATCCGGTTTTCGTACGGCGGCTTTCAACGTACGCGTATCTGTTATGCGGAGCAGCACTGCTGTGTAATTCATTCGGCGTCAATTTTCCCTGGAACTGCGGGAACAGCAGCAGCTGCAGATATCCGAAATTCAGACATATCGGGAACGACTGGGTTACTGCAGCGCTTGCAGGACTTGCCGTGGGAATGCATCTCTGTCCGCCGCTCTGGACGGCCATTACACGTTCGGTCTTCGGCGGTAACGGGATGACGGGATTCTTCTATCTGGTATTCTTCTATGCCGGAACCCTTCCCTTCTTTTTACCCCTGCTCGGAATTCCTTTTTTTACAAAACGGATTACCGTTTTAAAACGGATTGCCAGAATCGCCCAGCTGCTCACAGGCGCATATTTTGTTATTTTCACCGGCCTCATACCGCTGTTTTTCAACTGATGAGGATTTTTTATTCAAGGAGTTTATGATGGCTGTATTTGTTTCAACAGTGTTAAGTCTGCTCATGGCAGC
>Ga0172378_10000563_pt1 | contig 32900 bp, 57 predicted proteins | sample GrowelOW332metaG_FD_119755 | JGI IMG/M metagenome (GOLD analysis project Ga0172378, IMG submission 119755) | Groundwater microbial communities from an aquifer near a municipal landfill in Southern Ontario, Canada - Pumphouse #3_1 metaG | ecosystem: Environmental > Aquatic > Deep subsurface >...
AATTCAATAAATGTTTTTACCGTCATAGTATCTTTGTCAACATTAATTTCATGGTCCTTTGCAAAAGACTTTCTTCCCATTTCACACGAGCCTGTTAATATATGATGCCACGAGAAGAACTCGCTACATGGATACTCTTTTTCTAAATCGTTAAAGTGGTTGATAAATTTAGAAATTCGTTCTTCTTCTGGCATATTATCAAATAATTTTTCTGTCATTGATTCCATTGCTTTTCTTAATGTTTCGCCATGTGCAAATTTATTATTTTGTTTTACAACAAAGCAAGGTTCTTGTGTTAAATCTTTGTTTAAAATAAAACCACTTGCAACATTATATTTTATATTCGTAATCACAGTTTGAACATTATCAATCATTACAATTTTTTTACTATTTATTGATTTTAAGCCATAGCCATAGACAGAGCCAGAGCCATAGCCAGGGCCAGAGCCAGAGCCAGAGCCAGAGCCAGAGCCAGAGCCATCGCCATAGCCATAGCCATAGCCATAGACAGAGCCAGAGCCAGAGCCATAGCCAGAGCCAGAGCCATAGCCAGAGCCAGAGCCAACTTTCAAAAATTCTTCTATTTTATCCATATCTTAACCCCCTCAATAGATTTAATTGCTTTTTCTGTGCATGGGATAATTTCAATAACACCCATAATTTGAATTTCATCAACAATTACAGTAAATTTGCAATTTTCTGGTTTAGATGTTCCATCTTTCGCTAGTTGTGAAATACTAGCAGCACCATCCCAGTAAAAAATTCTTCTGCAATCTTTTAATACAACTTCTTGCCCATCTTTTTCTGCTAATGTTCCAAAAAATACACCTGCTCTGTCTGCTCTTACAATTACTTTTTCTCCAATAAATTTTTCCATTTTTTTCTCCTTTAACTATGTTTTGTTTACTTGTTATACATACTATATCATCATAAAGCATAATTGTAAATAGATATATTGTACTTTTATTGTACTTTTACAAATACAAAAAGAACGCCATTTCTGACGCTCAATTTGTTGGTATCAACAATATGGTTATCTGTCAATATAGTGAATTTCCTTTAAATTATTATGATCGTATTCGAATATTTGAAATCTTTCTACGCTCATAGTCCAACCATGCTTTTTATGGTAACCGTCTTTTTTAACTCCTGTTGGCAACCTACGAACTAAACACCCGTTGACATCTCCGGTTTCTTTTTCGTGATGCAAATGTGACACGTGAATTTCTTTTGTTTTGCTTTGGTAATATTCTTTCAAAAACTCTTCGACAAATATCTCTTTGATTACACTTAGATTTTTACTTATCGTATCTCCGTGAGTTAAACCAATAAAGATTTTATTCCAATGAAAGACTTTTCGCATTTCTCCCTCGCCTACGCTGTCATTGTATTTAATGCTAGGATATAAAGTCTTTAAAGTTTGTAACAAAGTCCACGATCCCGTATTAGAATGATTCCCTTGCGTATAATAACATTCTACGTTTTCGGAATTTTCTAAACATTCAACAAATAGTTCTCTGTAAAATCTCAGTGCATCATTAAATGCTTTTGGGAAGTCATATTCGCCTAAATAAGTGCCATTTGAGGTTTCCCCTTTGAAGTTATCACAATGAATTAAATCTGCCCCGAATGGAACGAATATACATTCCCATTTGCGTGACTGAATAATCTGTACAACTTGTTTTAATACACTTTCATAATCTTTATAAATTGCTACACCAAAGTGTAAATCGTCAAGTGGAATTTCCAAAAGTCTATTGCTTGTTTCTTGTTTGCTAACTTCTATCTTGTCAATTGGTTTTATAATCGATAGAGTATCTTTTAATATATTTATATAGCTAACTTCTTTATCAGGTGTTGACCTTGCCCAATATTGCACGAGATTCCCAGAACTATCGTATTGTGCTGTTACTTTTCCGACCGTTCTGTTATATTCAAGGTTAGCATTTTATAAGAGTTCTCCGTCTTTTTCCATTTTTGTTTTCCACCTCTTTAATTGGCTTCTGAAACCCTCGAATGCAACGCCATTTATTTCGGTTTTTACAATTTTATATACTTCTCTTGCTGTTTCCGTTTGATATAATTCTACGCATTTTCTTTTAAATTCGTTACTATATATCTTTTTTGCTGCCATATTCCCTCCACAACCTGTTTTTCTTAGTTTAGCACTAAAATGTGTTTTAATCAATAAAAGGCAAGTAAAACGCTTGTTCTACCTGCCTAGTTTGATTAGTTGATTGTTTTGTACGTGTCTATTATGTATGTATCATTTAATAAAAGATAAGTCAACTAGATAAACGGTCTTTAGCTATCAAAGGAATGGGACTTCGTCATCTGCCCCCTCGGGAATTTCCACAAATTGATAATTTGCATTATTTGTTGGTACTGAATTTTCGGAACTTGCTTTACTCTCTGCAAATTCTTGTTCTTCGACAACAACATCTGTTGTATAAACCTTTTGACCTTCTTTGCTCGTATAGCTGCCCGTTTGGATTCTCCCTGTTACTGCAATTTTAGTCCCTTTTTTGAAATACTTTTCTGCAAATTCTCCTGCTTTTCCAAAAGCTACGCAACTAATAAAATCTGCTGACTGTTCATCTTTTTTAAATTTTCGGTCAACTGCTAACGTATATTTTGCAATTGCCATTGTGTTTTCTCCTTGTGAATATCTTACTATTGGGTCCTTTGTTAATCTTCCAGTTAAAATTACTTTATTCATTTCTTTTCCTCCTATTTTATAAGTTCTATTATTCCTAATACAATAAGTGTAATAATTAAAATCATAAGTGGTAGTATTGCAGGACTTAAAACCAAAAACCAAGACCAACTTATAACACCAACTAATTTTAATACAATAAAGGCAACGGTTAAAATTCCTAAAAATCCAACGTCATTACTTTTGTTATTATTTTCTTTCATAACTTCTCCTTAAATGTGATTGTTATTTCTGTTCTCGGGTTATCTTTGTCATATTTTACTCTACTACCATCTGTGCTTACAATAATTCTACTATTGTCATCTTTTAAAACACCACACTTTACCATAATATCGTGTAATGCTTCATGTAAATTGACCAAATCAACAATTCTTCTTGTACCCATGTAATAAATTGCTTGCACATTTATTTCTTCTTCAATTGCTTCAGTTCTTGGCATATACCATGCACAACCTATTTCATACTCTTTAAATGCCTTGCTAGGAATTATCATTGGTCTATGTGTTTTTTTGTTTGTAATAATTCGTTGGCTGTTTTTTTTAGTTATCGGTTGTAGTGGTATTGTAAATTTCATTTCATTTCTCGTTGTTTTACCCTCGTTCACATCTTGATCCTTTCTTCTAATTTCTGAATTGATATTACTTTTGCTCGCTGTATAAGTTCTTGCAATTCTTCATAAGTAAATCCGTTTAATATTTTTGTTAGCATATCTTCAATCATAAATAACTCCTTCCAAATTTTTCAATAAATTCTTCTCGTGTTCCGTGTTTTTCTTCAAATTTACGTTGTGCCATTTCCTTATACTTTAAATCTATTTCTCTGTTCATGTGTGGTCCGTTGTTTCCACTATGATGTTCTGCGCATAACGGAATAATTAAACCATACTTATCGCTGTTTTGCCTGTTAAAACCGAACAACACGTGATGGACCTCTGGATATGGGCTTCCACATACTAGGCAATATCTCATGTCATCTGTAATAATTGAGTTCTTTAAGTATTTTTCTTTTTTCAATTATTCCTCCTCTTCTTCAAGCATGTCCCAATCAACTAGGTCTTTATAATCTTTGTCTGCACAAGGTGGATAGCATGGACCTGCTCCATAATTCGTAACTCCATGAGAACAACTACAATTATATTTGCAATAATCACAACATTCATCGTTTTCTACAATTTCGTCTAATTTTTTCTTTATTTTTTCTGATATATTATTTTCTATTATTTCCACGCTCCTTTCATAATTTCTAACTCTCTCGGTGTTAAAGTTTCAATTCCTAATTCTTTACATTCGCTTACTGTTCCGTCAATCAATCTAGCCATTTCTTTGCTGTCATATAAATGCGTTGGTTTTAATACTTGATAGGCTCTGTATAACTTGCCACTTTCAAAAGTCTTTGTAATATCAGTTGGGCGTAAGTGTAAATTTTCAAACTCAAGATAATCTATTTCGTCTAATTGTAAGATTGCTCCTAACTCCTTGTCTATCGCACCATATCGCCCCATTAGGATATTTTTCTGTGCGTTACGTGTATTTGTTAACACTTCCGATAATTTATCGTTTAAAACGTGAAAATAAGCGTTTGCACTTAGCGAGCGATTAGCACGGTATTTCTTGACTTCGATAGTTAGCAAATCATCTTGCTTGTATTCGGGTGGCTTTTCCATTTCAAAAACCACCTGATACTTTTTATTGAATAATTGCGTTACAGATTTTAAATATCCTTTACTTTTTAAAGCCACGCTTCCACTTCCTCTTCAAATTCGATTCCAACACTGTTCATGTACATTTCTAATTTTGCCTTTGCATCTGCATTTAGCATAATTTTATATGTGCATTCTTCTAGTTGTTCATCTTCTGTAATTTCAGGTATCAGGCTTTCAATTACTTCTTGCTGTGCTTCAACTCTGACTTCTTCCTTTACTTCTTCAACGTGTTTTTCTTGTTCAATCTTTGCACGTTCCTCAGCACGAATCCTGTCGGCTTCTTCTTTTGCGATACGATCCTTTTCTTTCTGCATGATTTCTTGTTTTCTTTTATTATCGTCGTTGATATATTGAATTGCAGATGATAGCTGCATATTAATCTTGTATAGTTCAATTGCTTTTTCTTCAACTTCTGAATTCATACTTTTTATTACTACCAAATCATTTGCAACTGTTTGTGCGATATTTTCTAATTCTAACTTAATATCATCTGTAAGATATCCCTTGTTTAGCCATTTCGGATTGAAAACCGATTCAAGAGAAAAAACGCTTTTTACTTCTTCTGTAAATTCTTCATAGATTGCCGCAATCCTCTCTTTTTTCTTTTCTTTTTCCTTTTTCTCAAACTCTTGTACTTGATCGTTGATTTCATCAATTGGCTTTTCGATAATTTCAAACAGTTCTTTTACCTGATTTTCAAAGTCTGTGTATGGCTTATTGTATTCTTTTTTAACTTCAATTTTACGATCGTTAATAGCTGTTTTAATTTTTCTTAATATTGCGACACTTGATTTTGCCTCTTTCACTGTATCTTCATGAAATGTTGCACCATCATATGCATCAGCAATGCTTTTTACTTGTTCCTTGATTTCTTCAAAATTAAAGTTGATAACACCTGTTGTCAGATTTGCTTTTACTTGTAATTCATTCATTATTGTTTTCCTCCGTTTTTGTCAATAAGTCCTTGTAATTTTTCAATAAGGTCACTAAATTCTTCGTTTGTAATACTTTCTAGTGGTTTTGTTATTTTTTTTGTAATATCAAGATTAGCTTCTATAAACTTTTCTTTCAAAACATTAATCTGTTTTTGGTTTATTAGCGGCGATTCTTGTTTTTTGCTTTCTGTTGTTGGTTCACTTTGCTTTTGTTGCTTATTCGAGCTGTTTCCCATGTTAAATACTACTTTCCTGGTCTTATTATTAATGATTGATAATTGAGTAATTACACCATCTACAGTTTTGATTGATTTCACAGAAAACTTATCGTAGCATTTTCCGTCTTTTGCCACGGTATATCCATCGTCGCTTTTCCATAATTTAATTTCGGGTGCTGTGTAAAGTTCTCTACCAATTCCCCAACAAAAACACGCTCTTTTGAAACTGTCAGACGCAAGCCCTTTTTCCTTTTGTGTGTTACTTTCTGACCCTGTATCTTCCTTTGAAATCCATTGTTTTTTCTCTTCATCCCATATTGAAACAATACAATTTGCGTTATCTCTCGTATGCGAACGTTGCCACCCCATACAGCCTACTGTTTCGTCAAGAATATTTGCATCAACTCTTGCGTCTTTATAGAGCAGCAATGTTATAAATGATGATGTTACGCTTTGTTGTCTACACTCAATTTCATCTGCCCTTAATTCCCTGAACAATCTTTCCATCTTTTTCCTCCTTTTTTATCAATTTTGCTATCCACTCACTGAATGAGTATCCGTTTTTCTTTGCCTGTTGCTCTGCCATATAAATTACGCTAGGATAAAGCATCAAGGCTTTTTGTTTCTTTCTTTCTCTCATGTACGCTCCTTTCTTACTTATTATATCAAGTATATATATGATTGTATATATACAAAGTTACTATAAATAATATCGTTTTATTGTGTGCTTTTACTTATAAAATCTAGTATTGCTTTCTTGTAAAATAAATTCTAGATTATTTGAGTGCCATTCACTAATTCCTTGACATGCTTCAAAATACATTCCGTCAAAATCACTTTCATTCTCTAATACGTTTTCTAGTGCAATATAGCATTCTTCGTTTGGTTCTGTTGTGTAAAATCTTCCGTTTGGAATCATAACAGAAAACTGATAGACTGTTTTGTTTTTACTTACTCTTTTTTGCTCAATAACTTTTTTGATCGTGTTTGGGAACTTTTCTGATTCTACTCTGTTTATTACTGTTCGTATTACTAATTCTTTGCAATAAATACTCTCTCCCTCTGCTTCTGCCATTGCTAATTTCAATAAATATCCTTTTTCTTCTTCTGTTAGGCTTTGTTCTTCTTCACATTCCTTATTCTGTGGCTCATTTTCGCTATTTTCAGCAATAATATAATACTTATTGTTTATTTGTTCGGTGTAAAGATTTTCAATGCTTATTGGCTTAATTTCACGGTCACGCTTATTTGCAAAAGATAGAAGCATTATTGAAAAAAATATAAGTAAAATAAATATTAACGTTACAATAATATACTTTTTATTTTCGTTCATCTTTTCTGTCCTTTCGCTGCAATGTAAATAACTTGATGCAAGTAACTAATAGCATAAGCAATAATATAATCATTAATACTACAAAAAATATCAATACTTTAATCATTTTCTACCTCCGTAATTCCGTATTCTAAATAAATTTGTTCTTCGCAATCAACCAGCATATCGTCGATATAATCATCTGCAAGCAACTCCATAATTTCCATTTTATTATCTTTTTTTAATTGTTCGTTGATACATTTTTTACAAAGGCTTTCTCCTAACCATTCATGAGTAGCAATTTCAGATCCACAATTTTCACACATTTGCACATGTACTCTTTCACTAAATAATGAATTTGAAATGGAACTGTAATAATCATTTCTAAGGTTCTCAATTTTGTTTTCGTCGCTGTTTTTCATAACTTCCTTTCTTGCAGTTTGACCACCAACTGCAAAGGCTATTATTTAATTTGTAAAGTAAGCATAAGGGTAACTGTTAAAAAATGCGATTGTGAATGTTGTCATGATTAAAATTAAAATTCCACCGATTAAAAATGTTTTCCCCCACGCTCTTTTTACTGTTTCAAATTCACTTGTTGCGATTTGGTAAAGACCGATTAAAATTGATAGTGATGATAAAATTAAGATTATTTTCATTTTGTTTCCCTCCGTGTTTGTTATTTGTTAATGTAATTATAGCAAGTATATATAGGTTTGTATATATAAAGAATAGCCAAAGATATATATATATATTTGTATATAATGCACAAAAAAGACACCCTTTCGAGTGCCTAATGTGGTTTATAACTTATAGTTATACAATGACATAAACCAAATCCTATGCAGTTTAGTAGGTCTGCCAACCTCGTTTTTTATAGTGGTAAACTCTTTCCACTTTGGAAACTGTTGATTTCAAACGTTATTCAGTTTTTAACTTCTGTCCTACTTTTAAAATATAAGGTGGCTTGATATTGTTTAATTCTGCTAATACTTTATACGTTGTTTTCAGTTCGGCAGCAATTTGATTGAGTGAATCGCCTTTTTTAACGATGTACGTTGCCTTTACTACCTTTTCTTCTTTATCCATGTTATCTCCTATTCTAATATTTTTTTGATTTCTGCAAGTTTATTGTTTGCAATTGCTAGTTCTTCTTTGAGAATTTCCATTTCTTGATTGCTTTCTGCAACTTGTACTCCTGGAGAAACGTATTCAATTCCTAGATATTCGCATATCCCCTGGCAGTGTTCCTCTGCTACTTCTTTTTGGTAGTCTACATTAACCATAAGTAATGCTTCGGTCTTATTATCCATAAATCCATTTTCAGACAATACAGCAGGCATATCCGTGTATTTCAGAACATAAAACCCTGCTGTTTTTATTCCTCTGTCAATTTGTTTTGTTCCGTTTACTAAATATTTATGAATACACGTTGCTAATTTCTTTCCATTTACTGATGTTGGATAGTGATACACAGATAAACCACTCGGGTCGTTTCCGTCAAATACACCATCAAGTGCGTTGTAATGAATTGATATGTATAAATCTGCTTTTAAACTATTGGCAGTATTTACTCTACTTGCAAGCGAAGTATCTGCATCTGTTGGCGCGACTAAAACTGTTTTTAGATTACATCTTTGCAAAGCAAGATTCAAATATCCAACAACTGCGTTGTTAAATTCGTTCTCATGCACAAATCTTCCTAATTCTTCTATATATGGCGTTCTTTTTCCTGACGTAGACATTCCGTGTCCGTCATCAAGTGCGATTAAATAACTCATTGTTTCTCCTTTATCATATTTTGTCAAATCATATGTTTTTATTACGTTAAGCAAATTATCTACGTAATTAATACTTGTTGCATAACCATCACTTTTTATATTTTCTAAATATGTTTTGGCGTCTGTAACGCCTTTTAAATTTTCGTATCTTGCGTTGTTGATAAAGTCAAAATATCCGATTATACATTGTTCCATATTCTCAAATGTAAACCATTTCATGCTTGTGCTTGTATATGTTCCGTCTGCGTTCTGTTCAGAGCCTACCTTGTAATAAAATCCATTATTTGTAGGACAACGCCCATCTTTATATTTCAAGCCAAAATAATTATTCACTTTTGCAAGTTCGCTTGTTCCTCTTGCACTTTCCAAAATCGCTTGTGCAATAATAGGACTGTGTACTTTAATGTTATACTTATTAGCATACTTTACAACATATTTAGATATTTCACTTATAAAATTATATACTTGCATTTTCCACCTTTTAACAAGGGCATGTTGTGAAAGCACACCATTGTTTTTCAAATTATACCGTTTTGTTGTAGTTTGCTTTGCTGATTCCTAGTAATGTGCCTAAAAATAAATCAATAGCAGTTATTGTTCCTACAATTTGTTCTCCATATGGAAATCCCCAAATTCCTGCAAGTGCAAAATATAAAACGCCAGAAGCAGGCAATCCAATTTGAGCGATCCATTTTAATACTGTGTACATTTTGTCATTAAATTTCATTTCTTTTCTCCTTTTATTTGTTTGGTTTATCCTTGTATTCAAAGTTAGCGCACCCCCACGAATGAGAATACGCCAACCACTACAAGGAGGTAGTATGAAAAACAGTTCTTAATGAACTAATTACATTATACACCTTTTTCAGTTTAATGCAAGTTATCTGTTGATAATACATTTTAAATCTTCAATTTCTTGCTTTAATACCTTGCAAGTTCCCTCTACTACAAATGTTCGTTCAATTACTGTGTTGTGTTTGTCAACCTTTTTCTCAAGTTGTGATATGCGATATAAAGTTAATTTATTTGTTATTAGAATCCCTGCTAGTGTGCCAACGCTACTTCCGACTAATGTTACAATGGTAATAATTGATGTTGCATCCATGTTTATGTTCCCCTAACTTAATTTTATAAATATAGTATACTCTTGTGTGTATGTTATGTCAAATTATTTAAGTATTACATCTTTTACATATAGAATTGTGTTTGAAGTAGCGTAAGCGTTATATACTTTTAAGGCAATTGCCCTTGTTCCAGTATAACCACTAACGTCAATTGACACTGTTCTATACTCTGTTCCTTGAACATTTTCATCAATCAGTGGATAATATATTGTACTTGCGTTATTAAGCGACACTCTACCCACTCTGTTCGCATCGTTCAAATTACATTTTACTTCAAATTCAATTGTATTTATATTTGTAACATCAACATTTATATAAACACCATATGTCGATGCTTTATTACTCACAACAAAATAATATCCATCATTATATCCGTAACTGTCTGCCCCGGAATTTACAACACTATGCCCAGCATCTACAACCCCATCTTTAATTAGGTAGAAATCTCCACCTGTTGTTTTTGTCCAATTTGCCCCATAAACCCAATTTATTAAAGCCATATTATAACCTCACTTCCAAATTAACAGTCGCACTAGGCGTTGCGGTTGCGTGGAAAGTAACTTCATCTGTTCCAGCAATTACACTAACAATCAAAGCGGAATCTGATATCTCGGCATCAGTAGGGTAATTTGTTGCACTTCTCAACGATACATGAGGAATGTCGCTTGTTGTTGCTCCTGTCAAAGTTTTTGTTGCATAATATCCACCAGTTTCGGAAGTCCAATCCGTAGTCAATACTGCAAATTCAGAAGTAGTTGCGATTTTGTCAATTTCTGTTTCTGTATCTTCAAACGCATCATCAATTCTGCCCTCTAGTGCGTTCAAGGTTGTTGCGTCTGGCAAATCTCCCTCTGCATAAACTGTTCCCTCTGTTCTCGTGTAGTCGTATGTCGACACTGTTCCACTAACTAATGTTTCTGTTCTTCTTCCCGGATGTTCAACATCTCTGTCTACCCATGTTTTCGTTACAAAATTACTCATTTTTTCTCTCCTCTTAAATTAGTCCGTATTCACCGCAGTAAAATTCACCGCAGTATGGTTTATTTGTTCCAACTTCTATTGCATGATTTATTCTATCTTCTAAAAAAGTTTCAATTTCATTCCACCGAATGTATGTGTTAAATGGTCTTGCAAGGCTTAAATCGGTTCGTAGATACCTTGCTTTTAATGTCTGTAGCATTGTTTCTATTTCGGCATAATCTGTTGCTTTTGGGATAAATGCAACTTGCAGTTGTTCATATTCATCTAGAAAGTTAGGATTGATTTCAGTATAATCTAACCCAAAATATTTACATAAAAGTATTAAATAATCCCATATTCTATATAAGTCATCCGCATTCATAAAAGCCTTGTCTGTTTTTTCTAAAATATCGGCTTGCGTTCTATCTGTTATAAATTCATAACTCATTAAATTAACCCCCATTCTCCACAGTAGAACTCACCGCAGTAATTAAACTCGTTTGTAGTTCCGTAAATTCCGATAGCCTTTATTGTAGATGAGAATCCACCAGCCAAATCCGTTGAGATACTTTCAATCCCTGCAATATATGGGTTTAGTCCGTCTGTTGGATTCTGAATTTTTACAAACTCGCTTGTTTTTTCTCCGTAATTGATAAATTCGCAATTGATTGTAAGTAATTGTCCGTAGTAATCAAGTAAATCTTCTGCTTTATCTAATGCACTTTGATAGTTCAAGCAATATCCACTAAATATTTTTGTGTTTTCCGTCATATTACTAGGAATATAATCGACTGTTTTAGTTGCTGCCATCTTCTGCGATTCATATTTGTACGCATTGATTGTTAAAGTTGCTGACGTTGTCAAATTAACTGTTATAAAGTATGTTCCACTATCTACTATTGTTCCTGTATTAACTGTATATCCAGAGTATGGATTGTCAAAGTATATTGTTTGTTCTCCACTAGAATATGTTTCGCTTACTATTTCTGTCAATTCGGTGTCTAATTTCCACGTGTAATAATTAACTACAACGCTTGACACATATTCATTTTGCGTAACATTTGTTGAAAACTTTCTACTTTTCGATATTGTGCTTTGAATTGTTTTGTTTTGCTTAAATATATCCACGCTATCGCTTCGACTTGTGTCTACAATAGAATTAGTAGCAAATAATACTTCCCTTAACGCTTTTCTACACGTCATAGGCTTAATTGTTCCATATATTAATGTGTCGGCTGTAACACTATCAATTGTATATGATGTAATACCACAAGAACTAAATATAGCGTCTAGTATCGTTTCTGCTCTAACTCCATTATACATTGCTCCGCCATTGAAGTCAAAGTTATCCATGCGACCTATTCGATCGGTACATTTGAAACTAACGATACCATTTTGTGAACTAAATGTTTGCATATAAAAGTCGCCTAAGAACGTTTCTATTCCGTCTAAATATTCGGTTGCTGTTAAATGCTGACCTTTATTTACTCCAGCAAATAGTCCGTCTGGGTTTCCTAGTTCAAAGTCTCCATTTGCGTCATTTGCTTTAAAATTTAATGTATTGATTGATATTTTATCAGAGTTAACATCTGATTCTTCAAGCAGGCTTCCACTTATTATTTCACTTCCAGACCACTCAACATTAGTTCCAAAATCAACCTTTGATATTCTGTCAAATCTGTTTTTAATATCACGTGTTCCTGTTAAATAAATTTTAACCATGTAATAGTTTTCAACGTATTTATTTGCAAAAAATATGAGACTGTCTGGTTTGTAATCTTCTGATATTAAAATATCTCCTGATGAATCATACCAATTGATATAAATATCATCTGTATAATTTTCGTAGAAATGGATGGTTATTCCATTCGATGTGTGTGGAGAATCAAATGCAAATGATAATAATGGATAGCCTGAAATTTGAAAAGTTTGTTTATTTGATAAAAAAGGTATGTCCGTTGGAGTGTCTGGCATTTCACTAAAACTACCATCTAAAAGAGTTCTGTTTGTTTCTAATGTCATATATTTTTCTGGTTCTATCGCTTCATCATTTCGCAATAATTCAAGATCAGAAACATCTTGATAATTCTCCGCTGAAAATTCTGCGTCTGTTAACGCTGTATCGTCTATCAATTCATAATTAATTTTTAATGATGTATTCATTTTACCTCCTTTCTATGCGTATATTGCTGGTAATTTTGCTTTAAAACTACACGTAAGAGCCTTGAAATGTGTTCCGTCTGCTTCTTCTCTGTCTATTTCATCAGATACGCTTGAAATATAACCAGTGAAACAACAATATTCATTGCTTATTGGTAATTTTATTGTGTGAAAAGCGGTAGGACTTGCTAAGACATTGAATAATGCGTTATAATCGCTTACATTGTTTTCATATCCAAAAGAACACGTATAATTTATATATGTTCCTATTACTTCTCGATACATATCTCCATCTTCTGTACGACCAGCCTTTTTGTCTAAGACATCAGCTGTTCTTTTTAATGCTACGATAGGAGTACCATACGATACACCATCAATATATAATTTTGCCATGTTACACCCCCGTCATAACAACATCATATCCAAGCCTATTTTGCTCACTCATTACTAGAGGAGTCATGACTCTTCCTATTTCCGTTTCATTTATTTTAAGTATTATTTCTTGATTTCCACCACCTCTATTTCCTAGAGATATATTCATTGCTTCTACGATTGTATCAAGTGGTGCTTCAATATTTGTTCCACTCGTTTGGTCTCCTAGCATTGCCAAAAACTTACTATTAGGTGGTATTACTGCCCCCGTTGCTAGCCCAGGTATATTTGTTGGCATTCCTGCTTTGCTTCCAGTAGAAGATTTTTTTTGTGGCAACCTTATCAATGGAATTTGTGGTGCTGTTAGGTTTCCAAAACCAATATTTGCTTCCATTCCACCGATTTCTGGAATCCAATCTGGCACTTTGAAATTTATTCCACCCCAAGAATTTAATATACTGACTATTGAGGAAAGCATATTGTTGAGCATTGTCAAAACATCGTTTATTCCTTTTGCAAATCCCATTGTCATATTAAACTTTATTATATCCCACATACTAACTGTTTCATCATTAAGAGTTCCACCAAATGCTTTATAATTTTCAATAAAATCGCCAAATGCATCTGTTAGTTTATCTAAAACTAAATCTTTTATATCATCTTTATATTTAATTAATGCTAATAATGAAGTGGCAAATGGTCCAAGTATCGCAGTTGTTAATGTTGCTATAACTGGATTGTTTACAAAATCGGTTGCCATTGTCGCAAGTGCGTCTAGTGAAAGACCAAAGTCATCAGTTATAGATGGAAAAAAACCACCCTCGCCAAACCATGTAAAATCTTCGTAAACTTCTGTATCTTCTGGATTTATTAATTTTCCTAATTCTTTTCCTAACTCAAAACCCTTAACAGCGACAGCAACAACTACAGCAATCGTGCCGAGTGACTTTAGTAATACTAAATTGCTTGTTAAAAAAGAAAGGGCATTTGCTGCTACACCTCCAACTTTAAAAACAATTATTGAAGTTGCAAGAACTCCTAGTGCTGTCCCAATATCTTCTATTGTGTCATCGTCCAAATTATCTATTGATGTTGCAAAATCGTCTATCCAGCCTGCTAAATCTGTACTATCCCAATCTTCTATGCCAAACAGTTCTTTGAAAAAATCAATAAATCCTTTCCATGCGAGTGAAATAAACCGACCTAGTGCTTCGCCTAAATGTTGTATACTTTCGACCAATGGTCTTAGTTTTTCTTCTAATTCTGAAGCCTTATCTCCAAGGACGCTTGTTTCTCCATAATCTATTGATGTGCCACCGCCACCAAAACTACTTAGTACGTTCGTTCCACTGCCAGATTGACTATTAAGCACGTTTATATCGTCAAACGCTGCTAGTTGGTCGCTAAGTGCTGAATTTGCATCTTCCGTGCTACTTGCCAAATCTGATTCTGCGCTTGCTAGCCCTCCGACTGACGACGATGCTGTGGAAACCTTAGCTTCAAACCCTAAGATGTTAGATATTGCTGTTGCTACGTTAATTGCTGCACTTAATACTGTATTTAAAAAGTTTACAACTGGAGTTAATGCTTGTATTAATCTTGAGCCTATAATTGTTAGAAACTCATTCCATCTTTCAGATAATACCCTTGTACTGTTTGCCCATGAATCTTGCGTGTTTGCAAAATCTCCCATTGCTAACTCTGTGGCGTTTAGAAAAAACTCTTGTCTTACTAATAATTGATTAGCAGCGTCCATGTTTTTATATAACTGTCCGTACCCTTGAGCAAGTGCAAATGCTTCTAAATTAGTTTGTGTCATAATAATACCGATTTGCTTTAGTGATTCAGTTTCGCCAGAATACACAGCACGTCCGATTGTATTAACTTCTGACATTGATTTATTATAGAACGACATAACATCTGCTAGCCTTGCGGTTAATTCAATTGCTTTGTCGCTTCCTATTTCTAAACCTTGTCCCATTCCTTGTCCCATTGCCATAAACGTAGATGCCATAGTTTTAGCTGATAGTTCGGAAATACCAAATTGCTCAATCGCTGTTTTGGAAAATTCCTCTATCTTGTACGACATAGCACCAAAGGAAACATCTACAACATTTTGTACTTCTTGCAAGTCGCTCGCTAGGTTTATCGCAGCCTTACCCATGTTCACGATTGCACGAACACCAAAGGCAACTGCAACAGTTCCAGCAAGTTTTTTTAATGAACTACTGATACCAGCAACTCCTGTTTTAATTCCCGTTTGATCGACTTCGGTTTTTATAACTATTGATCCGTCATAACTTGCCATTATTTATCCTTTCTGATTGCATTCCTTATTGCTTTTTGATTTAACTCCATCAATTCTTTCATTCTGTCTTTATCTTTTACATCTTCTGTTGTTAGAATGTCAATCTCGTTTCTATTTTCTTTGTAAAACTTCTCTTCCCAATCTGCTAGTTTTTCATGCTTTGCCTTTTTGCTTCTTATTGAAACAATCGTTGCAAATCTGCATTCTCCTATTTCCATGTATTCAGAAAGAAAACTCCACCAGTGTAAATTTTTAATACCTCTTATATCTTGCCCTATGCTCTTTGAAATTGGAGCGATAATCTTTTGTATATCTTTATCCCAATCCACTAACTTCGGTTGTGGTTTCTTTTCTTCTTCTACTTCTCCACCATTGATAAATAAGAACATACATTCAATTGCTTCTGCATAGTCTGCAACCTTTATTTCAGCCTTATAAAACAGTTTTAAGCATACTTGATACTTTTCTGCGAGTAGTAACTCTTTCTCGTCCATATTAAGCACTTTGAATAATTTTAGTGTTGTCCGATAGTCTGCGTCAAACTCATATTCTGTATTATTTATATTAACACTCGTAGGTAGTGATAATGTGTCAAACTTTTTATACATATTCCCTCCTAATAAATAAGGGCGATGGATAATTCCACCACCCTCAAAAGTGTTATTTTAACTCTGCAACTTTATCTGCTACTCTTTTTTTACTAAACTCTGCATACTTTTCAGTAATCATTCCGAAGAATTGACCAAACATTTCATAAGTAAGCGAATCTCCGAATAATGCTTTGCTTGTTGTAGGACCGTAGATATAATCAAGTTTATCTTTATATTTCTGTGCAAATTCTTCTAGCACCTTGAATTTATCTAAATCAGTAACACAAGCCTTTTCTTTTGCAATATATTCTTCTTTCTCTTGCTCATAAGTTGACTGTAATTCTAATATCTTTCTTGCTTCGGTTACATCGGTAGGGTTAAACTTGAATATTCCTCTAGGCTCTTTTCCCTCTGCCTCTGCTGTTTCTGTTTCAAAAATAGCAATTCTTTTTACTCCTGTGTCTAATACAAAACTTTCCATACTACTCCTTTCATTTTATGCGTCTGGTGTGAATGTGTAAACTCCTGCTGATACTCCCATTGTTCCTAATGTTTTATCGTTCGAGAAGTCAATTGTTAATGGAGAATCTACGTAGTCTGCGCCACCCTCTGATTCTAATGTTATTGTACAATTTGCGTGTACATCACATTCCATTGCTGTATCTGCTGTTCCAACATATCCATAAACGACAGCAACTTCATATTTTGACAATTCTGAATATCTATCATTTCTATAATGGTTATGTAATTGTAATCTTAATTCGTCGTCGCCTGTTACTGTGTATGGTGTAAATGTTTGAGATGGTTCTGTTTTATTTAATCTTGCTCTCGTTACACCTAAAATATCTGTTACTTTGGTTTTATCTCCGTTTTTTTCAATTGCCGAATCTGCAATTCCTGTTCCTAATAATTGCCAAACTTTTGGCTCTGTTGTTCCGACATTTACTAACGTCATTAACTGTTTACGTTTTGCTTCAATTCCGCTTTCGAGATTAAATTCTGTTGCTTCTGCCATAATTTACTCCTTTTCTATTTTTCCCAATACTCAATACGTACGCCAAACATATATTTAGCAAGTCCGTTTTCATCAACACCTGATAAATTAGCCATGTTTTGAAGTGGTATGATTTCATACTTATATGTGTTGTCGCCTAAGTCTGGAAAGTTCTTGTTGTCTTGTTGTGTTTCAAGCCATTCAGAGAATAACTCGAATTTATCCATGTTATCACTATTTACATCGCTTGTTCCTGTATCTATTTGCTCATAGCCTACAAAAGCGAATGTGTAACCTTTTTTCTTGTTGCCTAGAACATCCTCGAAGATTTTATAATCTCCATATTCAGGTATCATTGTACGAACTTGTGGGTAAGCATCTACTGATTCAAAATAAAGATAATTTCCATCTAAAAATGTCTGTACCCATGTTTGCATATTTTTATGTTTACTCATGATGAAAACCTCTTTCTCGCATTGTCTAGTTCTCTTGCATACTGAAAACCATTCATTGTTACCATTGCTTTATCCCATTCGCTAGTTGCAAGTGGATGCTGTTCTGTACTAAAGTTAAATCCTGTACCGTGATATTGTCTATTAGCATACACTGAATTATAAGTTACATATCCTGCTAGGCTATCAGCGCTAATGTTTGTTGTTTGTGATAGAATACCAGTATTCATTGGAACAAATGGGTTCATGTATCTTTCTAGTGCTTGTGCTTGATAAATGTTAAATGCTTTTGTAAAGCCTAAACCTCTAGTAATTTGTGGCAAGGTCTTATTCCACTTAAATTTAGTAGTAGTAGCCATTTAAACACCTTCTAACTTTAATTGAACATATGTTCTGTTTCTGTCCTTTGCTTCTATGATAGACTTTACTTGAATAGCATTGTAATCTTTTGCTATTGATACTATGTTACTTGCTGTAATATCTTCTGTAACCGTTCCCTCAATAATGTAATCGCCTTGTGACATTGTGAAATAGCCTGTTTGAGCATCTGTTTCTTTCCATTGGCTGTATTGCTTATAACTATCATTAAATGGTATTAAAACAGTGTGTTTTTCGCCTATCGCTACGCTTGTTCCACTCATTCCTGATACGGATTTTGTGTTGACATAAGCATTTGTTATTACCGTCTTATACCATATGTCTAATGATGTGCCATTATCGGACCTAGGATATTTATTTAAGATTGTTATTGTTTGATTATAAAGTTCGTTAATCATCTTCTCGTTCCTCTAACTCTCGTTGTGTAACGACCACACCGCTAATGATTGATACCGGTAAACACTCGGTTGCTATCTGCAATAGATAACCGTCAGTAGTTGATGCTAAGTCATAACTATATGATTCGATTCCGTTAGAATATGATGTGACATTTTTTACGCGACTTGTATCTTCGTTTATTGTTTCGATAAATTCGGTCATAGTTTCTTTAACTTCATCTATTTGTTCTTCTAAATCAACAAGTCTATCTTGCGTAAAATAGTCTAACTTTCTTCTTGCCTTTGTTTCTAGTAATGGGAAAGCAGATTCGCTAACTGTTCCGCCTAATTCTGTATATTCGCTATATGTTAAGTATGCCATGCTTTCTCCTTTAATTATTCCCCAGCCACGTTAATGGCTAGGGAAGTTTATATTATTTTTTCTTTGTTGCAGGTTTATTTAATGGTTCTTTTGCAGGTTCTTTTTTAACGGGTGGTTTTTTAGTAATCGTTTTTGCAGGTTCTTTTACTTCAACTCCACCATGTTTTAACAACTGCTCTATTGCTAGTTTGTTTGAGGTAACATATTCGCTACCGTTTTTCAGTATCTTCATTATGATTCTGCAATAACTGCTTGTACTTCGTTACCTGCAATAACTTTTCCATCAGAGTTTAATGCTACAAAGATAATGTAATAATCATTAGTGGTTGCAATAGTAATTTTGCCATCTGTAAGCGTTGCTGCTGTATATCCTGATACTTCGTCTCCAAATGATGGAACTGTTCCAGCTGATGCTCCTGAGACTTTATAGGAATAAGATGCTGCTCCAGTAACAGGTGTTACAGTAATTTCTGTTGATGTTGCTGCTACTTTTGTTGCTGCTGCAAGCGTTAAGTTTGTTAATGCGTCCCCTACATATTGAATCAAATCTGCCGATACTGTTTCAGTTCCGTATGAATAGAATAATCCAAAGTGGTAAGCGTTTGATGCCGGGAATTTTCCTGCTTCGTCTAAGTTTGTTAATACAGGTTGCGCTACTGATCCTTCTGCCATTCCAACTCTTGTTACACCTGATGGAAGATAAACTGAACTGTAAACTTTAACTCCATGTAAGATACCCATTTCTGCAATACCAGAATTTATGTTTGCATTTTCTACAGTATCAATATAAGTTCTTAATTCTCCGTAAGTTGATGTGTTCATTGCTACGTGAATCATGTCTCTGTCTACTCCATCAACAAAATCATTTTGTGTATTTTCAATTCCTTGGACAAATTCTTCAAATTTATCAATAGGTGTAGTCGCTGTGAATGATGTTTTTCTTGTTCCTGAAAATGTTGCTTCATTGAAAAATGCTCTTTCAAGTTCTCTTGCCATTGATTTTTGATCGCCTGCTTGTTTTCTTGTAATAAGTCCATCAACGCCATAAAGTTTAATGTCTTTTTCTTCTACTTCATGGATAAGTTCTCTATCTACGTTGATTGCAATTACTACTGGTGTTGCAACGTTTTCTTGTCCTGCGCCACCGCTTCTTGCTGTTCCATAAGCGTTAGAAGATGTGTTTGCAAATCTTTTTGCTTCCACTGTTCCGCTTTCAGGTGTTCCTGATAAGTCGCTATTTTTCATAACACTTGAAATTGTGCTTTTTTGTACATTGTCAATTACTTTTCCATATGTTTCTGATAGGTAGTCATAACCGCCCGCAGATGATAATTGTGATAATGATGCTATTCTTGCCATTTTTTATTCTCCCTTGGTTTAAAAGAAACTCTTAAATTCGGTTTTTTCTTCTTCGTGAGATCCGTTTGGTGGTAATTTAAGTTTTTCTTGTTGAGGATTAACAAAACAGTTTCTGTCTTTTGTAATTGTTTCAAACAGTTCTGCGTCGCCTTTTCCTTTGTTTTCTGGTTTATTTAGTTCTGATTTGAAAGCATTATATCGACCACTTGCAATGTCATCATCAAACCACTTATTTTCTCCGATTAAAGCGTCAAATCTTTGTTTCATTTCGCTTTCTTTCTGTGCGAGTTCGGTTTCTTCTTTTCTCTTTGTTTCGGTTGCTTGATATTCGTCCAACTTTGCTTGTAATGTTTTCACAGTTTCATTTGCTCCGTCCATTTCCTTTACGGAATCCGTCAATTCTTGAATCGTCTTGCTCTTGTCTTCAATTTGTGTTTTCAAGGTTTCAAGTTCTAACTTCTTGGCTTCAATGTCTGCTCCATGAATCTTCATTACTCCGTCGATTACTTCCTTTTCTAACCCTAATGCTTCCAATTCTTGTCTCTTCATTTCTTATTTCTCCTTTTTCTACGATTGTTTACGTGTTTTTCTTCACACAGTTTTACGAGATGTTGCTCAATAGGAATATACAGAATCGAACTGTAATTTACGGCATATAAGACCGTAGCACTTGCCATTGTACTATATTCCATTATTCACCTGCCCTTTTATTACTCGCTCGGCAGGGTGGCGAGGGTTTCAATGTTTAACCGCCATCAATAGCGTTTACTACTAAAACAGTTTTTGTTTAGGTGGATAACTGTAAACCACCATGTTTAAACCAAAAATAGTTTTTATCTACTCCTGTTTAAATCCTTTTATATATCTACATTTATTTTATCACAAACATACGTTTTGTCAATGTTTACTAATAAATTACTGCAAAATATGTGAAATTAGTCTAGTTTTTTGAGGTGCTAACCCCATTTCTTCACTTATTCGGTAATATTCTTGTGTTTTTGCACGGATTTCTTTATTGATTGCCTTTCTTCCTAGTTCATCTCCACTAGCCTTTAACATGTTTCGTTCATCTTTCATTTTACGAATTGATGTTTCAACGCCACGTTGATATTGTTCAAGTTCATATCTAGGCTTTTTAAGTGTTCTTCCACTCAATCCCTTAAATGATACTAATTCATTTGCTTTCTTGTCGCGAATCTTCAACTCTTTTTGCGACATAACAGGCTCTGACAGTCCAATAATGATAGGAAAAGTAGTATGCCTACAATTCATCGTTCCTATTGGTCGCTCTAGGGTTGCTTGTAAGCTCTCAAACTCTTTTGTTGTGAATTGTCGTCCATCTATAAACGCATGGTCTGGTGCAGGCGCTGCGTGACTTGATACTTCAACACCATCTGCACCGAATTCTTTACCTTGTTGCTCTCGATAGTCTGTATTGAATGCTCTTACACCGTCAAGCAAGTTCATACGCACCGCAGAATCTAATCTTCTTGAATATCCACTCGCATAGTCTACCGTCTGAATACCGCTCTTTGATAGATGATGAATAGTGGATCGCATTGCTGTGTTATAGTCAACTAAACCACTTTGAACTGAGTATATAGCCTTGTTTATCGTGTCAACATATGTTCGTTGAATTGTCTTATACGTTCCTCCGAAGTTAAAGCCTAGTGTATTGGATAAATTGAGTATATCTTTTGTTATATTCTTGATTGCATTTGTTTTCACGTATTGGAGTAGTAAACTATCCGTTTGTTTAACTCCATTTGCTTTATACAATGATTTCATTAACTCGTTATTGTTCTCTGCTGCTTTCTGTACCACCAAATCGACTTGTTTCGGCGTTAAATCTGTTATCCTTGCCAATTGTTCATTGATTGCGTTTATGTCCTCATTTTGAACCAAAGTGGAAAGTCTGATAGAATCCGTAGCAGATAGTTCGCCAATGTATTTTATTCTCTTTCCCATAATTTCAAGAATACTATTATTTACTTCTTGGACTACTTTCTCAAGTTCATCTGCTATGCTATCTGAAAGTTCTTTCAACTATTACACCTCCTGAACTACTGTTTTCATTTCGTCTAGGTGTTTTTGTGCAATTGGAACATCTTCATCCATAACCCACGCTCTTAGTTCTGCATCATCAACAGTATTTATTGCATTGGCTTGTAATAGCTGATTATATCTTTCTGTCATACTCTCAACGTAAGAATCAGACCAATCATAATTTGCTACCCAGTTTCCAATAGGTGTAGTTTCATTGTAGTTGCTGATCTTATCTATTGCATATAAAATATCATTTACGCCTTGCTCAAGCACTTTTCTGAACATAGTAATAAAAGAATAGGTTGCTTGCAAAGACTTCTTTATCTCGTCCGTATTTGTGTATGTCATGCTTGATTTTGATAGCAAGCCCTCGGATAGTCCGCAACTCATTTCTAGCATTTTGAGATTTCTTTCGATTGCACTATCTAACGCAACTTCTCGAATGTCAGGCGAGAATATATCAATCAAGCCACCATCTCCTATGTTTTTCTCTCCCTTGATTGAATGAATGATACGCTCTTTCCCTTTTGGCAATACAGACACGTCCTCTGTAATCTTAGTGCCGCTAGCGTTTGTATACGTGACTTTTCTATTTTCAAACAAGCGTTTGCCTGCGAAGATCATGGTTTCCTTATCTTCCATTTCTTTGTTGTATCTTCTCCACGCTGTCTTTGCTTCTTCTACAACTTCATCTGCACCGTAGGTAATAGGAACTCCTGTTGTTGAATTGTAATTATCTCTGTTGAGTTTCGGACTTTTAAATCTTCCCAACAATAATCTGTCTACATTCGGTATCTGTGTATATTCGTTTATATTATTCCAACCAGGAATACTTTCAATTGGAACGGACTTTCCGTCTTTAAAGCAAACTTGTGTAATGGTTTCGTATGAAATACCGTCTACCTCGTTTAGTTTGTGATATTCCCACCGTTGAAATACGCTTCTGTTTGTTTTCATCTCGTCACACATGATAAGCATAGAATACACAAAATCTCCCATACTTTCTACGATACGGAAGTTGTTATTCTCTATGATGTCAAAGCCTATTCTTTTACCGTCCGTGTTGCACTTAACAACACAATCCCCTGTACCCAAACAAACGTTCGCAATCTTTGGTAGAATACTAAACCATAATTTATTTGATATTTCATTCATGTATTTCGCTCTTTTGTTGTCTCCTGCGATAGATACGCTAGAATCTAGTAACGTTAGCATGCTTACCCTTTCCGATAAAATACTAGTAAGACTGATTTTTGTTGTTTCGTCAAAGTCTGTTTCATACTCTTGACTGTTTTTTTCTTCTACATCAATTCCAAACTTTCCCTTGATCCATTTAATGATGTCTGCTATAAACCCCATTTTGTTCTCCTATGTTACTGTTCTCCGCACTCGTAAGCACTCGTTTATATTTCTAATCTTCATCATAATAAGTGTTTGTTCTTCTATTGTCTAGTATAACCCTATTTAATGAGTATATCAAAGCGCAAATGCAATCCTCGTTTAGTTTTGGGTATTGGCTAGAAAAACTTCCGTCTTTCAACTGCTCATGTTCTGCACTTCTCATTTCTTCCGCAAGAAAAGGTGTCCTTGATTGGTCTATTACTATCTTTTTAACTGTCTGCAACCATTCCCATGAATAATCTCTACCGCCACCACTCCAACGCTTAACTGCACCAATTGTATTGAAGCCCATATCTTGATACTTGGCTATTTTGTCAGGATTGGCGCTATCACATATAATCTCGGCATCTTTGAATTGCTCTATCTGCGCAGCGAACATTTCTTGACTCATTCTAACCTTGCGAACTTCCGATATTGCATATAGTGTGTCAGTTTCATCATCATACGAACATTCAATGAATGCTTGTGGATGCTCATATCCCCAATCGAGACCATAATAGAAAATGCTGAATGAATCTATCTCGTCTTGTGTGATTTCTCTAAACTCTAGATTTTCGAATATCGTTCCACCTGTTCCGACTACTTCTCCTAGATAGTTGTTTCTGTAATACTTTTCTTTATTCTTTTTGAACCATTCCGCACGGTCAAAGAAACGTTGTCCTAACCATTTCACAGGTACGTTGTAATAGTATGAATGACATACATAGCACTTCTCTCTACTTGGTGCATCTGCTGTATATTTGTTCATCCAGTTATTCGCGCTCTTAGGTGGATTGAATATTTTGACTGAAATAGAGTTAGTATCAGCACGCAAGAAAGTATCTTCCACGTTGTCTATTTGTTCAATCCCTGCCATTTCGTCGCATTCTTCATTAACTACCATTTTAATATATCCGAATGTAAGGTTATAAGATTTTAAACTCTTTGGCTTGTCGCAACCTACGAAGATTACACATTGACCGGTCTTTTTATATTTTGCAATCATAGGACTTGTCGTGAACTCCCACTCATCATCTTCTTCATCACGAATAACCGTCTTTTGAAACTGATTAAATACTGATCCTCTTAAATCTGTCTTATATCTTCTCGTAAATACTACGTGTGCCTTTGGATCGTTCTTGATTACTTCTTTCGCAAAGCCAGCCATAAAATTTGATTTAATACTTCCACGTCCGCCTTTAAATATAAACTCTCGCCACTTTCCATTTTCAAGTGCTTCGTGCATTTCTCGGTATACTTCTACAAAATCAGACGTAATATCTGATATTGGCATATTATATTTTTCATGTTGTTCTTCTTTAACGCTTGACGATTGCCATTCTTCAACTAACTTTATAGCGTCTACATTACCCTGTATGGCTTTAAATATGGCACCGCTTGCGACTGCCGATTGTATTTGTTTATCTTCTCCTATAAGTGGATTATAACTATTTAATAACTCCCTTGTTTCTTCACTCATGTTACTTTCTAGCATTAAAGGAACTAACTCTCTTAGTAGTTTTTTCTCTTTTTGCACCTTATTCGATGCTATCGCACCCTTTAGACCAATTTCACTGCGTTCTCTAGGTGTCCTTTTATTCATCGGTATTAAGTTTTCATCATTCAATGCTTTGACACCCTCTTACTTTTAATATATTATAATGCAAAATAGACCTAGTTTCCTAAGTCCATTTTATCAAGTAATCAATTAGTTGTCAATTATATCTGTTATTTCTACTGCGTTATCTTCGCCCATCTTAAAATACCGCTTAGCATCTTCACATTCAACAATAACAACTCTTTTTCTATTTTCATCTTCATATACTTTTGAATAACCTTTTGTAGGTATTGAAAACTGCCCTTCAACCTTTTTATAATCGTCTGTGATATATGAATAATATATCCTAGTTTCCGTTTTTCCTGATGGATGACCAAAGGTAATTTCATTTAACATTGTTTCATTCCCTTTTTCTTTTTGAATAAAGTTTTCTCTAAACTTATTTAATTCAGATACTGAACCTTTTAATTCTACTATCTTTTCCTCTAATAACTTAATCCTTTTCTTGTTTGTCATATTATCTCCTTTTTAAAATCCTCTAAATTCTGTTATTGTGACTTCCTTTTTATTTTCAGATATACTATCGTCAAACTCATTATATATTCCTTTTCTCGTTATTATAATGGCCTCATTGTTTGTTTCTAGTTTATCTAATGATTTTCTCAACCTGTCTATTCTGTATATAAAACACTTTTTACCGACTGGAGATATTGTTTAGTTGTCAATTGTCTATTCTTTCTCTTCATAGTAAATGCTTTCTATCGAATTGCTAAGTAGTAAGTTCTTAGTAAATACTGCTTTTTCTTCCTCGCCTGCTTGGAATGTTGTTGTTCCACACAGATCAAACGATATCCATTTTGCTTTTTCTAGTTCTTGTTGTAGATTCCCAATATCTTTTTCGTAATAAACTGTTAGTGATTCTCCACTTTTAAGTATTAGTCCATATCTCATCACTCTTTTTCTCCATCAAGTTCTTCGTTTAACTTGTTTAATATTACGATCCCATTTATATCTGTTAATTCTTCAAACCATGCGCCAGTGAAAAATTGTTCGCAATCCTCTTTCAGCCATTTTGCTTTTTGATTACGCTTATTCTTCCTTAATATCTTTCTAGCTTTTCTGTAATCTTTAACTGCCTGTAAAATTATCGCATTCTTAAATTGCTCGTATGGTTCTACTGGCATTCTTTCTTCGATTTCGTGTAGTTCACATCTTCTCATGTTCTCTCCTTAGTATACTATATTTACGTTGATTGTTCAAGTTTATTCCTTGTATTCCATTATGATTTTTACATATTCGCCAAAATGGTTTGATTCAAGACTTTCGCAATCAATATTAAATTCATTATTTTCATAACTAATTGGACAATCTAAACATCTAACCCCATCACAACAATCAGACGTTCTTCCTAAACTGTTTAGCATTTCCTCTCTCTTCTCGTGCAATTCTTTTGCGGTTACATTATCATATTTTCCCATTTACTTTTCCTACCTTTCAAAATGAGTTACGTTTTTATTATATTCTTTTGCAAATTCTTTATTGATGATACTTACACATTCGTTTTCAACTGATATTACATCGTAATCTTTTAAAATTAAATTACAAATATCATTTTCTGTCATTTCTGCTATTTCTTCGATTGTCGTTAATTTTTTTTCAACGGCAAATCTTCTTGCACTTCTAATCATTCCGTCATATCCCAAACAATTTCTTAATTCATTTCCGTCCATTTACTTTTCCTCCATTTTCGCCACTGCTATTTTGTTTTCACTGTTTCTATCTGCTACTACCCTTAAGCCTACTAAATGTGACACAATATTATCTCCTAAAGTTCCAAATGCGTGTGTTTTTGCTTGCGTGTATAGATTTTCTGATAATACTACGATGTTTGGCTGCGTTTTGTTTATATGTGTATAATTATACTTTTCTTGTATAATCTGTTCGATAATTTGTTTACCAGTCATAATTCCTCCTTTGATAATTTTTTATATCTACTTCGGTTCATTTATTCTCCTTTTAACCCCATAATAGTTTTGCAATTTCCACTTTCTTTTTTAAATCATTTACATCTTTTTTAGCATATGTTAAAGAGTACGAATGTTCTTTTTCAATTGTTCCGTTTTTTAATCCTGCGTGGTACGCTATTGCCTTTTCAAGCTTATATTGGAAATATTCTTCACTTTCAGGCATTGCAAGCGTTATATCTTTTGCTCTGCTTTCCCAATATTCAGCCTTGCGCGCTTGCTCTTCTGCTTTGTTGTAATATTCCATTGATTTTTCCATTCGGTTGTTGTTTCGCTCAATCAATGCTCTGTGTTTGTGTTCGCTGTGATGACCTACTTTTATCGGTTCTGCTAATGATAAAAATTCTCTTCCTTCTTGCGCTGCGTTCATTCTTTCGTTGCTTTTATTAGTGCTATTAATACTTGCGTTTCTGTATTTTTCTGCTTTACGTTCTGCGTATGTCTTATCCTCAATTCTTGTGATTGAATAATAAAACTTTTCATTTTTTTCTAAGATAAAGTTGTATACTTTGCAATCTACTTTTTTCCCATATTTCGTTTCTAATTGGATAATATCTCCTTTTTCGTATTCTTCTTCACATTCTGCTACCCAAACATTAGGACAGTATTTTCTAAAAACATTCATTTATTTCCTCCTCGTCAATTTCTCCATATTTTCATAGTTTATATTTCCATTGCTAGTTTCCAAAATCTGCATATCTTTTCGGATTCGATACCCTTCAATTTCGATGTCGTATGTTTCAAATTCTTCTATTCGTTTCAAAACTGTGCCGATCGGATATTTTATAAGCATTTTAAATATTCTTTGTTTAAACCATCGTCCGTTTTGCTTGTGTGTCTGTGGCTTTGATTCTCGTCCTGTAAGGTAATCTAGGCTTACGTTTAATGTATCGGCTAGAATAATCAATTCCCTTGTGTTAGGAAGCGTTTTACCACTGATGTATGATGATATTGTGGTGTTCGATATTTCGGTTATTTCTGCGAAAGTGCTTTGCAATATCTTTTTGTTGTCCAGTTCTTGTTTTAGTATATCTTTAAATTCCATTAGTTCACGCTTTCATGGATATTTCCGATTACTTCAAAGTCCATTTCGCTTAAACTTTCTAAACTATATATATCCTCATAACAGTCAATATTTATTGCTACGAATTGGAATAGTTCTTCTAAGTACTCGATCTTAAATCTGTAAGTTCCAAAAGTGAAATGTATTTCAATGAAATCTCCCCCATAAACTTCGACTTCATTTTTATCTTTTGTTCCTGTATATTGTTCAATAATTACTTCATCGATTTCTCTGTGCAAAATAATATCTTTTTGCTGGATAATATCAAACCCCCAACAATTGACAACCTTGGGTAAATTACTTTTATCAAAATCAAAACTTTCTCTTTTATTATGAAAACTAATACTTGAAACTTCACGAATTTTTTTTGTTTTTTTATCCCAAACTCTAAATTTAATATCTCTCATTTTCCCTCTCCTTATCTTCTCATGTCAAACATATCGTGATAATATATTTGCATGACTCTCTTCTTTGCTTTTTCAAGTTCTAATCTTGCGCCTTTGCTATCTTCCCAACCTCGCATCATGTAAATTGAATCAGCCATTGTTAATACTTCTAGGCATATGTGCATATATTCCTCGTGAGTCGTCCATTTCGGCATTCTGGAGCATATCTTGGCTGGGTTGTATACTTTGTAGCCTAATAGTTTTAATTTTGCCGATACAAGCATAAAATGGATTCTGTAAAACTTTGATTCGGTTATTTTACCACTGATGTATATGGTTTCTTTCATGCTATCCTCTTTCTAATTTTAAATTTAACTGCTCAATCTCGGCTTTGAGTTTTGAGTTTTCTTGAATAAACTCATTCTCTATTTTCTTAAATCTAGAAATCCATTCTCTTTCATTTTTTAAATCTTCTTTTATTCTTTCTATTTCTTTGTTTCTATCCAGTAATTCTATTCTTGTGTTGTTTCTCCATTCTCTTTCGCTTTTTAATTCGCCTTTTAGTTTGGTGTTTTCTTGAATTGAATCTAATATATGTTTTTTTGTTAATTCAAAATTATAAGATTCAACACTGTTATCCCAAAACATTTTTTCATCAAATAATTCATTTACTTTCTTAGCTGCTTCTTCATTCGTCATTTATTCTTCCTCGCTTTCTAAAGTTCTACCGCAAATATGAACTTTGCGGATATTTTATTGTTTTTCCATTCTTTCAAAGAAGCTTGTCCTTTGTTCTTTTTTTAATGTTCCTAATCCTATAAGTTGACAATATAATTTTTCTGCTTCTTCTCCTGATACCGATTGCAATGGTTCTACTGTTTTACCTGTTACCCTTGCTACTGTTAAACAAGTCATGTCTTTCTTTCCTGAATAGTCAAATCCAATAGTTAAGCAGTCTGTCATTATTCTCCCTCGCTTTCTAAAAAGTCGTTTACTTCTAACGCTAGTACTTTGCAGAGTTTAATAAAGTTATTGAATCCAGGTTCTGCTTGGTCGTTTTCCCACCTAATTATTTGATGTCTGTAAACCCCTACTAGTTCTGCTAGTTTCTCTTGTGAATATCCTATATTTTTTCTTCTCGATTTAATTAAACTTCCTAATTTCATTTATATTACCTACCTTTCAAGTAACATTATATCACTGTTGTAACTAGATAGCAACACTTAGATTGTACTTTTATTGTTTTTTTTGTAAAAAGGTAGCCTTGCGACCACCTCTTTTTTAGTTCCATGTTACCCTCCTATAAAAAATCTGCAATTGTCATTTGTGGATCTTCTTTGAAAACAAGCATTTCTTCTATTGCACTTTTATAAAAATCTTTTTTTATTTCAAAACCATAACTATTTCTTTTCAGTTCCATACAAGCCCTTAGTGTACTTCCGCTTCCTGCACATGGATCAATTACAACGTCTCCCTCATCAGTAAATATCTCTATTAGTGTTTTTAATACATTTACTGGTTTCTGTGTTGGGTGAATTTTAGGATATTCTTTTTTACTGTCTCTCTCCCATTTTATCCAATTAAAAACCATATGTCCTGTTCCTGCTATTTTTTTACCTTTCTCGTCTTTTTTGCATCCGTTATTAAATTTTGGAAGTTTATCACGATATAATACAACAGCGTGCTCTGTTGCTCCAACTATTTTCATGTTTGCTTTTAACACTTGTGATGAATAGTTTTTGATAAAAAACAAAGGGTATGCATTATTAAATCCGTATTTTTTACCATATTCGATTACCATTTGCATTTGTTCAAAAGCACAAAAAACTATCATTGCTGGTGCTTTCCCCTTTTCTTTTGGTTCTTTCTTTAGTAGCCTACTACAAAAGTGCATATATTCTGCAATCCTAAAATCATTATCCGTATCAAAAAACGCTTTTCCAGCTTTATCGCTTTCTCCGTTTTTATTATCTCCGTCTATATACCATTGGTTACTACTTGCGTATGCGTTAATTCCTAAATTATAAGGTATATCAGCAATAACTAGTTGTGCTTTTGGTATACCGTATTTTTTAAAGTTTTGGAAATGATCATTATATAATTCTGTCTTAATTTTTTTTTTATAATTATATTCTTCTCCCATTTTACTCTCCCAACAATTCTTTTTCTAATTTATCAATATCAATTTTTCTTTGCTCAAATTTATTAAATGGATCTTCTTTCTGCTCTATTGCTTTATCGTTTAATATTAAGTTTTTCACTTTTACTGGAAGTTTCCCAAACTCCTTTTTTCTCTTACAAGCGTTTGCATATGCTTCTGTAAACATTCTTCTAACAGAGCCTTCCACTATTTTTGTTTCTGTTCGCCCCCACATAATAAGTTGACTTGGGCTTCTCACAACTTCTTTTACTTCTTCTGGGAAATCGTCAAAACTTTCTCTTGCGTGGTTACTATTTCTAATTGCTTTACTTACTAAATCCCATGCCTCTGGTTCGCTAATTTGCTTGAATTCTGCCACCGTTCCTAGTTTGTCTATGATTTCTCCAACTGTCGGAGCGAAACCACTATTATTGCATTTTACTGCAATTTGAAGTGCTGTTTTGATATCTTCGTTATCATATTCTGCAAGAAACATATACCACGAATCGACCGTAACTGATTTTTCGGCTTGCGATAGTTTACTGAAACTTAGTGGGTAGAGTGTAAATAATCTTGTGAGTAATGTTTGTACTTCTTCTCTTTTCATTTATTCTCCTCGAATTCTATCGAAACCATATTAAACATTCTTATTCTTCTGTTATCCGAAAAAACATCTACAAAATGTTTATCTCCATCTCCATTAGGTTCATGATAGAGAATTTTATCAATTCCTTTTTTCCCCAAAACTATAAATGGCGTATTAAATATTGTATTGTCTGCAAAAAGAGCACTTATAATTTCTTTATCGCAAACTTCTCCTAACCCTACATTCATACTCTCTCCTTTTAAGAATCCATAAACCCCACGGACTTGGATTCTGTTTGCTTGTTGTAGTTTCCATTTCTTTCTACTGCACTCACTACCCATTTCTTAATTGCCATATAATGACTTTTTGCTTTGTAACCTTTCATCTCAATATATTCGTCAAGATAGGTTATCAATTCATCAGCATTTTTGTAAGTGTTTTTTAATTTGATTAATTCGTTATCAGTTAACAATACATGTTTAAATTCGCCGAACTTATGTTTGGTTGGCGTATCTTTTTTTACATTCTTAACATTATTATCATTCTTTACATTCTTGTTAGTGTTCACTTGTTGTTCACTCGTTGTCCACTCGTTGTTCACTTGTTGTTCAGTTTGTTGTTCGCAGTGTTGGTACTTTTCCCAATTGAGTATTGAAATTAGGCGGTTTTGGTTGCTTGTTTGTTGTTCAATCTGTTGTTCACTTTCTAGGTCTTTTAGTATTCTTTGTACTTTGCTTTCCGATATTTTTAGTTTAGCACTGATACTTTTTCTTCCTGTTAGCAGTTCGCCCGGTTTTAAACTTACCTTTTTGCCTTTGAATAAAACATCATATTCTTTGTGAGTTGCGTTCAATAAGAGATACACCCAAATGGAAAAATAGTCACTGTCTTTGCAAGCGATCGGATTTTCTAAAATCTTTCTATGCAGCTTGATATATCCCTCCACGCTTATTCCTCCTCTGTTAATATTTCAAATCTTGTCAATGTTTTTCTGCTAGGTTCTCTTTTCCCGGTTTCCAACAAACAGATCATTTCTTTTGACAATCCAATAATTGCGCCCATTTGCGTTTGTGTAAATTTTCTTGATACTCTGTAACGATATAATTTTTCTTTAAATTCCATGAAGCAAACCTCCTTTCTGTAAATATAATAACATCTATTTAAAATATTGTCAACTAGTTTAAATGAAAATAAACAATAAAAAACGTTGCGTAGGCAACAAAAAAGAACGCCATTTCTGACGCTCTTCTCATTAAATTCCCTCCTTTTTAATTCGTTCAAATTCTTCTGTTGATATTCTGTACTGTATGCCAAATTTTGTTGACTTGATTAGTCCTGCTCTTGTCTTTCTTCTTACTGAATCTTCTGATAGCAATAAGATTTCTGCTACTTCTTTTAATGTGTAAAATTCTTTCATAAATTTAACTCCTTTTTTAGGTTTTTAATAACGTGACCGTTATAACTGTTTTCGGTCAATTCAATAAATGTTTTTACCGTCATAGTATCTTTGTCAACATTAATTTCATGGTCCTTTGCAAAAGACTTTCTTCCCATTTCACACGAGCCTGTTAATATATGATGCCACGAGAAGAACTCG
>Ga0172378_10000564_pt1 | contig 32890 bp, 44 predicted proteins | sample GrowelOW332metaG_FD_119755 | JGI IMG/M metagenome (GOLD analysis project Ga0172378, IMG submission 119755) | Groundwater microbial communities from an aquifer near a municipal landfill in Southern Ontario, Canada - Pumphouse #3_1 metaG | ecosystem: Environmental > Aquatic > Deep subsurface >...
CTTTCTTCACAATGTCTAGCCCATTCTTGACTTGATACCCTGTCAGCCAATTTATGATTCTCCTCTTTTTGTTCCTCTGTAAATGACTCTCTGCTGATTCTAATAGAGTGAATATCCAATTTTGCAATACCTTTTTCTATTGCTACCAAATCTAATGCCGACAAATAATGTTTGTCTTCTCTAATCATTATGTATCACTCCTTAATATTAATTATATTATATTTGTTTACAATAAGTATATTACTTTTTTGGAATCGTGTAAAGGTTATGGGGCTACTGTTATAGATGTATGCATTTAAGATTATATTTCTTCATCTGTTAAATTATAAAGTCTTTTATATTCTGTTCGTGCAATCTCTTTACTTTCAAATTTTGACATGTCAATTACTTCATCATATCTTTTTAGAGTACTGTTATACTTAATTAGCCTATATCTTCCCTGTTCATCCAACATGACAATATATTGCTTTACTTTCATAATAAACCATCCTTTCTTAATTACAATAAACATAGCATTTGATATTAAGATTCATAAACTACTTTATAAAATTCTTGAGTATAAATACCTAAATTTTGATCCCCTTCTTCATATTCATCAAGTAATTTATAAGCCAATTCTTCAGTTTCTACACGCTCTAAAATTTCTTCTGTTTCTCTTTCAGTTAAATTCCACATAATTACTCATCCTTTCTAATACGATGAATTTTACTTTTGATTGTATCAACTTAATAAAAATTCATCTAAACTTTCTGGATACAAGCAACATATATCACCATCATCTACATTCTTCGATAAGACAATATACCCTTCATGCTGAAATCCATAAACACATTTTGTATATTCTCCAGTATACCAACCTGTTACCAATAAAATTTCATCATCTTCAAATCCTTCTGCGACATATGTTTTTAAATTATCCAAAGCCTGTTCGTCAGATTCTTCTATGACGTAAATCCCTTTTCCTAGATCATAAATAAATTCATCATCATGAAAACTTAAACCCGATTTGTTTATACTGCTTTCATTCTCTACAGCAGAAATATGTTTGAAAGTAATTTTATTGTTTTTTCTTACGCTAATAAAATCAACTTGACTTTCTTCTGCAATTTTTATTAATTCAGTTCCACTTTTTAATATTTCTTCATATTGTTCTTCGGTCAATATCATATGTTTGAACATATGATCATCATGTTTACCGCCTGTTTGCTCTATTTTATAAGTTTCGCTTTCTAACATCTTATTACTTCCTTTCTTTATCCCATAAATCTTGCTTTCTATTGGCTTTATTCAACAACCTTTAAGTGTTCAGGTTTAATATCCCATGTGTTATACCTGTCTTTTGCTACTAATTCACCAGAGATAGAACTATCAAATTCAATTGTAATAAATCCATCGTGACTAACATAATCACTCCAGACAATACCTTGCATTCCTTTTTTGATATAAGGATTGCCTGGGCAGTCTTTAACCATTTCTACACGTTGATTCTTTTTCATAAATTACACTCTCCCATTTGTTACAACATTCTCGCTCTCTGGGTACTCCACTGGACTTATGTACAATATCAACATTCCTAAAAACAATACACCAAATACCAACATCATTACCACTCCTTTATTATATCATAGTATATTTAGTTTGTGTAATTTATTGATTTATTATTTATGTTTTATATAGAATTGTTATTGATCATTAGAATCTTACCATTTAATATTTACACCTCTAAGCGCACACAAGAATTTGAACATAGCATTGTAATAAATATCTTGAACTTTGTGAGTGCTAGACATTCGGCAACCCTCCTTTGCGAACTGTTATAAGGAATCTGTTATGCCGTTCTGACATTGCTTTTATTATTGTTAGCATTAATATTGGCAAGATAAATTTCAAAACCTTGGAATGTGAAAGGTGAATCGGAAATTGCACAGAGGATCTTATATTGTTTTAAATATTTTAGCATGATGCCACCGCCTCTCTCGTTTCAAGTAAAATGATTTTCAATTGTAATAGTTTATTGTTGTGTTCTAGAATTGAGATTTCTTTTTTATTCTTCTCTATGGTCTTTTGAATTCTGTCAGACTTGCGTTTTAAGGACATAAGTTCTTTTGTGTTAGAATTGTTCAACATGGTTTTATAGCTCCTTTCTTTTTATCCCTGAAGGCTAGGAGGTGAGCTGTTATATAGATCCTAGCCTTTTCGTCTTAATTTTCAAAGACTCATCAGAGGGATTTTATTTTGTTGTTACTGAAATAATGTCTTCACACTTTACATTGCAATAACCAGAGTTTCTTCCTGTATATTTTATTTCCGTAAAAGGATTTATTATGGAAGATGGTCTTAACACGATTCCTGTATAAAATGCAGTACCACAAATTAAACCATCTCTTTTAAAATTTACCTCTGTATCTATTTTTAGTTCTCTAACTTCTTCAATTGTCATTTAGCATACCTCCGATAATTTTTTATTTTGTTATAAACCATAGGAAATGTTACTTTCATGCTATGTTTTTGTTATACTGCTTCAGCCTCTTTATACTTGGGACTAATACCATTAATATTAATTAGCTTATTAACTTCTGTATTGATCTTTTCAACACTCATACGTTCGACAAATTGTTTTAGTTCATCCATTAAATGAGTTTTGTTATCGCTAGAACATAGCAGAATACCACTCTTTGCTTCGCTTATTAGATACCTATTCCCTACTTGCCGAATAAACATATCTAAGCCATATTTCTTAATGTATTCGCCTGTTACCGCTTCAAAGTGTGGTTCTGGTTGTAGAACCATAATATAGAATGTATTCATCATTTCATTATCAATTTTACCTTGATTTTTTGCTTTAGGAATATAAGGTATCATACCTTGAAAGTCTTTAGAAGTAATACTATCTAGTCTTTCCTGAATTGCCTTATCTGTCTTGCCTAAGTTGATCCCTGTTATATGGAAGAATGTTTTTAGGCTTGCAGTATTATAATATGATAACCATTCTTTTATTTTTGTCTTACATGCTGAATTATCAAAGTTATCTATTAATACTAGAAGTCTAATTGAATTCCTGCCAAATTGACCAAGTTCACCAAGAAAGATATTTTCAATCAATGCTAATTTTTCAGTATTGTTATAACTTTCTGCTTGACTGTTTAGCCATTGATCAAATTCCTGCTTTTCTCGTTCCTTTGTTTCTTTGTCTAGTCTTTCCTTTTCAATTCTGTCTAGTTCGGCTTGCTTTTTTGCTTCGATTCTGTCATGCTCGACTGTTATAAAATTATTGGCTTTTTGCTCGTCAAGGTATCCATTTTCTAAGAGATAGCAAGCATAATCGTATAATGTTTTTTCAATTGTCCAGTACGAATTATCGGCAGTCATTAGTCGATAATCATTTTTCGGCTTGGTTAATTCTCCATCACGTTTATAATATTGATAGTTTTCTACTAATTGGGGTTCGGCAGCCTCTTGTAGTTCTTTGTATACAAATTCTTTGTTGCTCATTGCAATTCCGTTATATCTTTTTACACTGTCAAGAAGTTTTTCAACTTTTGCCTTTTGCATAGGTTTTAGATTATCAGTAAACCCGAAAAATGTTTTTGTTTTCATAATATGTATTCCTCCTAGATTTTATTTTCTTATATAGAGTTTTAACACTCTCCTGAACGTCTCAGAGCGTTCTGTTATATGAAATTGAGACATTCAGAAGGGGATTAATATTCCCTATAGATCATACGAGCGTGAATGTCTTATGGTAATATGATTTTTAAAGCGTTTGAATTTTACACTAAGTCCTATACATTGGCCCGTGCAATCATAAGGCGAATTAATGTCATAGTGTTCTGAATGGATCTCAATTCCTTTGATATAGCAATAATGTACTATTTTTCGTATGTCAGTATGATTAAAGATATAAAGAGTTGAACTTGTGTCATAATCTCCTGAATGGATAACTTTTTCTAGTCCATACTCTTTATTGAGTGCAGTACATTTAGGACAATATTCATTGATACCATTGAATACCTTTTGATAGAATGGCTCTATTTCTTCCCAGTTGTCTCTATCTCCTGTAAATTCCATTTCTTGAGTACAACCACATTTATTGAATTTTACATTATGCCTGATAGGTTTTTTAGTTTTTGTTATAGGTTTTTCAGCAACTTGCATTTAATCTTCCTCCTTTAAAATATAGTATCCCTGCCCTGGAATTTCAATTTTCATTTTTTCAAAATAGTTTTTTGCTTTATCATGGGACTTGAATTTTTTCAAGGTTTTATATCCCTTTCCTTTTGACGTTAGACAATTAACTTTATATATCATTGTGGCCTCATTCCCTCCTTTGAAATTATTGTTTCGTTTGGTCTATGCCAGCATTAATAATTTTGAAGTCTCAACCAAGAAATACTCTTTGTTATTCATTACATTAGCATAGGACTCCTTACCTTCAAATTCGTCTATAATGGTCTTTTCTTCCTTTGTCATTTCCTTGTAATTCATTTTGCCATAACTAGGAGGCAGCCATCCAAGTCTTTGTGATCCGAATAAGTTAAACTTATGAAGCAGATCCATATTAGAAAATTCAATATGGCACGTACCCTTTTTATAGAATGTTACTGTGAAGTATTTTAGAGGGATCTTTTTAGTCTCTTGATAACCTTCTGCAAATTTCAAAGTTTCTTTTATATCGACTTCTTCAGATGTTCCATCATCCAAGTAATTGAATACTTTTTGAATGTCTTCCAGTTTACTTATTACATGATAATCATAATCTAAACTACCGTCATAACGTCCAAAACCACTAAGAAGAATAATAACCTTTTTATTTATTTTCCATGCTTTATTAGTCTTCCAACCATTGAAATAATGAATGTTTTTTGATGTTTCATCATACCATGAATGCTTGTGTGAAAACTCCTCGAATAATTTTAATATGGTATCCTCGACACCTTTTGTCATTTCATTGTTTAGTTGAATTTTAATAGTGTAAATGTTATAAAGTGAGAAATCATAGTCTTTAAGTTCTCTAATTTTTGATGTATATTTTTCTCTTAGATTAGAAGTAAATAGTCCCATAAATTGATCATTAGAAAATAAAGCACTCCAGTATTTCATACGAACCTTTTTAATATAAGCATTTTCTTTTGAGCAGTTTTTGTCTTCATCATCAACTATAAGCTGTAATATTGGAGTTTTGCCATATTCTTTTAATAAAGAATTAAGAATCAAAGGTCTCATTGCTTCGTGTTCAGCAATCAATTTTAATCCTGCTTTAATTTCAAAATTGTACTGCTGAACAATACCCTTTAAAAAATCTGCATTAACCACTTCATTGTTATAATGATATTCTTCCCTAAATTGTTCTTCTTGTCTCAGCTCTTCAATAATAATACTGTCATGCTCTGCTTTTGGAATATTGACGGTTATCATTGCTATTTCTACATTCGTTTTCATTTCGGCACTCACAAAGGCATTTTCAATATATTCTATTTTTGCCTCATACTGTTCTAGTTTGTTTAGTAAGTCTTTTCTAATGTTGTTATAAGGATTTCGGATAGTTTCAGCATTGAGAAGACAAACTATTTGTCCTCCATTTTCTTGCATTTCCAGAGCTTTTAATAAATGTTTATCGCCTTGTGAAAAAGGAGGGTTTAATACTATGAGGTCATATTTTTTATATGTCTCGTATGTCAAAAAATCGTTATGAACTACGCGAAGTTTTTTACCTTGTAGAATGTACTGTAAATTCTCGTCTATTTCTATTGTATCTATGTCCCATACAGCTTCTTTATTGTAATACATACTATGAGCGTACCTGAATTTTTCTATTACTTGCTCTACTATATCACCTTTACCGGCTGAGGGTTCAAGAACCGAACTAATCATTTTAAAGTCAATCCCTGCTAACATATCACGAATTAAATTTTTTGGCGTGGGATAAAATTCATGTTGAAACATCAAAAGCCTCCCGTTATATGTATTTGAAGGTTTTTATATATGCAGAACCTTCACAAACTGCCTGTTATGATTGTTATAGATATATTAGATTATTGGTTTATAGGTATTTACTATCGGCATTTGTCCTTGTGCCTCAAAGTGTTTTATGATTTCGTCATATTGTTTATAATCGCATGATCCATACTTAGTCTTTGTTATGACAAAATCTTTTGTATGTTCGATAGTGTTAAGGACTTCTTTTGGAAGATCCAACCAACCATCATAAACCAACAAGGTACTATAAAAGTAGTTATAGTATAATTTTCGCTTGCCTTGTGGCTTGAATGTCAATTTTACTGCTCTGTCATATTGTGCATACTTTGTATACTCTACTTTGTCTATCGTGACTCTACTTTCGGCTATGCCTCCAAAGTCTGATATATAGAATAGAGTTACTTTTTGACCTTGCTTGATATCTGCCTGTTTAAATTGTTCTTGGATTCCATCGACTTCCTTTAAAAGCCTATACATACAAATTTTTAGTTGTTCGTGGTCTTCTAATAGTTGCTGAATAATTCCATTTGTTAGTTTGAAATTATTTTCTGATAGTGTAGTTTTTAATAGTTCTTTGTATTCGTTCCACTTGTCAGAATGCCAGGCGTTAAGAAGGTTATTCTCTGTTATAACTTGTACTGAATAATCCTCTAGGGTATCAGCTTTTTGTTTGAGTTCTTCGAGTTGTTCAGGGTTAATAAATTGTTTTACGTTGTCATGTTTGGTAACTGTTGAGCCTTCCACAAGTCCAACATACCTTGCATAAGAATAACCTTGTGTATCCACAACAAATTGAAGTTCATTGTTATAATATATAGCGACTCCGTACAAATTGAATATGACTGTTTTTTGTTCTTCTTGTGTCATGTTTTCATAATCTGTCATAGTTTTTATTCTTACATCGTCTGTATAAGATCCACCTGTATTTTCTAGGAAAGTGAAGTCATTCAGAAGCATATTAGAAAAATGTTGAAGTGCTTCTTCTGTTTGGAAATGGATCTCTTTTTGAATTTTGACATTGTTTAGATAGAAGTCATTTTTAGCAATCTCTTCTTTGTATTGGTCTAAGGTATTATTTTTATTTAAGTTTGCGAACTGACCGTTGATAATAAAATATTGTTTGTCTTCGGGCAGGTCTGCAATTGTTATGTTATTATAGATATTTTCAACTTGTTTGGCTTCTTCAGTTTGTCTTATTAAGTGCTGTGCGTGTTCTTGCTCCCTCTCCAATTCTGCTTTTTGATAGTCTAGTTCTTTTTGTTCCTCCTCTTCTTGTTCGGCTTGTTTGAGTTTGTTGTCAAAGTCTACAATATTCTTTTGGGTTTCTTCAGTTTTTTCAGTTTGTGTATAATCATAATCAATACTTGCATGACCTCCATAAAAATTATATGAGCTACCGTAGTCTCCGTAGGGATCATAAGAGGTACAATATTTATATGATTCTAGTAACTTAGTACAATAATTTTGAATAGCTTCTAAATGCTTAGAATCCTTGCTATAAGGACTTGAAACAATATGAAAACTAATTGAGCTATGACTTGATGTTATGGAGAATTTACATAAAGGGAAACGGCTTCTAACATGTTTTCTAATATCGGATGCTATTTCCTTTGTGGTTTGGCTTTTGTTAATATTGTTTGTTTCTTCATTCCATCGCGTAGAATCCCAAAGAGACATATTAGTAATAGTTTTTTGAGTTTTGGTCTGTGCTGCCGTTAGTGTTATGTCTGTTATAGAATTCTCAGTTTGTTGAATTGTTTCTTCTTGTGCTTCTGTTTGATCTTGTGTATACTTTTGAGCCTCCGCTATTGTTTTGATGTTTTGTTTTGCATACCAACATTCTTTTACACCATGATAGCGAAAACCTTTACTTTTCAAGTTATCCCGAATATCTTTACTAGGTTTATTATCGAAGTAAATTTCAATTCCTTTTAGTTGGTCATTCATTAATAATTTAGTCATATGTATACATCTCCTTAAATATAGCATCATGCAGGACTTGTGACCTGCTATAGTGCATTAATAGAGGGTTTTTGTTATACCCTCCACCACTCTGCAAAGATTATTTTACTAATTGCATACATGCATCTTTCCACGAATCAAAATACTTATAATCAAGAAAATGAAATGGCTTATAGTCCTTTGGATTGCCTCGAATGATTCCAACGATACGCTTTTTAGTTTTCATGTTACAACCTTGTGGTTTATACCTTGGGTTACTTTTTAATAAGTCATAATATTTATTTTCTTCTTTAATATGTTCTCTTAGTTCTGAATTCATTTATAAAAACTCCTTTCAAATACAAGCAAATTCGTGTTCTATGGGGTGTTGATTGTTATAGAGAATTCGCAAAAATATTTGCCTCATGATTAATTTGTTCCCTTGTTACTTCAATATAAAAAGTTGCACCGTCGAACCATTTGCAAGCTTCTTTCGCTTCTTCTTCTGTGTCTGCTCTCCATAAAAACTCATTATGGGGATAATCTCTTCTATAAACATCAAACATTCTCAGCACTCCTTCTGTTATAGACTGTTATAGATATCTAGATAGAATTTATATGTTTCTTCGCCCTCTTCATAATTTGTCATTGCTTCTAATAGACATAATTTCATTTCCTTAATTGACTTAACTTCATACCAAGTGGCGTTCGAGTCGTTGTCTTGCAGAATGTTAATAGCGTTTTGAAGTTTGCCGGACATAGACTGTCAACTCCTTTTATTATTTATTGCTTACTTGTCTAAGTCATAATCATAGAGTTCTGAGTCGGTCAATTCTCTGTCATAGCTTGCATAACCCCAATATTCCCGACTGTTATAATTTATTTTGTCTCCATTTAATTCTATCAATCCATTTCTAGGATGAGTGCCGAGGCTTGGAGGTCTGAGTCTAAAATAGTATGTAAAAGTGTTTTGTTCTTTTTTGTAATCTTCAAATTGTTTTGTAGCATTGTATTTTTTAATGAATGATTTATAGAGGTCTAATTCCTTTTGTTGTTCTTGTATTGTCTCTTCAATGTTGTCTATTCGCTCTTTTTGCTTCCTCTCGATTGTATTACCTGCAAAACATTCAGTATCGTTTACAAAGTCTTCGACTAACCATCCTTTAGGATCTTCGATAGTGTAACCAATGTTAATATTATGTTTATCCAGTTCACGAGCTTGAAACATATACTTGATTAATTCTTCAATATCTTTCGGGTTGAATTGTTTCAAGTTTGAATAATCATCTTTGATAGGTTCGTCTTTCTCAGTGTATTCAATTTTATAAGAGACGGTTATCCCTTCGCGGTTTACGCTTGTAAAGGATTTTTTGTTTTGTCTATACATTAATATTCCTCTTTTCGTTTCAATTTATGTATTTATTATATTTGTTTAGTGTGAAACTACTTGGATAATACCAGTCTGAAGAAGTACAACGAATACTATAAATATTGATACATTCATTGTAATATATTTGCGTTTGGCTTTTGACATGGGATTATAGCCTCCTTTAGTTTAATAGCAATGGCACCGACTTGGAACGGCTGCCCAGTGCATTATAACCGCCTGTTATACTCTGTTATGGAGTTTAGGCGGTTATCCTCTGCAATTAATCGTTCTCAGGCTCCTCCATAAATCCATTATCAATATACCAATTTAGGTCTACTTCTTCATGGTCTTCCAATACTCGCAATTCAATATCTTCAGGAAAAGAAAATTCATTTAGAAAACTCCTTATTTCCTCGATAGTCTCACAATATCTTTCACCTAGACATGCGCCTTGATCATTCAATAAAATTGCTTTGTAATTCATTTCTAAGCACTCCTTTTCTTTTTGTTATATTATACCATAGATTTTAGATACCAAATAGAAACATGATTTTAAAGAGCTTCAGGAAACAATTTGCAATATTCATCAAATAATTTTTCTGTTTCCTTTTTAGCTTCCTTTAAAGTTCTAAATCTTCCTACGGTATCGGCACATTCTTTTTCATTGTTGGTAACATAACCGTAATAATAATTTCTAACAGTTTGACTATCATGTTTGAATTCTCGTTCGCGTTCAACGTAAATAACTACTCTAATTGTTTCATATGTACTTTGTGGATCTCTACCCTCAAAAGTATATCTTGCTGAATCATCCATAAAGTCTAAACCTTTTTCCCACTTCTTCATATGTATTTAGCTCCTTTTTACTCATTATTTCCGCTTAAAATGTCTTTTTTATTTGTTATTCACTTTTGAAGAATTCATTAAGAAAGAATATTGAGCATTTTTTATTTTCTAATACATTGATTCTATTATGTGCCTCAAGCCATCCAATGAATTCTTCAGTTTGCCGAATACCTTCTGCATCTCTATAACGTAATTTCCACATTTTCAAAACTCCTTTTAGCTTTCTTTAATAACTTCATCCCATGCGAATTTTAAGTCATGATAAAATTGTTCTAGCATGTCAATTTCTAGTTTGTCTTCGTTGTCTTCATTTTGTATCCAGTTTTTTAATTTTAGCAAAACTTCCTCAGTCACTTCATAATGACTTGTTACACCAATTTGAATTTCTTCTTTGATTTCCTTCCAATCTGTTTGATTATCAACTAAATGCATGAATCCAAGAGTACTTAATAGTTCTTCTTTTAAAAGAGATGAATTTGATCTTTTCATATTGTTATAACCTTCTTTCATTTAATTTTAGTCTACTTTACAGAGTATAAAATTAATTTGTTATACACTCTAAAGGATACTAAAATTAATTATGATAGAGAGATAACCTTCTGTTATGCTTATTTACGACTCTAAACATGATTAAAACTAAACTTGTGAGAGTGTTTTTGTATCCGCTCGTTTCACGGTTAAGAGTACAAAAACGCTTGACGGTTTAGCTATAAAATCATGTAATTGTTATGAATAAGCATTGACCTGTATTATACTCTTTTATTTGTAACGAGTACAAATAAGCAAGTGCTATACAAGTTTTTGGTGATTGGTTATCTCTCTGTTTTATTATGGTTTTTGCTTATCCCTTGTCCTTGTTTCCACTCTCTGTTAAGGCTCTATTGTAAATTAAGCAATAACAAATCGCCTTTAAGGATTTTTTGAACGTTTAATTCATTAGCCAAAATTAATTCTCTGTTCTTTTTGTCTGTATAAAATTTTAGTGCTTTTTTGTCTGTATCAAAAATCATTGCATCATTAATGTTTTCAGATAATATTAAATCTTTAGTTAAGTAAAGGATTCTGTTTTGACCTTCTTTAATGATCATGTGATATTTTTTAGTCATTGTTAACACTCTCCAATTCAATTTTAATTAGAGAGCAGAAATAAAGACAAGGAATTAAGCAAAATGGGAAATTATTCTGTGAAGTTGTCAATGATCTTAGAGCGTGCTGCGAATGGACAATATTCCGAATTCTAACCATCGTTTACTCCCGAATGAGGGACACCTAAGCAAATTCGTCCATATGAGGATAATTGCAAGGCGGTTAGGGTTTCGGCTGACCTCCTAAAGTCCGTGTGTGATTGCTCTGTATTTGATTGATTAACTATCTCTAGTATACTTTATTATATTATATTTGTATAGTCATTATGAGGGATTATAGTCCTATTTAATTGCATTATTTTTAGACACAATTTAATCTTTTGATGATCCTGTATAGGTATTTTATTAAATGATTTATGCCAGGAATATTGAGGATTGATTCTAAGGCGTTGTATGGGCATTTTAAGAAGGTTATATATGTTTTGTATGCATTTGTATTGGTGTATATGTTTTAATTGATTTTAGAGGGTATTTTGTGAGAGGTAAAATGGTATGATAGGGTTAAAAATTGATTATAAACAAAAAAGACTAGGATAACCTAGTCAAATCATCATATAAAATGGGCATTTTGTGCAATGGATTATAAGAGGCTAAAGGCATTCTATGATTAATTATATTTGAGTCAATACAAGGCATTCTGTGAGGTCTGAGAGGATTTTAAGACAAAAAGAAAAAGGACTTATTTTAGTCCTCTTTGATTTCCCAATCTTCATATTTTTCATTATAGACGATTTCGCGATTGTAGATTGCTTGTGATCCACAGTCCAAAGAGCCTTTAACTATTTCATTTAACCTTAGAGGCTTCTTTTTATCTCCTAGCATATAACTTGCTTGTGTTCCATCTTTGTAGATTAATGTCAATGTGCCATCTTCATCTTCCCAAATTCCGTTGTCTGACCATTGCAAGTCTTTTATCAATTCGGCAAATTCTTTGCGACTTTTATATACTTCAAAAATTTGTCCGTTTTTCTTTTCAATTAATACCATTCGGATCACTCCTTTGTATTTGTATCTCTACTTATAATTATAATCATTTTCAGACTAATTGCAATAGGTTTTTAATATTTATTTTCTGTTTGTGTTGGTGGATTTATTAAGGATCTATAAGAGTATAGAGTATTGATTTGTAGTACGTTTATATGTAGTTAGAGCCACAAAAATAGGGTTTTAAGCCGTTTGCAGTATTAATTGGTGTAGTTTGTTAGGATAATAAAAAGAGACTGCTTATAGTCTCTTTAAAGTGCTTTAAGATTGATTTATTATTTTAGAGTTTGATTAGGATTGATTAATTAAGACATAATCTTGTAATTAGTTATTGCTCCTTGATTTGTGATAGTAGCATCTAGCCACTGATTCGATATGTTGTCTGTAGATTTTATTATATAGAGGTCTCCGTTTTCGTCTGCTACTTTGTCTATGTATAAGTTAGTATTGGTATCATAGACGGATTGCTGCACGTGTAAGATAATAGAGTTTGTTTGATTTACTGTGGTTGTTGTATTTGATAGGTAGACTGAACCAGATATAAGGATAGCTGAGATAGTGAGGATTGATAGTAGTTTTTTCATTTAAGATACCTTCTTTCATATTGATTGATTAGTAATGATTGATTGATTAGTATCAGTATATCAAATAGTAGATATAAACACAATATAATTAATGATATATTAGATATGCATTCTAAGAGCCATAAAGGGCTATTTAAGACGTTTAGTAGTTTATGCATATGTTTGTACCTATAATTATATTTTGTTTAATACAGCAAATTGTTTGTGATTTATGAAAACATTTTAATGTGATTTGTCCGTGTATGGTGGACATTGATTAGATTAATACTATATGTTGTGTTAGTATTGAGATATGTTGAGTGATAATACTATATGTAGCATTGATTAGGTATAGGACTGTATAGGACTAGGTAGATACTTTAGTTAAGTAAAGGATTGTATTAATGTTAGTAGTACACTTGATTAGAGTTGATTGCAGGTATCATATGTATGTCAAGTAATAATACTTTACAATATGTATAATGATATGATTATGTATTGTATAAGTGATTGATTATATGTTAGTATTGACCTGCTTGGTATTGATTATGATTGACTGTATATATCGTATATGTACAGTGATAACAGTATGTATACTTATACATTGACAATGTAAGTTTATGTATAAATGTAAGATATATATGACATTTATTAGGGTTGATATGTGTATGATATAGTCATGATCTATATGTTCATATAAACATTTAATATGTTGTTTTATGTTTGTTTGAACATTAATTTGTTTATATGAACAATAACTAATATTACTTCGAGTGTCGAACTATTCTTATGTAGAACTATATAAAGTGTTTGACATGAATTTTTCTGTTATAAATTCCGAACCGAAACGACAAAAGATCATGATTAATAAGTCCAAATTGACTTCACAGAGTGCCAGGACTCCTCTCCTTACCTGCCACCATATCGACTATGCATCTATGCCTAAATGCATCGCTTTATGCTCTATGTCCATACATTTTAGCTCTAATGTAACACAAGTATATTTTGTTACATTAGATTAAGAGATAGTCAATCGCTGAAAGCGTTGCAGGAGTAAGGATACATAGTTTGAGTGTATTTTTTATGATTATTATATTATGTCTGTGTGCGTCAGCCGTGGACTCCTTTTATATTGTAAACTTATAGGTGGGCGTGGGTTTACAAAACTCTGTTTAGAATGGTTTCAAATAAGCAGGGGAGTACTTCAAGGCACACGCTCATGCTAAAATACGATTCCGACTACACGCCCTAATCAATTCACACACCAAACCTACAAATAGATTCCGAATATTCAACAATACACAATCGTCCTATCATCGTCAAAACCCTTAATCCATCACTATCCAACTGGGGTACTGTTTAAATATACATAAATCAATACTAGCCAACTATACACACCTATTTCCTATACTACGTTCAATATAAACACCCCTACAACACCTTAATACCAACACTCTAGACCAATTCCATCAACTCAAAATTTATACCCTTTACATTCAATTTTAAGCAACAAACCCATCATATCTCGAAACAAAAATATATCATTGCAATATCCTATACTAAAACATAATAAATACACAACAAAAAACATCTCAACCCTACTCATATCAGCACTATCAACATATATACAAACAAAAAATAGAGCCTAGTACGAATACTAAACTCTATTAACCCGATACCAATATTATTTTTTATACATCATTAATTATATTATATTTATATAATCTCAAACAATTAAATCCAACTTTTCTATCAACCCTTTAAAATTATCCTTCAAATCTTCTGGAAATATGTATATCTTACCATACCCATCCAACAAGTCATATTTCTCAATCTTGTCTTCCATTCTCTTTTTATAATCGCTAACCCTACTATTATTAGTATCTCTATTTATAACCAATCCAAAATACTCAACTATATAACATTTCTTATCTGTAAACACAAACCAATCTGGAACCTTGCCATCAATCTTTATTGTTCTATCTGTATTATTGGGATTATATATCACATACTTAAACTTTTTCTTCAGAACATCGTGAGTCTCAGCTTCCTCAATAGAATCAAAATTATTCCTCACATAATGAATATCGAAATCCATAGGATCAAATCTGTCGGGATAAACTTCATTTACCCACTCAAACAAAGTGTTGTAATATTTTTTACAAACATTATACATTGTGTTTGTACCCTTATCTCTTATTGCAGTTAATGTGATATATAAAGGAACCTTTTCTATCTCAACATTCATATCTTTTTCAATAAAGTATTTTAAAGCTCTAATCCTATTTTCTTTAACATTCCAATATTTATCTCCTCCTCTAATCTTAAATTTATAAGCAGGATATTTATTATCATATAGCTCCATAACAAATCCTAAAAGATTATTTTTATATCTGCTCATAAATCCTTTTAAATTAGTATCTTTAATTAACTGTTCAAAATTATAATTATATATATCATCAATAATTATATTGTTCTTTATGATATAATTATAAAATATTTGTTTAGCTGTTTCAATATTAGTTATAACTTCTTCACCATTTTTAAATTCAACCCCATATAAATCTAGATTAATTCTTTTAATAATATTCTTCCCTGTGATACCAAACTTACAAATTTGTTTAATAACATATAAATTTATATCCTGACATTCATCAAACATTCCTTTTTTATAGCAATGTTTAATTAAGTATATCTTGTCATCCTCATTATTGATAACTTTGGGAAATATATTATAATTTCCTTCTTTAATCCAATGATTATATATCTCTAATACCTTATGATCCCTATGTAACAAATAAACTTGTTCACCGTATTTATTGTATATCGTCCTTAAATTATTATCAGGATGCTCAATAAAATCTTTACCTCTTGTATTTGTACAAGTACAGTTTCTGCAAACAGTATAAAGAGGATATTCCTTTCCGCTATGCTCGTTAACTCTAAAGAAATTTTTATGATAAGGATAATAATTATTACACTTACTACACTTTTGCCAAACAACATCAGGATCTTCACTTAAAACATACCTAATGCAATCTTTAATGTACTCGTTATAATTCCATTTATTTATCATTTCCTTTGAAACATTTTTAAGAAATCTATCATCTTCACTAATTGAATCCATATGCAGATATTCCAATAATACATTCATAGCTTTTCTTTGGTCAACATCTAATCTGCCAATTTTACTATTGTTCAATATTAATTTTAATCCTTCTTCGGATATACAATTAACATTTTGTATTCCACCTGTAGCAATACCATAATCTATCTTAAATTTCTTTATGTAAATTGAATACTCCTTTTGTAACCCACTTGCTCCAGTCCTCTTCAACAAAACTTTCTCCATAATAAAACTGATCGGATAATAAACAGTTCCCTCTTCTCTAATTATTGGAACACTAATCTCTCCTATTAATACTTTCTCTTGCAAATCTATTCTTATCTCCTTTATATTATTTATAGACATTTATTATTTTATATCTATATACTTGCAATAGGCAACAGTCCTCTCTATCGTATATTTGTCACAAACGTATCATAACATAAATATAATTAATTGTCAAGATTATTGTATAATTAATTATATTATGGTTATACTATAACACTTTCACAATAATTAACTAATATCAAGTCAATCCTAAACCCACTATATGGGGCATACTTTTACATTCTTAGTCGAATCAATTATATACACTACCTGATGCTGAAAATTGACTAAAACAAAAATATGAGTATCTAAAAAACTTTATACAAATATAAAATAATTAATTGTTGACACATAATATCCATTATGATATACTTCAACCAAACCCATTTTTATGAAAATTTATTGATTGGAGGAAAAATATGATTAACATAATTTCAAAAACAAATACAAGTTAATCCCAATTCTATATCAATTTAAAAACCCATACATATTTGAACTCCAAGTAATGGAGACACGGTGCTATGTCGCACCTATGTAATTTCTAGCTATCGCGTCGAAATTCCAATATATTATTTAAATATTTTTTATAATATATATAACTATAATATAATTTTACTATATATATATATATATTTAGAATTTTTCTCTTTACAGAAAACGTACCTCAACCCTTACTCTCGCAAGGGTTTAAAAATTGATTTACAGAGTGCAACTCGGTAAACTTAAAATAATAACAAAAAAGGATGGATATTATTGGGTAAAATTAAAGTAGTAGACTTAATAATGGGAGGAGGAAAAAGTACCTACTGTCATAAAATTATGATGGAAAATAAAGATAGTAAGTACATATACATAACTCCTTATCTTGACGAAATTAAAAGACTAATTGGTGATAAAGATAATAGAACTCCTTTCTATACGGAAAGATATTTTAGAGAACCAATACATAAGGGTGAGGGAAAGTTAGAGGGTCTACATGAATTGTTAATTAGGGAAAACAATATAGCAACTACCCACGCCCTATTTAGAATGTCAACCACAGAAACTATTGATCTTATTGCCTCTGGAGCATATACCTTAATGCTAGATGAAGCGTTGAGTATAGTAGATATGTTTGATATTGGTTGTAAAGATTATGATATGCTTGTAAACAATAAATTAATTGATGTAAATGATAAAGGTGTCATAACTTGGCTTGATGATGACTATGAAGGAAAATTTAATGAATTTAAATCCTTATGTAAAAATGGTATTGTTGCTCAAGTAAAGAAAACAACTAAAGTTCAATTTCTTGCTTGGAATTTTAGTGCTGATTATTTTAATGTTTTTAACGAAGTGTATATATTTACCTATCTATTTGAATCTTCATTTATGAAATATTATTTTGAGATGTACAACATAGAATATGAAAAATATACAATAGAAGATAATGAGCTAGTTCTACATAGAAATAAAAAACCATATAATAAGCAAAAAATAAAACAACTCGTAAATATTTATGATGGAACTTTAAATATCGTCGGTGATAAAGAGACTGCTTTGTCAATGAATTGGTTTAAAAATTATAGTGGTTTGAGAAGCAGATTGAAAAATAATACATATAATTACTTTAGAAATATTGTTGAAGCAAAATCCGAAACAATTATATGGACTACATTCAAATCTAGTCAAACACATATAAAAGGATCTGGATATGCTAGACGTTTTATATCATGTAATACTAGAGCAACAAATGAATATAAGGACTGTTTCAATTTGGCATATTGTTGTAATAGATATATAAGTCCAGACTATGTAAATTATTTTATGAAGAATGGAATAAATGTTGACGAAGATTTATTTGCTCTATCTGAATTATTGCAATGGATCTGGAGATCAGCTATCAGAGAAGGAAATCCAATTAATATCTATATCCCTTCTCAAAGAATGCGTAATTTATTAATTGACTGGTTAGATAATGAAAATATATAAAATGAATGGAGGTAAACATAAATGAATAAACAAGAAGAAATACGTAAAATTCTCTTTAATTATATGTATGATAATGAAGTAACTTTAAAATATATTTCAGAAATGTCGGGATTAAGCTACAATCTTTTATCAAGGTTTAAAAATAATAAGATAGAATTAGAACCAGAAACCCTTTCAGTATTAGGAATATTTTTAGATATGACTCTGGAAGATTAAAAATAATAAGAATGTATAGAAAGAAGGAATTTATAATGAATAATATTAATGATTTAATGCCTATGGATTTTAATTTGGAGCAGTTACTTTGTAGTTACGATTTGCCAGCAGAACATGAAAAGTTTCAAAAGTTAATCAAAACATTTATTAAAGATGTCAATGTAATAGCGTCTGAAGTAGTTTATGGAATAGATGTTGAGGATATAAAAGTAAATAAAATTAAGGCAATATTACTAAAAGGCAAAGGTCAAAAAGAAGAAATAATTGAATTATCGTCGGAGCATATTTTTGAAGATATTTATGAATATTTTGGTGTAGATGGATTTGATGATATTAGTTATTATTCATTTGGTCAAGGATATACTGCTATTTGGAAAAATGAACAAAATGATAATACTTGTATGGAAATAACTGCTTATACTGGAGCTTCATTCCCGATATTTATAAACAGTCAAGTAATTATTATTTATGAAAATAAAGAGGAAGAATCTGATGATGTAGATGTTGAAGAAGTTAAAAAATACTTTAACACTGAAAATTCTTTCTGGGCATTAATGAAAGTTTAATATACAAACATAAAATAATAAATGGTATTGTAATTCATCTAATATTATGATATAATTCACATAGGATGCAGAGGGGCTATAGTTTACACATCCTAATAAAACCCTCTCTCCTTCCCTACTCTAATATAGAAAGGTGGTGAAAAGAAAACGAATAAATATATTGGCACATACAGAGTCTTTTCCACTATAGATAATAATACTGGTAAAGCAAGCAAAAATTTAGATGATACATATCTACTTGGTAAGTCAAAAACTCAATGCTACAGACAAAATTCAAATACTCTAGCTCTCTATTTTCCTTCTGGTATATCAACTACAAATGTTGTCCTCCCATTACTCGAAGAACTTAATGTTGAAATGACCCTACATCTCGAAGGAGATAAGGAGAGTATCTATACTTTCAAAGAGAAATGTATACATATTGTACATAAGGTGCTCCACTTTCAAGTCAAAGGAAAGAACATTAAACCTTCTTCTGTGAAAACATCGAGAAGACAGGTTAAGAAGTAAAATTATACAATCATAATATAATTAATAACATATTTTATTATGTACTTAATCAATTCTATTCACATTCTAAGCCTCCCTTATATCTCCGTCTAAGACTTACTCACAAAATTATTCTAAACTCAACCTAGTCCCAATATTTCAATCCTACCCTATGTTTTACACCATATAATCTATCCACAATCCCCTTCTAAATCTAGTATACCCATAAATTAAATATATAAACATAAAATAATTAATATTCTATAATAAATATAAAATAAATATAAAATTAATTGGAGGAAAATAAAATGACAGTTATAAATACGCCCGATGCAAAATTCAATAAACAATTTCAAGCCACAGGTATTCTCAAACTCTCCCCTACTATAGAAAGATTAGACTATGGTGTTAGTAATTCTAAATTAGTTGTATTTGATTCCATATCAGACATCTTGGATGAAATTTATTCGTTAGAAGATAAATCAATATCTTTTAGAATGAATCTCTTAGGATCATATAATGAAAATCCTAAAAGTATAGTTCGCGAAGGTCAATTAAACTTACAGACTGATAAATTTGATATAAATTCTTATCATATTGGCGACTTCCCGCTGGAATTGTATCTAGATGAGCAAACAGAAAAAACAGTATCAATACATATTGGATATAATGGTCTGTTGGATTCGGAGGTTGTTTCATAAATGCAACATAACACTCAAATTCATAATAATTCAAGAGTAAATTATGAAATTAGTAATGATGGTACATATGTTTCTGATCTTGGTGTAGATTTCGGTTACTGTAAAAAGTGTGGTAAGAAGTTATTACATAGTGAATATGAATTCTGTCTTGATAAGGGATCTTTCTCAGATAGTTGTCGGGCTGAATACTTTAGGGAAAGAAATAAAGATATTAATGGGATGGGTGATTAATATTATGAGAATCAATGAATGTGATGAAATTTTAATAGGAAAAGTTTTTGGGAGATGGAAAATTATTGGTTTTGCAGATAATAAAATATATAAATGTGGAGTAAAATCAAAAATATTTATATGTGAATGTCAATGCGAAAATAAAACAATTAAAAATATTATAAAAAATAATTTATTAAGTGGAAAATCTAAAAGTTGTGGATGTTTACAAAAAGAATTAAATAAAACTATATATAAAAAATACAATACATATGATTTATCTGGAGATTATGGCATAGGATATACATCCAATACTAATGAACCTTTTTATTTTGATTTAGAAGATTATGATAAAATAAAAGATTATTATTGGCGTAAAAACTCTAATAATTACATTTGTTCTACTGACCCTAAAACAAATAAAACAATTAGTCTACATAGATTATTATTTGATTTAACGACTGAAGATAATGAAATAATTGATCATATAAACTATAATGCAAAATTTGACAATAGAAAATCTAATTTAAGAACTTGTAGCTCCCAGGAAAACAACATGAACAAAGGTCTAAATTCTAATAATAAAAGTGGTGTTATTGGTGTTAGTTATAGGTCAATATCTAGTAAATGGCATAGTGCTATTGGTTTTAATCATAGAACAATACACTTAGGAGATTATAGCGATTTTAATGAAGCAGTAATAGTTAGACTTAAAAAAGAAAAAGAATTATTTAAGGAATTTGCGCCACAAAAACATTTGTATGAAAAATATGGAATTAATTAATTCTAATTGGTTAGGAGATTAAGTAAATGAATAAAATAAATAGATCAAAATCACATAATTCAATTATGTTCCCTGGTAACTACACTTCTGTGAGCGGTAAGGATTTATCATTGATTGTTTTAGCAATTGGTGTATTTATTGCATTACCTTTTCTGTGGCATTGGGTATTGGGGTTGTATATGATTATTGCGTTTGTATTGTTTTTCGGTGGATGAAAGAAGAAATTAGATTAAAATATAAAGGAGTGTTGACAATGATTAATAAAATTACTGAAGAGATTTATCTTGATAAAGCACAAAATGGTGCAAGGACTTTGTTTGATCTATTTAATTACAGACTATTAGACGGAGTAAAAGGCGATGATGAAAGTTATTTTATAATAGATTTTAATGAAGATCCACAAATATTTTATGAAATAGAATTAATAGATGCTTATGATTTATTGGCTATGTATCATGTAAAATGCGATAAGGAATTTATTGTTGATAGAATTTGTGTTTTAATTTATGGTGAGGATGATGAGGATTAAGGAGGGTTTTTAGACTCTCCTATCCCCTATTTGTTTAATCTTAATAAATAATTTGGAGGAAGAAATATTGAAGAATGATTTTTATGTATACGAATGGTTTAATGTTGATTCAAATGAAGTTTTTTATGTAGGAAAAGGAAGAAATAACAGGTATAAAAATATTTCTAAAAGAAATCAATATTTTAAAAATTACTATAATAAATATAATTGTGATGTTCGTAAGGTAAAGATAGGGATTGAAGAAAAAGAAGCGTTTAAACTTGAAATACAATTAATATCAAAATATAGAGATATCGGACAAGCGAAATGTAATCTCACTGATGGCGGAGAAGGTGCTACCTTTCCTCCAGGTAGTTGGTATGATATTTTTAGTAAACTTAAAACACTATATTATACTCAACAAGCAATGGATAATATGGAAGATGAAGAAGATTATGATCCTAAAAATTTAAAAACAAAATCTTTCCAAGAAATTAAAAAATTATATGATGATTATTATAAATATAAGGAAAATATAAAATCATACAAACAATTGAAAGAAGATTGTGAGTCTTTTAATTCAATTCCTTTAGATGAATGTGAATTTAGCGCATTTGAAATAGAAACTATAAATAGCGAAATAGTAATGCTTACCAATTTTATACTTGAATGTATAGTAGATAAAAATGAAGAGTTTGTTGATTTGTTAAAATGCAAGACTGAAATTGATTATATGTGTACAGATATTGATATAGATAAATTATTAGCTTTAATGTTTGAAGATAATAATTATCTTGATTATTTAATAAGAGCAATACGGGTTAATCTATGGGCGTTAAAAAGAACAGGAAATAATCCTTTTGCCAAGCAATATATAAAGATTAAAAGTTTTAATGTAAAAGAAAACATAATTAATATCAAATTTAATACAACTGACGAAAAGAAAACTGAACGAATTAAAATAAATATAGATGATATTGCATGGGGAATAATAATTTTTAAAAATAAACCATTATATCAAATTATTTATGAAGAGATATTCAGTGCCCCTTTCATTTAATTAATTAGGAGGAGAAGTAATATTGGCAAAACAAAAAACTAACCAGCGTTTTATATATAAAATTCACTCGTCAAGAATTAGAAAATCGAAATGGAATTTAACTCTTACTATCCCTGAAGCAATAAAGAATGAAGAGTTAGTCTCTCTTGCCGACAGTACGACTTTAAGATTTATTAACGAAGGTAAAAATATTGACGATAAGGCCGATAAGATAAGAAAACAAATACAGCATATAAAAAAACAACAATCTACTTTAGAAAACAAAAAGAGTATTAAAAAGCTATATATAGATTTATATAATACTTTATTTGTGAAAGACTATATTTGTATCATAATTGATAAAATGAAAGATTTCGATATGATGAATAGAGATAAAGGATTTTTTATCAACGGAATCAAATATAAAAGACTTATAACTACAAATGGAGGTGGTAAAAAAAGCATAGTTATTTATGTAAATAAAGAGATACATGAATCTTTAGATAAAAAACTCAATAATGGTAGAAATCTAAAAAAGGAATTAGTGCCAGGGAAATTCGAGGCACACAAATCACTCCCTTGCTCTGCCAGTATTCCAGTATCAGATCCTAAAGGAATTCTTGTTGTAAAAGATTGTGAAACAGAATTTCTCTCTAATGTGATTACTTTAGATGATACTGATACTATATATCCAAAACTTACATATGAAAAAGATTACCCTATTAAGTTAGTAGAGAATGATGGTTACGCTTTAATTCTTCCTGATTTAAGTCTTAGATGGAGTAAAGAATTAGGCGAAAATTACATTCCATCTGGGCTGTGCTTGAGAAATAGTTTTTGCAAAGGGATGGTTTTTTCTTTCGATTATTTATCTTTCGCAAACGAAGTTGCTAAAAAGTATATTGTCAAAGATGCTTGGGGTAAAGAAAGAGACATTAGAAATGTAGAATTGATTCTATCAACCTCAATGCTAAAACTATGGGACTCATATAATAGTATGGAACATTATTTAGATTGTTGTAAGGAGAATGGATATACTTTTAGTGTGACAAAAATGACTCCTGAAAAATTAGAAAATGAAAGAAATCTTAATTACCAGTTTATCCAATCCTATGAACTATCAGATGAAGATATTGATGAATTAGTTCAGCCAACAATACAAGGGATAAACGATGTTTTGGGTAATGACCCAATTAAGAGTATTTTATTTCTTAAAGGAATTCATATATCTGAAGATAGTTATAATTCTCAAGATAGTGATTTTATTAAGGCATTAATGGTAGATAAATCAATGATAAATGATCCTTTTGTTCGAAATAAAATCCATAATATGATAAAAAAACGTATAAATGAGACAAAAATTGGAGTTTTACAAGTAAAAGGTAATTTTTCTGTCGTATCAGGAGATCCTTATTCATTTTGTCAAAGTATTTTTGGATTAAAAGTCACTGGTCTTTTAAGATCGGGAGAATTTTATTCTAAGTATTGGAGTGATGAAAGAGTTAAGAAAGTTGTGTGCTATCGCGCTCCAATGACATGTCATAATAATATAAGAATTCTTAGATTTCAATTTACTAAAAATATGCAAGACTGGTATAAGTATATGAATACAGTGACAATATTTAATTCATGGGATACCGCCTCTCACGCTTTAAATGGTCTGGATAAAGACGCAGATGCGGTAATGACAACCAATAATCCTGTTTTGCTACGTACCACTAAGGAATTAGATGCGGTTATCTGTATTCAAAAAGTAGCTAAAAAGGAAGTAATTACAGAAGAATTATTAATTAAAGCAAATAAAGATTGTTTTGGAGATGATATTGGATCAATCACAAATAAAATTACTGGAATGATTGACGTTGCAGCTGGATTTGATAAAGAAAGTGAGGAGTATAATGAGTTACAATATCGAATAATATGTGGTCAAAATTATCAACAAAATGCGATTGATAAGTTGAAAGGAATTATAAGTAAGCCACTTCCTAAAGAATGGTATGATTATTTTACTGCTAAAGATATGAAAGATAAAGAATTGAATTTAAGTATTTTAGCTGACAAGAAGCCGTATTTTTTTATCTATAATTATCCGCATGTAAAAAAGAAATATAAAAACTATATTGACAATACAAATAAGAATTGCCTAATGAGGTTTGGTATTGATATAGAAGAATTAATAAATAAGGCAGATAAAACACCTGAAGAGGATAAATATTTGTATTTCTACAATAGAAAAATGCCTGTATTTACCAATAATTCAACCATGAACAGAATATGTTGGAAATTAGAAAAAGAATTTGACGGATATAAAAATTTAAGAAAAGGAGAAGATTTTGATTACAAAATATTAATGAGTAATGACATATCCCCTAGCAAAACATATAATGACATAAAGATTTTATATGAAGAATACACAACTAGAATTAAACAACATGCTCAGACATTTTCTTCTAATAAGTCAAGTAAAGAAGATAAACAAAATGCTAGAATGGTTTTTAAAAATGACTTTAAAAATAGAGCATATGAAATCTGTAGTAATAAGAATGACTTGTGTAATATTGTTGTTGATATATGCTATAAGAACAATTTCTCTAAACAATTTGCGTGGGATATTTGTGGAGATGATATTATAAAGAATTTGTTGAAGAAAAATAGCAACATTATTAGTTATCCAATATCAAATGTAAATGGGACTATTGAATATAAAGGAGAAAAATTTTGCATGTATACTGAAGTTTTAGACTGTGAGGTAGATAATGAAATTAATATTAAATGAAAAAGAAATGTTAGACAAATCAATCGAAGAAGGATATATTGATGAAAATAAACCTTCTAATACCATAAGAACATTGGTTAAACATTATTTTTCTAAAGGCATGAGCAAGGCTCAAGTAATTGATACTGTGGATAGATTTTTTCTGATTAACTATCCAAATTATAATAGCATCAAGTGGCAAAAATCAATTATAAATATGGCTAATTATATATATAGAAAAAAGGATTATACTATCTTTGATATTAAAGAAGTAAAAATTACTGAGAATGAACTTAATACGATTAAAGATATAAATAATATTAAGTTAGAGAAGATTGCTTTTACTTTATTGGTTTATGCTAAGATTTATAATCAAATGAATGAAAAAGACGATAATTGGGTTAATGAGGAGCATAAATATATTTTTAGTGATGCCAAGGTTGTTGTAAACGTTAAAGAACAAGGTAAGTTAATACATAACCTCAGAGAGTTAGGGCTAGTTGGATCTTCTATGGCGGTTAATTCTACAAATATTAAGGTTAATTTTGCTGATAAAGATAACAATGTTGTTTTAGTGATTAGTGATTTTAGAAACTTTGTGTATGAGTATTTGAGATGGAAAGGTGAAAAAATTAATAGGTGTGAAAAGTGTAAAATTCTATTTATAGCTACAAACAACAAAAATAAATATTGCTCTACTTGTGGCAAAGATATAAACATAAAAAAGACAATTGAGAATAGAAATAAAAGTAAATTGTTTGAAATAGAAAACCCCTGAACCTCGCTTGTAACAAGATGTTAAAGGATTATCATAGCCATTCTAATGTGGGTAGTATTTAACAACCTACTCTCTCCAACCACAAAATTAAACTGTGTGGTCGATCACAGTTTAATATACATAAAAGTATCTTATATATATTTATAAACATAATATAAATAATCTCAAAGGAGAATCAATAATAAATTTGCAACCAATCAGCAAGCAAGATATGGAACTTCTCATAAAAAATAACGTACTCACTCAGAATTCAGCAGGTCGCTACAAAGAAGAATTAGTAGTCACGGGTAAATATGGTAATGCAAGAGGAAAACAAAGATATGCCCCTACCCCACTTTTCAATAAATTAATGTTTATAAAAACAAAAGAAGTTTTTGATATTAATAAGGTTAAAGACAATCAAAAATATATGTTTAAGGAAAAGAGTCAAGGTGTCTCATAATAAATACATAAAATAAATTGCAGAGGAATGGTTTTTATTGACCAGTAAAGTATTTGTAGAAACGAATATTTTATTAAACCCAAAATTTGACCTAAATGATTATGAACAAGTAGTAACTAGTATTGTAACAGTTGAAGAAATAGATGGTCTTAAAAAAGATCCAGTGATTGGGTATGTAGCTCGAAGAGTTCATTGGAATATTTATAAAGCTAAAAAATCTAACAAAATTAGAATATTAACCGATTATGATTTTTCATTAGATAACAGATTCCTTTCACACAGGAATGATAACTATATCTTAGGATTTGCTTATCAAACATATAGAGATGATAATGAATTCATCTTTTTGACAGATGACTTAAACCTGTATATTAAAGCATTTGCTTTTGGAATTCCATGTGAACTATTTGATTTTAAAGAAGAATCGAATAGTTACAAAGGGTATGAAGAAGTAACATTAACAGATGATGAACTGGCATCTTTTTATGAGAATCAAGAAAATAGTTTTGATTTGTTAACAAACGAATATCTTATCATTAAAAATATCAAAGGTGAAGTAGTTGATAAATTAAAGTGGGATGGTAAAAAGTTTTGTCCGTTGGGTACGGGAGCAAGTAAAAAAGATAAACTTGATTTTACCCATACAGAAAAAATAAAACCTAGAAATATTCAACAAGAATTAGCATTTGATTTATTCCAAAATAGATTAATTAATGTGAAGGTTATATTCGGTAAGCACGGGTCAGGCAAAGATTTAATTATGGCTACCCATGCCCTTTCTATGATAAAACAAGGTGTTTTTGATAAGCTCATATTTGTACGAAATAATTATGAGGTCGCAGGAAGCAATAAAATTGGTTATCTTCCAGGTTCTCAAGATGATAAACTTTTACCTTTTGCTATGCCTTTGGCAGATCATGTTGGAGGAGTAGAAGGTTTAACAAAACTTATTGATGATGGCGTAGTTGTTTTACAACATCTTGGTTTTATGAGAGGTAGAGATATTAAACGGTCATTAATATATTGTTCAGAAGCAGAAAATATGACTAAAGAGCATATTCAATTACTTATTAGTAGATTAGCTGAAGGTAGTGCATTATGGCTTAATGGAGACTTTAAGCAAATTGATGATAATATATTTAAAAGAAATAACGGATTAAAACAAACCATTAATTATCTCAAGGGGAATGAATTATTTGGTTGTGTTGAATTAAATATTACAGAGCGTTCAAAGACTGCTCAATTGGCAGATTTGCTAGATTAATTTATAAAAAAATAAATAAAAGGTGGAATTAATTAATATATGATTAACAGTAAAAAGTTTTGTCCAGTATGCATTAAACGTGGAATTTGTATTTTTGAAGATAAATTATCTAAACTCGAAGCAACTAAAGGAAACCCACTTACAATGACTGTCAATACATGTACTGCATTTTTATTGGATGAATCTGTAGAACAGGACGAAGAATAAAAAATTAATAATCAAATGGATAGGTGATCGAGTGGTTTATGATGGCTGTCCTGAAAACAGTTGGACATTTGTCCCGCGGGTTCAAATCCTACCCTATCTTCCAAATAATTATTACATAAGGATAGTTGACAGAGTGGTCTATTGTGACGGTTTGCTAAACCGTTGGGTCTCGGCTCCGTGTGTTCGAATCACACACTATCCTCCATTCAAATAAAGGATTCATAGCATACATCATTAGAAGTATGAACAGGCAGCTACGCTCTATTCTAATATTGGCATAAGAATGCACAATAGGAATGTCTGAGAGAAATGATGGATTGCCAACCATCCTGATGATGTGTGAATTTTTATACTAACCACAATGAGGGTAGAAATGGCTCCTACCACACTCGCAAGAGTATCTGAGATGATTGATACGCCGACAATCTATTGTGGTTTGATTAAGTCCCACACTCTACAGTGGGTACATAGGGTGGATTAAGGAGTGTACAGCCTCCACCCACAGAAAAAACATATAAGCAAAGTTTTTGCAAGGGTCGTACCAGTGTACGATGCTAGATTTTTAGATGCTTATACAATTATTGTAGGAGAAACAACTATGATTAAAGGATTTAGAGTTAAAATATTACCAAATGAAAATCAACAAAAAGAAATAATTAAATTCTGTCATGCAGCTAAATTTGCTTATAATTGGGCAGTTGCAACAGAAGAAGAAAATTATAAAAATGGTGGCAAGTTTATATCTGGGTATTCTTTATTAAAGATATTTACAGAATTTAAGAATAAAAAAAATAATTTATGGTTAAAAGAAATTTCAGGGAGAGCTACTAAGGTTGCTGTATTAAATGCTACTACAGCTTATGAAAATTTCTTCAAAAAAAGAGCTGATAAACCTAAGTTTAAATCTAGAAAAGGAAGCAAAATGAAATGTGCTACACATGAAAGTAGTATTAAATTTGATTCTAATACAGTAAAATTAGAAAAATTAGGTAAGGTTAAATTGGCTCAGAAAAATCGTATTCCTTTTGGTCATAATATAAAATATATTAATCCTAAAATCGAATATGATAAAATTAATTTTTGGATTTCTGTTGGAGTTGAAATTATTGATAATCAAGATAACGATAAACCTAAAACAGAAGCAATTGGGATTGATTTAGGAATTAAGACCCTTGCCACTTGTTCTAATGGAATTATAAATAATAAACCAAATATAAATAAGGAAAAGAAGAAATTAAAAAGACTTCAAAAACAAGCAAGTAGACATTATCAAAAAATGATTGAGGAAAGCAGACAAACAAAAACTAAGTTTAACAAATTGCAAAAATCTAAAAATTTATTAAAACTTGAGAAGGAAATATTGATAATTTATCAACGTATTAGTAATATTCTTAATACAAATATACATACATTCACATCTTCATTAATAAAACTGAATCCTAAAGCAATAGTAATTGAAGATTTAGATATCAAAGGGATGTCAAAGAATAAACATCTCTCTAATAAAATTAGTGAGGCAAAATTTTATGAGATTCGCAAACAAATAACATATAAATGTAATTGGAATAACATAAAGTTGGTAATTGCAGACAGATGGTTTGCTTCAAGTAAAATATGTAGCGAATGTGGGAATAAAAAAGATAAATTAAGTTTAAGTGAGAGAACCTATATATGTGAAAAATGTGGAAGTATTTTGGATAGAGATTTAAATGCTTCTATAAATCTTAAAAATCTAGCATATACAGCTTAATTGCTATATTTAGAATGTACGTACCTCGATGTGCGGAATTTAAGCCCTTGGAGATATATATCAAACATGAGTAGCAGAAATGCAAAAATGGTGTCGATGAATTGGGAAGTGTAATAACTTATACATCGAATAAAACTATTATTTTTATATAAATTATTTTAGATATATAAGATGGTATACATAGGAGATAAAATTATCATTTATAAATATTCTCTCCTTCATCCTCTTATTAATTTTATCCTCTACTTATAGTAGCGGGATCTGCAAAAGTTTCGGATGCTGAACCTATCAGCGTTCAGATAGTCGGACTGGAGACTTTAAACCCATATCGATTGGTAGGGATGAAGACCTTAAACTCATTCCCATGGGGAAAACACAGCAAAATAGGAGTCAAACACATGGCATGAGTGCTTGTGTGGGTAAAATGGATAGTGGACGCTGTGCAGTTGCTCTTTTTGAAATAATTCATTTTGGCGTTTGGGAGCAACGATTATTATGGGTGGATAGGGCAGTTGAAAAATGTAATTCCAGCCACAAAACTATCAAGAGAGGCCGTGTGGAAACATATTGCGCCATCATTGAAGAGAGTCCTTTCTCTATTTTAGAGTTTGCGACATTATTAAACTAAATAGGTTTGCCGTTACATCCTAAACAAAAAACGGCACTTAATTATATAGGGGTGTCGCCAAGTTGGTAAGGCAACGGACTGTTAATCCGTCACGCTCTGGTTCGAGTCCAGATTCCCCTGCCATATGCCGACATAGCTTAATGATAGAGCCACTGATTTGTAACCAGTAGACTACAGTCTGATTCTGTATGTCGGCTCCACTAATATTTTTATTCACTCTCTCCTATTATTTTTAATAAGGAGTTGTTTTGCTATGGAAAAATTGAATAATAATTACGAAGTTGAATTAAATATTGAAGACATTACTTGCCCTATTTGCCATGAGGAAAAGTTTTTCATAAAATTTTACTGTGACAAGGTAATTCAGTATTGCAATCATTGCGGGTATTGGACTGAGATTTAAATAATAATCCTATTGGTCGATAAGGATGAAAATTGAAAATAAATTATACGCGAGGTATGAATGGAATATATAAGAAAAGATAATGAATCTGATTTCGAATCCAAGTTAAGATTCGCAAGACTGAAATTGATAGATAAAGTGGATTTAGATTGGGAAGAAATAGTTGGAATTTTAGGATTAAATTGTAGCGCAGACCATCTTCGTAAAGTCTCATATGGATTAATAGAATATGACAATTACTTAAAAGATAACGGTGTTGCAATAAGAATACTTTCTATTTCTGATACCCATATCCCCTTTCAACTTCCTATAGAAACATTTAAAGATTATATTGGTCAAGTTGATATTCTCCAATTAAACGGAGACATAGTGGATATGCAACAAATTTCAAAATTTCCTAAAACATATAGAGTTAGTGTAATGGAAGAAATAATTTTAGGTAGACAATATGTAATTGATTTAATTGAATACATAAAACCTAAAAAGGTGGTTGTTACTTACGGAAATCATGATATTAGGTTTCAAAACTATCTTAGTAAAAATTTAGATAGCGATTTATTGGAGCTTATGCCACAAACAGCTTTAGATTTAATTTTTGTAGATGGATTTAATCACTATGATAAAAGAAATCGAGCTAAAACATGGTATGAGCCTTTAAAAAAAGTATTTACGGATATTGAAATTGATTATACGGGTAATTGGTTTTGTCAGATTGGCGAAACAATTTACTGTCATCCTAGTGCGTTCTCTTCTGGTATATTAAAAACTGCTGAGAAAGCAATGTACTTCTTTAGAAATGAAGGATATGTGTTTAAGTCTTTGGTTATGGCTCATACTCATCGAGTTGGAGAGTTTGTTATTGGCAATACGACTATATTTGAGCAGGGTACTTGTAGTGATGTGACAAAATTACATTATTCTGATGGTAGATTGACCAATTCTCAAAAAGAAGGATTTTTATATACCTGTCAAGATGAGAATGGCAATGTAATTAAGGATAAGACTAGGCTAGTTAGTCTTAATTAATTGAAAGGTTCAAAATGGTATTCGCATATGGCTTCTTTCGAAAAAATGAAGTTCGAAGAGATTATCAACGGTGAAGATATTCAGTTTTTTATAAATGGTAAGAAAGTTGAAGAAGATACATATAATACTTTACTAAATGATGATTCATTGTATAATTTTCCACCTCTTCCTAGTCCTGAAAATAAATCAAATATTAATAACAAATATTATTCTCCCTCCTCTTCTATCACTCAAGAGGAACCTGAAATTTGTGATTGCGAACAGTGTACAGAATTCTTAACTATCATAAATGATATTAGAAAAATGGATGATTACCAAGCATTAGAAGGTTTAAAGAACTATATCGAACTTGTAAAAATGCAAGCGTTGTCCGAGGTATATAGCGAACTTGGTACTAACATGATTAAAATTTCTTCAAGACTAGAAGATAAAATTGAAGCTATTACATGTCAACTATATTCTGACGAAGAAGAAATTTAACAGTAAATAATTTATTAATTAAAATAAAATATAAAGGCAGGATTATAATATATGCGTGAATTTATCACTAAGACTGTTTGGGATATTGAGAAGCAACGATTTATGGAATACTATTTTATTGATGAATATATGGTGTCTATGGAAACTTGGTTGACCGAGATGAAAAATGAAACACAAGTTGTTGCTGAAGAATATGTTCCTGAAGATACAGGTGATTGTTGTGATGATTTAGAAGGATATTCTTGTGTGGAAGATAATAATGTTGTTAATATTAATGTAAATATTGATAAATTTATACTTAGTCACGAACAGGATATTCAAGATTTTGCTAAGATGATACAAGAGGAACTTTGTAAAAAAGGTATCATTCGTAGGTAATCCAAGCAAATCTAGGATTTATTCGGAACAAAAAATTA
>Ga0172378_10000565_pt1 | contig 32845 bp, 27 predicted proteins | sample GrowelOW332metaG_FD_119755 | JGI IMG/M metagenome (GOLD analysis project Ga0172378, IMG submission 119755) | Groundwater microbial communities from an aquifer near a municipal landfill in Southern Ontario, Canada - Pumphouse #3_1 metaG | ecosystem: Environmental > Aquatic > Deep subsurface >...
GGGGGGAAGTTGCCTTTTTCATTTCGCTTGCCTGCGGGTCTGTTGGTGAGTATCTGCATCCCTTCATCAATGGTTTTCACCGGATAGATATGGAATCTTTTTGCTTTGATGTCATCTAGTACCTCATAGGGGAGAATAAGATTCTTGGTATTCTGATAGGGGATGATTACCGCCTGATGTCCGGTAAGTCCTGTGGCCCGGCAGGTGGTATAGAAACCCTCGATTTTCTCATTTATTCCTCCTACGGGCTGGACCATGCCCATTTGGTTGACAGATCCGGTCACCGCCACATCCTGACGGATTGGCAATTCCCCAATAGCCGAGAGCAGGGCGTAAAGCTCGGATGAGGAGGCGCTGTCTCCGTCAATCTCTGAGTAGTTCTGTTCAAAGGCTATGCCTGCATATATCGAGAGCGGAAAATTACGGGCATAATGCTTACGAAGATAGCCTTGGAGAATCAGCAATCCCTTGTCATGTATCTCCCCTGACAACCCTGCCTCATGCTCGATATTCACAATACCTTCATTCCCCGGGGCGACCGTGGCGCTGATGACTGTGGGAGTTCCAAAAGAAGAGGAGCCCCTGTCCATGACCGCCAGGCCGTTGACAACGCCTATCCGATCTCCTTTGAGACTGATGACCATCTCCCCGTCAAGTATCTCTTTGTTGATGCGTTCCTCAGTTATGCCGGAGAAATAGGTCCTCTCCTCGTTTGCCTTGAGGATCATTGATTTGTCAATGCAAGCCTTGTTTTCCAGGCGCGCCCAATAGTCAGCCTCCACCAATATATCGCAAAGTTGTGAGAACTGGGTGGTCAGCTCATTCCGCATTTCAGCGAACCAGGCGCTGTACCGTAACATCTGAGCAAGGGCATCATCGGTAAGGGGTAGCAAATGGTTCTCCAGTGTGTAGTGGTCAAGCAATGCAATGGTCTTGCTGATGTTCTCGCTATTGGCAACCATGGAATAATCGAACTGTGCTGAGATCTTGAAGAGTGACAGGAATTGCTCATCCTTCTCCGAAAGGGTGTCATAGACGTCTTCACTTCCAATGAGGACCACTTTGAGGGGCATGGCTGCCAAAGCCGGCCTTACTGGGGGGCTAAGCAGTTCCCCAATGGGATTCTTGCTATCCTCCACTGCATAGAGATACCGTTTGAGAGCAATCCACAATCCCTTTTCATCAATAATCTGTTCAGCGTTGATGATTAAGAATCCTCCACTTGAACGCAGGAGGGATCCTGCGTGAAGTGCGAGATGGGCAAACTTGTATTCCTTATCAACCGAGCCGAAAAGATTGGTGAAAGAAGGGTGGGTTTCCACTACAAAGGGACGTTCTGTGCTCCCTGCATGATTGACCAATAGCTTGACTTTATATTTCTCACTTTGAAGGGCTTGCCGTTGGATATCGGATCGCACATGGCTGAAAAAAAGGCGGCAGTCGCTCTCAGGAAACTGCGTCTCCATTGTTGAGAGATATGCCATTGCCTGATTCTTGTCTGAATCAAGCAATTGGGAGAAATGGTCCATTCCGTCCGTGAATCTTAATCCTTCCCCCGCTTTGAAAAGCAGTACGTTTGGACTGTCAGGCTCGATAAAATTATACGTATAGACAATATCACGAAGGATACTTACGTCTCCTCTAAATTGCTGGGCTATTCTTCTGACGGTAGTAAGGCGCCCACTTCCGCTGTCTCCGCTTACAAAGACATTGTATCCATTCTGTTTGATGGAAAGGCCCATCGCCAGGGCGCGAAGTGCCCTGGGTTGTCCTATGATTGTTGCATCATAGGAAATCTGACGGCATTCTTTCACTACAGAAGTACTGTAGTCAAAACTGGCCTGTTCCCAGGATAATTCCTCAACCTTAAAATCATTGGTTAGCATATCAACAACTATATCAGAGCCGGGATGCAAAAGCTAGAACTTGCACAGTAACTGGAGTATACTCAATGGGATATGAAACGAATTGAATTGGTATCTTTTCTCACAGAATACTTGCATATCGAGCAATTCACTTCGATAGATCCTTCCACCAATGGGTTGGTCGTGGGATCTCCAAGGGAAAGAGAAGTGGTCAGGGTGGCTTTTGCCGTTGATGCGGATTTGTCGACTTTTCGTCTTGCGATACAGGAAGGCGCTGATCTTCTGTTTACCCATCATGGTCTGTTCTGGGGAAGCCCGCTAGCCATAATTGGCACCCATTATACCAGGGTGAAGACCCTGTTGGACGCCGACTTGGATCTTTTTGTGTGCCATCTGCCGCTTGATGCTCATCCGATTGTCGGTAATAACGCTCAGATGGCCATGCTTCTTGGATTGGAGGATTTACAGAGTTTCGCTCCGTTCCATGAAATACCTCTTGGGTATTGGGGGACAAGCAACGTGTCCTTAAGCCTGGAGGAAATACAAAGGAGATTAGGATTTTCCCATGCTGTGGTATTACCCTTCGGCAAGAAAGAGATCCGTAGCGTAGGCCTGGTAAGTGGGGCTGCAAGTGAGGATGTCAGTGCGGCCATAGCCATGGGCCTGGATTGCTTTGTCACGGGAGAGGTGAGGCATGAGCAATATTCCGATTGTGTTGAGAATCATATGAATGTGATTGGAGGAGGCCATTATCAAAGCGAGGTTTTCGGAGTACAGGCGGTAAGTAAACTTCTGCGTGAGAGATTTGGGCTTCAAACGGTATTCCTTGCCAACCCCACAGGTTTGTAATATATTCCCAAATTATGAATAAAAAACGCTATGCACCTTTGCTGCTAACTCTGGGCATTCTTCTTGTTGACCAGCTCTCCAAGGCATGGATAGTCGCTCATATCCCTGAGAATACTATTGGATACAAATTATTTGGGGATTTTCTGGAGATTTGGCATGTGCGTAACAGCGCGGTCGCTTTCAGTATGGGGAGTGGCTTGAATACTACAGTGAAATTAATAAGTTTTATTATTATTCCGGTGTTGTTGCTCATTGGTGTTGTGTATTTGCTTTTTTCTCAGAAATACCAACTTTCCCGGTTCCAGCGTTGGGTCCTTGCACTGTTTCTCGGAGGAGGGTTGGGAAATCTTTGCGATCGTATTTTCAGGCATTTCAGAGTAGTCGATTTTATGTCCAATAGGGTGTATGGCCTATTCGGAATGGAATTCTGGCCTACATGGAATATTGCGGATGCTTCGTTGGTGGTCAGTGCCATATTGCTGGCTTTTTCATTGTTGTTTAGTAAGGAAACCGATACAATTGAGAGAAAGAGGAGAAAGAAATAATGTCGAAAAAAAGTAATACTGTCTGGTTCATGGTCATAGCAACGATCCTCAATCTGGTATTGATGTTGGCGTTGTTTCTTCTTTGCTTTGTCCTTATTAGCAATTTTGTAAGTCCTGATAGCAAGCTAGTCCCCTTGTGGCTTTCCTTGTCCTTTATTGTAAGCATTGGAGGAAGTTTTGCTCTTTATTCCGTGATTATCAAAGCCTTTTCCAAGAAATTCCATATTGAGGAGAAGATGGCTCCTCTGTTCAACCACAGACCAAGACGCAGGGTCAATAAAGAGGATTAATGGCAATATCATATAATCTTGCACAATTAGGTAGGGTCTCTTGGTTCCCCTTCAGTGACGAACCGATGATTCATAGCCAATGGTATATGTCCCGGTTGTGTGATCCCAGTATCCTGCTTCCCAGTCTCTCTCCTGATGGGAAATGGCATTTGTTTGCTCATACTTGGGTGGGGCTGGAACATTTTACAAGCGAGAACGGGATACGTTGGCAACCTTTGAAGATGATTGAGTTCAGGGGGCATTCTCCTTTTGTGTATTATGAGAACGGAGTATGGTATCTCATTTATGAGAAACATGATAAACTTTTTCAGAAATTCAGCAGACGTAGGAAGGAATTGCAAAATATTGCGACCAGCCGGTTCGAGATGCGCTCTTCTACCGATCTCATTCTCTTTAGCGAACCGAAAATAATTCTTGACAGCATTCAGGTTCCCTTTTCTCATGATGGTCTCAAACGTGCAAGGATCTCACGCCCGCAGCTATTCAAAACCGAGAATGGATATCGTCTTTATTATGGAGCTTCCCATATTGTGCTTGAGAAGACCTTGCAGAAAGTGACCCGTTATTTTGCTGTGGCTACCTCAAACAAGCTGGAAGGGCCTTATATCGATAATAGGATTCTTCTTGAACCAAAAGCGGATGATCCTTATCGGAACATGGCCACTGGAAGTGTGAAAGTGGTTCAGACCAGCGACGGTTTCGCTGCTTTTGATTGTAGCTTCCAATGGGATGCGACCAAGGGGAAGACAATCAGCAAGATGATACTGCTTTCCAGTCTTGACGGTCTTGATTTTGTTCCAATGAAGAAACCTGTGATTCTTTCATGTCCTCAAAAAGGATGGGCAAGCAGGTTCATCACAAGTTGTGATGTGCATTATAAGGCCGATGAGCAATGCTGGTATTGCTATTTCAGTGCGAATAGCAAGCGGGTGTTCGATTTTTTGGCTCGGGAGGCCGTAGGGCTGTTGCTTGGCAAGGACCCCAGCCTTCGTAAATTTCCTACACCAATTGAGTAGTCACCAAAAGGCTTCTTTTTTTCCAATGGGTCATACCTTCCCAGACGATGGTCTCGCTCCCATCTTCTTCTGTCCGTACAATTTTGTGATAAAGAAGAGGTTCCTCTTGTTCCAGGACTTTCTCGATTGGGCTTCCTGTAAAGACACGGACATGCTCTCCAAGGAAGGTCTGTCGTATCCATGAGACGTCGATCTCATCGACTTTATAATCATTCCTGAAGCCATTGGGAAGACTGTCAAGCACCCAATTGAGGTAGGAGATGTTGTTCACATGATGGTTGCCGTCAGTATCCAATAAATGAATGATCGGACTATAGGTGAAGATGACCTTGCTTCCTGAGGCTTCGAATTGTATTCGTTTTTCCAATGTCGGGTTGATATAGTGGGCATTGTCATTTTCGGAAGGGATTCCAAGGGTTGCCGTTATTTCCTGTGGTCTGACAGGACGAAAATTATGTTGTAAATCCAGTATGGCCCATTGGGTCATTGCTTCGAATAACGGTTTGTGTTGTTCATCATACCCTCTGACCACACGTGGCATATGAAATCCGAGAGGTTGCTGTGCCCAAGTCTCCGCAAGCACATCCTCAGGCCATGCGGTATAGCGTAATATCTTCATCTTGGAACGAAGGATAACCCACGTCTTGCCCTGTTCCTGAAGCTCCGGAATGCTGAGATGCCTGCACGCCGCATGCAATCCCGCCGCATCTTGGACAATACCGAAATAGAAAGCAAGACGGGCATTGTAATGGGGATCTGTCTCATAGGTATAGGTCATAAAACGCATGCGTAGGACATTATCAGAGCCAACGATATTAGAATTCAAGATCATAATAGTCCCACTATATCATTACACAAGAGAATGATACAACCTGATTAACAGGAAGTCGATTCGAATTTCTCGATTTCCTTATAGGTCTTAAAGATGGATCGTTTCTTGTTTTTCTGATGTAAGGCAAGAGCACTTTTAAGAATAGTGGGGTCATATTTGTTCGTTTGAAGGAAATCATACCATTCCTTGATACTTTTAGTCGGATCAGCCTCATGGAGGTCCACGGCGTTATTGAGCATGTTTTCTTCATACTGACGGGCAACAAGAGACTTGTTGAAGCCGATTATCTCATCGTCGGTGAATTTTCCCGTACGCTTCAAATTGACCAGCATCTGCTTGCTTTTTTCGCTTATCATATTCAGATCTTCACCTAGATATGCCCAAATTATTTTTGCCACTCTTCCTGTCTCCTTACCCTATAATATACAAGTTTCTTACCAATAGTCCAAATGGTTTTCTTACTCTTCGACTCCAATTCCTCGTAAAGTACTTCTTCCTCCAGGAAGCTTAAGCACTTCTATCTGATTGGGAATACGGTCCTTAAGAGCTGTCACATGGCTGATGATCCCAATGGTCTTTTCATTTTGTTCAAGACTGGTGAGAGCGTTGAGGGCTGTCTCGATGGTATGGGGATCGAGTGTCCCAAATCCTTCATCAAGAAAAAGAGAATCAATTCGCATACCGCTGGAAGACCAGGAACTCAATCCAAGGGCCAGGGCAAGACTGACGATGAAGCTTTCCCCGCCGGACAGGTTCTTTGTGGTGCGGATGGTGTCACCTTGATAGAAATCCTCCACAAAAAAGTCCAAGGGCTCTTCCTTTATTGTACAAAGCAAATATCTGTCTGATAGTTTTTGCAATTGCATATTTGCTTGCCTGATCAGTTTCTGGAAGGTAAGGCTTTGGGCGAAGTTCCTGAATTTTTTACCATCTGAGGAGCCGATAAGCTCATTCAGAATATTCCATTGCTCAAATATCTTTTGTTGTTGCCCAATCAACTTACCTTGCTTTAACGCACTTGCTCTTACCTTTTCATCAGCACTGAGTTTTTCTTTAAGGACTCCAATACTCTCGTTGGTTTTATCATTCATGCGTTGGTTCTCCTCAAGCTGTGCCGAAAGGGTCTCTTTGCCTGCCACAGGGAGAGGGATCTCCTCTTGCCCTGCAAGGCGAGAGGAACGATCTTTCAAGGAAGACTGGGTATCCGCAAGTTCTTTTTCTCTCTGTTGAAGTGAGGCAAGTGTTCTTGCATCCAGTAACGAGTCAAGATAGCTCTGCTCACTTTCAAAGCCGCAACAAGAGAGATGGGAAAGGAACAAGGACTGTTCTTTTTCTTCCTTCAGTTTGATTTCCCCTAGTCTGGTCAGATTTTCCTTTAACTGAGAAAGCAAGGAGAGATATTCATCATGAATAGAGCTCCATGCTTGGGCTTGGGCCTTGTTTTGGTTCGAATATTCTTCGCTTTTTCTCTTAATCTCTTCTTGTTTTGTTTTTACCTCATTTTGCCCAAACAACTCGGTTCTTTTTCTTTGGAATTTTGCAAGTTCGTTGCCTTTCTTTCTGTAGGTATCCTTTGCCTCCTCCCAGTTTTTCGTGTCACTCGCCAACTGTGTCTGAAGGTTCTTGATATCACCTTGTCTTGCTTTAAGGGAAAATTCCAAGGAGTCCTTTTCCTTACTTTTTGTCTTGAATAGGGCGGCACGATTTTCCAGCAAGTCAAAAGTTGCTTCATCCCATTGGCTGATGCCATAGGTCTTGACCTGTTCCAGCAGTTGGAGAATTACTTGCTCCTTGACTTTCCTAAGTGCCTCTTCCTGGGCTTTTGTTTGTTTCTCCTTCAACAGGCTTTGTTTCAAGTCATCATCCAAGGGAACGAGCTGTTCGGAAAGTTTCTCAAGCTCTTTTCTTGCCGTTTTGGCTTCTTCTTCATTTTTCCTGATATATTCTTGCTGGGTAAGGATCCAGTCGATGAGCTTGGATATTTCTTGTATCTTCGACTCAAGCTGGTCATCGAGGGTGGGTAGGCCTTTTGCATAGGGATGTTCGAGGGAACCGCAAAGAGGGCAGGGTTCGTTAACTTTAAGATTTTTTCGTTGTTCTTCAAGGCTGGCGACCAATCTAGCTTGGATACGGGCTTCGCCCAAGGTGTCCTTGCAATTTTGTAAGCTGGCAAGGGTCTCACCCTTGCATCGGGTGGCAAGCTCCGTTTCGAGTGCTTCTTTTTGTTGGGATAGCTCGAGGAATCTCTGTTTTTGGGCTAAGACTTTGGATTCTTGTATCTCATGAAGATGTTTGGCATTCTCAATTTCTTCACCAAGTTCTGAAAGGGAAGAAAGGCAGTCTTCAATTTGCCTTGAGGTTTCCTTGAGATGGTTTTCTTTTTCTTTCAACCCTGATAACAGGTTTTCCAGATTCTTATCCGTCTGATGGTCTTCTATCCAGTGTCCGAGTTCTTCCTTGTTTTTAAGCTCTTCATCATAGGCCATCTTACTGGTGGAGAGATTCTTTTGGTCCGTGAGGACTGAGGATTCTCGTTCCTGTGCTTTCTGCTGCAAGGTCGAACAGTTTTCTTTACATTCTTCGATGTTGCTATCCAGAGCCTTTACCTCAGCAAGGATTGTCAGCCAATTCTCTTTGTCTTTGAGCCATGCTTGATTATTTCTGTCTGCTTCTTCAAATGACTTCTGTGCCTTTTCTTCCTCTTGGGCAAGGAGCTCCTTCCTTTGGGAAAGAGAATCGATGGAGATTGCTGTTTTCTTTCTTTCCTGCCTGAGGAAGCCAAGCTGAGCATAAGGAACAGCGAGACTTTGGCCTTTATGAAAAAGATCAAGTTTTTTCTGGCTGTCAGCAAAATTCTTTTGATCCTCAAGCAATGCTTTTTGAGCAATCGCAATATTGGTTCTTTCTGTTTCTCTTTGCGTTATCTTTTCGTACACAGTAAGCATTTCCAGAAGTTTTTCTCGTTCCTTGGTAAGGTCTTCACTTTGTTTTCGAAGCGCTTGCAGAGAGTCCAGGAGTTCCTTGCGCTCATTCTCGTCGAGGATTTCCATTTCGGAAAAACTGGATTTGAGTTTATCCAATGTCTCTTTCTCTTTTTTTTGTCGTTGGAATACCGCTATTGAGATATCAGAATAGATTTCCGTCTTGGTTATCTGCTCGAGTATCGGGGCCCGTTCATCGGCTTCCGCCTGAAGGAAGCTTGCAAACTTGCCTTGGGAAAGGAGAACCGCTTGGGTGAAACGATTGAAATCCAACTTTGTTACTTCTTCAATTTTCTCAAGGAATTCGCTGCGCTTGTCGTTTAGGACTTTTGTCCCTTCTGATAATTCCTGTATTGGATCCTGAAGCGCGCCCTCGGCTTTGCCATGGGAACGTTTTTGGGACCAAAAGGCCCTATAGGTATGTCCCTTCTCACTGAAGACCACCTCGGCTGAACAGAAAGAGCATCCGTGAGAAAGAATTGAGTTAGTGTTCTTGTTTATTTTTTTCAGTCGGGCGGTGCAACCGAACAGGGCAAGAGTGATGGCATCCAGGATGGTGGTCTTTCCGCTTCCTGTCTCCCCGGTGATGAGGAAGAGACCTCCTTGACGTAATTTGGGGTCGTCGAAGTTGATGGTATGCTTGCCCTCAAGGGAGTTGAGATTGCAGAAGGTGACTTTATGGATTCTCATCTTTTTTCCCTTCCTCTAGATTTTGCACAATCTCTTTGAAATGGTCCAGAAGCACCTTTCGCAGGTTGTCTTCCATTTGCAAGTTGTCAAGTTTCTTCTGGAATACCTGCTGTGGTGATAAGGTCGCAAGGTCTTCTGTTTCCTCGCTGGAGAGGAGCAAGTTGTATTGTTGCATGTCAGACACCCTGAGGAGCTTGAGCTTTTTCTCCTTGCAGATTTGCTCAACTTTATCCCTGAGTTGCAGGTCTCGCCCCTCTCCCGTATAAATGACCTCCACCCAGGTATCGGCTTCAGTGATTTCCTTCAGTTTTTTTTCAATGATGGGCCAATCTCCCTTGATATCCTTCAGGTGGCAAAAAGGGGGAAGTTGCAAGGGCTCGATTGTCCTCTGCCCTTGGTCGAAAGTGACCAGGACCACCTGCTTCTTCTGGTCCGCCTCGCTAAAGCTTATTGGAAGAGGGGACCCGCAATATCGTATCATTGTTGCTCCAGCCACCACCTGGGGCACATGGATATGCCCAAGGGCTACATAATCGATGGCGGAGGGGAATATCTCTGAGTTTACAGCTCCAAGATTGCCTATGTAATCGTGTACATCCTGTCCTTCCCCTATGATACTTCCTCTCAAATAGAGATGCCCCATTGCTATGATGGGGCCCTGTGGAAGGATCTTGCATGCTTTTTCTGTCAATTGCTGATAAACAGCCTTGATGGCCGCTTGCAGGGTTTGTTCTTTCTCTTCAGCACTTTGACCTTCGGTGCTTTGTTGTATTTCGCTGTCCCGAAGGAAGGGAACAGCAAGAACCACGGCTTCAATGGCTCCTTCTTTGTTTTTTACGGGAACTATTTCTTCTTCTTCCACTGGTCGGGAAACAACTTTGACATTGATTGCCTCAAGTATATATTTAGGAGCTTCCAGCAAGGAAGGAGAATCGTGGTTGCCTGCTATGATGATAACCTGCCTGCAACAGGTTCCATTGAGTCCGGCAAGAAAGGAGTAGTATTGTTTCAAGGCGGTATTGGAAGGTGTTGTGGTATCGAAGACATCTCCACTGATAAGGAGTACATCGACGTTTTCCCTGGTGATCAGACTATGAAGATAGGTAAGGAAGGCAGAGAACTGTTCGTTTCGTTTCTGATCATAAAGTATGTGATTCAAATGCCAGTCTGAGGTATGAAGGAATTTCGTCAATATTGCTCTCCGATGATTAAAGACAATCCTTTCTGGTCGCACATGCCACCTTCCTCGATTTCATAAGGGGAGCCAAGGGACGGTTCCTGCCGGAAAAGTCGTATACTTTCGATACCCTGGGCCTGAAGTACTTGGAGGAGAGAATGCAGAGCTGTCGAGTTCTCATAACCTGCTTCAACTGCAATCTTTCCCAAGGTACAGGCATAAGCATTCTTGACAGTGACTATTGCAGCGTCCTGGATAAAGTCCCAGGCGATGGCATCCCTGTCCAAAGCGGATCCGTTGCGATGGTAGAGATGGTCAAGCGCAGACCTTGACAAGGGTACTTGGGGAGGAGGCTTAAGGTCTTCTTGCCTTGCTATTCTGTAACAAAAGAATTTACTGGTATTGAAAAATCCGTTTTGCAAATAAAAGGGACGTGCGTTTTCCGCTGGGTAGAGCATCAATGGAACCTGATAGTGTCTTCGAGCTTGTTGCAAGAGTTCTCCCATCATCCCTCTATTTCTATAGGACTTGAGCGTCGAGGCCCCCACAATGTAGCGGCAATCCTTTCCTTCGTACGTACTAGCCAGGGCATGCAGGCAACTCACGATTTTTTCTTGGTATCTGATGACCAGTATGGATTGAGGGTCAAACCTTATATCAAAAAACTGCTCAAGGAAACCGGGTTCTTCATTGAAGGTATCCTTCCACAGCAATTTCAACTGTTGCTTGTCTTCCTTTTTGGCTATCTCAACCCTGGGCATCTTTGCTTTTCCTGTTTCTATAGAAGCGAAGCATGCTTCGTCCATATTTCCGTTCATCAATACATTCCAGGCTTCCCACCTTCTCAGGCCAGGAATTTTTCTCCTCTGAGGGGTAATGGATGATGAACAATCCGTCTTCCTGTACGAGACCTGCTTTGTCGATGGCTTCTGCCATGGCGATCTTTCCTTCCATATCAAAGGGTGGATCCGCATATACATAGTGATATTTAAGTTTTGCGGTGGGGATGAAATGATTCACATCAACCATGAAGAGCTTGATATCGCTTTTGACGAAGCTGATGTTTTTCAATATAGTCTCTTTCTTGCCCCGGTCCATTTCCACCAGATGCACCATAGCGGCGTTGCGGGATGCCGCTTCAATGCCCACGCACCCAGAACCTGAGAAAAGATCAAGCCAGGTCTTACCACTGAGATCCCCTAGCTGGTCAAAAAGTGATTCCCTCATCATGTCCATGGCAGGACGAATGACTCCTGGAGGACACGTCACCGTCCTTCCTCTGTAAAGACCACCTGTAATACGCATACCTTGATGATACGGGAAAACTTGCAAAAATGAAACTGGTAGCAAACAGGATGGGGTGATTCCGTTATTTGAGGATATCCTTGATGCCTCCAAGGGAAGCAAGGACTCCTGTTGCTTCGTATGGCATGTACACCACCTTGTTATCCTTTCCACTGACCATTTGCCCCAAGGCATCGATATATCTCATGGCGATCAGGTATTTTGCATAATCCTGATCTGAGCCGAATGCCTGCTTCACGATTCTTACCGCCTCGGCCTCGGCCTCAGCCTTCTTGATGGTTGCTTCGGCGGAACCTTCAGCAGAAAGAATAGCGGATTGTTTCTCCCCTTCGGCTCTGTTGATGGCGGACTCCTTATATCCTTCGGCCTCCAGGATTTTTGCCTGTTTCTCTCCTTCCGCAATTAATATGGCAGCTCTTCTGTCTCGTTCCGCCTTCATTTGCTTTTCCATTTGAGAACGGATTTCTTCCGGAGGATTGATATCCTTGAGCTCGACACGATTGACCTTGATTCCCCACTTATCGGTGGCTTCGTCCAGAATTTGCCGGAGTTTGGTATTTATTGTGTCGCGGCTGGTAAGGCTTTCATCCAACTCAAGCTCCCCTAGTACGTTTCGTAACGTCGTCTGGGTCAGCTTCTCGATGGCTTCAGGGAAATTCGCCACTTCATATACAGCTCTCATGGGATCGGTGATCTGGAAATAGAGAAGGGCATCAATTTCCACATTGACATTATCCTTGGTGATGACGTTCTGTTTTGGATAGTCATATACCTGTTCACGAAGATCTATCCATTTGGTTTCTTTTGATCTGATGATATGTTCATTCTTTGTATCATAGAAACTGGTCCTCCAATAGATTGCACGAGGTTTATCAATAAGCGGAATGATGATGTTGACCCCGCTACCAAGAGTACGATGATACTTTCCCAGTCGTTCAATGACTTGTGTCTGGGATTGAGAGACTATCATCAACCCCTTTGCAAAAAAGATAATCAAGAAAATCACGATCAATCCAATGACGATAATCAGTGTCATACTCAGCACTCCTTTACAATAGCGGTCACTCCTTCGATGGAGATGACTTTGATGGTTTTCCCAACTTCGATAGGCTTTCCGTCAAGAGAGCGGGCTTTCCAGCTTTCTCCTTTGAGAAGGATTCTTCCTTGGAAAGCATTGACCTGTTCTTCCACATAAGCCTGCTCTCCTATGAGTGAGTCCACATTTGTTTTTCTTTCTTGGGCCTTTCTTGTCAACAGCGGTCGCAGAAAGACAATCGAGAGTGTAAGACCCACAGCAAAGAATACAAGTTGGAATGCCAAACCCAAAGCAAGCCAGGAGGCAAGGGCTGCAAAAAAGCAACCAATGCCCACGCTTCCCAGGAAAAAAGTCGGAGTGAATATCTCAATAACACAAAACACAATTCCAGCAATGAACCAGTACAACATACAATCCTCTTGAGAAAAGTATAGCCTGTTTTATTGGAAAATCCATATGCTTCATTTCCTGGTAGGATGCATAAAGCTTTTTTTTCAATTGAATTCCTGCAATCTTATGCAATGCTTTGAGTATGGATGATACTTTTGTCTTGATTCGATGTGATTCGGATTTCTATGTGACACGAAGCAAGCGGGCTTTTGACATGGCAAGTGTACTTGTCAAATTCGGGAAGACAAAAAAGGTTGGAAGGTATGTTCATCTTTTTGAATTGGAAGGGACCTGTCATTATGTTGATGCAGAACTTCTGGAGTCGTTAAGAATCCAATTGATCAACAAGACTGAATTTGCAAAATTATCGGCAGTACAACTTTCCGCATATTTGGCAAGTGATGAGACAAAGAAGAAAGAGTTTGCTTTGGCATTGCTGAGAAGCAAGCAAAGCAGGTCTCTTATTGCAATAGACGCTTTTTGTTGTCTGGTTCTTGTAATTTGTGCATTTTGGTTGCTTGTCCGTTAGGGTTTCCCCTATCCTGACGGCGTAGAGGGGGGTAGCATGAGACTTGAGGCAGCGGACCTGCTCTATTGCGGACTCTGAAGGGGACCTTATTGTGATTGACTCTTTCACCAAATAAAACAGGTGGGGTCTTTCGGCCCCACAGAAGAAGAAACAGTGAGGATCAGATCAGTCCTTGTTTCTTGAGATTGTTTACATTGAGTGAGGCGATATTGGGAGTACGACCATCCTCACTGGTAGGGATCTTTATCTTTCCATCCCTGACCAACTGATAGACTTTCTCGGCATCAGGGTTGTTCAGATCGATTCCGATAATCTTCCAGTTGTTATCACAACTCGGCATGAGGACACCAGCCTTTACCACATATTCGCTGATCAGGTCACGGATCGCCAGGCCACTGTTGTATACCAGGTCATCCGGCTTGTTGCTGATCATGTTGCTGGTGGATAGCCCGCCATAACGGTAGTTATTCAAGGCGAGTACCAATATCTGGTCATCAGAAAGCGGCTTGCCTTTGTAGGTCACATTGACAATCCTCTGTCCGAGAGGCTTCGAGATATCGATATCATAACTCACTCCTGCAAACATGTCGTAGTTGTACATCCTGATTTTTGGATTGAAACTGATGGTGACGTCTCCACTCTTTGCCGCATTAAAGAAGTTACCAGCTTGCTGTTCCATAATGGCCTTCAGTTGTTTTCCTGTGACACGGACAGCCATAAGGGTGTTGTCGTACATATAGATTTTCACCCCGTCGCGCTTGTGGAAATCACCAGCGGGAAGATTGCTTGAGGCATTGAACAAGGCAGCCAAGGAAACATCAGCGCCACTGGCATCCATCTGTACCGCATTGATGAGGTCGATCATGGCGGTATCCTGAAGCACTGCAGTGGGAATACCAGGGATGTCATGCCAGTACAAGGAAGGCAGGAAATCGGCTCCGACCTTGCCTACGGAGGTATTGGCAATCTGTTTGCTCTTGGTATCGATATACTCGAAGGTTTTCGTGAACTCACTGTCACTTGGAATGTTCGCCTTCTTGATAGGAATAGATTGGATGGTTTTCTTGACAACAAACCATTTTCCGCCTGCAATTTTCTGATTGAGAGATATCTGGACTTTGATTAAGGCACTCCCTTTTGATCCCGGTTCGCCAAGAACCGTACCATTGTCCAAGGTCAAGGCCAGAGTGGAATGTTCATGCCCGATAAGGAATGCCGCAATCTTATCACCATATTTCTCTGCGATTTCTTTCATTCCCATGGTGTCATACTCACCATCCTCGCCATAGTGGGCAAGACAAATGATGATATCGGCTTTGCCTTCCAACTCCTTGAGAACTCTTGCAGTCTCCTCAAGCGGTGTGGTGAAGGTCATGTTGTCAAAATGACTTGGATCGGAAGCCTCCCATTTTGAGATATGTGGAGCAATGAGGCCAAATATTGCAACACGTACACCCTGCACCTTCTTGATGATATAAGGTTGAACAAAGCGTGTTCCATCCTTTTTGTAGATATTGGCTGCCAATGTTGGGCCATTGTACTGAGAGATGGCTCTCTGAAGGTTCTTGAATTCAAAGTTGAATTCATGATTGCCCAGTTCCCAGGCATCATACTTAAGAAGATTCAATGCCTTGGGTACTGGTAACTCGCTATCATTGCGGAATTCCTGAATCATATTGTCCTGGCTGGTATCTCCGCAATCAACCAAGAGAAGGGTAGGGTCTTTTTTACGTTCCTGTTTGATTACTGTGGCAAGTTGCGCCCAGGACCCATCACTTGGGGAATCCGAAGCATAGTCATAGGGCAAAAAAGCCCCATGAATATCACTGGTCTCTAGGAGGGTGATTGTCTTTTCATTCTGGCCTTGAGCAAAAGTCATGGATACAATACAAAAAACAAGAGCAAGAATAAGAACGAACCGTTTTTTCATATATGTTCCTCCTGTCTTAGGATAAGACGAAATCGGGGAGAACGCAATGTTCCTCTATCTTTCTCATTGGATTATTAGTGTTCTTGTTCTTAAGAGCTTTCGACAATATTGGAGAAGGGCGGTGAATCGGACAAGGTCCTTCTGATGATACTGTTCTCTTCCTTGAGTAGGCCGGGGTCATCGGACAGGATTCTCTCCACTTCATCACGAGCGATTTCGATGAGTGGCAAGTCGTTTGCCAGTGAGGCGTATTGCAACTTGAGGTACCCACTTTGTTTTGTTCCGGCAATCTCTCCCGGGCCACGTATCAGCAGGTCCTGTTCGGCAATATAAAACCCATCATTGCTTTCCTTCATCACCTTCAGACGCGCCCTGGCCTCGTCACTCAGGGTCTTGCCAAAGACCAAGAAACAATAGGATTGAATCGTTGACCGACCGACACGGCCCCGAAGTTGGTGAAGAGCTGCAAGTCCGAATCTGTCAGCATGCTCGATTACCATACAGGTGGCGTTGGGAATATCAATACCTACTTCCACGACACTTGTGGATACCAGATATTTCAACTCTCCCTTTTGGAACTTATCAAGGATATCGACCTTTTCCTGTTCGTCCAGCTTGCTATGCATCAGAGCCGAGGGCACCTCAGGATATTGATTCTTAAGATACTCAAACATATTGGTCACATCCCTTAAATCACTTTGTCCCTTGTCATCGATACGAGGATAGACAAAATAAGCCTGATGCCCCCGGGTGAACTCCACAGCGATGGCATCATACATGCGTTGACGCGACTGTTCGCTCACCAGATGGGTTATCACATTCTTTCTTCCTGGAGGCATCGTTCTTAAAGTGGATACATTCAGTGAACCGAAGACGGTCAATGATAAGGTCCTGGGGATGGGGGTTGCGGTCATCAAAAGCAAATCAGGGACTTCCGCCTTATTGGTGAGGGCAAGCCGTTGCTCCACACCAAAACGCTGTTGCTCATCAATGATCACATATCCCAGATTTTTAAATTCAACTTCCTTGGAAAAGAGGGAATGGGTGCCAATGATGATATCAATCTCCCCTTCTTTGAGGGCTTGCAGCAGCAAGGTGCGCTCTTTTCCCTTGACAGAAGCAGTAAGAAAAGCAAGCCGTACTCCCAATGGGCCAAGGATTTTTGCCGCAAGGTTGGCATGCTGACGTGCAAGCAATTCTGTCGGAGCCATGAAGGCGACCTGTTTGTTCATGCTAAGGACATGCAGGGCTGATATCCAGGCGACCAGGGTCTTGCCGGAACCCACGTCCCCTTGTAGAAGCCTGTTCATTGGCTCCTTGCTGTCAAGATCCTTGCGTATTTCTTTCAAGCTGGACAGTTGATCCTCAGTGAGACAAAAAGGGAGGCTTTCAATGAATTTCAATTCTATCAGAGCAGGAATGCTGGGCCCTTTAGGTTGTGTGTTTCTGGTTTTGGAGCGACGGGTGAGCATCTGAAGATAAAACAGCTCATTAAAAGCCAGTGTCTTTCGGGCTTGCTCATGCTCTTCCCAGCAGAGAGGAAAATGCCAGTTTCGTATTGCTTTATCAAGACTTTCCAGCTGAAGTCTCGAGATGAGGCTTTGGGGCAATTCGTCATGGAAAAGGGGGACACTGGTAAGAACGGTCTCCACATCTCTCCGGATAATTCGTTGGGTGAGGGTGTCTCGCAAGGGATAGATGGGAAGGATCTTGCCAAATTGTGGCGGATAACCTTCCTCCGGTGCCGGAACAAGTTCAAATTGCGTGGATTGTAATTCACCATTTCGACGTGAGACCACTCCATAAAAGTAATAGAATCTTCCTACAATAATGGTTTTCTCAAGGAAATTCCTTCCAAAGCAGAGCAAGGAAAGGCTATGCTTGCTTCCTTCACAATCACGAACAATAATCTTTAAGATGCGTTTGGAAAAGGAACGGCCACCAAAGAACTGATGCCTGAGCACCTGTACTTTGGTATTGGCGCATTGGTCCTCCCCTGCTGAATCAAGGGGCCGTATAACTGAGCGATCTTCCCAGGAACGGGGTGCCAAACCCAATAGATCGCTTTTGGTCTCGACTCCAAGCAGGGCATACGCAGTACTTGCCGAGGGCCCGACTCCTTTGAGGGTCGAGACTTTTTCAGTAAGATTGCGTAAGTATTGGCCTTCCATCACAATTTAAGTAAGGCTGAGGCCAAGAAGGCCATCAGATATTTTCCTAGGAGATAAAGCACCCCATAGAAAATGATACTTGCCCATACCAGTGATCTGTCGTCGACAGCATTCTTGCCGAAGAACAGCCGCTGGACAAAATCTATCAGCGAGCCATCCATGGAATCCAACATCTTGATATAAAAGATACTATTGGGGCCACGCTTATAACAAAAGAAAAGTCTGATACAGAGGATAATAAGGATGAACCAAAATGCAGGACTCAGGATAAAACTCCAGAAAGTCCTCACTATCAAGGAAAGCACCATGCCGATGGTTATTTTTCCATATGCACCATAGAGGCTGAAGATGCTCTGAAAGATGGAAAGCACTGCGATTGCAACCAAGGGAGTGAGGTCTATATGCTGTTTTTTTAACCCTTTAATACCAGAAAACCAATTCAGGTATGGATCCACAATCTTGCTAAGGAAGCGCACGAAGGGGTTTTCTGTCATCTGTCCGGGAATTCTTATCCAAGTAAGAATAATACGAATCCAGATGATGAACGAGTAAAGCCCTAGCAATGCGGAAGCAATATTTGCCAGATGCATCAAGATAGTAGGATTCTGTGTCATAACCATGTCTTTTCCTCCCTAATCGAACCAAATATCCACAACAGGCACCGCTTCTTTTACCGCGGCAATGAACGTATCACTGAATACCACACTGAATTCCCTGCCACAGGCGATGGTGGTGTTTTGTTTTAGTTCTGAATTAAAGATAGTCAGCCAAAGCTTGATTTGTCCAGAATATTCTATGCAACAATCATGTAGTTTGGTAATCATTTCAGCAGTGCAATCTTGCATATTCAGTTTGATATGACAATTATGCACGGCAATTGGAGGTAATTGTGTCGGATCGACAAATATCTCGTCAATAAGATAGGAAACCTTGTCCATTCCCCTGCTGTTGTCAAAGTGGCCTGTGAAGCCATAGATTGCATCGGTTTGCAATACATCCTTGTATTGGGCATAGGTCTTGGGAAACATTGTTGCATTGATTGTCGCCTTTGCATCTGTAAGGGTCAGAAATGCCATCACGGAATTATTCTTGGTGGTGAACTGGCGTAGGGTTGTAAGGCTTGCAACAAGATTCGTTTTAGTCCCAAAAGGAAACTGTTCAGGCTTGGAGGTATCAACCAGCACACATTCCCTTATTGTCTTGCGATATACATCCAGAGGATGCCCGCTGATATAAAAACCCAGAAGCTGTTTTTCAGCCTCAAGCTTTTCCGCCATTGCCCAGTCTTCATGCTCTTCCATCTTGAACTGATCGAACATTGGCTCCGTGATTTCGTCAAACAGGGATATCTGTCCATAGGCGGTGGCTTCTTTTCTCTTGTTTGCAAAGATAATGGCGTTTTCCATGTTGGCGAGCAAGGTTGGCCGGTTGGTCCCCAAGCTATCAAAGGCACCTGCCTTGATGAGTGATTCCAGCAACTTTGAATTAAACCAACGGCTATCCATGCGCATGAGATAATCTATGAAACTGGAGAAAGGACCGTTGGCTGTCCTTTCCTTTACCAGCGCCTTGACCGAATCCTCTCCCACATTCTTGATTCCTGCCAGGCCATAGATGATCTTGTTGTCCACGACACTGAAGTAGCAATCACTTTTGTTGATGTCCGGTCGTTGTATCTCCAGGCCCATATCTTTAGCAACCTGCAGGTATTCGTTGAATTTATCTGGATTGCCCATCTCGTTGGTAAGATTGGCGGCAAGGAACTCGGAGGGATAATTAGCCTTGAGGAACGCTGTCTGGTAGGCGACAATCGAATAAGCAACCGCATGGCTCTTGTTAAAACCATAACCGGCGAACGGCTCCAGCATCTTGAATATTTCTTCTGCATGCTTCTCCGTCCTGCCAAGCTTTACAGCTCCTTCCCTGAAGGTAATCAACTCATGAGCGAGCTTGTCCACTTTTTTCTTACCCATGATACGTCTGAGAATGTCAGCTTGCCCGAGTGAATATCCTGCGATTACCTGTGCGACCTTCATTACTTGTTCCTGATACACGATGACTCCATAGGTATTCTCCAGTACAGGTTTGAGATCGGGATCAGGATAGGATATCTGTTGTACTCCCTGCTTGCAATTAATATAGGTGGGGATGTACTGCATAGGACCTGGACGATAAAGTGCGTTCAAAGCCACCAGGTCCTCGATGTTGTTCGGATGGGCTTGTCGCAAAATGTTTTGCATTCCACTACTTTCAAACTGGAAGATGCAGGTGCTGTCCCCCTTACAAAGCATTTTGAAGGTCTTTGGGTCCTTCTCATCAATCTTGTTGATATCAAAAGCAGGAACCCTCTTGCGAATGAGATTCACTGTATGGTTGATCAATGTCAGTGTCTTGAGACCCAGGAAGTCCATCTTCACCAAACCACAAGGCTCGATCAGATCCATGGTATACTGGGTGGCTTGCTTGCCACTCTTCGGGTCACGGTACAGGGGGACATAGTTGATCAGAGGGTCTTGCCCTATGACAACGCCTGCGGCATGGGTGGATGTATGCCTGTTCATCCCTTCGAGTTTTCTCGAGACGGAGAACAATGTGGCATACACTCCTCCCTTGGCTTCCAGTTCTCTAAGTTCGGGATTCTGCTCAAAGGCCTTGGATAAAGTCATTTTCGGATCATCAGGGATGAGTTTGCAGATGCGGGTGGACTCCTCAAAGGGAATATCCAATACCCTCGCGCAGTCCTTGACCACGGCCTTTGCCTTCAAAGTTCCGAAAGTAGCTATCTGGGCCACTCTGTCCTTGCCATAGTGTTCCGTGACATAATCCACGACTTCCAGACGACGTTCGAAACAGAAATCAACATCAAAATCAGGCATGGAGACACGTTCAGGATTCAGAAACCTTTCAAATAGCAAATTATATTTCATTGGATCCACATCTGTGATGTTGATACAGTAGGCGACGAGAGAACCTGCTCCTGATCCACGGCCGGGACCTACCGGGATATCATGATTCTTGGCCCAGCGAATATAGTCCATGACAATCAGGAAATACCCCTGGAAGTCCATCTTGATAATGACGCTAAGCTCATATTCGAGCCTTTCTGTCAATTCCGTAGTGATGGTTCCGTAACGCTCCACCAAGCCTTCCTTCGATAAGTGGGTGAGATAATCAGCTGTGTTGGCAAATCCTTCCGGCACTTTGAAAAGGGGAAGTTTTGGACCTGGGAAATTGATTTCAATATGGCAGCGCTCGGCAATCTTTTTTGTATTCTCAATTGCCTCGGGACACCAGGAAAACAGGATTTTCATCTGCTCGGGAGTCTTGAAATAGAATTCCGCATTGGGAAAACGCATCCTGTTTGGATCATCGATCTTGCTGTTGGTGCCGATACAAAGAAGCACATCCTGAGCTTGGGCATCTTCTTGGTTGATGTAGTGGATATCATTGGTGCAGACCAAAGGGATGCCGGTTTCCTCATGGAGTTTTACCAGCAGAGGATTGGTTTTTTTCTGTTCAGGCAGTCCATGATCTTGTAACTCCAGGTAGTATCTTTCGTTATCAAAGACCGAATTGAACCACAATGCACGTTTTTTTGCCTCTTCGTATTGGTCATTAAGCAGGTTTTGAAGTATTTCTCCGGCAAGACAGGCTGAGAGACAGATTAATCCCTCATTGTATTTTTCCAGCAGTTTGTCGTCGATACGGGGCTTATAGTAGAATCCTTCGGTGTAGGCATAGGAATTGAGTTTCATCAGATTACGGTAGCCGGTTTCGTTCATGGCAAGGAGTATCAAATGATAACGATGCCCTTTTTGTTCTCCGATTTGAGGGATGAAGGTATGGTCTTCAGGATTGCAATAGAATTCACAGCCAATGATTGGATTGATGCCCGCATCCTTACAAGCATAGTAGAATCGCAAGGCCCCGAACATATTCCCGTGGTCGGTGATGGCAAGCGACCGCATGCCAAGGCTTTTCGCTTTTGCCATATAACCCGAAATTTTTGCGGCTCCATCCAATAAGGAGAAATCAGTATGGTTGTGAAGGTGTACGAATCCACAGTCCTTGACCTCTTTCAAGACCTCTTCCGAAACGGGTTGCATAGCAGCCTGCGTCTCAATTGAGGCCTCCACCTCTGATTCTTCTTCGGCTTGCTGCCGAAGGAGCTCTTCGTCTGTTAATTGTTCTTCTTGAATCTCTGGTTGTTCGTTTTCTTGGTTCATGGCTTAGCTTTGTAGATAGATGGTATCCAACTCATGCAAGATGGATTCGAACATCCTCAGGGCGCGTTCCAATTGTAAATCACTGATGTTCGTATAACTTTTTTTCAATTCACTGCGAAGATTGCTTGTAATATATCTGACCATCTTGGGAACGATGGGCAACGTTATCCCTGAAAGCTGACTGATAATTTCCTTACTGATAAAGAAAACCTTGTGAGGGCAAGTGATACATAGCCGCACCTTGCCCAGGGCATTGGGAGTACGGTCGGCCTGGAAGGCTAAGATGACTGCTTCCTCCATGTTGCGTACGGGATCGCTTGCTTGCATGAACCGCTGGAAATTTCCATATTCAAGACCAATACGAATCCGTGTGATAAGCATTTTCCCTTCAAAATTAAGCAACTTGCCTTCCTTGTCGTATAACCGATAAACCGGAATCCACCGGGTAGTGCATTTACCATCCTTCTGGTACACCTTTACTTCGGCCAGGCTATCCAATACCGACAACGCCGTAGACAGAGAAAGACGGACATCAGGGATGCAAAGCGAGCCACCGATGGTCACTTGACGTCGAACTATGCTTGAGCCTATGGATTTTAGTGCATCAAGCAATACGGCAGGAAGAATCAGACGACCAGCATCCAGCATCTGCGCGGCATTGACCATCGCTCCTATTTCCACAAACCGATCAGTCCTGGTAATCTTTTGCAATTCCGAGATACCACTGAGGTCAATGATATCAAGACTGCCCTCGTTGGGATAGAAACCCGGCCTGCTCATAAGATAGGTGCCTCCGGCCCAGTTCTGTGCATCAGGGAAACGGGAGACTATTGAAGCGTATTCAGTAATGGTCGAAGGAGCATGAACAGTCGCAGACCTAAGATCTTCGTACATTCTTACGCCTCCTGTAGGTGAGGGCCAATTCCACTATCTGAAGCATCTCGCTGGTATCCATGCATTGGCAAGTATTGAGGGACAACTCCTTGATTACGTTTTTCTCATCAAATTCCTGTGTGCTGTTGGGGATTCGGGTCCTTGCCCTTAGAGGCATTGTCACCTGTTTCCCTTCGTGATGATCCCCTGTGAGATTTTGCAAGATGGATTCGATAATTAATGTTTTTGATGCATAGCAGTTGGGACAAGGCATATTCCCAAGGGTCTGGTAGGCTCGTTCGATATCCCTGCATTGACGGGTTTTTGCAAAGCCTTCAAAAGTCTGGATGTTTGTATCTTTCAAGCGGAAGGCGGGGACAAGGCAGGAAAGGACAGCCACATTATTCACAAGAACGATGCAATTCCCACAATTATGACCTTGGCAATTGCTGTTGAGTGATTTATTACCCACATCGTCGGTGAGAATCAGAAGCAAGGGTTTATTTGAATTGACAGAAAGGGAGAGTCCCTTTCCATCAATGGTACAGTCAAGTGTCATTTCAGCCTCCTCATCGACGCCAATATCATATCACTGGTTATCGGCAGGGTAATCGCTGTTGTACCCAAGGCTTGTTGCAGAGCCGAGCAGAAAGAGGCCATTACAGTTGCCTTGACCGCACTGGTCACGGACGAAGATACGTCATCCCCCTCACTCTTTATGGTCACGTCGATGGTAAGGTCCCTGCCTTCTGCAAGGACTGCCCCGCTTTCTCTGAGAGTGGTTACCACCACATGACGTATTTTCTCATTGAAAGCCCTCTCATCAAATATACGGCCTGTAAGGACCGAAAGCCACACTTTGCGTACCATTGGCTGGAATACTATGGTATCAATATCCAGTTCCAATACGGCAGACACCCAATTGCTTGAGCTGAACATGCTGTTTTTGTTGTCTGAATTCTTAAATGAACCTACTGATTCACAGATAGGAAGGGGAGCGACAAACCTTTTTTCCTTGATAAGAAGACAGGTCTTTTGTATTTGCGATGGCATTCTTCCACTGTTTGAGGCAAGTACTGACGGACCGCTATCCACCATCTCCTCATCGTCGGCAGGGAAAGAGATATTTTCATCCTTGATCCCGAGCTCCTCCGAGATAATTCTTTTCCAGATTTTGGCACTGTTACCATTACTATAAAAGCTACAGTTCACCTTCACTTGATCTCCTGGGTTAAGTTGTATCTGTACGTTAAGTGATGGGAGATATTTGTATTCCCATGATAATCCTGAGATACCGGGGCCCACCGACAGTCCGATGCCCCTTGCATAACTGAAAAAAGTGGAGAATTTTCCTTTTTGGGACTTTTGTAATTCATAAGCAGAATACTTGCGCTGAAAATCGCTTTTCTTGCTTAGTTCGCTTACCAGAGGTTTTATTTTTGAGAAATGCTCACAAAGCACCAGGTCGCTATAATTGTGAGAGTCGGAATAGTATTGGGTTTTCCAGTCATCGGGAGACATGTTGCATGCCCTGGCTACTTGGCTGTACTGGGCCTCTGTGGAAGAAAGAGCCTTGCAATAACCTAACTCACCAAAGAAATGAGCCGGGCTTTGTTCGCTGGTTGTAAAATCAATAGAGAACCGTACTCCTTTCAGATCGCAAGGAGGATAAAAACCTGCAAACATCTGGTTTGCCATCTCTTCTGAGAACAGAGCGCTCGCCCCTTGGTCCACCGTGGCCTGCACTTCCTCCGCGATGGGTTTCCCCTCACTAAGAAAATAGCTTTTACGGTTGATATGGACAGCGGGTCGGAATACCGGATAGTTGTCTTTTATTTCAATTGGATAATTGCTCTTGATGCAAGCCAGTGCTGCTATTGAGGCTAACAAGGAGGGATTGAGGAGCATTTCATCGTTCGTAGCGAAAAAAGGCAACCGGTGGATGATGATTTTTTTCTTGGGGATCAAGGTGACATCGCTAATGGTGTCCCTCATATGAAACACCCATTGGGTGGGTGCATAGACATGAAGTATCCCGTTATCCATGCCGACGGTGATTCGTGTGATGAAGATGGTGGAACTGTTGAGGCGGGAATAATCGTAACTCTGACTAAGAGTCCGCACGTCCTTGTTTGTTATCGCCCCTTCGAAATCTCCCGCCTCGTGTGCATAAGAAACGGTCTTATTCTGAAGTTCCTTGGTTTCTGACAAACGGTAGTTGATCTCAATTTTCTGGGCTTTGAGCTGTACCGATTCACTATCGAAACCGAAGAGAGCCATGATTGGTTGTCCCTTATATGATATCTGGTTTGAGGAAAGCAGGGGAATATAGTCATTGGCAACCTTTACCCTGTTGTCACCCTTGATGTCCCTTGCCTCGACAGTAAGGAAACGATTGCCCAATGGGGGAAGTTTGATAGTGTCAATGATTCCACTGTTCACCGTTGAACGGATAACGATTCCGTTAAGAACACTCAAGCGGGAGAATATAGCCTTTGCCATGGCCAAAAGATACCATGATAGGCCTCTCCTTGCAATGAGACAATTCCATCTTGCATTAAAATAGGGAAATCAGTAAAATTTTACTGTTTACAAAAATAACAGGATGAAATAGTTTCTTAAAATTGTTTTTTTCGTTATGCTTCAACTGTGAAACAAAATAACAGGATTAACCTGTGAAGGAGTTTTTCTATGGCTACTATTCGAGTTGGTATCAATGGATTCGGAAGAATCGGCCGCTTGGCTCTCAGAAGAATCAGAGAAGTGGGAAAGGATTTGGAAGTTGTTGCAATCAATGATTTGACCAGTCCTGCAATGCTTGCTCATTTGTTGAAGTATGATTCCACTTTTGGCCAGTTCAAGGGAACTGTCGAGGCTACTGAGGATTCAATCATTGTTGATGGAAAAAAGATTCGCATCTATGCCGAGAAAGATGCCGCCAATATTCCTTGGGGCGCCGAGAAGGTTGATGTAGTTCTGGAATCCACTGGCTTCTATACCTCTGAGGAAAAAGCACAGGCTCATTTGAAGGCAGGTGCAAAGAAGGTTCTCATTTCCGCACCAGCTGGCAAGATGAAGACCATTGTGTACGGTGTGAATGAGGGCACCCTGACTGCCGATGATAAGATTATCTCTGCTGCTTCCTGCACCACAAACTGCTTGGCTCCTATGGCCAAGGCACTTAATGATGCTTTTGGCATTGAGATTGGTACCATGACCACCATTCATGCTTACACCAGCACACAGATGCTTCTCGATGGACCAGAGAGAAAAGGCAATCTCCGCGGGGCACGGGCTGCCGCTGAGAATATCGTTCCCCACTCCACTGGTGCCGCCAAGGCTATCGGTATGGTCATTCCTGCACTGAATGGCAAACTTCAGGGTCATGCCCAGCGTGTTCCTGTAAAGGATGGTTCTGTGACCGAATTGACTTGTATCTGCAAGACTAAAAACCTGACTGCTGATATGGTTAACGCCGTTATGAAGAAAGCCACGCAGAATAACGATTCCTTTGGTTACAATGATGAGGAAATTGTCTCTTCCGATGTCATTGGAATGACTTATGGATCAATGTTTGACCCGACCCAGACCGAGGTCTCCACTGTTGGTGATTATCAGTTGGTGAAGATTGTCTCGTGGTATGATAATGAGAATGGATTCACCTGTCAGATGGTCCGCACTCTTATCAAGTTTGCCAGACTGTAGTTTTTTCTCAGTTCATGCAACGCCGGGTTGTCTTCTTCGGACACCCGGTGTTTTTTATTTCTTTTCTATCATCCCAAACGATATTTACTGAAAATGCGGGAAGTTCTCTCGGGTTTCTGGCCTTGCTTTCTTCACAGGTCTAGCTACTAACTGGTAATGTTTTCTGTACTGCAGGGGGGTAATCCCAAATTCTTTCCTGAACAATGTATAAAAATAGCTGATGGAAGCAAAACCCACATCATTGCAGAGCACTCCGATATCCCTGTCCGAGTGCCTGAGCATGTTCGCCACATAGTTGAGCCTTCGATTGTTAATGAATCCCGTAGGGGTGATTCCAAAATACTTCTTGAAAGACCGGCAGACATACTCTTCCGTTTTGCCGGAGGTTTCTACAAGATACTTCATCCCTTCATACAGATTGTCCTGATTCTGCATACCTGAAATCAAATTTTGCATCCAGCGTGGAATAATCATTATCTGTTGGGACTCTGCTGAGGCCGGAACCATATATTTGTAGATAATCTCGACGAGCAGTTCCCTGAGATGGGCACGCTTCGCCCTGTTTTCCGTTATGGGGAACAAGTTAAGATACTCCATTTCCGATTGGATGGATTTTTTTTCATTTCTGCTGAGTTTTACCAACGTATGTCCGGCAAGTAGCATTTCCTCAGGTTTCTTCCCATAAAGGTAAGAGAAAAGGGATTCCATGGTGGAGGCCAGAAACGCTAAGTTGATATGCTTGGACTCTTTCCCTGGAATTGCCACCTTGCTATGGATTTCCCCAGGCCTAATGATTATCAAATCCCCTTCCTCCAAGGTATAGGTATGTGAACCCAACAATAAGGAGAAGGTACCCTCGGTAACCAAGGAGAACTCATAGAAGTCATGGACCTGAGGGTATTCCAAGGCGGGGATTCCTTCGTGGAAGTGATAGTGAGTCTCGCTTTCCATATCGATTATGGTTTCTGCGTTGATTACATGCAACATTACAATTCAAAATATCAATATACAGCAAAAAGTCAAGAAAAAATCTGAACATAAATAGCATAACATCAGGTATGCTCCTTATGAAGAAAGAAAAGAGGAATATTTCTTATTTCTTTTGTGGAAACAAGTATGTTGGAACAATAGTCGGGAGGATGGAATGAAACTTGGGCTTGGATTATATAAACATCAATTGACACCAGAGAACTTTGCATTTGCGAGACAAGCTGGATGTACCCATCTCATTGTCCATTTGGCTAATTACTATGAAAAAGAAATTGTTACAGCTACCAATGAGCATAATAACTACGGGAAGGCCGTGAAAGAAACCGATACCTGGAGCTTGGAATACATGCAAGAGCTACAACATATTGTGGGAACTTATGGTCTGAGTATCTATGGAATAGAGAATTTCAGTCCTGCGGATTGGTTTGATGTGTTGCTTGACGGACCCAAACGAGCTGAGCAGATGGAAACCTTGAAACAGATAATCCGGAACGTGGGAAAAGCCGGGATAAAGACGTTTGGATATAATTTCAGTATTGCCGGAGTCTGGGGGCATAGCAAGAAACCTCTAGCCCGGGGTGGAGCTGAAACAGTTTGCTTCAATGCAAGCGAACTTTCTCTTGACGCACCCATTCCCAATGGGCAGATATGGAATATGACCTATGATGATAACGCCAAACCTGGCTTTATCACCAATCCAACCTCCTTGGAATTATGGGATCGCTTAAGAAGGTTTCTAGAGGAACTTCTTCCGGTTGCTGAAGAGGCTGGAGTTGAGCTGGCCCTGCATCCCGATGATCCTCCCATGCCGATGCTGCGAGGAACTCCCCGAATGGTGTATCAGCCCTGGATGTATCAGAAACTTCTGGATATGAACCCGAGCAAAGCCAACAAAATTGAATTCTGTATGGGAAGCATTCAGGAAATGAGCGAGGGTGATTTATATGAAAGCATAGAGCAATATGCCTCTCAAGGAAAAATCAGTTACGTCCATTTCCGTAATGTCGTTGGCAAGGTCCCTAAGTATTGCGAGGTGTTTGTGGATGAAGGGGATATTGATATGAAACGGGCGATAAAATTGTTGGATAAATATGGTTTTGACGGGGTCTTGGTCCCCGACCATACTCCAATGATGGCAAAACTAGATCCTTGGCATACTGGGATGGCGTTTGCCTTAGGGTATATGAAGGCTTTGCTGGACGGAATAGAGGAGGAATCATAATGGAATGGAATAATGATCAGGAACTGTTCGACTTGTATCGAAAGGAGTTATATACTCCCGTGGTTGGCGATATTCTCGACACCATGGGGTTGTTCCACCAGTTTTTGCCACAGGAAATACAGAACCAGACAAACTACTCTTTGGTTGGTTGGGCCATGCCTGTGCTTATGATTGATGTATTTGGTCCGCAGAAAAAACCTTTTGGATATCTTACCGAGGCCTTGGACCAACTTGAAAATGGAGAAATCTATCTGGCCAGTGGAGGGATGATGCGATGTGCTTATTGGGGGGAATTACTTACGGCGACTGCAAAAACCAGAAAGGCCACTGGAGCGGTAATCAATGGATTCCATCGTGATACTCCCCAAGTGTTATCCCAGAACTGGCCGGTTTTCAGCCGAGGTCGTTTTGCACAGGATTCTTCGGTGAGGACCCAGGTGGTGGATTACCGTTGCACCTTGGAAATTGGGCAAGTGACTATCCACAACAGGGATCTTGTATATGGTGATTCAGATGGAGTGCTTATCATTCCTGGCGATGTCGTCAATGAAGTAACCGAACTTGCCTTGAAAAAAGCCAGATCGGAGAAACTGGTTCGTGCAGCAATCGAAAAGGGGATGAGTTCGACAGCGGCGTTTGCCCATTTTGGGATTCTGTAAAGGGAGATATGAATGAATGAACTTTTTGAACAAGCTTTCAGTCTAAAGGGTCAGGTAGCCCTTATTACGGGAGGGGCAAGTGGCTTGGGGTTCGCCATGGCAAAATGCATGGATGCCGCAGGTGCGAAAGTAGTTCTGATAGGCCATAGCAGTGAGGATAAACTCAAGGAAGCAGTGGCGGAACTTAGCCAAGGTTCCTCTTACCTATATGACGTGACCGATACCACCCATACCAAGCAATTCATTGACATGGTCATCAAGGAGCAGGGGTCGATTGATATCTTGGTCAATAATGCAGGGGTCCACTGCAAGAAGCCTGTGTTGGAAATCCAACAAAGTGACATACAGAATGTGCTGAACGTCCATCTATTGGGCGCCCTTGCCCTGTCCCAGGCGGTCTTACCCGAAATGCGCGAGAGGAAAAAGGGAAATATCCTCTTCATCTCCTCCATGAGCGCTTTTGTGGGGTTAACCAATGTGTGCGCCTATTCTGCGGCAAAGAGTGCTTTGCTTGGCTTGACCAGGTCCTTGGCCGCTGAAGTGTCCGCCGACCATGTCCGTGTCAATGCGATCGCTCCTGGTTTTATCGATACGCCAATGTTCCATCAAGCTACGGACAAAGACCCTGCACGGAAGGAGAAGATTCTTTCTCACACACCGATGAGAACTTTTGGAGATAGCATGGACATCGGTTGGGGTGCAGTGTATCTGTGCAGTCCTGCAGCTTCTTTTGTCACCGGCACCTGTCTCATGGTGGATGGTGGATTTGCAACAGGGTTTTAGGTTCTTGCGTAGGCAAGACAAGAAATAGGAGGAATACATGAAAAAAGGAATTGCTATTATTCTCTGCATCATGATTATTGCATGTGGTCTCTTTGCTCAAGGGCAAGGAGAAACGGTCAAGAAGGCTCAAGGACCTTATCTCATCAAACTAGCCAATACCCAGGGAGATAAAGATACTCAGTCAATGGGTTTGTTTGAAGTGAAGAAACGATTGGAAGCCACCGGTCTGTTCTCTGTTGAGGTTTACACTTCGTCCTCTCTCGGGGCTACCGATGACCTCACCGAGCAAGCCATTGAAGGGGCGCCTATCCTGACCGTCTCCGATCCAGGACGCTTGATGGCTTTTGTTCCAGAGTTCGGGGTGATCCAGATGCCGTACATGTTTGAAGATGCATCCGCCCTCAATAAACTCATTGAGACCCAGACGTATAAGAAATGGGAGAAGGAATTCGAGAAGAAAGGCCTTAAGCTGATTACCTCCAACTGGTATTCAGGAGCAAGAAATTTTGTATTGAACAAGGAAGTCAATTCTCCTTCCGATCTCAAAGGACAGAAGATTAGGACCATCGGGAGTCCTCTCTACACGGAATCAGTGAATGCGATGGGTGCTGTCGCAACACCGATGGAATGGTCGGAGGTCTATCCTGGAATTCAGCAGAAGGCAATCGATGGTGCTGAGGTCCAAACTCCCTCTTCTTATGCCACCCGTCTGTATGAGATCTGCAAATACACCAACAAGACTGAACATTTCCAGCTGATTGGTTGTGTTGTCATGGGAACCTCAGTGTTCAATTCCTGGAGCAAGGAAGCCCAGGACGTGTTTGTGAAGACCTTTAGGGAAGTTGGAGCCGAAAACCAGAAGCTGGTTCTTCAACTTACCAAGGAATATGAAGAGGACATGGTAAAGAAAGGCATGATTGTCCGGACCGTGGACAAAACTCCTTTCATCGCTGCTGTGCAACCAGTGTATGAAAAGCTTGGCTATGCCGAAGCCCGCAAAGCGATTCTCGCAGAAATCGGAAAATAAATAAGATATTGATTCCTATCCCTTTGGTACAACAAGAATACCAAGGGGATAGTCCCTAAAGGAGCAAACCTAGTGAAACGCTTTGGTTCAATCGTGAAAAAAGTAGAAAGGCCTTACCGGTTTTTTTGCAACCTGGAAGTTGTTGTCTGTTCCGTCCTCTTTGTAAGTGTTGTGGCGTTGGTCTTTCTCTCTGCTTTGTTGAGGAAGATATCATTTCCCATACAATGGTCAATCGATGTGTCTCAATTGTTTTTTGCTTGGATGGCCTTTCTCGGAGGTGACATAGCCCTTCGCAAAGGAAGTCTTGTCGGAGTAGGACTACTCACTCAGAAATTTTCAGAAAAGGTACAACGTATTCTTAAGATGTTCTGTTATGGTTTCATGTTGGTTCTGCTTCTGATTTTCATCAAATATGGATTTTCCCTTGCAGCAAGAAATTGGAACAGGGCTTTTCAAACCCTTCCCATTAGTTACTCCCTTGTAACCCTGAGCCTTCCAGTCAGTGCGATCTGTATGATTTTCTCCATTGTTCACAATATTCATCTTGACCTTACCAAACCTGCAGAAAAGGAGGGACTGACATGTGGTTGCTGCTAGTTCTTTTTATTAGTCTGATCCTTATCAACATGCCGATTGCGTTTGTCATCGGTCTTTCTGGAGGCGGCTATTTCTTCCTTCATAACGAAATTCCTTGGGGGGTGCTGGTCCAACGGGTGGTTGCCCAAACCCAATCCTTTACCTTTCTTGCTGTTCCCTTCTTTTTATTTGCTGGTAACTTGATGAATGAGACAGGAATAACCAAACACCTGCTCAGTCTTGCCCGTCTTTTGACTCGGACCATGTTTGGAGGGATTGCCCAGGTAAACGTTGTATTAAGCACGCTGATGGGAGGAGTTTCTGGTAGCGCTTGCGCAGATGCAGGAATGGAAATCAGGATTCTTGGGCCAGAAATGGACAAAAGGGGCTACCCCAAAGGCTATACCGCTTCCCTTACCTGTCTTACCAGTCTTATAACAGCAACCATCCCCCCCAGTCTTGGGTTGATTCTCTATGGTTTTGTTGGGGAAGTGTCGATTGGAAAACTCTTTGTAGCCGGTATGGTTCCTGGTTTTCTTATGTGTTTTGCCTTGATGCTTACGGTGACCATAACATGTCACAAGCACCAGTATGATCCTCCACAGCCGGATGTGAAACATGCTTCTCCCTTGGAAATCCTTGGAAATCTCAAGCAGTCAATCTGGGCGTTGCTATTCCCTATTATCCTGATTGTGGGAATTCGGTTTGGAATATTCACTCCCTCGGAGGCAGGAGCCTTTGCTGTTGTGTATTCCTTGATAATTGGGAAATTCGTCTATAAGGAACTGACTTGGGCTAAATTCAAGAAAGCCTTGGTGAATTCCATTGTTGATAATGGCGCGATAATCCTGATTATAGCGTTCTCTGGTATATTCAGTTATGCCCTTACCTATGGAAATGTACCCAGGATACTATCCCAGTTTCTTTTGGGAATCACCACCAATCCTCAATTGATGGTGCTGCTCATGCTTGGTTTCCTGTTCCTGACGGGAATGTTGGTGGATAGTAATGTCAATATCTTGCTATTGACCCCTATTTTTCTCCCTGTGGTTCAGCAGATGGGAATTGACCCTGTCCATTTTGGGATATGCATGATGACCATCGTCACTATGGGATGCATGACCCCACCGGTGGGAACAGCAATCTACATAGTATGTGGGATTCATAACTGCTCGATA